>Ga0187881_10000030_pt1 | contig 170475 bp, 140 predicted proteins | sample June2016WEW_19_1_2_FD_133017 | JGI IMG/M metagenome (GOLD analysis project Ga0187881, IMG submission 133017) | Peatland microbial communities from SPRUCE experiment site at the Marcell Experimental Forest, Minnesota, USA - June2016WEW_19_100 | ecosystem: Environmental > Terrestrial > Soil >... | reverse complement strand
GTTATGGTGCCAATCTGGTTTAGTTTAATAAGTACCGCGTTGGTCGCCCTTTCCTCAATGCCTCTTTTAATAAACTTCGTATTTGTGACATAAAGGTCGTCGCCGACTATTTGAATCTTTTTGCCGAGAACCACGGTATGCTCCTTGAAGCCGTCCCAGTCGTCTTCCGCCAGTCCGTCTTCGATTGAAATGATGGGATATTTTTCAATCCACGTTTTATACAGTTGAGTCATTTGAGAGCTGGTTTTCTTGCCCTGCCCGGATTTTGCCATGTTATATTTACCGTTTTCATAAAACGAGCTTGCCGCCGGGTCTAACGCAATGGCGATATCTTTTCCCGGCTTATATCCGGCTGCTTCAATTGCTGAAACGATAACCTCGCACGCCTCGTCATTACTTTTGAGATTCGGAGCAAAGCCGCCCTCGTCGCCGACGCTTGTCGCATAGCCCTTTTTCTTCAGAATTGATTTAAGGGCGTGGAATGTCTCGGCGCCGTAACGTAACGCCTCCGCAAAAGTGGGTGCGCCAATGGGCATAACCATAAATTCCTGGAAATCGACGCTGTTGTCTGCGTGTTTGCCGCCGTTGAGAATATTCATCATCGGGGCAGGGATGATATTGGCGTTGCAGCCGCCGAGATAACGATACAGGGGCAGGCATGCGGACGCAGCGGCTGCTTTGGCCACGGCTAACGATACGCCCAGTATCGCGTTTGCGCCAAATTTGCCTTTGTTGGGCGTGCCGTCGAGGTCTATCATCAGCCGGTCAACGTCCTCCTGTGCGGTGGCATCCATACCGATGACCTTTGGCGCGATTTTGTCATTTACGTTTTTAACTGCGCCGAGTGTTCCTTTGCCCATATACCGCTTGTTATTGGTGTCGCGAAGCTCGACGGCCTCGTGTGCGCCGGTACTTGCGCCCGAGGGCACGGCAGCCCTTCCGAATGAGCCGTCTTCCAGAATAACATCGACTTCAACAGTGGGGTTTCCCCGGCTGTCTAATATCTCTCTTGCCTTTACACCTGCTATTGTTGTGAACATTGTATTTCCTTTCTTTGAGCAAATTGTTGCTTCTCACGTTTAGCCGTTCGCAAAGCTCACAAAATTACCCATTTTAAGCCGTTTCGTCAATAGCAATCCGTCATCCAAAGACCATCTAAAAATGGTTGCATTAGGATTCTGCCCCCGTTAGTATTATGCCCCAAATATGCGCCTTGGCAGTTGAACCAGACGGTTTAATGAGAGAGGAACTTATGAGCAACGAAACAGATAAACTACCGTTAAGAGAGAAGGTGGGTTATGGATTCGGCGATCTGGCTTCGGTTTTGTTCTGGCAGTGTATCGTCGGAAATCTGATGCTCTTTTATACTGATGTTTTCAAAATTGCTGCTGATCCAAAGAGAGCGGCGGCAGTTGCCGGCTTGATGATTGGTTTGGCAACGATTTTTGATGGTATTATTGACCCGATTATCGGGATGATAGCCGACCGAACTGATACTCGATGGGGAAAGTTCAGGCCGTATTTAATCTGGATGTCTGTACCGTTGATGGTTTCTGCGTTAATGACCTTTTCGGTGCCTGGTTTTAGTCCAACAGTAAAACTTGTTTATGCTTATGTTTCTCTTTTTCTTTTCAGGGCCTGCTATGCTGCTATTAACATTCCGTATTCTTCACTGCTTGGAGTTTTAAGTCCTGATTCCAAGGAGAGAACCAGCGCATCATCTTTTAAATTTGCGTTTGCTTATACGGCCGGATTCATAGTTACATTAACATCATTAATTTTAGCCAAACATCTCGGAAATGGAAAAGATTCAACGGATCCGAAAGGATGGACTTACACGATTTTTATATATGGCTGTGTTGCGGTTGTTTTCTTTACTTTGACATTCTTACTGACTAGAGAAAGAGTGAAACCTCAAAAAAGCCAGAAAACGACTGTGGGAAAAGATTTATTGGATTTAGTTACCAATGTCCCCTGGATAATCCTCTTATTTGCAACTCTTTCTATGATATTGTTCGTTTCAACAAGAATGGGAGTAACCAATTATTATTTCAAATATTATATCACAGAAAACGGCACCGTTTCTGTCCCATTAAACCTGTTGTTCTGGAAATTTAACCTTGGATTTGAGGAGATAGTTTCCGCGTTTGGCGCTATAGGGCAGTTATGTGCGATTTTAGGCACACTTATGGTTCCAATCCTGGTTCATGCTATTGGCAAGAAGAACGCGTTTTTTACCATATTTGGTGTTGCCATTATATCCACGGCTGCGTTTTATTTCTTAAAACCTGGTAATATGTTTTTGATTTTTGCATTGCAGATTGTTGGATCTTTAACCGGAGGGCCGCTGTCACCTGTTATCTGGGCGATGTATGCAGATACCGCGGATTATTCGGAGTGGAAGCGAGGCAGAAGGGCGACCGGCCTGGTATTTTCAGCTTCGGCAATGTCACAAAAGATTGGTTGGGCGCTTGGCGCTACATTAACGGGGATATTGCTTTCATCTTACAGTTTTGTGCCAAATCAGATGCAGTCGCCCGAGGCAAATAAAGGGATAGTTATGCTTATGAGCACTATACCGGCAGCTTTCGGTATTCTTTCTGTTGTTTTGATATTCTTTTACGTTCTCGATGACAAGATGATGAAGACAATTAAGACCGACCTTGAGGAAAGGCGCAAGGCAAGCGGCCAAGCCGCGACAGCATAACGGTTTTTTAAAATTCAACTATGAAAAAGGGTGAAAAATGAAAAAGAGCAAGGCAATTATCGGCGGCGAACCGCTGCCAAACATACCGTGGGAAGACAAACCGAAGGGCTGTATCGATGTCGTCTGGAGATACAGCGGTAACCCGGTTATTGACTGGAACCCGATACCAAAGGCGGCGAGGATTTTCAACAGCGCCGTTTTGCCGTATAAAGGCGAATTCGTCGGGGTTTTCAGGGCAGACCAGAGAAACGGACGCGCGACGCTGTTTTTCGGAAGAGGTAAAGACGGCCTGAAATGGAAAATCGGGCCTGACCCCATTAACTGGGTTGACGAAAAAGGGAAACCGAACCCAATCAGTTACGGCTATGACCCGAGATTCTTAAAGCTTGACGATGCCTACTATATTGTATGGTGCGACGATATGCACGGGGCGTCAATCGGCTTGGGCAGGACCACGGATTTCAAGACATTTATCCGTATGCCTAATCCTCTTATGCCCTTTAACAGAAACGGCGTTCTTTTCCCAAGAAAAGTTAACGGCAAGTATATCTTGTTGAGCAGGCCCAGCGACAGCGCGCATACGCCTTTCGGCGATATCTATCTGAGCGAAAGCCCGGACCTGATTTACTGGGGCAATCACAAACACGTTATGAGCAGGGGCGGAAGCGGCTGGTGGCAGGGCACAAAAATCGGCGCAGGCCCGACTCCGATTGAGACAACCGAAGGTTGGCTGCTGCTCTACCACGGCGTATCGTTTACCTGCAATGGCTTCGTTTACAGCTTCGGTGCGGTGATACTCGATATCGATAAACCATGGAAGGTGCTGTACAGGACACGCGATTATCTGCTCACGCCGGAAAAATTGTATGAGGTAACCGGCTTTGTGCCGAACGTTACGTTCCCCTGCGCCAACATTTACGACGCCGAGACAGGCAGAATCGCCATTTATTACGGCGCCGCCGATACCTGTACTGCCTTGGCGTTCGCGCAGGTCGATGAGTTAATCGATTATATTAAGAATAACTCGGAAGTTTAATCGTATCAGAATAAGCCAATAACTTATTGAGAAGGAGCTGAAATGGCACAGGAAATAGGCGCAACCAATACCGGCAAGTTAGTGCGCGACCGCCTGCCGATTCTTACAAAGGTATGTTATGGTTTCGGAACTGCACTGGATATGTGGGGCATCTGGCTTTATTTCAGCGTTGCCTTTGCAGTGTTTAATATTTATCTGGGCGTTTCTCCTGTTCTTGTAGGTTTTGCATTATTTTTTATTCGCTTTTATGACGCGTTTACCGACCCGTTTATGGGCTGGATATCAGACAACCTCCGGACAAAATACGGTCGCAGACGTCCATTCATTCTGATTTTCGGTGTTTTGTGCGGACTGGGGCTGCCCATAATGTTTCTTGTTTCGCCTACATGGTCGGACAAGACATTTCTTGGATTATCGGCTGTTTTCTGGTATATGATTGTTTCAAATATGATTTACATCCCCATCTTCAGCGCCTACACCGTTCCATTTAACAGTTTGGCTAATGAATTAAGTCCTGACTACGAGGAACGCACCTCGATAATGACCTATAGAAGCGTGCTTCAGAAGATATTCGAAGTAGGCAATTTTTATGCGCTGCGGTTTACAAATCTGGCGTGGTTTCTTATCCCGGGGACAGGCAAACAGAATATCCTTATGGGATTGCGCGTATATTCCTGTATCCTCGGTGTTGTGATGGCAATCTTTGCCATAATAATCTTCTTCAGAGTTAAAGAACGTTATTATGAAAATATCGTGGTGAAAAAACAGCAGGAGCATGTCTCTCTTAAAAGCGCCCTTTATGAAACGCTTACCTGCCGGCCATTTTTGTTTATGCTGCTGGTTGGTGCTTGTTTTAACTTAGGCACGAGTATGTTAGGCACGCTGGGCTATTACGCGACGGTCTATTATGTCTGCGGCGGTAATCAGGCACTCGGCAATGACTGGAATTTCTGGATGGGTATGGCGTTTATGTTCGGAGGACTAATTGGCGCCCCGATTCTTAACAGGGTAGCATATTTTGTTGGTAAACGTAATGCTCTGATTGTCAACGCCTTTATCGGCATAATTGCTTACGCAAGCTCATGGTATCTTTACAACCCTCATATTCAGTGGATGCAAACAATCGCCTCTGGTCTTATGGGGCTTACCGCGTCGGGCCTTTGGATGCTGTATGGTTCAATCTGCGCTGATGTTATTGATTACGATGAGCTTAATACCGGCAAACGGCGCGAGGGCTCTTTTACTTCCTGCGGAACATATATCATCAAACTGGGTAATTCGTTAGGAATATTATTTTCAGGAGTAGTCCTTTCCTGGATAGGTTATGATTCCAAATTGGCTGCACAGACGCCCCATACAGTTTTTTGGATTCGCATAATGCTTATGGCTTTGCCGCTTGTCGGGATGGCTCTGGTGATAGCATTTATTTTACAGGTGCCGCTTACAAAGAAGATTTGCGAGGAAATCAGGATTAAACTCGAAGCACGCCGGGGCCAGGTATAACGGCTTTTGCGGATTTTACACAAGCAAAAAGGCCGTGGTTTATTTCAATCCGCGGCCTTTGTTTTTTTATAAATATCGGTATAATTTGCGGGACGTTAAATTGTTATTAACCTGTTCGGATTTTGATGGAGAGGTGCAAAGATGAGGTTCGGATACTTTGACGACAAAGCCAAGGAATATGTAATCGAAAGACCTGATACGCCGCGGTCGTGGGCGAATTATCTCGGCTCGACGGAATACGGCGCAATCATAACCAATAACGCGGGTGGCTACAGCTTTTATATGTCCGCAGCACAGGGCCGGCTGACGCGGCTGCGTTTCGATGATGTCCCTATTGACCAGCCGGGAAGATACATTTACGTCCGCGACAAACAGTCGGGCGACTACTGGTCAAACGCATGGCAGCCCGTGGGTAAACCTCTCGACCAGTATAAAACCACCTGCAGGCACGGTACCGCTTACACGATTATCAATTCGCAGTATTCAAAGATTGAAACGGAAACCACCTATTTCGTTCCGCTCGGCAAACATTTCGAGTGCTGGCTTTTGAAGGTCACAAATAAAGATGCCGTAAAAAGAAGCTTGAGCTTATTCTCCTTCGTCGAATATCCGTATACTTGGCAGTGTTTCCACGACTTTTTAAACCAGCAATACTCGCACGGCATAGTGAAAATGGATTTCGTTGACGGCATCATCGATTACGGCAGTTCCGTCGGAATAAGCGGCAATGATAACAGGTCGTTTATGGCGTTTCTTGGCGGTGATATTGTTGGTTTCGATACCGACCGTGACATATTCGTTACGCCATATCGCAACTACTCAAATCCTATGGTTGTCGAAAAAGGCAAATGCACTGGCTCAAAGGCCTTTGGCGACGACGGCTGCGGCTCAATCCAGATAGACGTTGAACTCGAGGCCGGAGAGACAAAAGAGCTTGTCGTCCTGTTGGGACGCGGCAAAGCGGCCATCGAGGGCAAAAAAACCGTCAAACAGTTCGGCGATATTGCCAAAGTCAAAGAAGAATTTGAAAAGCTTAAAAAATACTGGCACAGTCGTATAACGGGATTGAGCGTTTGTTCGCCGGATGCCCAGTTCAACAGTATGATGAATATGTGGAGTCCGTTTAACTGCCTGATTACTTATGCCTGGTCTCGTATGGCCAGCTTAATCTACAGCGGCGAACGTGATGGGCTTGGCTATCGTGATACCGTCCAGGATTTTATGGGCGTAATGCAAATCATTCCCGATGAGGCGAAAAAACGCCTTGAGCTTATGATTACCGGCCAGGGTTCCACCGGTGGCGCGATGTCAATTGTTATGGCCTTTACGCATAAGCCCGGCAAAGAAAAACTGCCCAGGGAAGACGAATATCGCTCCGATGACTGCCTGTGGCTTTTCAACGCGATTCCAACATACGTCAAGGAAACGGGCGATATCGACTTTTATAACAAGGTTCTGCCGTACGCAGACAAGGGCAAGGCGACCGTGCTTGGTCATCTCCGCAGGGCGATTGAATTCAATCTTAAACACACAGGCAAACACGGTTTACCCAGCGGCCTTTTCGCCGATTGGAACGACTGCCTGCGTTTAGGCACTAAGGGGACATCGGTATTCGTTGCCCTGCAGGTGCGTTATGCTCTTTTAACTTATATCGAGATTTGCGGGATGTTCGGCAAACAAGCCGAAATTAAATGGGCGAAAAAGCAGCTCGAAAAAATCGACGCCAAACTCGATAAATTCGGCTGGGACGGCAAATGGTACGTCCGTGCCTACAAGGAAACCGGCGAGAAAATCGGCTCGCACGAAAACAAGCAGGGTTCGATTTATCTCAATACGCAGTCCTGGGGTATTATCAGCGGCCACGCGGACAAATATAAAGGCCGGGCCGAACAGGCGATGCAGTCCGTAAATGAAAAACTTGCCACCGATTATGGCCTTATGCTCTGTGCGCCGCCTTACGAAAATATCCCCTGCGCGGAAGTCCGCTCGGTTGTGTTCAATAAGGGCGTCAAGGAAAACTGCGGCATTTTCAACCACACGCAGGGCTGGGCGGTTATGGCGGAAACTATGCTTGGCCACGGTGACAAGGCATTCAAATATTTCCGCAGCTCTATGCCGGCGTCGTTTAACGATAAGGCCGAGATACGCGGCAGTGAGCCATACGTTTATTCGCAATATACCCACAGCGTTTTCAGTCCGCGTTATGGCGCATCGCGTGTTCCCTGGCTGACCGGCGCCGCCTCCTGGGCGTATTATGCGGCAACGCAGTATGTCCTCGGCATCCGGCCCGATTATAAAGGTCTTCTCATTGACCCCTGCATCCCTGCTGACTGGAAGGAATTTGCCGCTGTTCGCCGATTCCGTAACAAGATGCTTAATATCAAGGTCATAAATCCCAATGGCGTGGAAAAAGGCGTTAAGAAAATTACCCTCAACGGCCAGATAATCGAAGGCAACCTGATTGGCGTTTCCAAAATGAAAAAAGAAAACGAAGTTGTCGTCGAGATGGGGTAGAAAAAATGAAGGTCCTATTCATCGGTGGAACCGGGATAATAAGCACAGGCGTTACGCAGTTGGCGGCCGATAGGGGAATAGACCTGTATCTGCTCAACCGCGGGCAGAGTAAAAAACTCGTTCCCAACAACGTCAAGGTCATCAAGGGCGACATCAGGGACAGGATTTCCGCAAGCAAGCTGCTGAAACTGCACGATTTCGACGTCGTTGTTAACTGGGTGGCGTACATTCCGACGCACGTTGAGGCCGACATTGAATTTTTCAGGGGCAAAGTCGGCCAATACATATTTATCAGCTCCGCATCGGCCTATCAAAAGCCGGCGACTCACTGGCTCATCACTGAATCGACGCCGTTGGCCAATCCCTACTGGCAATACTCGCGGGACAAAATCGCCTGCGAAGACCGGCTGATGGCTGAATATCGCGACAATGGTTTTCCCGTTACAATTGTCCGGCCGTCACTGACATACGGTGTTACGATGATACCCGCGGCGATTAACAGTTGGCAAAAGCCCTGGACGATTGTTGACCGGATGCGCAAGGGCAAAAAAGTAATCATCCACGGCGACGGTCTGACTCTCTGGACGATGACGCACAACACCGATTTTGCCAAAGGTTTCCTCGGGCTTATGGGCAACGTTCAATCAATCGGCCACGCCGTTCACATTACATCAGATGAGGTTCTTACCTGGAATCAGATATACCAAGCGATAGCCGATGCCGCGGGCGTAAAGCATAACCCTGTTTATATCCCCTCTGATTTTATCGCCAAAATCGACCCCGAGCACACAGGCACGCTTTTGGGCGACAAATCCTGCTGTGCCGTTTTCGACAACACCAAAATAAAACGTCTTGTTCCTGATTTTGTCGCCACGGTTCCTTTTGCCCAGGGCGTTCAGCGTTCAGTTGAGTGGTTCGAGGCCGACGAGGAACGATGCGTGGTGGATGATGATTACAACAAGTTTATGGACCGCACCATTGCTGCCTACGAAAAGGCGATGCCCAAATAGCCGTTTTTGCGTGAATCAAATTCCATCGCGATTGAGAAGCGGACTTTTGTCGCGGACGAGGTTGGCACGTTCTGGGAACAATTTTGTTATCTCATTAGCGTCAGAGACATTGAGCGTATAGGTGGCTTCCTGCCCGAGCGTTATCTTCTCCGGTTTTTTTGAGCTGTCGTAATAAATTTGCTGCCAATAGTTGCGCCCGTCGAGCCATTCCAACCTGATGGAATTGCTGTCTGTCCGGTCTTTGGCTGGCGGCGATTTTTCGATGTAAACCGGCATCACAGCCCCATCCGGCCTGATTATGTCTATAATGAAGGATTGTTCGTTAATGTCCAGCGCCTTAGCCAGAATCGGGTCGAGAACGATATCGGGCACAGCTGTTTCTCCGAGTTGGCATTCGCCTGTTTCTTTGCCTGTCCGCTTGTCAAACGGCGAGCCGGCCCGTAACCTGCGAACCGTCAGTATGCCGGAGTCAGCCGTCATCTCGATTCCTTTTCTGCCTGTTCTCGAGCTGGTTTCGTCTCGCCAGGTAAATTGTCGAAGGTTTGCATCGCCGCGAAAATATCCGACTTGTTCATCGGATACTGTCCCCCGCAGGTAATAATAATCCGCGGCGTTGATAGTGGTGTTGGCGTCCGTTCCGACTAACGCCATAGCATCCATCGTAAAGCCGATTATCTTGTTATGGGAGTCGGCTATAGTGAAAAAAGAAGCTGATGAATCATTATCACGGGCGATATCCAGCCCTTCATTACTGATATCGCTGATTAGCCGGGCGCCTGCCCGCAGTAACCCGTTGTCGCTGAACCGGATGCTTTTGAAGATTTTTTCAAAAATATCTTTCGCCGTGTTCTGCTCAGATGCGATCTGCAATACTTCTATTTCAAGCTGCCGCCCGTCGGCAAGCTCGCAGACGCCCAAGATTATCTCAACCCCTGAATCGGTATTTATAGTCGCCCAGTTTGCTGTAAGGTTGCCTGAGGTTGATTGACCCGTTGCGACAAGTTTTTTTCCGGAGTATTCCTGGTCAAGTCGCTCCGTTGGTGTTTCCTCGCCTGCCGCCAGAAGGTAACGGCACTGTGCGTATGCCTTGTCGTTAAGTCCGCTTACGGCAAAAATGCTGCTGATATTAAAGGAGCTGTCTTCGAAAGACCATTTCTCTTTGCATTGCCAGCTGTTGCCTGAAGGCATCGAAACCGACAATCCCGACCGGTTCAAATCAATAGGGGCCGACATTCGAATGCCGGTTTTGGATTGCATAACCAGCCGGGCCGCCAGCAATGAAATGACTAGCAGGGCCGGCAGCGCAATTGTCTTTGCTATTTGTTTTCCCGTTTTATTTTCATCGACCATAAGATTGCCGTTGATTTTTCAATTGTGATTTGAAAAAGGAAAAAACGCACCAGCCGGCATTTTCCTAATCAAGTGCAGAAACAGCCGGCTCGTCGAGGACCTGCCTGCCCCTGCGGAAAAACCTGCAATAAAACCATTTCAGAAAACCGCTTGCCGCGAAACCGCAGAAAATAACAACCAGCGCGACCTGGCGACTCCAGATTATCAGCGCGAAAAACAGCAGTGCCCTGATTAGATGCGCAAATGGTTTTTTGCCCCTTATATACTGGTTTATCACGTGTGCGTACCGGATTCGGCTGACCATAAGAAACGCCGCGCAAAGGGTGATTATGGGTAACGAATAAATCACCAAATCATCGAGCATAAAGCTCACAAATCCAGCGGCCCAGTCGCGCCCCGGGTGCGACAGAAAATCCGGCACCGTTTCCTGGTTGAATATCACCAAGCTTACTATGATGCCCGCCGCCGCGGGGCTGGGTAGCCCGACAAAGCTCATGTGTGCCGACTCGTCCTCTTCGTTTTCGACGTTGAACCGCGCCAGCCGGATTGCCGCGCAGCTAAGGTATGTTGCCGCCGCCAGCCAGATAAATCGTTCGATGAAACTGATAATGATGGGATTTATCTCCGTCAACCCCGACAATTTGTGCTCAATGATTTTTATCATCAAAAACGCAGGCGCTACGCCGAAGCTGACTATATCGCACAAGCTGTCTAATTGTCCGCCGAAACTCGATGTGCTATTGCTCATGCGTGCGAGGCGTCCGTCGAGCATGTCCGCCACCATCGCCAGCAGAATCATATAGCCCGCCATCGCGAAATAAGGCACTACAAGCCGATGATACGACCATTGTCCCGTCTCCGAAGTAATCGCTTGGCTGGCAAAAGTAATCGCTGCGAACCCGCACGCGCCGTTGATAATCGTAACCAGCGAGGGCAAAATCGTAATGTATTTAAGCCGCTGCCTCCGCATCCTCCGCAGGAAGCTTTCCTTTGACGCATCAGTCCTGAATCGCGTCGGCTTTTGAAAGATTGGTTTGTTCGGCCCTGATTCACTCATAACCTTACAATCGGCGTTAGACCCGCCTTTACTTTGTCTCCAATTTTGACAAGGCATTTGGCCCCATCGCGAGCCGGCACATACAGCTCGGTCCGCGAACCGAATTTTATCATACCAAATTTCTCGCCCGCCGCCATATTTTGTCCGATTTCTGCCCTGCATACGATTCGCCGGGCTATCGCACCGCTAATCTGGCGAACAATCAATTTATCATTGGGCGATTCAGCCCTCGTAAGCCAAAGGTCATTCGATTCGTTCACTTTGCCCGCTTCGGGGTTTCTGGCGTCGAGGAACTGGCCCTCGCGATAGGTGATTTTCTCGACTTTTGCCAGGCATGGGCTGCGGTTGATATGTACGTCGAAAATGCTCAAGAATATGCCGACCCGCAGGGCCTTGCCTCCGATGAAATCGGGCTCGTCAACCGTCTCGATATCGGCTATCGTTCCGTCCGCAGGCGCTAATAATATATCCTTATCTTGCGGCACTTCTCTTTCCGGGTCGCGGAAAAACGACAGCATCCATATAAAGACTATCCCCAGCGCAATCTCTACGAATTGAATCATCCATTCAGGCGTCGTAGAACTTGCACCATAATACAGCACAATCATAAACACCAGCAGCATCGCCGGATAAAACACCACCTGAGGCCAGCCATATCTCGTCAACGGTATCATCATAATTACAATGCTAAACTACCCGGCGGGCACAGGCAATAAAAAAGGCCGGGCAAACCCGCCCGGCCACCAATCGCTGGCTCTCCGCTATACCCGTTCAATTGTTCATCAGAGCATTCAAGCAGGCGTCTGTGAACCAAATTGTTCGCCGGTTAGGATGGCCAAGTGCCCGGCCAACATAAACACCATCCAACTTTTTCTCAGCTTGTTGGCCGTTTATTTCTACTGCTACGGTGCACGGCACAATCATACGCGTCCATTCCCGTGGAGGAAACCGCGGTTCGCCTATCGAAACTATCTCCACAACATTCGTCTTCTCCAGTTTCTTTGAAAAATCGGCTCTATTTTCTTCCGGGATGATCCAAAACCGCGTCGCCTCATTGTAGTCCTTTGCAATAAGTGCCTCGAAAAACGCTCGCACCGTAGCCACGGCTTTTTGTTCTTCGGTCAGGTTCGGTTCCGCAAACTCCAGACCAGTATCAACATTAATTTTATTCAAATCAATAATGTTCACGTCCTTGCCAATCTCTTTTTCAAGGTCAAAGAGTTCTTCTTCGAACGGTTCATCGTATCCTTCATATCTGTATATACCCAGCAATGTCCATTCATCCTCTTTATGCCCAAAATCTTTCCCAGGCCCCCAAACCTCTACGGCTGTTACAAGCCTGGTTGCCTGGTCAACGAACACAATCTCTCGCATCGGGGGGTAATTGGAATCAATAAGAAAGGTGTTGGGTTCGTAGTTAACGGTCACCACTATCGGCTTAGAACGGTCCGGGGGCTGCTCAATCCCGATTTTCACGTCGCCTTTCTGCTCCATCTTCTGAATGTATTCAACCGCCTGTCTCGGGTCATACCTGTGCACAAAATGGAGCATCCTTGCGGTGTAGTCCTCATCATCGAACAAGTTCAATTGTTTTTGAGGCACATTCCATGCCTTTGTATGTCCCCCTTGCCAAACAATCACTTGGTTCGCCTCACCATTGCTATTTATACCCATGTCCACTCGCACTCTCGCTATGTTGCCATCGGTATCGTATTCGACCCATGTGGCCTTATTCAGCTTATCATCCTTGCTGAATGTGAAGTGTACCTGTTGCTTATTTTTACACGCCTCAAGCGTCTGCTCCAGCGCATACGCAGGCCTTGCCAAATCGTTCATTATCAACTTTACGCCGAAGACCACCCCAACCACGAATACTGCTGCTGTGACAAATTTCGTGAAGCGGTTCATAATAAAGCTCCTGAGCAGCGAACTGCTCTTAAATTCTGCGAATTTCTTCTGGTCAACCTTAATTGAGTCAATCCGGCTCATCACGCGTGCAACAAGCGACTCATCAGAGCCGATCGCCCTGCCCAGTTTCTCCAGACGACTTTCGATAGGTTCTTTGGCAGTCATAGTTGGGACTCCTTCAGTATCTTTCGCAGGCGTTTATGTGCCCGCGACAGTTGCTTTGTTACAGTGCCGATATTTCTGCCGGCAATTTCGGCAACTTCTTTGACGTTATGCTCAGCAAAATAGCGGAGCATCACAACCTGTCTTTCGGCTTCGGGCAGCTTGACGACGGCAGACAGAAGACCTTCGCTCTCCTCATCAAGCTGACCATTCGGTTTTTCGGTTGCCGCGGCAGGGTTCGTTTCCAGCGGAGCCATTTTGGGCCTTCGCTTTGCCCAGTCCAAAGCGCACCTTTGAGTTATTTTCATCAGCCACGGGCCAAAAGAGTCCCTGTTACGCAGCATACAAAGATTCTGGTAGCTGGCCACGAACGCGTCCTGTACCGCATCCTGCACGCTGTGATGGTCGCCGAGGATATTTATTGCAACCGCCCGGACGGGCCGCTCGTAACGCCTCACAAGCTCCGCGAAGGCCTCTTTTTGGCCGTCTAACACGGCTTTTATCAGTTCACAATCTGCCTGCACCTGAAAATCTCCATATCGAAGCGCTTCTGTATATTAAGAGCGGCTCAGGCCCAAAAATGCGACAAAAAAATTTAAGGGAAAATGAAAAACGGGAGGGGTTCTTTTTTGTTCTTCATCGCTGATATTCTATCAGAATACGCCGTTTTTGCCAGTATGTTGACAAAATGACCAGGCAGGCAAAACCCAGCGAAGGGCCGACTGGCCCAAATAGCAATCTCCCTCGCCGAGGGTTGATTCCCGTGCGAGGGAGATTTCTTTATCGCCGTACCCTAAGTGTCGCGAACACCTGAGGAGTATCGTGCTTTAACCTTATCTTCTTTTCTGCGGCACGAAAAGTATATTGGCGAATTGCTTAATTATGACTTCGCAAAGGCCTATATCCTTGAATGGCAGGTTTATCCGGCTTAGTTTTTAAGCTGGTCGGCGATTACCAAAGAAAGATGGCGAACAATCGAAGATACACGGTTTAGCGAAAGAGCTTGAAAAAGCGAATGCAATGCTGAAAAAATTCACAATGTCAAAGTTATCTCCCAAATACTAAGGTAAAGTAGGGTAAAGTACTACTATTACGCTAAAAAACGTTGTTTACCATTGTTTACCTTAGTTTACCCTTGTTTTTGTGAGATGACCTCGTTGGCTCGCTTGGCAAAATCCCCAACCTTGGCGGAATCTGCAGGATTGTTATAATCCTCCCGGCAGGATAAAATCAGCACAAATCATATTGAATATTATTATGTTGGAGCGAAAAACATGAAGCCAATCTCATTTTTATGTGTGGTTGTCGTTTCTCTTCTATTATCACAATCCAGCCGAGCCGATGAAGAGAGGGCGCCTTATTCGTTTACTGTTGCCTCTCAAAGCGGCCAATATTACTTTAAGATGCTTCCCGCCAAGAGAGAATGGCAGGAAAATAAATATGTGATAACAAGAGAGGCGTTTGGTGTCGCATATACAATCGATGAGGATGGGAACTTCAAGGAATTGTGGAGGACCTCGGGCTGGTATTCTTTCGAGTTATTCCTGTCTGAGGATGGGCAATACTTAGTCAGGATGGGGCCATGGAACGGCGGCCATGAACCAAAGAAGGAAGATCTTGCGGTAGCGTTCTATAAGAATGGAAAGCTGCTTAAAGAGTATTCGGTAGTTGACCTTGTCAAGGACAAGAGTAAGATCCAAGCAACGGTCAGTCATTACTTTTGGCTTGACAAATCGCCAGGGTCTGAAGCCAAACGCAGACTCGACAGAGATAATGTATTCTACCTTAAGACAATCGATGGAATCGCATACCAATTTTATGCGACGACAGGGGAGATTAAGTGACCAAAGAAGCCCTGACCATAAATCAGAAAAGCATTAACCCCCAAACCAGCGAGGGGATTTAATTCCGCGGATGATTATTTCAAAGTTATTTGCCTGTGTACGGTTCTGAATGTTTAGCGTGTATATTCCAATTTGCGAGATATTTGGCTGCCAGTTCTGAATTGCGGATAATCAGAAGGTTTTCAGCGTTGCCCTCTTCGGCTGATTTTGTAAAATTGAATGAGCCGGTGATTACGCTGTTGGAATCTATAATCATTATCTTGTTATGGGCTATCTTGTGCTTATCATCAATTAAAACACTAATTCCGGCATGGACGAGAAAATCAGCAGAGGAATACCTTTCAGTTAGCTGGCTTTGATCAAGGATTACTTTGGTATCGATACCATTCTTATTGGCATCAACAACTGCTTTGGCAATCGGAGCGGAAGTGAAAGAATATGCCTGAATCCGAATGCTGGTTTTGGCTTTCGCTAATTCCCTAATAATAGCATCTGTGCATCCACCTTTAGGTGAAAAGAAAACCTCTATTTCGTTGGTATTTTGGTTTGGTATTATTTTATCTGCATGACTATTTTGCAGGACAAGAAGGGTCAGGAAAAGAAGGGCAAATAAAACAAATATCACTAAATAACGCTTAGTCATTTCGCCCTCAATTCTATCTCAAGCGAGCTCTTTCCGCCAGTGGCGGATAAATTTCAACGGCAAAATTATATGCGTGTTAAGCCGTTAAATCTCAAATCCGCCTATTCAGCGTTCAGCGGGTAGCGTACAGCGTATAGCGAACAGGTTAAACTAACGACTAACAACGATATACTAACGACTAATTTCTATCTGTGCCTTCTTGTGGCAATCGCCGTGAGATGTAAGGTTTGCAGCGATGATTGCCCTTTTTGCTGAAAAACCCGCGGTTTTTTGTGGCTTAGTTGCGCTAATATGCCGAAATATAACTTATAACTAACAGAACAATCAGCAAGTAATGGTTTATATTGAAAATGAGCGGATTTTGTGGTATAATAAATAATCTGGGGTGGCTGTTTGAGCTACGTCCCGATGTTATTAACTTTTTACTCGGCGGTTGACCGTTCCCGGAAGGGATGGCCAAGCCAGGAGGAAATGGTGATTTGGTTTCCTACAAAAGCTCGATTATCAGTCCTGATAACGGGGTTTTTGGGCTTATTGCTGTTGGGCAATATTGCTGTCGCGGAGCAGCAGTCAATCGGGAATTTTCAGCCGCAGGGGCTAAATTACGCAGGGATATATCAGCTTAAACAAACCGACCCCAATCTCACCGGCGCTGGCGTAAAAGTTGCCCTGGTCAGCCGAAGTATTACCTACCTCGATGGTGAGCCGCAAAATGACTACCGCCCCGCAATCGACCTCAATTGTTTCAAAGATACGCAATATATTTTCCACGACCAGCAGCTTCTGCCGGCGGGCATCTCGGCGCATTCGACCGCCGTATGCTCGATTCTTTTCGGCCGGGACCCCAACGCCTTCAATGAGCAAATCGGCGATTTCAATTACGAGGGTGCAGTCCCTGATGCGCAGGCCGATGTGTATGAGTTCTGGAGTTTTCTCGTAAACAATGTATTTCCCTGCTCCGCTCCCGATGCCGATATTATCACCGCCGACATAGGTTACCAGTTCGAGGACTGGTGGACCCGCGGCATCGAGGCGATGGTGCAAAAATATGGGTTGACCGTCGTCGTCGGCATAGGCAACGGCTCAAATTCGTCCGACCCTGTTCTTTTCCCCGGTGCGGGCAACAATGTAATTGGTGTCGGCGTTGTGAAGTCCGTTGAATCCAATGACGTCAACATCGGGCTTTCCCGTTTCGCGCTTGTATATCCCGAATATTCCAGCAGTGGGCCGACTTCCGATACCCGCTGCAAACCTGATATCGTCGCTCCCGGCAACTGCCTTGCTGCCGTGGCGGGCGAACCGAATCTTTACGAACCGACGGGTGACTGGTCGAGTTTCGCAACGCCGGTTGTCGCAGGCGCCGCGGCGCTGCTTATTCAACAGGCCCACGCCGACCCGAATCTTCAACAGGCCGTTTCACACGATGGCAGCAACTGCGTCATAAAATCAGTCCTGCTCAATTCCGCGACCAAACTTCCTTATTGGCACAAAGGTCTGCTGACTAAAGACGACGACCACGATGTTCCTCTCGATTATCTGCAGGGAGCGGGAATGGTCAACGCCGTCGCAGCGAGCAAACAGTTGCTGGCAGGTCAGCATTTGCCCGGCAACTGCCCGACGGTCGGCTGGGACCTCAATAAACTTAACCTCGACCGGATACCCGAAAACACCTACAAAATTCGGATAACAAAACCCGTGGACAAAATGATTACCGCGACGGTAACCTGGAACAGGCAATTTTCTCTTGTATATCCTTTTGAGCACGATACTCAAAAAGACGCCGACCTTCGGCTTGAGGTTTGGGCTGTTGATTCGAACGACCCCAATAACAATTACCTGCTCGATTACTCCGACAGCCGAACCGACAACGTCGAGCACGTTTATACGCCGGCCGACGGCAATTTCACCGATTACGAAATCATCGTTTTGTTCAGCAATGAGCACGATGTGAATCAGCCGCAGGTCTCGCCTCCTTATGCGGTCGCCTGGAACGTAGGGCCGGTGCCCGTCAGAGACGATGCACTCTGGTTCGACCTCAACGGCGACGGCGTGGTTGACGACCTCGATGTTAGCGTGCTTCTCGATAACCTAATTGCGAGCATGCAAACTCCGGAAGATCATTATTTGTTTGGCGATATAAATAACGACGGCGTTATCGACGTCAGCGACCTCGATATACTGATGCGTTACATCGATTCAGCGGCTGACCGTCGATAGCATAGCTCCGCACCGGAGGAGAAAAATGAGATGGGAAAAACGTTCATTAAGTTCTGTTTCGTAGCGGTATTTATCGCCTCTCTGCATGCTGGCAACTGCAATGCCATCGAATTCAAGGGAATAAGCTACACCGGCTGGAGTTGGGAGGACTACAATTCAACCAATTCCAACACGTCGCTGGCCAACGCACAAAATATCGGCTGCAATTGGGTTGCCATATGTGTCTGGTGGTTCCAGAACAACATTAATTCTACTGCTATCGCCCCCATTAAAACTTCGTATTCCGCCGATCCATGTGCTGTCCAGATTGCTGTTAACCGATGCCACCAGCTTGGTATGAGAGTTATGCTCAAGCCGATGGTCGACCTCTCGAATGACTCGTCTCACTGGCGAGGACAAATCGTCCCGTCAGCCGCCTGGTTTACCGCATATCAGAGCTTCATCGACTACTGGGCGGACTTTGCCACAGCAAACAACTGCGAGATGTTCTGTATCGGCTGCGAACTGGTTAACACCGACGGCCCCTCCCATGCCAACTCGTGGATCTCTGTCGCTAACAGTGTCCGAACACATTACTCAGGCCCTATTACCTATGCTGCCAACTGGGGCGATGAAACAAATATCACCTGGTGGAACACCGTTGATTACATAGGCATCGATGCCTACTATCCGCTGACAAGCATTGACGATCCCACTCCTGCTCAACTTGTAACCGCCTGGACCAACCGAGCAAACTCCATCGGGTCATGGCAAAGTACCAACTGGCCGGATATGAATGTAATGTTTACTGAAGTCGGCTATGGCAGTTATTCCGGCGCAAACATAACGCCCTATGCAAGCCCCGGCTCATCGTCTGTGCTGGACATCAATGAACAAAATAACTGTTATGCGGCGCTTTTGTCCGTCTGCAGGAACTATTCCTGGTGGAAAGGCGCTTTCTGGTGGAATTGGGATACAAACCCAAGCACAGGCGGACTAAACAATGATGACTATATGCCGCAAAATAAGCCCGCCTCGACCGTCACGTTGAAGGAGTATTACATCACGCTTGTCGGCGACCTCGACGACGACAGAACCGTTGACATCGATGACCTCGTAATATTCTGCGACTATTGGCTGGACCAGAATCTCGTCGGCTGGCCCGATTTCAACAATGACAAAACGGTGGACTTCAAGGATTTTGCGCTGCTTGCGGCGAACTGGCAAAAGTCCAGCCCGCTTCCTTAGTAATCCTTAAAAATACCTGCGGGACTGTGTTGCAAGTTATCTTGCGATTGGGTCAGCTTTAGTGTATTTTGACCTTCGTGGAAACGAAGGTAATCAAACTCGATGTGAACGATATTGATGCGTCGGCGATAAAAGAGGCAGCCGGAATAATAGACGCTGGCGGGCTTGTCGCTTTTCCCACCGAGACCGTTTACGGCATCGCCTGTCGAGTCAGCAACGATTCATTGGCAAAGCTCTGCAACCTCAAAGGCCGGCCTACGGACAAATACTATACCCTTCATATCGCCAATCCTTCCGATGCCCTGCGATATGTCCCCACAATTGGCCTGCGGGCGAAAAAGCTGATAAAAACCGCCTGGCCCGGGCCGCTGACAATAGCGTTTGAGTTTGACGGGAAGGATATCGTTCGGCAAAAAGACAAACTTCCGCCGGAAGTATTCAGCAATCTTTATCACGACGGCTCAATCGGCATTCGCTGTCCCGACAACCCCGTCGCCTCGATGCTTTTATCCCAGACGACATACCCCGTTGTCGCCCCAAGTGCGAATATCAGCGGACAATCTCCCGCTGTCGAAGCAGCCGGCATTGCCCGGCAGTTTGAGGGCCGCCTCGATATGGTTCTCGATGGCGGACGATGTAAATATGCCAAAAGCAGCACAGTCGTCCGGATAGGCCAAAAAGGCCTCGAAATAATCAGGCCCGGCGTCTATTCTGAATCACAACTCCTTGAAATGGCACAGGTTACGATTCTGTTTGTCTGCACGGGCAACAGTTGCAGAAGCCCTATGGCTGAAGGCCTGTTCAAAAAACATATTGCGGAAAAGTTGGGTTGCCCCATTGACCGACTCACGGAAAAGGGATATACAATAACATCTGCGGGCACGTTGGGTATGGTCGGGTTTCCCGCCAGTGACGAGGCCGTCGAGGCCTGTGCGGCAAAGGGAGTCGATATAAGCGCCCACAGAAGCAGGGCATTGACGATACACCTGATTGAGCAGAGTGATTTGATATTTGCTATGACGCAGGGACATCGGGAAGCGGTAGTGGAAATGTGCCCCGGGGCCGCGAGTAAATGTTCGCTGCTCGATGATGGGGCCGATATCCCGGACCCGATAGGTCAGTCACAGGCAGTTTACGACAATTGTGCCGAACGCATTGACAAAGCGATAACAAAAAGAATTGATGAGATGATATTATGAAAGTAGCGGTTGGAAGCGATCATCGAGGTTACAAAGCCAAAGAGCTGATTAAGACCATCATAATCCAGCTTGGCCATGAGTGCATTGATGTCGGGACAGTTGACGGCAACCCCGTTGATTATCCTGACCCGGCGTATCTTGCCGCCAAGGCCGTCGCGGAGAAAAAAGCCGACAGAGCCATTTTGGCTTGCGGTACCGGCATAGGAATGAGCATCACCGCCAACAAGGTCAAAGGCATTCGTGCGGCACTCTGTTATGATGAGCTTGGCGCACGCATTTCTCGTCATCACAATGACGCCAACGTCCTTTGCGTCTCAGGCGAGCTTTTGGGCGAAGTCCTGCTTCGCAAAATGGTCGAGGTCTGGCTCGGCACCGATTTCGCCGGCGGAAGACACCTCCGCAGGGTCCGGAAAATCGAAGCTATCGAAAAAGAAAAGGACCCAACGTCCGTTAAAAACAACAACGATTAAACCGATTCCTAAGCTGAATCGCTGATTACGGAATATTCGGGGCCGCAGGTGCCGTCTTTCCGTTATCCATCTTCTGTCCTCTGTTTTTCTCCATCCGATTTGGATTTCTACAGAACGTAACCTATACTCTAAATGGAGCTAATGAGAAACTAACGCCTTCTCTTCTCCTCTCTTCTTCGAAGGAGACGGGGTTGCTGACCGAGTAATACCCAGTGCAACGGGGGGGACCTCGTCTCCGGTTTTTTTAAGATAAAATTTATAAGGCGTTGCAAATAAAAAGGGCTGCGAGTTATCTCGCAGCCCTTTTTTTGGCAATATATGTAGCGTCTATTTGTTTAATATGGAGGGTTATTCCCTACCAGCCAGCCGTCAACAAAAGACAACAGGTCATCTATGTCTACTGTTCCGTTGCGGTCAAAATCGGCGCCGCTGCACCAGTTGTTGTCTGCATTGCAGTCGATTTGACCCCACTGGCCGGCAAATCCCGCAAAATCCACAAATTCCAGAGAGCAGGGCGACAAATATATGCCGTCAATGACCTGCTGACTTATCCCTGGTCCCTCCCACGCTACCGATACGTTGTCGTTGTCGGTATCTTGTTTGTGCAGAACTTCAAAATAATACTTCTGGCCGGCTACCAGCGAAATTGGCGACGACTGCTGCGAAGAGTATGTATCCCATACTCGCCAGCCCGTTGGGTCCAACGTATAAGCAATCAATGACAGGTTAGCAGGGTCATCATCTGTGCTGAGAAACAGGAAGCCCATATCATCGCTGGCAATCCAGAACGTGTAGCTGCCGCTGGTTACCGGGTTTAGATACCCTAAGAATCGAGAACCGTAACTGTCGCCCCAGTTTACAGGCCCTTCCAGGTTCGTAACCAATTCTCTGCCGCTCGGATTGTCAGGGTAATTAACGTTTGAAAGCAGATCGTCTACATCGGGTCCCGGTATATCATTCCACCATTCGCGGAGTATTGACCCGGTGCCGCTCGTGGGATTAATCGGCGTAGCGGAAACCTCGCTCGAATTAACGGATTCAAGACCAACGGTGTCAACCGCGGTAGCGACATAGTAATAGGTTGTTCCGTTGACAATATTAGTGTCAGTGTAATCCGAACTGGTTAATAAAGCGCTGTTCAATTTCACATAGCCGCTGCCCGAGGTTGTCGAACGATAAACATTGTAGCCGGCCAAATCGAATTCGGTATTGTTGTTCCAGTCGAGCAGGACAGTTCCTACGCTTGACGCTGCCGACAGTCCGGTCGGCGCAGCCGGAGGCAAATTGGGGGCCATCTGGACTACGAACCCTATAAGCGAATGGTTGCCGCTCGATTGGGTTATACTCGGTGTTTCGCTGGCGCCTGTTGCTGGTTTGTGTCCATCCATACCATCGTAACCTGTTACCGACAGGTCAACGTCTATAGTCCAGCCGCTCGTTACTGTGTATGTGCCAGCGACGGAGCTGGCGGCATTTTCAATTACCATATCCCCGTTGCTCGTGGCAAGTGCAGAAGTCGATACCGTAGTGTTACCTGTTACACCGGCACTGGCATTAGCTCCCACAAGAGTCGTCTGATTAACATTCTGAAGGAATACGCTGCTGTATGTAATATTGGAATCGGTGGGCGAAGATGTCCAGGTGGGCGTAAAGGTGGTGTTTGTTGCGGCATTGATGTTGGCGTCGCTGAGGATAAACGCCGCAACATACGTCCGGCTGGAGCTGCTCCCTGCGATTTTATCGATAATCTTTGTCATTGCTCTGCCGCCATAGGTTACAGCGGTCAAACTTGATGTGATGCTGCTGGTTTTTGCGTGTGCGACAAAGACCAATGCGCGATTAATGCCCGATTCTTTCGCGTGAGTTGTTCCGGTCACCCATGAGCCGATTATTCCAACGATTGGGTTGGTTTGAGGTCTGGCTGAAACCTGGCTCGAGTCGGCGGATTCATTCAATGAGGTATCCACAGCCGTAACGACGTAATAATAGCTTGTACCGTTTGTAACATTAGCGTCGTTGAAAATCGGGCTGCTCAACAGCCCTCCATTTTGCCTGGTGTAGGGGCCGCCGGAAATTGTCGAACGATATACGTTGTAGCCGTTGAAATCTACTTCGTTGTTATTGTTCCAGACAAGCAAAACATTTGCGTTACCCGCTGTAGCGGACAGGCCCGAAGGAGCCGCAGGAGGCGTCGAGTCGGCAGGAACGGTTGCTGACACCTCGATTGAATCGGCGGATGAGTTAAAGTTTGTATCTACCGCCGTTACAACATAGTAATAAGTCCTTGTGCCCGCGACGCTTGTGTCGGTGTAAGCGGAGGTTTTCGAACGCACAAGATTAAGCCGATTGATTTGGCCGCCCGATGTTGACGAACGATAAATATCGTATCCGTATAAATCGCCTTCGGTATTGCTGTTCCAGGTAAGTGTTACTGTTCCCGTGCTGGGTGTCGCCGTCAGTCCCGTCGGCGCCGCTGGCGGTATAGTGTCTCCGTTGCTGGGCTGGTTGTTGTTTCTCATCAGGTAAAGCGTATCCTTCACAAAGCCGCCCATTTCGTATGGGCCGATGCGAAGTTTATAGATCAAACCGTCAGTAAACATCGTAGGCGTCCAGTCATAACTTGAAACCCAGGCGCTGTTGCTGATGTTTCGCGCCTCACGAAAATCCTGGAGCGGCTGGCCATAGTTAGTAATAGAGCCGTAACCGAGCGTATCGCTTGAATTGTTATAGAATCCCCATTCGCTCATAAAAACTGGGTAGCGGTTAAGGCAATTCTTAATATTAGTCGTGTACCAGTTGTTGCCGGCCGGGCTGGAAAGCCAATGGCCGGGGTAGATATGCGAAACAATAGCGATGTTATCTCCGGTGAGGGGATAAGTTGCTGCCGGCCCGATTGTCTGGGACCAGCTCGCGCCGGCCACAAGGATAAGATTGTTGGGGGCATACGTCCGCACAATACTAATCCAGGAGTTCATATTAGTCCTGACGCTTAGCCAGTTGGCGTTATCCGAACCGAAAGTGGTATTTATCGGCTCATTGAAAAGCTCAAAAATAACGTGGCTGTCGTTGGCGAATTTCGGTGCCATATACGTCCAGAATTGGTTTGTTGATGCAACGTGGCTGTAGGTATTGTCGACATAGTGCCAGTCAACGATTGCGTAAAGGTCCTTGGTTTTACAGTAATCAACAACCGACCTGAGAAGATTATATAAATCAGTATTGTTTGGGTCGAACGGATGTGGCCAGCCGCTTACTGAATCGGGCGGGGCAATCATAATCCTGAGAACTCTGGGGTACCAGCCGGGAGAACTTCCGCAGGGGTCGCTTTGATTCGTCAGCCGGTTAACCATATTGATTGCGCCGCCCTCCCAGCTATCAAGGGAACCCAAATCAATCAAATCGATGCCTCTCAGGATGACGATATTGCCGCAGGGGTCTTTGATTACATTGCCGTCTGTGTGCAGCCAGGGAGTGGCAGCATAAAGTGGGGTTGCCAGGCAGAAAAGCGCGGAAACCACGATTGTTTGAGCTAACCTTCTTTTCATCATCATTCTAACCCCAAAAAAAAGACGCAGACCCCATTTACTGGGTATGTGTGGAGACAGTAATGATAGGCCGCAATCGGTCAGTAACTCCGTTTACCTGTTCAATATAAGTTTACCATAAAACCTTATACGTTTTCAAGGATTAAGTTATTGCACAATAAATTAAAAAAAGTACCGGCGGGTGTAAGTGCCTGCCGGCACGGATGTTGCAGCAAATCAGACCCCTTAGGACTATTCAATTCCTAAAATGAAAGCCATTCCTCGGCAAATGTTGCCAGGTCATCTATTTCGACAACCCCGTCCCGATTGAAATCAGCGCCGCTGCACCAGTTATTGCCCGCGTTGCAGTCGCTTCGGTTCCACTGGCTGGCAAAACCGGCGAAATCCTTGAAGTTATAGCCTTTGATAATCTCGACATCTGCCTGATGGGCGTTCCACATAGCAAGCATTTGCCCCAGCATTGAGGCGTGGTTGCTGTCCGTCCAGGACCACGTTAGCGCCCCGGCATAGCCGTTCTGATAGAGGTTTTCGTACGGAGCGGTTCCGCAGTCCGTGCAACAGGTATTGCAACCCGGGGGCGGTGGATAGAACTCGGCAACGACGAGCGGTTTGTCGAGGCCCCAGTAGGAATATGGATGGTCGAATGGCGAACGCGCCGTGCCGGCCCAGTCGTAGTAGTGGACGCAGTAGAAATCCAGATACCCGTTCGGGTCTCCACCGGCGGTGATAAGCCGGGCATCGGTATAGTAGTTGTAGTTTCCGGAGCCCGCAGGTTTGTCGGTGGTGGCGTAGAAGGACCACGAACCGTTCGTTACCCTCGCATTTGGGTCAGCTCGATGAATGGCTCCTGCCATTTTATTTACGGACCACTGGATATTTGACATGTCAACGCGAACAGCAGACCAGCCAAACTGAGTAGTCATTCCCTCCGGTTCGTTGAATATTTCCCATGCGACGATTGCAGGGTGCCCCCGCAGCGCAGTCACCATCGGCACAAGGGAAGTATCAATATAAGCCTGCATCTTTGAACTGTTTGTAAGGATATTTTTATTCCAGTCAGTATGATTGTTATTGTTTTGCAGCATATCAAAAGACCACAGACAACACATCACGCTCACCTTGTGTGACCATGCATCGTCCAAAATGGTTTGCAAATCGGCGATGGTATTCGTCCCCGGCCCTATCACGGTGCCGTTGCTGTCAAATGCCGGAGTATAGGCGCCGGTGGTATGCAGCCAGAGCCGCATGCAGTTGCCTCCGTTGGCTTGAAACTGGCTGAAGACGCTGTCAAAATAAGTCATGTTCGGCGAATAGGTAGCGGGCCCGATGTCGTTGGCAAAATACTCCCATGCCAGGTTCGCCCCGTTGAGGAACAAGTCCTGATCGTTATAGTGGATGCGATTTGAAGCGGCGTATGTATAAACCGGCATCGCCAGACACAACAGCATACAAACAACAATAGCTTCACTAAATCTTCTCTTCGAATTCAGCACACCAATCTCCAAAACTCTAATTTTATGTGACAGTAAGAAACCTTTGCTTTAATTGGTTTCCAAAAGCCACCATTGAGCAAACGCCATCAGGTCATCAAGCCCGACGTTGCCGTCGCGGTCTCTGTCCGCCCCGTTGCACCAGGCGTTTGACCGGGAGCAATTGGTTTTCAGCCACTGGGGAGCGAAAATAGCGTAATCTTTGAAGTTGTATAAATAAGGCGACATATATATGCCGTCAATTACCTGCTGTGTTATACCCGGCCCTTGCCAAGCGACAGCGACGAGGTTGCCTCCGGTGCCTTGTTTATGGAGAACTTCGATGTAATATTTTTGGCCGGCGACGAGTGAAATCAGCGATGACGTCTGCGAAGTATATTTGGTCCACTCATATTGGCCCGTCCAGCCCGATACATAGGCAATCTGGACAGCGTGGCACGGGTCGGCGTCTGTACTAAGCAATAACTGACTGGAATCATCGCTTGCAATCCAGAAGGTATAATTGCCGTTGGCTGGTGGATACACATACCCGCGAATTCGTGTTCCGTAATTATCCGCATTCGACCAGTAAACCGGACCTTCCAGCGTCGTAATAAGTTCTCTGCCGTTGGGGTCAGATGGATAATTTATATCCGAAGTCAAGTTGCTCACCGCTGTTCCCGTAATTTCCGTCCACCACTCGCGTAGAATAAAACCTGTTGCCCCGCCGCTGTAGGCGGTGATTCGAACATCCGGCGATGTCTTTGTCAGGCTGTTGTTGTCCGTTGCCCTGACATATAAATCGTATTTGCCCACAGGTATATTGTTCCACGTTAAGGTATAAGGGGCTGTTGTATCCTCGCCTAATTTTGTGCTCCCCTGATAAAACTCAACCTTGGTGACAAAACCTTCACGGTCGTATGCGTTGGCGTCTATAACAATACTGTCCCCGGCCTTAAATTGATCGCCGTCCATAGGTGAGGTGACGTAAGCGATTGGCCTGCGGTCGGTGGCGACTCCGACCGGCTGATTGGCGTCTTTCTTTTCATAAAGTTTATCTTTCACGAAACCGCCCATTTCACCTTCGCCAATGCGCAGAGTCCAGTCCGTCCAGAACATCGGCGGCCCCCAGTCGTAACTGGCTACCCATGCCGTGTTGCTTATTCCGTATTGCTCGCGGAAGTCCATCAACGGCTGTCCATATCCCGTAATTGTCCCGTTCAACAGGTCGTTGGGGTCGGGGCTTCCGCTCTGGCTGAATCCCCATTCGGTCATAATAATCGGATAGACAGCGGCGCAGGTTGTTATATTGTTCGTGTACCAAGATGGATTGCCGGCTTTCCAGTGGCCTGGGTAAATATGTGATACCATAACAATATCATCCCCGATAAGGGGATAACTGGCCGCAGGCCCGATTGTCGTGTCCCAGCTCGGTCCGCCCACAAGGATGATATTGTCTGGTGCGTAAGTCCGAACGATATTAATCCACGTCTGCATATCATTGCGGACGCTTAACCAGTTCTTCGTATCATCGCCCATATTTGTGTTTATGGATTCGTTAAAAAGCTCGAAAAAGACGTGGTTGTCGTTGGCGAACCTCGGCGCCATATAGGCCCAGAACTGGCTTGTCGAAGCAACGTGGTCGTATGTGTTGGCTATATAGTGCCAGTCGATGATGGCGTACATATCCTTGGTTTTGCAGTAATCGACGACTGTCCTGAGGAGATTGTACAGGTCGTTATTATCCGGGCTGAAAGGATGCGGCCAGCCGCTTACTGAATCAGGCGGGGTAATGTTAATTCTGATAATTTTTGGATACCAGCCGGGAGAAGTACCCTGAGAATCGCTTTTATTCGTTATGCGGTCAATCATAGCGATTGCGCCGCCTTCCCAGTCCTGAAGGAAACCCAAATCAATCAAATCGATGCCCCTCAGGACGACAATATTGCCGTTGGGGTCTTTGATTTTGTTGCCATCCACGTGCAAACGGGGTATGACGGCATAAACCGGCGTGAGCGAACAAACAAGCAGGCATAAAATACCGGCTTTTATGGCCTTTTTGTTCGTCTTCATCATTACAACCTCCTCATAATTTTTTATAAAAACTTTAAATGCCGCTGAGCCAGCTTTCAGCAAATGACTTCAGGTCGTCGAGAAGGACAGAGCCGTTCTGGCTGAAGTCAAAACCGCTGCACCAGTTATTGGCCGGGCCGCAATTGGTGTGCTTCCACTGCTGGCCGAAATCGGCAAAATCCTTAAAGTCGCCTGCCCTGGGAAATTCAATCTCGATATAATCAACATAGAAGTAGCCCCAGTTATGCTGGATACGAACAGTGTTGGAGCCGGCATTCAGCGATATATTTCCGAACGCGAAACTGGCCCAAGTGCTGTTGGTATTTGTGAACACAGGCGACCATATCTCAGAGCCATTAACCAGGACTGTGTTTGTTTTGTCGCCCCAGCCGCTCGGTATCAGGTATCGAATCGTCAAAGGATAATTTCCCGCCTTGCTGCAGGTTACGGTAAAATTGATTCCTGTTCCTCCGCTGCCGTTAAAATACATTGAACCGGTGCCGGAATAAGGGGGGAAACTCGTGCTGAAGGTAGGCCCGTTGACCTCCCTTACGGCGTTTTCCGCTTCATAGCGTACAATCTTCGTCGGCAATGGGATCCCGACCGTTATATTAACTTCCTGAGAATCGCTCCTTAGCCCGTTATTATCTGTGGCTACAGCCCTGAGGACATAAGCTCCTACGGGCGCATTGGTCCAGGAAAAGCTGTAAGGCGAGTTGGTGTCTTCGCCCAGTTTGACGTCATTCTTATAAAACTCCACTTTGGTAACAGCGCCGCAGGGGTCACAGGCATCAGCGGAAATTGTGATATTGGCGCCGAAAGTGAATCTTGCGCCTTCGGCGGGCTGCGTAATCGATACAATGGGAGCGCCGCCCGTAACAGGATAGTGTTTCCAGTCAATCAGCTCATCAAGGGTAATAATATCTGCGTCATGATAGACGGAATTGAGAAAACTTTGGTTCACGTCTTCAATAAAGCTGCCCGACCACACAGAAAACCAGCTCCACCAAACTTTATCAGCCCTGATTTTGTTGGGGTCAGGAAGGATTCCGGATTCGGACAGCGTGACCAGCTTAACCCCCTCAAAATGACTCTGGGTATCCAGCCAATATCCAACCATACTGGTGTTTGGGTCGCTTGGATAAATGTCCATCCCCACAATATCAACGTAGTTATCACCCGGATACCACGCCGGGTCACCGACGGTATAGACCCAAATCAGGTTGTGTAAACCATGATAATTAACATAGCGGTCGTGCATGAGCCGCCATAACTGAATAAAAGGCCCTGGCCCTTTTGCTCCCCACCAGAACCATCCGCCGGATGCCTCATGAAGAGGTCTCCAGAGCAGGGGCAGATTCGCATCCCGGAATTTTTTTAACTGCACGGCGATTGCATCCATGTCGCTAATCAGCAGTTGGTATCTCGTGCCGTTGGGGTCGGCAAGAACTGCCTGAATATCAAATGTTGTGGCATAAGTATAAAAGCCGCTCCACCATGGAGCGTTCTGGTCATCGATTAAATCTGTGGGTGCGTTCCAGTGCCAGCTCGAACTGAGAATTCCTCCGCCTGAGTTGGCCCAGCTTATGTAACTTTCGACCGTGCCGGTCGGATTAGCGCCGTGCGCGATACGAGAGGGCGAGTAATCTATTAAATCAAGAACGCCAACGGCGGGCCATTTTCCGGTAACGGAGTAGATGTAGTTCATTTCGCTCATATCCTGTTGGCCGGAGAGAACCTGCTGTCCGTAATAATCCACCAAAAAGGACATAAGAGATTTCGTCTCACTTGTTGCATTGGGGTCAGTGAGTGTTTTCGGCGGACGGACAAGTCCTATCGACCCGCTCATTATTAAACTGCTGATGGCCAAACTGCTGCTGACCTGCATGCCAGAAACGGGTAGCGTTGTAAAGAAAAAGAATGCTAAAAGCAATGCTGCCCGGAATCGCTTCGCGAAAACATTGGGTGTCGCTAAACAGAAAAGCGTAAGACCGACAACGGCTTCAATGAATCTTCCCTTTTTCATCACTCTGGTTTCCACAAAGACAAAGCAACGTCCGATATGGCTAAAAAAGTTTGTAAGACAACCATATTTATTTGGGGGGGCGTGCTGATGGTGGTCATAGGCACACTTCAACATTTGATTCTGGCGTTCACCTTATGACCAACAGTTTATCATAATTTGCCGGCCTAATCAAGTTTAAACCAGGCAAAAGGGGTGATTTTGGGAAGAAAGGCGATTGGCTTATGCAAGAGTGGGATTTGTGCTATCCAAACCACAATAAATCCGGCCGAATCGGTATTGCTAATTGCCGGATGATGGATTATCATTACAGTTTACTTTATTATTAAACGGGGAAGCAGTTGTGCGAAAGCTCGGTATATTGGCAATTTTGTTGACAGCAGCGAGTTTGGTCTTGCCGACGGGGCGGGTTGCCCTTTGCGCAGAAACATTGCGATTGGATGAGCAGGGCCAGTTACAAAAGGCGGCGGACAGCAATGATGAGCAGTATCTGCTGCGGGTAGCGGAAATAAAAAAGCTTGTTGACGCGGGTAAGCCGGATGCGGTCAAAAAAGCCGCTGAACAGCTTAAGAAGGATTTTCCCGGTGTTGCCGGCAAGGACTTCGGTTCATTTATGAAAGCCGAGGTGCATTTGGCTGGCGGCAAGCTGACCAAGGCGGTAAAACAATACGATGATTTTATGGATAAATACCCCATCAGTCCCCTGAAAGACGCTGCACTTAACCGGCAATTTGAAATCGCGACAGAATTTCTGGCGGGCCGCAAGAAGACAGTTCTTATATTCAGGGTCAGTGCTTTCGAGGATGGCGTAAAGATAATGGAAAAAATCAGCGACCGGACAGGCACCGCGGATATAGCGAAAAATGCCCTGCTGTCTGTCGCGCGCAGTTACGAAAAACGCAAACAGTATAACGAAGCGTATCTCAAGTGGTCGGAAATATCGATGCGCTGGCCCACGGGCGAAATAGCCAAAGATGCGCTGCTGGCGATGGCGAGGACCAAATACGAGGCGTATCGCGGGTCGGTGTATGACGGGTCGAGCTTAATCAGCGCAAAAACCTATTACGAGAATTTTAAACTGCGTTACCCCCAAGAGGCGCAGGAACTGAAGGTAGATGAAATTTTAACTCGTATCAGCGAACAACTGGCCGAGAAGAACCTGTTGATAGCGAGGTATTACGAAAGGACCGGCAGCGCCGGGCCGGCTAATATGTATTACCAGATGGTTGTTGACAACTGGCCGAATACCAAAGCGGCAGAGGCGGCGAAAGAAAAGCTGAGTAAAAAGAATTAAGAATGAAGAATTCAGAATTTAGAATTAAGAATGAAAAATCAGGAGATGGAAGAATCACTCTACCGTTCTCAATTCTCAATTCTCAATTCTTAATTTGCCGTCTGTCTTCCGTCTTCTGTCTTCTGGCTCTTTCCGGCTGCGCAGGTTACAGCAACACATCGCTGTACCCGAAAGATGTCGCGACTGTTTACGTGGAAATGTTTGACAACCAGAGTTTCAGACGCGGCATAGAGTATGAGCTGACCGACGCCCTGGCGAAGCGCATAGAATCGCAGACGCCCTACAAGATAGTTTCGAACCGTGACAAAGCCGATACCGTAATAAGCGGGCATATAGCGCAGGTCAAAGAGTCGGTTTTGACCACTGAACGCCAGATAGGCAGGGCGATGGAGAAAAATATCGAGCTTCGGGCCGTGGTGAGCTGGAAGAACCTGCGGACCGGAGAACTGTTGATAGATAATAAAACAGTAAGCGCGTCAGCCAACTACTCGGAATGGCAAAGCCAGAGTTTCGCATACGGCTCGACGCTTGCGGCAAACTCGCTTGCGGTGCGAATCGTGGAACTGATGGAATCTAAATGGTAGCCGCCGGGTTTTGTGTCCTGATGCCTTAGCGGCAAAATTGATATGGTCGAAAATCGAAAGAAAAAAAACGACTCGGGTAGATTCGAGAAAAAAGATTTACCCGGGAAAAATCCGATGATGCCCCGCAACGGGCCGTTTAATCTGCTTTTGATTGCGGGCGTGATAATAACGGTAATGCTGCTGGTTCAGCAGTTGACGCCGCGAGTCGATACGCTCAGATACGACGAGTTTGTTACGCATCTTCGCGATGGGCATATCGAAAAGGTTGTTCTCAGCGAAACCGACATCAGCGGCCAGTTCAAACAGGAGTGGACGGCAAGCAAGGGACAAAAAGCCGCGAAGGAATTCGTCGTTACATACAGGTCAGGCGGCGTTCTCGATGATGACCTGAAAAAGCTGCTGTCTGAGCAGATTGAAAAAGGCGGCCTGAAGGTTGAGCAGAGCAAAGAGCGCGTCTGGCTGTGGAACCTGCTTGGTATGCTGTTTCCCCTTGTTCTTGTGGGCCTGTTTTTATACCTGATGTTTGCGCGTAATCTTCGCGGCGGGGCGGGCGGTATGCTGATGTCATTCGGCAGAAGCAAGCATCGCCTGCACGATAAAGAAAAAGTAAAAATCACTTTCGAGGACGTTGCCGGGATAGACGAAGCCAAGGAAGAGGTTGCGGAGATAATCGAGTTTTTGAGAAATCCCAAGAAATTCCAGCGGCTCGGCGGACGCATACCTCGCGGCGTATTGCTTGTGGGGCCTCCTGGCTGCGGCAAAACGCTTTTGGCAAAAGCCATCGCGGGCGAGGCGGATGTTCCGTTTTACAGCATATCGGGAAGCGATTTTGTCGAGATGTTCGTTGGCGTCGGCGCGTCGAGGGTGCGGGACTTATTCAAACAAGCCAAAGACAGCTCACCCTGTATCATATTTCTTGATGAAATTGACGCCGTGGGGCGCAGACGCAGCGCGAGTTTCGCGGGCGGCGGCCACGATGAACGGGAGCAAACACTAAACGCAATACTGGTTGAGATGGACGGGTTCGATACCGATGACCAGGTGATTGTGATGGCGGCCACAAATCGCTCGGACATACTGGATAGCGCGTTAACCAGGCCGGGGCGATTCGACAGGCAGGTTGTGGTGCCTTTGCCTGACCTCAAGGGCCGGATGGAGATACTCAGGGTTCACGCCAAAAAGGTCAAGCTTGGTCCCGATGTGAACCTCGAACGAGCAGCTCGCGGGACGCCGATGTTCAGCGGCGCGGATCTTGCGGCGATTATCAACGAGGCGGCGCTGGCGGCGACTATGGCCAACAAGGATTTCATCGAAAGCGCAGACCTCGAAGAGGCCAGAGACAAAGTTCGCTGGGGTCGTGCCAAGAAAAGCAGGGTAATCGACCAGAAGGAACGGGAGATAACTGCCTTCCACGAGGCGGGACATACGCTTGTGCAGTCATTATTGAAAGAGGCCGACCCCCTTCATAAAGTCAGCATTATCCCTCGCGGGCCGATGGGCGGGGCGACATTTGCGCTGCCGGAAAAGGACCGCACACTGTTTACGAAAAAATATTGTATGGCGCTGCTGCAGGTTTGTTTCGGAGGCAGAATCGCGGAAGAAATGTTCTGCGAAGACATATCGAGCGGGGCGCAATCGGATATCCAGCAGGCGACACGGATAGCCAAACAAATGGTGCTGACCTGGGGGATGAGCGAACGGCTGGGGCCTGTCAGTTACGAGGCGGATGCCGGGCTTGCGGAGACATTCTACGGGCTGCTTCCCGAGAAGGAGTATTCCGAGAAGACCGCCGAAGTAATAGATTCAGAGGTCAAGCGGATAACCGACGAGGCGTTTAACAGTGCTCGTGAGCTGATTGAACATAACAGGGACAATGTCGAGCATATAGCCAGGGCGCTTCTCAAGTATGAGACGCTCGATGCGGAAGACGTGAAGATTATTATCGCGGGCGGCTCTCTCGATAAGCCGACGGTGGCGGATTTACTTGCGGTTGAGCAGGCGAAAGACAAAAAAGCCGCCGAAGAAAAAAAATAAAAGGCGGGCGTTTCAATATTTTTAATCCTTCGATGGGGATATGAGGATTAGAACAAGCGGAATACTTATAGTATTTGCTTTATTGTCGGCTGGCGTGATTGCCGCCGAAGTCCCGCAGCGGCAAAAAATCAATGTTGTCACTTTCTGGGCCGAGCAGCAATTCGATACGGTATCGCCGGGCGGCAAAAGCGCAATCGCGATTCACTTTGAATTGGAAAAGGACTGGCATTTCTACGCCTCCGCCGATTCGCCCCCGGGCGGTATGAATCTCAAGCTCGAACCAAATGAGCAGGGAACAAAGGTATTGTCGTTTGGCAAACCGATATTTCCCAAAGCCGGCCGGATTTACGATGACGCGCTGCAAAAAAAAATTGACGTAATCGGCAATACCTTCGCTGTGTATCTGCCGTTTACCGTGGCGGAATCGTCAGGCGAGAAGACAGTCATTATTAATATTGGTATTGAAGGAGCAGTTTGTTCGAACACCCAATGCCGTAGGCCTGATTTCGGCAGCGTAAAGGTTGAAGTAAAAATCAAGCCGGGGGATGTATCTATTCAACCGAAGTTCACCCTTCCCGAACCGCAGAAAACTCCTGCTTTAACGGGCCAATGGGCGGACTATTCTATTTGGGCGGCGCTTGTCTTGGCGTTTGTCGCTGGTCTATTGCTGAACATTATGCCCTGTGTCTGGCCTGTATTGCCGATAATCGTAATGCGGCTGGTCGAACAGGCAAAAGAGGGTAAGAGCAAATCTGTAACAATGGGGCTTGCGTTCTGCACGGGCGTTTTGCTTTTCTTCGCATGCTTGGCCGGCGCGAATATCATTTTGAAACTCGTTTACAATACCACCCTTCAGTGGGGCGACCAGTTCCGTAACCCTGCGTTTGTTGCCGGGATGGCGATGCTGATGGTGGTTCTGGCGTTATTTATGTTCGGCCTTTTTACGATTACCGTCCCCTCGTCAATATCGGGCAAAAGCGGCTCAGGCAAAGGATTCGGCGGCGCGGTGGGGATGGGTTTTCTGGCGGCGATACTCAGCACGCCTTGCAGTTTCGCGATATTGGCGGCGGCATTCGCTTGGGCGCAGGCGCAGCCGCTGGGGCTTGCGACGCTTGCGATAATGGTAATCGGAATCGGTATGGCGGCACCTTTCGCTGTATTAACCGCGATGCCTGCGTTATTAAGTAAAACGCCAAGACCGGGCCGCTGGATGGAATTATTCAAGCAGACCATCGGCTTTGTGCTTCTTGTTATAGCGGTCAAACTGATTGCTGCTCTTCCTGCCGACAGGCGGATAAATGTCCTGTATTTTGCGGTAGCCCTTGGGTTCTGCGTCTGGATGTGGGGCGGCTGGGTCAGTTTTGCTGCGCCTGCCTCGCGAAGATGGGCGGTCAGGATAATAGCGGTTGCGCTGGCGGTTGCGGCGGGCTTTATGTTTTTGCCCGCGCCGAAACCGTCGCTGATTAACTGGCAAAAATATGATTCGGTATTAATAAAGCAGGCACAGGATACGAACAAACCCGTGCTTATGGACTTCACCGCGGACTGGTGTCTAAGTTGCGCGGTGGTTGATAAAAAAGTTTACGCCCGCAACGATATCGCGGATTTGATAAAGCAAAAAGGAGTGCTGGCGATTAAGGCCGATACTACCGTCAGTGATTATCCGGCGACGATTGCCCTGAAAGATATTTACAACGAACCCGGCGTGCCGGTGAACATATTACTTGTGCCGGGACAGGATGAGCCAAAACGCTGGCGAGGCCTGTCCTTCGGCGATGAGTTGAAATCGGCTCTGGAAAAACTACCATAAAAATAAACCACAGATTACACTGATTTAAGAATTGTAGGGCGTGGTTTACCCTGCCGAGCTTTTCTAATGGCGAAAAAAGTAATAAAAAAATTCAAAGTCGATAAAAAAGAGGCCGCCCGGCGCGTCGGCAAGATACTTCCCATTCTTCAAAAGTGTTATCCCGGCGCATCGGTAGCATTACAATTCGGCAATCCGCTCGAATTGCTCATCGCCACGATACTTTCGGCCCAGTGCACCGATAAGCGGGTGAATATGATCACGCCTGTTTTGTTCGCAAAATATAAGTCCGCGCAGGATTGGGCTAAAGCGAAGCTCGAAACAATCGAAAATGATATAAGAAGCGCCGGCTTTTACCATAATAAGGCGGTCAGTATCCAGGGGGCCTGCCGGACGATAATCGAAAAGTTTGCCGGCCGCGTGCCGGATACGATGGAGAAGCTCGTAACTCTGCCGGGGGTGGGTAGAAAGACTGCTAATTGCGTTTTGGCTAACGCCTTCGGGCAGCCGGCGATAATGTGCGATACCCATGTCATTCGCCTTAGTCGACGATTGCAATTATCGGAAAACAGCGACCCTGTTAAGCTTGAGTTCGATTTGGCCGAAATAATCCCTAAGAAGGACTGGACGATATTCAGTCACGCGGTGATTTTGCACGGGCGAAATACCTGCCAGGCGAGAAAACCGGATTGCCCGAATTGTGCGATATCGAAATATTGTCCTTCGGCTAATAACCCGGCCCTGTGGTGAACCCGGGATAGCATAACCAAATATACGAAGACGATTTTGAAGGAGACCTTCACGTGATGCCCAATGTAACAAGTCAGCCGATTGAGGATTTGTGGCGGATATTCAAGATACTATCCGAATTCGTCGATGGTTTCCAGGAATTGTCAACCGTCGGCCCGGCAGTATCGATTTTTGGCTCCGCGAGGTTCAAACCTGACCACCGGTATTACAAGCTCGCCCAGCGAACCGCATACGAAGTCGCCAAAGAGGGTTTTACCGTCATAACCGGCGGCGGCGGCGGAATTATGGAGGCGGCCAACAAGGGAGCGGTTGCCGGCGGCGGCAAGAGTGTCGGGCTTAATATCGAGCTTCCAAAAGAGCAGATACCGAATGAGTATCAGAATATCTCAATGAGGTTCCGATACTTTTTCGTTCGCAAGGTTATGTTCCTCAAGTACGCTCATGGCTTTATCGTTTTCCCGGGCGGTTACGGCACACTGGATGAGTTCAGCGAGGCCCTTGTGCTGATTCAGACGCTTCGCCAGGCGTCTTTCCCCGTCATACTTGTGGGTAGCGATTACTGGAAAGGCCTCATCGACTGGATGAGCAACAAGATGCAGCAGGAAGGATGCATACAGCCGAAGGATTTGAGCGTATTTTGTATGAGCGACGACCCGCAGGAAGTTGCCAAAATCATAGTCAGGTTCAGAGAAAGCGCCGCGCCAATCGGTCTGCAACTGCCCGGCGGCGTAAAAGGCATGTAATCGCATCATCCTTTGCTCAAAGATGAAGCAGCGTGGAGACAATGTAATCGGTTCATATAATCACAAGCCGGCAGAGTTGCAGCCGTATAATCCCATCTACCCAGACGTTGCGCAGTATGTCGCTGACTTGATAAGAGCAAAACTTGATTGCGTTGAAGTTGAGCACATTGGCAGCACAGCAATCGAGGGTTGTGATGGCAAAGGGATCATCGACCTGACGGTCCTGTATCCAAGAGAGTTCCTCGAAAAAATTAAAGACGCCTTGTCTTTGCTCGGTTTTCAGCACCAGCCGCATAAAGACCCGTTTCCTGAAAACCGGCCTATGCGGGTTGGTTCGATTGATTATAAAGGCCGGCTGTTCCAGATACACGTCCACGTCATTCAACAAGGCGATGCTGAGGCGATATCTACATTGAAGTTCAGGGATATTCTTAGTAAAGACAAACAGTTGAAAGACCGCTATATTCAGCTCAAACGACAAATTATTAAAGACGGCACGATAGATTCACTGGATTATTGCAAAGCGAAAAGCTCTTTCATAGAAAAGGTCATTTAAGAAATCTCTGAATTGGCAAGATGCTTCAACAGATAATATTTCTCCGGGCCGCCAAGATGCTCCCAGGGTAAAATCTCATCGGTTGAGAATTGCCTCTGTGCGGCGGCATCGAGATTCATACCGTATTTTTTGAAAGCATCTTCCCAGATTGCCGGGTTAAATGTCTCGCTCCATAAATCGAACTTTGCGCCGTTGCGCCAGGCATATTCAATAACATCCGCTAATCGCCTGTCGCCGCGTCCTATGGCTGATTCGAGAATCGACTGGTCTATCTCGTGGAATTTGAACTGGAGATATTTGGCGTTGATTTTTCTTTTCTCGGAGATGATTGTGTTTTTGGCGTTTTCGAAATACTCACGCGGCTGTTGCCCAAGCCAGCCGAAGGGCGTGTGCGGCTTGGGGACAAGCCAGCTCACCGCGACGTTGACCGAAGCGGTTTTGCCGTCAAAATCCCTGCGAAGTTTTGCCAGTTTGTCCGCGAGGTGAACAATTTGCCTGATGTCGTCCTCGGTCTCGCTAGGCAGGCCCGTCATAAAGTAAAGTTTTATTTTCTGCCAGCCCGCCTGGTACGCCGCTGAGACGGCGGCGAAAAGGTCCTCGTCTTTTAACGGCTTATTGATGATTTGTCTGAGCCGTTCCGATGCCGCCTCGACCGCGATGGTCAGGCCCGATTTTCGCACCTCGTTTGCAAGCGTGGGTAATAGCTTCAACTGCTGGTCAACCCGCAAACTGGGCAGCGACAAGCCGACGTATTTGTCCGTAAAATAACTGTGCAGCAGGTCAATCAGCTTTTCGATATAGGGATAATCAGCGGTCGATAAGCTCAATAAGCTGATTGTATCGAAGCCCGTCGCCTCATAAGCGGATTTAGCCGTCTCGAAGATTTTGTCGATACTGCGGTAACGTATCGGCCTTCTGCAAAAACTTGCCTGGCAAAACCTGCACCTGCCGGGACAGCCCCGCATAATCTCGATACTTACCCGTTCGTGAATCGCCTCGGCGAACGGCACAATCGGTTTGGCCGGGACGGGCGCGTTATCGAGGTCGTCAACGATTGCGTTTTTGAATCGCGTGGGCAGGTTTTCTTTGATAGCGGAAAATGATTTTATTTTGCCCACCTGCCCTTCGTAGCCCGGCGTAGAAGGGTCGTATTCGAATTTATAAAGCGACGGGACATAAGCCCAGTCGAATTTTTCCGCGGCGGCAAGCAGTATGTTTTTTTTCGATGCGTCGGCTTTTTTGAGGTCGATAATCAATCGGGCTAAATCAGGGACAGCATTTTCTGCCTCGCCGATAACGAACAGGTCGATGAACGGCGCAATCGGCTCGCAGCAGTTGGCCATACCGCCGCCCGCGATAATAATCGGGTCGGCTTCACTTCGATTTTCATTGCGAATAGGCAGACCAGCCAAATCCAGCATGTTCAGCACATTCGTATAACATAATTCGTTGGTCAAACTGAAGCCGACGACGTCGAAGCAGCTTATAGCGGCCCTGGATTCGAGCGAAAAAAGCGGGATACCCTTTTCACGCAGGATTGGCTCGGCGTCTAACCACGGCGCAAAAACCCGCTCCGCCGCTACGTCGGGCATCCTGTTGAGAACCTCATAAACGACCGCCATCCCCGTATAGCTCATCCCGACCTCGTAAGTATCGGGGAAACACAACGCGACGGCTAATGCACAATCGGAGAGGTTTTTTTTAATCTGGTTGATTTCGCCGCCTATGTATCTGCTCGGCCTGCGGACAAAGGGCAGGAATTCGCGGTCAATTCTTTCGGTCAGTATTATCGGTTCTTTTCTTTTCACCCGCGTATTATAACTTATAATTAGCGTTTGGCGTAGAAAGATGTGTCTGCCGGCGTCCTTGCGACGCAGGCGGATTCCTTAAAATATTTAGCCCCGCCACTTCGGCCCGAATTCGTTTCGGGACAATGGCGGGGTTGGTAGATATTCGGAATTTTATGGAAAACGAAAGCAGGCGAAGGGCGTTAAAGTTTTTTGTTACCGCGTGTGTAATATCCGCGATGTATTATTTCATAATGGAAACTTTCGGACCTGTCGTCGAGGTTGACGGCGGCTCACGCGAAATTATTGGCGCTCCCGCGAGAATCGTCGCGGTCGCCAAAAATGATAGAAAAGCCAAACTTGCTATTAAAGCGGGTTTCGATGAGCTGACACGAATAGCCAAGTTGATGAGCGAGGAACCCAATAAGGTTAATCATGAGGCGTTTGTTGGCCCTGTCAAAGTCAGCCCGGAGTTATTTGAGGTTTTGCAAATAGGCATCGATTACAGCAAACTAACCAAAGGGGCGTTTGATATCACGGTTGCCGATGCAAATGGTCACGGCGGGTACGAAAAACTGATTCTGGATATCAATAATAAAACAGTGCGATTCGCGGCTCAAGAGTTGCAATTGGATTTGAGCGGTATTGCGAAGGGTTACGCTATCGATAAGGCGGTCGAGATAATGAAACGCAAAGGCGCAATCGGCGGATTGGTCGATGCGGGAGGGATTATTCGATGCTTCGGCAGGCCGGCACACGGGGGGAACTGGCTGATAGGGAATGCAGCGGATAGCGTAGAGCGTATAGCGGATAGTGTGGACAGTAACAAGCCGGGGATGGTTTTGAAATTACGGGATATGGCGGTGGTGGCTAAGCCAGGCGGGGTTACGATTATTGCTCCGAAGGCAGTGGTTGCTGAAGTAATTGCCTCGGCGGTTGGTATATTAGGGGCACAAAAGGGGCTGGACCTTGTTGATTCGTTGCTGGGCGTAGAGGCGATTATCGTTACGCCCGGGCCGGGGTATAGAGTTATTAAAAGCAGAGGGGCAGATGCGTATCTGCAATGAGGCAAACACCCCTTCGATTTTATTTCCGGGAAAAAGATATGGCCGGACTTATTACAAAGAATAGGAAATCAAATGTCCTCACGCCCTCGCAGCTTCGCTGCCTCTCGAAAATTCCAACCATCAATATAACTGCCGGTTGTGTTCACAACTGCATTTACTGTTACGCCAAGGGCTATTCGCAATATCCCGGAGACGGCAAAGTCATACTTTTCGATAATACCGCCGATAAGCTAAAACAGGAGCTTGTCCGAAAACGAAAAAAGCCGCAAGCCGTCTATTTTTGCCCGTCATGCGACCCTTTTCAGCCGATTTCCGAAATACTTGCCCAAACTTATGAAACGATGACGATTTTGCTCGAAGCAGGCGTCGGTGTTCAGTTCGTTACAAAGGCAATTGTTCCGCCCGATTTTATCAAGCTGTTTACCCGCTTCAGGGGGCTTGTGTGCTGCCAGATAGGGCTTAGCTGCGTTGATGACAATATCAGGAAAATCTTCGAGCCGGCCACCGCGAGCGTTTCCGAAAAGCTCGCAACTATTAAAAACCTCATCGAGGCGGGCGTTACCGTCGGCACACGTGCCGACCCGCTTGTTTATGGTGTTACGGATTTGGACGGGATGCTAAGCGACCTGTTTTCGGCGACAGCCGGCGCCGGCGTTAAGGAGGTCGCGGTAAATTACCTGTTCCTCAGGCCGGCCATTCGGGAAAGCATCAGGAAAAATATCAGTGATAAGGTATTATTGGCTAAAGTGCTTGGGCCGCATTCGGAGGGTTGCATACTGCCGATAGGATTGAAAAATTCGCAGGGTCTTGCGCTGCCTAAGGAGATAAGAGAAAAAGCATACGAGCGGATTAAAACAATCGCCCTGCCTTTCGGCGTTTCCATACACATCTGCGGCTGCCAGAATCCCGATATTACCGCCGAATTATGCAATATCACGCGGCTTTCAAACCCCGTGCAGTTGACCTTGTTTGAATCGAGTAGCGGATAGCCCTTCGACTCTGCTCAGGACAGGCGGGTAGCGTATAGCGGATAGTTCAACTTCAAATCAAAATGCAAAATGCAAAAGGCAAAAATGCGGTATCCCGAAGGGATGGATTTTAGTTTAATGCTGAGACACAGATTTTGTCGTTGAAAAAGGATTTGGTTTGGGTAGAATTGGGGGGAAATAACAAGTTGAAAATAAGAGGAAATAATAGTTAGCTATCCTCGTGGTTCGTGGTATGGTGTTTCAAGATTTAAGATTTCCTTAAATACAGAAAAGCGAAGGATATTGATGGGAGGATTTTAAAAATGGTAATTCAAACCTTGAAACCTGACGATATCATGAAAGTTCTAGATTTCAAACGGTACATTTCAGATGCCACCGAGAGAAATGAAATAGCAAAAAGATGCAAAGACGTCTTGGCATCTCAAACAAAAGCTCCCTATGATAGAGCGGCACAAATCAAGAAGGCTTTAGATTTTGCTAAGTCTATTTGGCAGAAATATGATTGCGTACAAGTGGCTGAAATATATGATAAATTTGTCAAAATAGAAGAGGCTTTATTTGGTTTGGAAAGAGAAGAAAAGGATGGGAAACGTTATCGGGATCATTTTATTCATATGTTCAATACGTTTGTTTTTGGATTGCAGATCATTTCCTCTTTACTAAAGCAATTGCCAAGCAAAAAAGCAAAAAGCATGTTCAAGGTTGAAACAGAGAAATTGAAAGAAGTTGGATTGCCATTTAAGACTAATTACACCTATGACAAACGTATTTTTTTTCTATGGACTTTAGTTTCGACATTTCACGACATCGCAATTCCTTTTCAGCACTTAAGTAAAATAGGAAGAGGTATTAGTAGGTTCGTCGAAGAATTTGGATGGTTATTCACAGACCCTAATATTTCAATGCATAGTTACGATTCATCCCAACTTTATTATTATTTTGATCTTGTCGGTTCTTTATATGGTGGAAAGTTGCAGTTGATAGACAAAGGTCGCAAATATAAGAGTTCGGAAAAGGACAAGTATTATCTTGCCAAACTTTTGGGCAGAGAATTTGACCAGAGAAACCATGGTGTTCTTAGTGGTTTCTTCATGTGGAAAACTATTGAGGAGATTTTCTTAATCGGCCGCTCTCGAAAGTATCCCTTTAAAAAGTCTGAAGAGTTTAATAGATATACGGAATATGTTCTCGAACAAGATGTTGCTCGAGCGGCTTTGGCTATTAGCCTACACGCAATTAATGAAGATAGGAGATCAATCGCCTATCCCAAAGTTTTCCCAATATCGTTTACCTCATATCCGTTTGCATTCTTACTCATTTTATCAGATGGACTGCAAGAATATTTGAGATGGGAAGGAGTGACTATTGAAAAACAACTCAAGTTTAATTATCATCCTATATTGAAAGTTAAATTCGACAAATCAAAATCAGTTATCGAGGTTAACGTTTCGTTTTCTTTTGATAAAAAAAAGGAAAAGGAACTCATTGAGCAAGCAAAACGAATGGCTCGTTTTCATGATGCAAATATGACCATATCTAGTTTTGATGAAGCAATAGATTTTATGGGAAATTCGATCAAGGCAGATCTTGAGAAAAGACTAATATTGGGCGATTCTTTCAAAATTAAACTAAGTATCTATCAGGATTGGAAACGAATGTGTTATAACAAAGATATGCAGTCTGCGTGAATACAAAATATGTAGCAGATTATAATTCGTTTTAAAAACACAGTCTTTTTCGTGAGAAAATTAAAATGGCTAAAAGCAAAGAAGGCATACTTAAAATAGTAATATCTGGTTCGTTTAGAAAACATTATAATGACATTCGAGATGCCATAAAGAGGTTTGAAAATTTAAATATTCAAGTTTTATCGCCCCAGCATTCTAATGTATTGAATCCTGATGAAGATTTCGTTTTATTAGAAACGGATAAAATTGCTTGCCCTGAAACATTGGAGCGAGCACATCTGAATGAAATTTCTAATGCGGATGCTCTATATTTATACAATCCAGAAGGCTATATTGGGCCTGCATCGGCAATGGAACTTGGTTGGGCTATCTCGCTTGGTAAACCGATTTTTGCTATGGAGATATGCAAGGACGCCACTTTGAAGCATTTCGTAAAAAAGATAGATAAACTCGAAGAGATATCATCTGGAATTATTGCGAGAAGAGGCAGCAGTATCGATATGCTTAATCCTCAATCATCGCTTAATATAATTCAGCACTATGTGAAACAAGTTACTGCTCAACGAGGTTTCGATAATGAGACTCCACGCGATAAAGTGCTTCTAATGCTTGAAGAATTTGGTGAGTTAGCTAAAGCCATGAGAAAATATACCGGTCTAAAAATAGACAAAGATAAATGCCAATCCTATACAGAACTTAAGCGAGAATTTGCTGATATTTTATTTTACCTGCTGGACTTATCAAATGCTTGTGGGATCGACTTATTTAATAGCTTTCAAGAAAAAGAAATAGAAAATATCAATCGAGAGTGGATCAATCCATAAACTATTATAAACGAAAAGCTGGAAATCTGACGGAGAATCAACTGAGTTTTAAAATACCTATGCTTTCTTTGTGCTCTCGGCTCGATAGGCTCATCGTATCGAGCGAATTCGAAGGAGTGAATAAGAAACCGCGTAAAGCCACGTCTAAAAAATCATTTGCTATGCACCATCAAAAGTTGTATAAACCACGGTCTTGACAGACCGAATTAAGAATTGAGAGTTTAGAATTTAGAGATATAGTGGATAATTCTAAATTCAGCATTCGTAATTCTAAATTTTCACATATTTATAACTGATTGAGAGGTAAGTATTTATGGCACGCAGGATGGTAACAATAGACGGGAATACGGCGGCGGCACACGTGGCGCACGCGACGAATGAAGTAATAGCGATATATCCGATAACGCCGAGTTCGCCGATGGGCGAGATTTCGGATGATAAGACAGCCCGGAGCGAACGCAATATATGGGGCACGATTCCGTCGGTAACGGAAATGCAATCCGAAGGCGGAGCGGCAGGGGCGGTTCACGGCGCTCTGACGGCGGGGGCGCTGACGACGACGTTTACGGCGTCGCAGGGGCTTTTGCTGATGATACCGGATATGTATAAGATAGCGGGCGAACTGCTGCCCACGGTGTTTCATATAACGGCGAGGTCATTGGCGGCGCATGCGCTGTCGATATTCGGCGACCATGCGGATGTGATGGCGTGCAGGCAGACGGGATGGGGGATGCTTTGCTCGTCGAGCGTGCAGGAGGTAATGGATTTCGCGTTGATAGCACAATTGGCGACGTTAGAAAGCAGAGTGCCGTTTTTGCATTTCTTCGACGGGTTCCGCACGAGCCATGAGATTCAGAAGGTCGAAGAGCTGAGCTATGATGATATGCGGGCGATGATTCCGGATGAGCTGATTGCGGCGGTGAAGGCGAGGGCGCTGTCGCCTGACAGGCCCCAGATTGCGGGAACGGCGCAGAACCCGGATGTGTATTTCCAGGGCAGGGAGGCGGCGAATAATTTTTATACGGCGACGCCTGCGATTGTGCAGAAGGCGATGGACAAGTTCGCGAAGATTGTCGGACGTCAGTATCATTTGTTCGATTACGTCGGGGCGGCGGACGCGGAGAAGGTTATCATAATTATGGGTTCGGGCGCGGATACGGCGCACGAGACGGTTGAGTATCTTAATTCCAAGGGACAGAAAATCGGCGTGCTGAAAGTACGGCTTTTCAGGCCTTTCAGCGTGCAGGATTTCATCAATGCGATTCCAAAAACGGTTAAAAAGATTGCGGTTCTGGACAGGACAAAGGAGTCGGGAGCGATTGGCGAGCCGTTGTATATGGATATTCGCACGGCGGTCGGCGAGGCGATGGGCAGGAAGCAAAGCCCCTTCAAGGATTACCCGGTGATTGTGGGCGGCAGATACGGGCTTGGCTCGAAGGAATTTACGCCCGCGATGGTCAAGGCGGTGTTCGATAATCTGGACGCGAAAGAGCCGAAGAATGGGTTCACCGTGGGCATCATCGACGACGTTTCGAATACGAGTTTGAAATTTGACGAGACGTTTGTGCTGCCCGCGGAGGGGATTTATACGGCGATGTTCTACGGGCTGGGTTCGGACGGCACGGTCGGCGCGAACCACAACTCGATACAGATTATCGGCCAAAAAACTGACAATAACGCGCAGGGTTATTTTGTTTACGACTCGAAGAAGGCCGGCGCGATTACGATATCGCATCTGCGGTTCGGCAAAAAGACGATTCGCAGGCCGTACCTGATTACCAAGGCGGATTTCGTCGCGTGCCATAACGCCAGCTTCCTCGAAAAATACGATATGCTCTCGACGGCGAAAGATGGCGCGACGTTTTTGATGACGAGTATGTACCCGGCGGACAAGGTCTGGGACACGCTGCCTCAGGAAGTGCAAAAGCAGATAATCGATAAGAAGCTGAAATTTTACGTCATCGACGCGATATCGCTGGCCAAGGAAATCGGTCTTGGAGCGAGAATCAATACGATTATGCAGGTGGCGTTCTTCAAAATCAGCGGTATCATCCCGATTGAGAAGGCGATTGAGGCAATCAAGGCGGCGATACTGAAGAGCTACGGCAAGAAGGGCGAGAGAATCGTCGCGATGAATAATTCGGCGGTTGACGGAGCTTTGGCGAGGGTTTTCGAGGTCAAGGTGCCGGGCAAGGTTACGAGCAAAACGACAAAGCCGCCGGTTGTGTCGAAGGATGCGCCGAAATTTGTGCAGGAAGTAACCGCGGAGATTATGAATCTGCGGGGAGACCTGTTGCCCGTGAGCAAGCTGCCGAATGACGGCAAGTGGCCTGTGGGGACAACGAAATTTGAGAAGCGCAATATCGCGGTCGATATACCGGCGTGGGAGCCGTCGCTTTGTATTCAGTGCGGAACGTGTTCGCTGGTTTGCCCGCACGGGACGATTCGGCTCAAGGCCTACGATAAGAAGTATCTCGACAAGGCGCCGAAGGCGTTCAAGAGCGCAGAAGCGAAGGGCAAGGAATTAGCTGGTATGACGGCGACGATTCAGGTTGCCGCTGAGGACTGCACGGGCTGCGGAGTTTGCGTGCAGATGTGCCCGGTGCAGGAAAAGGACGCGAATAAACAGCCCACCGGACGCAAGGCGATAAATATGTCCCCACAAGAACCGTTGCGTTTGCAGGAAAGGGAAAACTATAAATATTTCCTGTCGATACCGAATACCGATTCGAAACTGTTCAAACGCGAAAGCGTCAAGGGCAGCCAGTTGATTATGCCCTTGTTCGAGTATTCGGGTGCGTGCGCCGGCTGCGGCGAGACGCCTTATGTGAAACTTTTGACGCAGTTATTCGGCGACAGGGCGATGATAGGCAACGCGACGGGCTGCTCGTCGATTTACGGCGGCAACCTTCCGACGACGCCCTACACGACGCGGGAAGACGGCCGCGGGCCGGTTTGGAGCAACAGTTTGTTCGAGGACAACGCGGAGTTCTCACTCGGTATGCGGCTGACAGTTGATAAATTCAAACAGCAGGCGGTGGAGCTGGTCGATGCGGTTGCCAAGAAGGGTTGCATCGACGCGGCGTTTGCGGGCGAAATAACCGCCGCGGTTATTGCCAACGACCCGTCGCAGGACGCGATTGAAACGCAGCGAGACCGAGTGGCGAAACTAAAGGAATTGTGCAAGAAGAGCGATTGTGCCGAATGCAAACGACTATTGACGCTGGCGGATTATCTTGTTCGCAAGTCGGTCTGGGCGCTGGGCGGGGACGGCTGGGCTTATGATATCGGTTACGGTGGTCTCGACCACGTGCTGGCGAACGGCGCGGACATAAACATACTGGTTCTCGATACCGAGGTTTATTCGAATACGGGCGGTCAGATGTCGAAATCGACCCCAAGGGGTGCGGTTGCGAAATTTGCCGCGGGCGGAAAGCCGGGGCCGAAGAAAGATATGGGATTGCTCGCGATGACTTATGGCAATATCTACGTCGCCAAAGTTGCGCTGGGCGCAAACACCAATCAGGCGGTAAAGGCGTTTATCGAAGCCGAAGCATATCCGGGACCGTCGTTAGTAATCGCTTATGCCCAGTGCATCAACCACGGCATTGATATGACGACCGGTTACGAGGAGCAGAAAAAAGCGGTGGCCTGCGGGCACTGGCCTTTGTATCGCTTTGACCCGCGTCTTAGGCAGGAGGGCAAAAACCCGCTGCAGCTCGATTCGAAGGCGCCGACAATCAGGTTTGACGAGTATGCTTATAACGAGAACCGTTATAAATCGCTTCTGAAGTCGAAACCTGAAGCGGCGGAACAACTGATGAAGCTTGCAAACGGCGACGCGGCCCAGCGTTATTCGCTTATGGAACAGCTCGCGAAAATCCAGTGCGAAAAAATTTAGAATTACGAATGAAGAATTTAGAATTGTTCAGCGTGATTTTTGTTTCTAAGTTCTTAATTCTCAATTCAATCGGGAATTGGTATGAACAACGTTAAAGCAATCGTATTACGGGCGGCGGGAATTAACTGCGACCTTGAGACGCAGCACGCGTTTGAATTGGCCGGCGCGGCGGCGGACCGCGTTCATATAAACAGAATCATCGAGGATAAATCATTACTTGATGGCTACCAGATACTCGTTGTCCCCGGCGGGTTCAGTTACGGCGACGACGTCGCGGCAGGCAAAATCCTGGCCAACCAGATAAAACATCATCTCTACGAGCAGGTGCGAAAGTTCATCGACGCAGGCAAATTAGTCCTCGGCATCTGCAACGGTTTCCAGGTTCTCGTCAAAGCGGGCATTTTACCCGGCTTTTCGTCGAGCGCCGTGCGTGATGCGTCGCGCGAGAAGGAAATGGATTCCCGCTTGCGCGGGAATGACAGTACGCAATACGCAATACGCAATACGCAGGACGAAATTACAGTTACGTATAACGACAGCAACAAATACGAAGACAGATGGGTATATCTTGCCCCTGTAACCGACAGGTGCGTATTTATCGAAAAGGGCAGACAAATTTACCTTCCCGTTGCGCACGGCGAAGGCAAGATTGTTACCAAGGACCAGCAAACTCTCGAAAAGCTCAAGGCGGAAGGTTTCATCGCTTTCAAATACGTCGATGAAAAAGGCAGCGAAGGCGGCTATCCTGTTAACCCCAACGGCTCTTTTGAATCAATCGCCGGGCTAACCGATTCTACCGGACGAGTCCTCGGCCTTATGCCTCACCCTGAAAGACACGTTATATTCACTCAGCATCCGCGCTGGACACGAATGACGAGCCACGAGCCACAAGTCACGAGTCACGAAAAAGACGGGGACGGCATAACCATTTTCACAAATGCCGTAAAATACGCGAAAGCAAATCTGTAACTCAGCGTACAGCGTTTAGCGTGCAGCGTTCCCGGCTTCGCTATGCTTCGCCGTGGCAGGCAGCGGGCAGTTTTTACGATAGGGTGGGAATCAAACCCTTTTTCTTAAAATCACCGCACCGAAACCAAGCTGAGTGTCGCTTGTTCATACCGGCTTCGCCTTTGTACCCCATAAAGGGTAAAAGAGCAAAGGTTAATTTAAGTCCAGGGAAACACGGACCCCGCAGGTGAAGTCCCAGCCGTACGGGTAGTAGCCGCGGTAAGCGACACGGCAGTAGTTGGCGATGCAGCTCCAACCGCCGCCGCGAATAACATGCCAAATGCCTGAAGTCGAACCTGTCGGATTCATCGGTGGACTGGAACTGTAATAAGTGCTCGAATACCAGTCATTACACCACTGCCACACATTACCCGCCATATCATATAAACCGTATCCGTTGGCGGCAAAACTGCCCACAGGAGATGTGTAAGGATATATGCCATCAGCACTCCATGTCGGGTCAAAACCCCATGGTGGGCCAAGGTCATAACTATAATCGCCAGCCCAGTTGTAATAATTCGCCTGGCTGTGGCTTATCGTGTTCACATCTCCCCATGGAAAGCGGTTACCGGAAAGACCGCCGCGGGCTGCGTATTCCCACTGAGCCTCTGTCGGCAAATGATAGCCATTCTTCGTAAAATCGCAGACCCACGTTGAAAGATTATAACACGGTACTTTCCCTTCCTGCTGGCTCCGCCAGTTACAGTAGGCCGCCGCCCCGTACCAGCTTACACACACCATCGGGTCATTGACCATGCTGCGACTGCCCTTGGTGAGGACACTAAAAACACTGCCGCTGTAGGCAATTTGACTGTATGTGCCTACTGCGGATGTATCGCAATAAGGATAGCTGTTACTACTGTCCGTGGATGCATACGCTATACCACCGACAACTTTAACAGCCGCAGAATTGAGAAAACTGCAATACTGCTGGTTGGTAATGTCATATTTGTCCATGTAAAAAGAACTCAGCGTAACTGTATGGACAGGTAGAGCATCTGACTCCCCATCCAAACTATCCCCCATCTGAAATGTCCCGGCTGGAATTAAAATCATATTCGCGTCCCATGCGGTCAGCCATTGACTTGCGAGAATGGCAAAATCCTCGAAGTCAACTTTGCAGTCTCCATTTAAATCTGCCGTAGGGCACGCCGCCAAGCATGGTAAAGAACTTATGCTAAGGACAACAGCAAGAATCGCAATTAAACTTTTCATTTTTCTATCCCTTCTAAAAGAATTCATAATGGTTTTATCGCATTTTGTGCGCGTGGATGTTTATGTAAGCGGATTGCTCCCAAAAGATGTGCTTGTTCTCTCATACCCTTCTCCAAGTTGCCTTTTGCCACCAGCGGTTCGACTCCTTCGACTCCGCTCAGGACAGGTTCGCTCACCACAGGCCGCTCAAGACAGGTCAACTCACCGGAGCCCAAAGGTGATTTTGATTATGCGTTTTACAGCAGGACAGTCAAGCAAAAAGTAGGCAAAATATTGTCTTTTAAGTCATTTTCCGCTAATATGGCACTATATTCAGGTTAAAATGGGACTGAAGTGAAATGAATAAATTGCTTCGGCCTACAGCTTCGCAATGACCAAAGGTAGGATGATGACAAAATTCTGCATTCTGTATTCTTTATTCTGGATTCTGCGTTTATTTACTAAAGACAAAAAATGCAGAATATAGAACACTGAACGCAGATTGCAGAACAAAGAAGCCGTCATCTGGTCAATCGGACGTATCCAAGATGCTCATAAAGGCATCCTGGGGGATTTGGACGGCGCCGATATTCTTCATGCGCTTTTTGCCTTCCCTTTGTCTCTTGAGCACCTTCATTTTTCTGGTAACGTCGCCGCCGTAGAGTTTGGCGGTAACGTCTTTTCTGAACGGCTTGATTGATTCTCGTGCGATGATTTTTCCGCCGATGGCGACCTGAAGCGGTATCTCGAACTGGTGACGCGGTATGGCCTTGCGCAGGCGAACCAGCATTTTGCGTCCCCTGTTTTCCGCGACGCTTCGATGCACAATCAGCGAAAGGGCATCGACGGGGATTTTGTTGACTAAGATATTGATTTTGACCAGGTCGCCGACCTCGAAGCCGATGAATTCGTAATCCATCGTCGCGTAGCCGTGGCTGATTCCCTTGAGCAAATCGTAGAAATCGTAAACGATTTCAGCCAACGGCGCTTTGTATTGCATCATCACGCGGTTCTGGCTGAGGTAATCCGTTTTAATCAATTTGCATCGCCTGCTTTCGGACAATTGCATAATTCCGCCGATTGTGTCGGTGGTGGTGATAATTTCCAGGCGAACATAGGGCTCGCGCAATTCCTCGATTTGGGTTGTGTCGGGCAGGTCGGAGGGCGAATCGATTTTCAGCGTCCGGCCGTCGGTTGTAATGACTTCATAGCTGACGGTCGGCGCGGTCTGAACGACGTCGATATCGTTTTCGCGTTCTAAGCGTTCCTGGACGATTTCCATATGCAGCAGGCCCAGGAAGCCGCATCGGAAGCCGAAGCCAAGCGCAGGCGAATTTTGCGGTATGAATGAAAAGCTCGCGTCGTTGAGAGCGAGTTTCTCAAAGGCCAAACGCAGGTTTGGATAATCGGTATTATTGCCTGGGTAGAAATCCGAGAAGACCATCTGCATCGGGGGTACATAGCCGGGCAGAGGTTTATCGACTGGACTCGCGTCGTCGGTAATCGTATCACCTATGGTGATATCGGACAACTGGCGGACGTTGGCGATGACGTAGCCCACCTCGCCCGCGCTTAGCCGCTCAACTGGGGACATTTTTGGCGTGAACTTTCCAAGCTCCGTTATAAGGTGCGTTCTGCCTGTGCCCATAAACCGGATTTTCTGTTTTATATTCAATTCGCCCGAAAATACCCTGACGTAGCAGATAACGCCTCGATATTCGTCGCATTCGCTGTCGAAGACAAGTGCGGCAGTCGGTTTATCGCTGTTATCCGGAGGCGGTGGAAGCAATGTCACCACCGCGTCGAGCAGTTCGTGGACGCCCATGCCGGTTTTTGCGCTGATGTGGAAGCAGTCCAGCTTTTTGATGCCGAGGACGTGCTCGATTTCTTCGGCGGTGATATCGGGCTGCGCCGATGGCAGGTCAACCTTATTGATTACGCCGATGATTTCCGCGCCGGCCTCGGTCGCTAAATATGCGTTGGCGACCGTCTGCGCCTGAACGCCCTGCGTTGCGTCAACAACTAAAAGCGCGCCTTCGCAGGCGGTAAGTGCACGCGAAACCTCGTAATGAAAATCGACGTGGCCGGGCGTGTCGATGAGATTGAGCATATAGGTTTTGCCGGCGTGCTCGTAATTCATCGTTACCGCGGAGGCCTTGATAGTGATGCCTCGCTCTCGCTCGATATCCATATCGTCGAGAAGCTGGTCCTTCTTCTCACGGTCGCTCACTAAGCCCGTGATTTCCATTATGCGGTCGGCCAACGTGCTTTTGCCGTGGTCGATATGCGCAATTATTGAAAAATTTCGTATTAGCTCCGTACTCATAAGGTAACCAATATAGCATAGACGGGCGGAAAAAGACACCCCTATCAGGTGGTTGAAAAATCGCACAGGACCGAATCGGCGATTGGCAGGGCCTTCCGGGTCAGGCAGAGTCGTTTGCTTGTCGTTCGAATCAGGCCAAGTTTTTTATATTTGCCGATTGGCTCTGCGAAGAGTTTTGCGGCGTCGAAGCCGGTTTGTGTTTTGAATTCATCGAGGATTATTCCACATCGTCTGCGAAGGTTCAGGACGGCGGTTTCACAGGCAACCTGTATATTATCAGGAGTTTCACTTTCCGCGGTCACGGTTTTTCCCTGCTCAACTCCATCGATATATTTTTTTATGTCGGCGATGTTTAGTGTGCGTTTGCCTTGCCAGTATGACCCTGCTGCGGGGCCTATGCCGAGGTAGGGATTATTCGCCCAGTAATTGAGATTATGTTTGCACTCGAAACCCGGCTTTGCGAAGTTCGATATTTCATATTGGTTGAAGCCGGCTTTCTCAAGCTCGTCGATGGTCATCTCATACATCTGGCGGTCGGTTTCCTCATCCACCGGCGTAACTTTGCCCGTCTCAACCGCTTTTTGCAGAGGCGTTTGTTCTTCATAAGTAAGGGCGTAAGCGGAGATATGCCGGACGCCCAAATCAATCGCCGAGCGCAAACTATGTTTCCACGATTTCAGGGTTGAGCCAGGTATAGCGAAAATCAAATCAAGTCCGATATTATCGAAGCCCACTCCTTTTGCTGACCGCACCGCCCGGCCGATATCGGCGACCGAATGTCTTCTGCCGAGGAAGGTTAACTCTTCGGAAGCGAAGGATTGTGCCCCGATTGAAATGCGGGTAACACCCGCGGTGCGTAATTGGCTCAATATGTCTTTATTTACCTGGCCCGGATTGACCTCGATTGTGAATTCCTCCGGTTTTGGCCATTGGCTTGTAATTTCGCCAATTAACCTGAGCAATTGTTTTGTCGGCAGGCAACTTGGGCTTCCCCCGCCTATGTATATCGTTTGAAAAAACGACTCCCCTTCGACGTTGCTCCCCTCGACTACGCTCGGGGCAAGCAGGGCGGGCTGACCCCTTTTTTCGGTAAGTTCGGTGATTATTGCTGAAATGAGGCGTTGGGAGGAGTGTTTTTTTATCGGTTCGGAGTAAAAACCGCAATACCGGCACTTGGTCTGGCAAAACGGGATATGGACATATAAGCCGGCAGATTTGAAATCATGTTTTTTACTGTTCATCACCCGATTTTAGCATAAAAGCCGGGCTATAGGCAGATTTAACCTCAAAATTCGAATATTTACGGTCCTAAAGTAATAGCCGACTCTAAAAACGCGTAAAATTTTGCCTCAGGAAAGGTTTTTGGGAGGTTTTTTGTTGACCGATTACCAAAAACAGTTTATCATCTGTGCGTGTTTGCCGATGCTACTGTGTAGAGCAGCATCGCTCCCCTTTGGCCTGTCACGGCGGTCGTGACGGATAGAGGGAAGATAATAAAGTAGCATTAGTGGAACCTGAAAGAGGTTCGCCCTGTATAATAATAGAGGCAACCAATGATGATTTTAACAGGGTGGCAAAGAGGCAGTTAAGCTACATTCAACCCCGTTTAGCATCGGGGTAAAACGGAAATAGCGTGGAGAATTAGCAGAAATTTGACGTTTCGCCCAGGCGTATATTGAAATTCAGAATGCGAAAATCAGTAATACATATCAAAAATCACAATAGTCGCACCGCGAAAAACGAATTGTGGTGCGAGTGTGATATTTTGCGCAGTGACTTTGATATTTGATTTTTGGCGTTTTTTCGCTGAAGCGAAAGTATATTCTCCATAGTCGCATTTCTCGGACGCTGACCAATTGGTCGGGTCTATAGCTATCCTGTCTTTTGTTCCTCGATTCAGGTTTGATTAACTGGTTTTCTAACGTTGTATAGGAAGGCGAAAGATATGGATACGATTCTGATGGAAATAGATGTCTCCGCTATCTTCGCCGTAATTGCCGGTATTTTTGTAGGGGTTTCCGTGACCTGGATTGCGGTCTGGTTCATCAACAAGGCCAAAACCAGGACATTCCACGAAGACATTGAGCGGCAGTTGGACGGCGCGAAGAAAGAAGCAGAGAATATAATCAGGTCCGCACAGATTGAGGCGGCGGCTGAAACAATCAAGAAAAAAGAACAGTTCACCGTCGAGGCCAACCAGGTTCGCGCGGAGCTGCGCGAAACGGAGCTTCGACTCACCAAGCGAGAAGATGTCCTGGATAAACAGGTTGAGCAAATTCACCAGAAGGAAAAGGCCATTGAGGAGCAGAACAAGGAAGTCGAACGCCGGATTAGTACTATTGACCTGAAAGACAAGCAGCTCACGGCGGTTGTCGCTCAGCAGAAAAACCAGCTTTTGAAAATGACGAATATGAGCGTCGAGGATGCGAGAGAAATGCTTCTCAAGCGGCTGGAGGATGAGTGCGAGCTTGAGATGTCCGCCCTGATTCAGCGCAAGGTCGAAGAGGCCGCTGAAATCGCGGGCGAAAAAAGCAGGGAGATTATCACCACGGCGATTCAGAGATATGTCGCTGAGCAGACCTGTGAGGCGACGGTTTCGACGGTTGAAATCCCCAATGATGATATGAAGGGCCGAATCATAGGAAGAGAAGGACGCAACATAAGGGCGTTCGAAAAAGCAACGGGCGTGGACGTTATTGTGGATGATACGCCGGGGACGATTATTGTAAGCGGCTTTGACCCGGTCAGGCGCGAGGTTGCGCGTCTTTCGATGGAACGGCTGATTCAGGACGGGCGAATTCACCCGTCGCGAATCGAAGAGCTTGTCGCGCAGGTGAAAAAGGAAATCAACGCCAAGGTCCTGCAAATAGGCAAGGACGCGGCGGTAGAGACAAACATTCGCGGTTTGAATAACCGTGTTCTGAGCACGTTAGGCGCATTGAATTACCGGACAAGTTATGGCCAGAGTGTGCTTCGCCACAGCGTCGAGGTGGCGTTCCTGGCGCAGGCGATGGCCGACGAGCTTGGCCTGGATGGCTCAATCGCTCGTCGGGCTGGTTTGCTGCACGATATCGGTAAAGCCCTCGACCACGATATTGAAGGCAGCCACCCGGTCATAGGCGCAAATTTCCTGCGGAGGTTCAGTGAGCCGCAGACGATACTAAACGCCGTAGAGGGTCATCACGGCGATATTCCGCCGGATAACCCATATACGCCGCTTGTTTCCGCCGCAGACGCTATCAGCGCTTCGCGGCCCGGCGCCAGAAGAGAGACGCTCGAAAGATATATCAAACGGCTTGAAAAACTCGAGGAAATCGCCAACAGCTTCCCCGGCGTCGAGAACTCGTACGCGATTCAGGCGGGCCGGGAGATTCGTGTAATCGTCAATGCGGAAAAGGTCCCTGATGAGTCGGCGGCAAAAGTCGCCCGTGACATCGCCAAAAAGGTCGAGGCGGAAATGACTTACCCGGGTGAAATACAGGTAACGCTGCTGCGAGAGCTTCGCTGTATCGAATACGCAAGATAACAGCGGACAGCGTTTAGCGTATAGTGTGCAGATTTATGAAACTGAACATATTATGTATCGGCGATATAGTCGGCAGGCCCGGCAGGCGTATTCTGGCGGACAAGCTCAAACAGCTTGTTACCGAGCGTGAGATTGACTGCGTGATAGCCAATGCCGAGAACGCCGCTGGCGGCTCAGGTCTTACGCCGCAGATATACGACAAGCTTTTGCGCTATGGCGTAAACTTAATCACACTGGGCGACCATACCTACCGCAAAAAAGAGATAGTGACGACTCTTGAGACGCAGGAAAATATCGCCAAGCCCGTCAACTGGTCGGAGCAGGCGGCGGGCAGAAGCGTGGCGATATACAAGACGGGCAAAGGCCCGGTAGTCGCAGCGATTCCTCTTATTGGCCGGCTGTTTATGAAACCCGCTGATTGTCCCTATAACGCCATCGATAAGTTGTTGCCCAAAGTGCAGCAGCAGGCGGAGATTATTTTTATTGATTTTCACGCCGAGGCCACGAGCGAAAAAGTGGCGATGGGTTATCATCTGGACGGGCGAGTTAGCTGCGTATTTGGGACTCATACCCATGTTCCGACAGCCGATGAAAAAATAATGCCTAAAGGGACAGCATACATTACCGACATTGGTATGACCGGCTCGCACGATTCGGTTATTGGAAGAGTTACCGAAAGCGTGCTCAAATCGTTCAGGACGCGGATGCCCGTGCCTTTTGAGGTCGCCACCGGAGACGTGAAAATGAACGGCATATTAGTTACGGTGGATAGTAACACCAAAAAAGCCGAGCATATCGAGCGAATCAGGATAAACGCGGATATTACCGAGGCGGACCGATACGACAGCGACGACGGCAAGCCGGAATACTACGGCAATTTCGAGTAAATGTGGCGAGCGTGTCAGGTTGATGTTATTGCATCGTCTTTTTTGGACAGGATAGCCAATGCCGAGCCGGCTACTAATACCACGCCGAAGACCAGTTGCGGGACACTCAATTTCTCGCTGAAAATAAAGTATGAAATGACCACGACAATAAACGGCTGCGCCAGTTGCACAAGCGAAGGCGTGGTCGGGCCAAGCCGGCGAAGCGATATGTAATAAAGCACGTGGCCAAGAGCTATGCCTGTTACCCCTGAAATAATAACCGCAAACCAGCCATTAAACGCCATCTCGAGGCATTTGCCCGGCTGGCCCATAAACATTGTCAGTATGAATAACGCGATAACGGTATAAATGCTGACGACCGAAAAGCCGATTCGAGAGTCGATGCCGCGAAACGCCACCTTCACAGCAATTGCGTAAAATCCCCATATAAGGCCGTAGAGCATAACGGTTGCGATGCCTATGATTGTGTATGAGCGAGTAAAGGCGGGATGAAAGAACATAACTCCCATCAGGCCGACAAGCGACAGGAGGATGCTCAGCCGGAAAAGCCGGTTGCTGAGATGCTGCCTTTCGTTGGCGAAAGATATAACGGATAATATTATGACCCACATAAACGCCGTCATGGATAACAGCGACGCTAATCCAGGGTCGATATAGTAAAACGCCGCGGCCCAGAGATTTTGCGATATGATATTTGGTATGAAGGGCAATAGCGCGCGTTTCCAGACGGCCTTTGGCAGTTGTCCTTTTTTTGCGGCAATAAGAAGAACGGGCAGCCAGAACAGGCACGCCGCGGCATAGCGGAGCAGGTTTTGTGTCCACAGGTCAAGGTAGCCGGTCAGGTACTTGATGAAAAGCGGCGCGCTCGCCCAGCAGACGAGTGTCCCTATGCAGGCCAGTGCGCCCAGCGAAGTAAAAAGACGTGGAGTCGATTTGTGCATCACGGTAATCAGCTTAAAAAGGGGTTGTCGGCCTTTTCTCGACCGATTGTGGTTTCTGGGCCGTGGCCGGGGTAAACAATTGTATCTTCAGGCAGCGTTAGCAGCTTTTTTGTTATGCCCTCTATTAATTGGCTGGTGCTGCTGCCGGGGAAATCCGTCCTGCCTACTGAGCCGGCAAAAAGGGTGTCGCCAACGAAGATTATGTTGTCTTTTTCGGCATAGAGACAAATTCCGCCTGGCGTGTGGCCCGGGGTGTGAATGACGCGTAATCTGACGCCCGCTTTTTCAATTATATCGCCCTCATCGAGAAAATAGTCGGCTTTGCGGGCAGCAAACGGATTGCCCGCCATAAGCGACAAATTACTGGTCTTGTTGGTCAGCATTTCGGCATCGAGCTTGTGGATATAAATCAAAATCGACGGGTATTTTTTCCGCAGCACCTCAACGCCTGCGATGTGGTCGATGTGCCCGTGGGTGAGAATCACCGCGACCGGCGTCAGCTTACCGCGTTCGAGAAATTTAAGTAGCGGCAGCACGTCCAGCCCCGTGTCGATAATAAGACAGTCGCTCGCCTCATCACTGCTTCTGACGATATAGCAGTTGTTCTCATATTCTCCGAGTACCAGCCGGTCAACTTTCATTTATCTTATCCTTAAATGACTCGACAGGATAACCGCCGCGGTTGTGGCAGTCAATCTCAACCCTGATGATTGATAATTGATGATTGATTATTCGCCAAGGGCAGCTACAATAGCCAATTGTCAATTATCAATAATCAATTATCAATCTTATGTTAAGAGGCGTTAAGTGAAAGAGTTTTCCCGCGTATTCAAGTATATATGGCCGCAGTGGCCGCGAATCGTTGTTGTTATTATAAGCGCGGTTATTGTTTCCGCACTTTTATCGGGGAGTTTTTTGGCTGTTATTCCTCTGGTGAAGGTAGTGATAGGACAGGAAGGATTGCGCGGCTGGTCGGACAGAAAAGTATGCCAGTTGCAGTATGGCATAGATTTTTACGTTCCGGAGAGCGTGGATTTTTCGGGGAGTAAAAGCGGCGATTACGCGAATTCGCTTCTTGTTGTTTCGGTCAAGAATAAGAGTTCGGCGAAGGATGCGGGGCTGATTGGCGGCGACTGGGTTGTCGCGACGGGTGAGGAGCCGAAGCTTGGGGCGGTGAGTTATACTGATTTGCTCGAAGAAGTCGCAACGGCTGGCAAAGAAGGGATTACACTGCATATCAAGAGGGGCAATGAGGAAAAAGTTTTACGCCTTGCAAACGCGCACAAAAGCGGATTTAAGGCGTGGGCAACAAATCTTGCGAGGGAAGCGCTCAATTTTGTGCCGAGGGGACAGACGGATACAAGCAAGACAAAAGCAGTTGTTTTTATAATGATAGTAGTAACTATTCTTACGGTTATTCGATGTATAGCGCGGTATTATCAGCAATATATTGCGGAGAAAGTGGTCCAAGTCGGGTTGAATCGTTTGCGGGAAGATGCCTTTGCGCACGTCATAAATATGCCGATTGCGTATTTCGCGAAGGAAAGGCCAAGCGATTCGGTAAGCCGGCTTATTCGCGATACAGGCGCTATGGGCAACGGCATCAAGATTCTGTTAGGCAAGGCGTTGCAGGAGCCGTTAAACACGCTGTTTCTGGTTGGACTGGCGGCGTGGATTGACTGGAAGTTGACGCTCATATTTTTAGGCGGCGCCCCGCCTACGCTCTGGATGATTGTTGTCCTGGGCAAAAAAATGAAGAAGGCCTCGAAAAAATCCCTGATGGCCTGGTCGCAAATGCTGGCTAAATTGCAAGAAACAATGAACGGGCTTAAGGTTGTAAAAGTTTACAACCAGCAAAAATACGAAGAGACCGCCTTCAGGGGCATCAACGCGAGATTGCTGAAACAGTTATTGAAGATTTCGCGGACCGATGCGGCGACCTCGCCAATACTGGAAGTTCTTGGAATGTTGGCCATCGCGGTTGCTATAGTGGTCGGGGTAAGCAGGGTTACGAGCAACAAGATGGACGGCACCGAGTTTATGCTGCTTTTGGGACTTTTGGGTGCCGCTGCTTCTGCCGCGCGAAGAACAAGCGATGTCTGGAATAAAATTCAGGAAGCAAACGCCGCAGCCGAAAGAGTTTTTGGAATGATGGATGGGCCGCTTGAGCCCCAGCATGCCGATGCCGCTGAATTATCGACGCTGAAGACAAAGCTGGAATTCAGGGACATTGTTTTCACGTATCCCGGCGTGGAGATACCCGCGTTGAACGGCATCAATCTGACTGTGCTGGCGGGGCACAGGGTTGCCATAGTAGGACCTAACGGCTCAGGAAAAACAACGCTGGCAAACCTGATACCGAGGTTTTACGACCCTGACAAAGGACAGATTCTGGTAGATGGCAAAGACATCCGCGATACGACCCTGCAAAGCTTGCGGGGCCAGATTGCGATGGTTACGCAAAACGTCGTAACTTTCAATGATACGATAGCGGCCAATATCGGCTACGGCAAACCCGGCGCGAGCAGGGAAGAGATTATTCTGGCCTCCAAACGCGCCTTTGCGCACGAGTTTATCGAGCCGCTGCCGAATGGTTATGACACAGTTATAGGCGAACAGGGCTCGGGCCTGTCCGGCGGGCAGTTGCAGAGGATTGTCATCGCAAGGGCGATTTTGAGAAACCCGGCGATTCTGATTTTCGACGAGGCGACCAGCCAAGTTGACGCCGACAGCGAAGCCAAGATTCACAGGGCCATCGAAGAAATTATGCACGACAGGACCAGCATCGTTATCGCGCACAGATTCAGTACGATAGTCGCCGCTGACGTAATAGTTGTTATGAATAACGGCCGGATTATCGCGCAGGGCCAGCACGAAGAGCTGATGCGAACCTGCCGGCTTTATCAAAGCTTGTATGAAACACAGCTTGTAAAAGCATAATCGAGAATTTAGAATTAAGAGTTCAAAATCGATTATACGCCGTTTGTTTTTGAAGTGGTGATAATTATGATAAACCTTGAAAGACAAAAAAAGGCGCATGGGCTTTTCAAACGCTACGAAGGCAATCCCATATTAACAACGCACAACTGGCCTTACGCAGTCAACGCTGTTTTTAATCCCGCTTCCGTAAGAATCAACGACGAGACATTTTTGCTGATTCGATGCGAGGATATGCGGGGTTTTTCGCACCTTACCGTCGCTCGGAGCAGGGACGGCCTGACCAACTGGAAGATAGACCCTGCCCCGACGTTCGAGGCGGAGCAGGATTCGCGGGAAGAAAGATGGGGAGTCGAAGACCCGCGTATCATCTGGCTTGAGGAACAAAAACAATACGCGATTACATATACCTCTTTCGGCGAAGGCGGCCCCGTCGTTTCTCTTGCCATTACCAAAAATTTCAAGAGTTTCGCCCGCCTGGGCGTGCTGCTTCCGCCCGAAGATAAAGATGCCTGCCTTTTTCCTCGAAGATTCAAAGGTCGGTTTGTGCTGATTCACCGCCCGATTGTTCGCGGCGAGGCACACATGTGGATTAGTTTTTCGCCCGACCTCAAACACTGGGGCGACCATCGCGCCCTGATTATGACCCGCTCCGCCTACTGGGATTGCCATCGCGTCGGGCTTGGCTGCCAGCCGATCGAAACCGAAAAGGGCTGGCTGATTTTCTACCACGGCGTGCGTATGACCGCCGCCGGCGCCGTTTACCGCGTCGGCCTTGCCCTGCTCGACTTGCACGAGCCCTGGAAAGTGCTTCGCAGGAGCGATGAATGGGTTCTTGGCCCACAGGAGATGTATGAACGGGTAGGCGATGTGGGCGACGTTGTGTTCCCCACCGGAGCGGTCGTCGATAAAAAAACCAAAGAGCTTTACCTTTATTACGGTGCTGCCGACTGTTCGGTTGCTGTCGCAATCGCAAATATCGACGATATTATGGATTATGTGATGACCTGCCCCGAAGGCGAAAGCTGATAAACGGTCTCACTGAAGTAGAAAGCCGAATACCTCCTTCACACAAGAGTTGCCGGATAAACTTGGAAGTGGTAAAATTGTGCGGAAGCGTTGGGCTGAAGCTTGGAATAATAATTACTGGATTTTGAATAAAGGGGGCTATTGTGAACTGGTTGAGATTGATAACTGTTCAGGTTGTTCTGTTTTCGGCCGTGAGCTGTTTTGCGGCGGAGCCGAATGCGCAAAACGAGAAGGAAAAAACAATTGTTTCGCGTGAAACCGCGCAAAACTGGATACAGGTTGGTATCACGCAGTCCAAGAAGGGCCTTTACGAGCAGGCGGAAAAATCGTTTCTCGCGGCGAAGGAATATCAGGAATATCTGACTGCCGAAGAGCAAAAACAGCTCGAAAAGCAAATCGCGGAGGCAAACCAGGCCGTTGTAGAAAGACAGCCTGTTCTTGAGCATATCAGAAAAGCGAAAGAGCTGCTCAGCCAGGGTCAGCCGGTCAAGGCGAGGGCGCATTATGAAAAGATTCGCAAAAGCCCTTATCTTACCGAACAGGAACGCAAACAAATCGAGCGGGAGATTAAGAACATAGATAGCAGTGTTGACAAGCAGAGGAAGGAAATCACCGAGGTTTACAATCGCAGCGTGCAGCTTTACCGTGCGGGCGAGATAGAGAAGGCCAGGGATGGCTTTGTGGAAGTTGCCAAATATGGCATGCTTGTTGTTCCTAAAGGCCAGACAGCCGAAGATTATCTTATTCAAATAGACAGCATACTTACCGAAAAACCTAAAGGTCAGCCGCCCGCAAACGCCTCACTGCCGCCTGCCGCATTGCCGTTGGCGAAGGAAGAATCGAACCCAAAGAACGCCGGTCAGCCCGCGCCGTCTGAAACCGAGGCGACGCTTTTGAAGCCCGAGAGTGATAAAACTGCCTTCGAAAAACAGGACGATAAATCCTCGCGGGCAAATCAGGCACAGCAAGAGTCAGCAGAAGTGACTGCAGCAGCCGAGCCGCAGGCAGAGTCGTCTTCAGCCGACGAACAAAAAGTTGCGACGGAGAACGAAGCTAAAGCCGTACCCGATAAAGATGCGCGAGCTAAAATTGTGCGAACTTATACAAAAGCGGTCGTCGATGATGCCGCAAAAAAGGTGGAATACTATATTGGCACCGGCGAATTCGATAGGGCCGTCGCGAAAGTTCGCACGGCAACGGATGTTGTTAAGGAGAACCGGCTCTTAATTGGCGATGAGCTGTTTACCCAGTACAGTATCCGCCTCAAACAGCTTGCCGACAATATCATCCACGCCAAAAAGACATCGTGACAGCCAGGTGAAAAATCACTGCTTTTGCCGGGTTTTACAGGTTGATCATCCTTGTGCACAAACAGTCAATAAAGCGACAAGTCCCCCATTTTAACAGCTATTCTGCTTGCAAATTCTTCCCAATTTTGCTATATTCCTCGAATTAACATTGCAGTAATAATGCTTTATTTTAGCATTGAAGTATGAGATAATATAGGACTTTTAGACAATTTGACAGCGTTGAAGTCGTATGGCAAATGCCATAAACGATTTTTTTCTTGCAAAAATGGGCGTTTTCGGATAAACTCAGTATCAGAGGTATAACCTTTCCTGAAGCGGCGGGGTATACGGTAATTTTATGAAGCAGATATTCCTGTGAAAATCAGTTTTTTGGAGGAGGTTCAGCTTTGAACACGCGAAAATTGACAGCAAAGCGACTCATAGAAACCCTCATATTGGTCATGTTAACATCGATTATGGTGGTGACAACGGCGTTGGCGGAAGATGCGCCGAAAACGACTAATGGGGACAAAGACAAAGTGGTCCGTCAGATAGTTAACAACTGGATTCAGATAGGGACCGAACAGTATAAAAGGGGGTTCTACGCCGCAGCGGAGAAATCCTTCATGCGGGCGAAGGATTACGAAGAATCCCTGACTGCCGAAGAAAGAGCCAAGCTCGATAAGAGCTTGCAGATGGCGCATAAGGCCGCGGTAGAGCAGGAAGCTGTTAAGCCGGGTACCGCGGAACCTTCGGTGCCTAAGCCGGTTGTTGAGCAGCCGAAAGAACAAGTGGTGGTCGAGGTTAATAAGGTCGCCGAGCCTGCGCCGGTAGTCGAGACGACGCCGGAAGTTGCGGTGGCACCCCCGTCAGCTCAGCCGGAACAGGAGCAGGGTTACATCGGCGTGATTAACAAACGTATAAGTATAATTCGCAGCAGGGTAAAAGCTGTTGTCAATGACTCCACAGCCAAAGCTGAGGAGTTTATCGCTCAGGGGCAGTTTGACAAGGCCGGAGAATCCGTTGAGGTTGCCGAGAGGACCGTTTACGAAAATCAGCAGCAGCTTGGCGATTATCTTTTCAATCAATACTCCGGGCAGTTGAAGCAACTGTCGGAAAGAATAGCGGACGGGCAGAAAACGCAGGCCCAGCAAAAAGAAGATGAAAAGCGGACTAAGGCCGAGAATTCGCAGAAAGAGTATAAGGAGCAGATGTCGTCTGAACGCGAAAAGCGAATCAACGACCTGTTCCAGAATACGCGGAATTTCGAGAAGCAGAAGCGATACGATGATGCGCTTAGCCAGGTTGAAATGCTTCTTGCCATAGACCCGCAAAACAATCAGGCGCTTATAGAAAAGCAGATGCTCGAGGATACCATCAGCTATCGCAAGCAGATAGATGTTGAAAAGGAAAAAAGCAGCGAAAAATTCAAAATAACTGTAAAAACGGATGAGGCGACGATACCTTTTGCCGAAGAGATGACGCATCCCAAGAACTGGCGAGAGATTATCGCCAAGCCGATGCGTCAGCAGTCGGAAGAGGCAGTCGGCGAGGAACCCGCAAGTGCTTCTATCGAAAAGCAGCTTGAACAGGTAGTTAATCTCCCGGGGCTTTCGCCTGAGATGCCGTTGCGCGAGGCAATAAATTTGATAAAAAATTCTGTCTCACCTCCTCTTGATATAGTGGTGCAGTGGGGTGATTTGTACAACAACGCCAACATCGACCAGACAACGCCGATAAATATGGACCCGCTGACAAATGTTCCTGTCCGCACTGCGTTGGACCTGTTGTTGCGGTCCGTTTCAGCCGGTGTTGCCCGACTTGGCTATGTTGTCCAGGACGGTGTTGTTAGCGTTGCTACGCAACAGTCATTGCCAACTAACATGCCAATCCGCCTTTATGATGTTACGGTACTCATGGGCCGTCCAGCTGATTATTACGTAAGCTCTAGTAGCAGCGGCGGGCAAGGGCAGCAAGGCGGCGGCGGTGGTGGCGGCGGCGGTGGTGGCGGCGGGCAAGGCGGCGGGCAAGGCGGGCAAACTTTTTATGAAACTTTCAGTGAAACTGATACGGATCTCGACAGGGCGACCCTTCATAGCGAGGCCTTGGACCGGATGAATAGTCTCATTACCCTTATTCAGGATACCATTGATACGACGAGTTGGTATGATGCTGGCGGAGAGGCAACTATCACTGCTTACGGAACCAACAAACTTGTTGTCCGCCAGACACTCAAGAATCATCGTGATATAGAAGAGTTGTTGAAGAATATGCGTAAAAACCTCGGCAACCAGATTTCCATCGAAGCCAGATTCCTGACAGTCGGCGAAAACTTCCTTGAGGAAATCGGCCTCGACGCCTGGGGCAATTTGTACCTCGGTAAAACTTTAGGCACGTCCGAGTGGCAAACACAATCCATGCAAATGGCTGAACCGCAGGCAACAGGCATATCCGGCAGTTTTGATATCAGCAAAAGCACCGTTCAATTCCCGGTTGATTATCCCACAGCGGTTAATCCGCAGTTCATATCGACCGGCGCTCTTATGGGCTTTTTTGGCGGCAAGTTCGGTGGCGTGCTTGACGGCCTCGAAGCAAACTTCCTTATCAGGGCGACCCAGGCAAACCGTGATTCCGAATCGCTGGTTGCTCCTAAAGTTACCGTGCTCAGCGGAGAATCAGCCACATTGCAGGTAATACGAACTATTCGCTTTGCATTGCCCCCGAACGTCGGCACCGGCCTCACCACTGCCACCTCCTCTTCCACTATCTCTTCCAGCGGCAGCAGCATAACTAACCAATACAGCCAAGTGTACTCAGGGCCTACGCTTAATATCACTCCGACCATTACCCCGGATAAAAAGCACGTGTTGCTTGACATAAAGGCGGAGCTGCAGGACTTCCTCGGCTACGATACCTCGACGTATCAGGTGCCTTATTCCAGCGGCAATACTATCATAACATATCCATACACTATCCAACTGCCTCAGACGGAGCGCTCCAGGGTCCAAACGAGGGTCAGCGTTCCTGATTGCGGCACGTTATTGCTGGGCGGATTGAAGAATACGGCCTCAACGGAGACAGAAGTCGGTGTGCCTGTGCTCAGCAAGATTCCTGTTCTGGGAAGGCTATTTACAAATCGCAGCAAGATTGCTGATAAACAAATCCTTTTGATTCTCGTTAAGCCGACAATCATTCTTCAGGAAGAGGCCGATGCGGAGGCAGTTGCGGCTATGGATGACCAGCATTAGGGGGGCCATCAAAAAAACTGTCCATATACACAGAAAAAGTGTAACGAATTACCAGGAATGTGGACTTTAATAATGGCTGGACCTGGTGGGTAGCCAGGAAAATCGGTAATAAGCTGCTGTGGAGGTCCAGTTATAAAAGGTTTAATCCAGGAGCAATAACACGAGATATGGATTATGTGAGGATGGTTATGAAAAGTAAGCTTGTTTTATGTGTGTCGCTGCTTATGCTGGTTCAGGCAGTGGCTTCCGCGGCAACTGTTACAGTGCCTTCGAGGACGAATCAAACCATACAGGATGGCATTGATTACGCTATTGCCCATGGATACGATACTGTCGAAGTTGCGCAGGGGGTATATAGCGGTTATCGCAATATAAACCTCGATTTCCATGGTCACCCTATTACGGTCAAGAGCCAAAAGTTTAATCCTAATGACCCATGCTGCTGGACTTACGTCTATGCAACAATAATCGACTGCTGTGGCGTTGGTAACCTTAACAGTTCTGCCGCCGATACCGGCAACGCGAACAGGGCTTTTTACTTTCACACCAACGAGGGCAGCGACAGCCAGGTAATCGGCTTTACCATCAGGAACGGTTATGCGCGAGGCCCAAAAGGTGCTGACGCCCGGACCGGATTTGACACCAGTATTTGGCGGGGCATTCCTTACACTGGTAGGGAGACAGCCCCGTGGCAGACGTTTCCGTCGTGGCAACAGGCGGTTGCTAATAATCCCGCGATAGACCCCTGCACTTTACCGCCCGCTGCTCTCGATGGTAATGATGCCACCCCCGGCAACGGGTATGGTGGCGCGATATTATGTCAGGGCAGTTCTCCAACGATATCCTATTGCGTTATTGAAAACTGCACTGCTACGGGCGCTCTCGGCGGCAGCGGTGCGAGTGGTTTGCCGGGCCCATGGAGTCATTATACCTGGGCGGACTTCAACTGGGAAGACGGTAATACTTATCATCAGTTATTGCCTACCGCCACCTTGAAAAATACTAATGATGGCCAGGGCGGTGGAAATGGCGGTATGGGTTCGGGCAACGGGTATGGCGGCGCGATTGCTATGCTTGGTATCTGCAGCCCCGAGTTTGATAGTTGTCGGTTTATAAACAATTCAGCCCAGGGAGGCCAGGGCGGCGCCGGCGGAAAAGGTGGCAACGCCGCGTATGCGCCGACTTATAACTCGGGCCTCGAAAGCGGCGGCGGCAACGCCGGCGTCAGTGACGGCAACGGCATCGGCGGAGCAATTTACGCCTCGACCCTTTGTGAGCCCGTTTTTAATAATTGTCTATTCGAGAACAATGTTGCCAAAACGGGTCCGCGAGGCAATGCCGGCGGACGCGGTTTTGGAAACTTAAATATCACAAATGTCAACGGTGTTAGCACTCGAGTGCCAAGCGGCCAATCGAGTGAAGTGCACACCAGCCCAAATCCTGCTATCGCCGGCGGCGCAGCGTATTTTGGGAATTTCAACGCCCCAACTTTTACTGACTGCAATTTTATCAACAACAAGGCCTATGTGGCGTTCGTTGACGACCCGAATACGTATCCAGGTTATTCAGCTGGCACCGGTTATTTATATCCACAAGGTGTTACTTCATACAACAAAGGCACCGCCGAAGACATCCTGGGCTATACCGTCGGCGGAGCCGTATATTTCGGTAATGGGTGCCAGGGCGCAATTAATACATGCGACTTCATAAACAATGGCGGCGGCGCATTGTATTTCGGACAGGGGTGTAATAATTTTAACATCAATAATGATTCTGCCGTGGGTAGAGGGCAGCCCGGAAGCAAAAACCTGTTTCAGGGTAATAACGCGCCAGATGATTTCTTCTATGGGATTTCTTACAATAGTGGGACGGCTTATTTCTATTTCGTGCCGTCCTCGGGCAGCGGCGGTGCTATTTATGTGAGCCAGAACTGTTATATAGACATCATCAGTAACTCTATTTTTAACAGAAACACAGCAAAAGAAAATGGCGGCGCTATTGAAAGTCAAAGCGACTTAACTATTTCGGATTGCGCTTTTTCAGACAACACCGCCATTGGAAACGGAGATCTCACGGGTTTCCTGGTCACGGGTTTCGGCGGCGCAGTGGACGTTTATTCGGGAAGTAATCAGGCAATAACCGCGACCAATTGCAGCTTCATAAGTAATAAAAGCATCTGGGGAGGCGCACTATCCACTGAAATGTTCAATGGCAGTTTTAATAATTGCTTTTTCACCGATAATACAGCCCAGACAGGGGGCGCACTCGAACTTTCGATGGGCCAGAGCACGGTTACGATTGCCGGAAACGTATTCATAGATAACGTCGCGACCAGCGGGGATGGCGGCGGCATTGATTGTTTTTACACCAGCGCGAATATTCAGAACTGCGAATTTTTCGACAATTCCGCTGAGGGAACAGTTGCTTACGGCGGCGGTATTGATATTTACGGAGCCGAGGGAACGGGGCACACAATCAGGAATTCTTTGTTTGTGGGCAATTCGTCGAGTTACAACGGCGGAGCCGTTGTCTGCGAAGGGGACTCTGTATCACCTCTGATACAAAGCTGCACCTTCAGCCAAAACACTGCGAACCAGTCCGGCGGAAGTATTTACGCGGATTGGAGTGCAACGCCGCAGATTAAGGACTGCATATTTCAAAAGAGCAATAATTACGCGATTTACAAAGATAACGCCGGCGGAAGCGAAAGCTACTGTCTGTTCTACAATAATCCTGACGGAAATTTAAGTGGTATTACCGTTCCCAGCGGTTCCCACAATTTAGTGGGCGACCCCCTGTTTGTAACGGGCACCTTGGGCGATTATTATCTCAGTCAGGTTGCCGCAGGTCAGGCAGCCGATAGTTGTGCTATAAACAGCGGAAGCGATACGGCTTTAGCCCTTGGTCTTAATACTAAAACTACCGCCACTAATGATGCCGGTGACAGCGGTCAGGTTGACATGGGTTATCATTTCAGCAGGGCCGCGGATATGCCCCAATTCAGTTTGACAACCAGTGTGGTTGGCGGAATCGGGACTATTTCGGTTTTGCCGGCGCCTTTGCCGGACGGGAACTACTATGCGGGAACAGTTGTGACAGTTACGGCGACGCCACAGGCCAACTGGGTTATCAAACAATGGACCGGAACGGATAATGACTCCGAAGTTACCGCGACACAAACAATTGTTATGAATTCGAACAGGGCAGTTACTGTTGAGTTCAAAATACCGACATACCTTTATGTACCCCAACTATACGCTAATATAACTGTCGCTATGGCTGACGCCAACGACGGCGACATCATTGTTGTGTCTTCGGGTGTTTATCCCAGCGCTCAGATTCAGCTCACAAAATCCGTGGAAATCAGGTCCGCACAACCTGAAAACCCGGATTATGTTGCGCAGACGATACTTGATTTTAATAACCGGGGTAATGGTAATAGTGGTGTTTCTAGTGCTGTTGGCGGCATATTCATCCCGCAGGGGATGAACTCCGGGTGTATTTTGAATGGCTTTACAATCAGGAACTCGAATTGGGTAGCAACTTCAGGAGACGCTGGCACGAATCCTGGTGAGAACGGCGGAGACGGTCTCGGCGGCGAGGGCGGAGCTATCTGGATAGGACCCGGGTCCGGCCCTGTTATTAAAAATTGTATCATAAGAGATAACTCCATGCAAGGCGGTGATGGCGCCAACGGCGCTAATGCCGACCTGTATCATAATGCCGGTCGAGGCGGCTGGGGCGCCTGGGCCAGGGGCGGCGCAGTTTATTGCAGTGAATACAGTCATCCTCAATTCATAAACTGCCAGATATTAAACAACCAGGTGGTTGGCGGCTTCGGAGGAAACGGCGGTAACGAATTAGACCTTGGTGGTTTTGCAAATTATGGCGGCAACTATAGCAGGGCGGATTGGTGGGACTATGACCCACGTGATATTAATCCCGATTGGGTCGAGGGTGATTTGTGGGAGAAATGGACCGAGATGGCGTATGACCTCACTCTTGGTCTTAATACTTTTGGTAAGGGGCATCGCGGAAGGACGAATTACCAATATCTTGATGATTATGGAATTTATCAATATGGTTATATCGGCGATTACCGATATTACAGCGGCTACGGCGGCGGCGTGTATGTTAATACGGGCAGCAATGTAACGTTTACCAATTGCGTAATCAGCGGCAACGTTGCCGAGGGCGGGTTTAGCGGCCTGGGTGGAACCAACCCACGCTATACATTTACAGTAGCGCCCCTCACGAAGTATGAGATACCGGCTTTTGGCGGCGGTGTGTATGTAGCTGCCGCGTCGAATGTCGTGTTCAATGGATGTGTAATAAGCAGCAATACGGCGTCTAACCCCACTTTTGACCATACCGCCGTAGCAGCAAGTGGCTATCTGCCGACGGGTTATGACCCATTACATCATTACCACATTGATTCGTATCTTGGTCACGGCGGCGGCGTCTGTGCGGAAGACACGGCGAAAGTTACGTTTGTCGATTGCAATTTCACCGGTAACAACGCCTCTCTCGGCGGCGGATTGTTTGGCTCAAATGTCTCACTGGTGCTGAGCGACTGCGAATTTGTGTCAAACAGTGCCTATCAGGGCGGCGGTGTGTTCGGTCAAAATGGCTCGATATCGATAAACAAAAGTATATTCAACAGTAATACGTCTTCTCCTGACGCTAATGACCCCAACGTTCTCGGCCAGGGTGGCGCTTTGAATTTCTTGTCGGCCAATGCCAATATCGTTGACACAAGCATTATCAGTAACAGCGCTGGGGAGATAGGCGGAGGCCTTTATTTGGGCGGTTTAAATTCTACGGTGATGCGTAACTGTATTGTCAGGGAAAATAGCGCATCCCAGATGGGCGGCGCGGCTGCGGCCACAGATTCTGCACAGTTGAAGGTAGCCAACTGCACGATTGTAAATAATAACGCTAATCTGGGCGGAGGCCTTTTTGGCGATGAAGGCGGCTATATAAATGTTATAAACAGCATTATCTGGGGAAATTTTGGCAACACAGGAGCGCAACTGGCGCTAAGCATGGGGACGTTACAATCCTCCGAAGCGGATGTAAGTTATAGCGATGTAGGGCCGCCCGCTGGCGATATTAATAAGGTTGTGCCTTCTCCGGCCCTGACGGTTGTTCCTACGAATGATGCCAATATCCTGGCAAATACCTTACTTGGCTCAGGCATCGATTTGGTTGGCAATCCGCAATACACGGGAGCGAGTGCCGCTTCGGGAACGTTCAAGGGCGGGCTTGCGGCCGGCATCGGAATCGAATCCGGTATTATTTTGACCTCTGGTCTTGCTACTAATGCGCTGCCGCCCGATAATGGTAAAGCATCAACAGATAATGGTATGCCCGGAGATTCAGACCTCAATGCCCTGCTGCAGGCAAGAGGGGGTTCTTCGGCGGGATTAGTCACCTATGATGCGGCAGTTCTTGAATTTACCTTCAATTCCCAGGGCGGCAACCTGTTCTTTAACTTTGTATTTGCTTCCTCGGAGTATAACCAATACGTAAATTCGCAGTTTAACGACGTATTCGGGTTTTTCCTCGATGGCGTGAATATCGCCCTGATTCCGGGGACTACAACGCCTGTTGCGATTAATACCGTCAACGGCGGAAACCCGTTAGGAACAAATGCCTCTAATCCGCAATATTTCCACAACAACAGTCTCAGCGATGGCGGCCCATTCTATTCTATTCACTATGATGGGTTTACCAGTGTATTTACTGCCCACGCACTGAATCTGAGCAGTGGGACTCACACAATTAAGCTGGCAATCGCTGACACGAGCGACCATGTGCTTGACTCGGCGGTATTTATCCAGGCAGGTTCTTTCTCTGACAAGGCGTCTTCCGACCCGATTAGCGTCGATAAAGGTTGCACGATTGTTGGATGGAATCTTAATGTTCAAGATTCAAATAAGTGGGACCCGAACTTTGTTATATACCATAACATAAACACTGACCCGTGCTTTATTGACAATTTCTATCTTAGCCAGATTACCGCAGGCCAGCTCTCCAACAGCCCCTGCGTCAATACCGGCAGCGCAGATGTCAATAGTCCGGATATTAATCTTGGGGGTTATTCCACCAGTACCGACAGCAACGCCGATGTTGGTATAGTAGATATGGGTTATCACTACTCGGCGTTTACGCCTCCGCAGTATTATCTCAATTTTACTGCTGTTAGCGGCAACGGTCTTGGGTCGAGTAATATCTCACCGGGCAGCGGCTATTTCAGCTGGTATAAGAATATTCCATTACAGGTAACCGTTCCAGTACCCGCAGGCAGCCAGGTTCTCTGGACCGGCACCGATAATGACAATCTCACCGGGCCCACAAACTCCGTGACTATGAACGCAAACAGGACGGTTACGGTTGCATTTGTAAGTAATTCCTGTAACCTGACGGTTCAGGTTGTGGGTAATCGCGGCGGCACTGTCACGCCGATGAGCGGCACTTATCCTCGCGGGACGGTTGTTACGCTTACAGCGACGCCTGACTCCGGCTATCGAATCGACAGTTGGCAGGGCACGGATAATGATAGTTCCTATGCCCGAACCAACACCGTGACTATGAGTGGAGATAAAATCGTCAATGTTACGTTCAGTTTGCCGCAGACACTAACCGTTCCAGGCCAATACTCTTCAATTCAGGATGCTATCGAGGCGGCTCGGTCAGGTGATATCGTAAGCGTCGCGAGCGGCGTATATGACGGCAGACAGATTACAATCAACAAGGAAATTACTATAGCAGGCACGAATCCTGACGACCCCTGCGTGGTCGCAGCTACTGTTATCAGTTCCAACGGATACGCCAGCAGAGCAGTTGTTTTTGGCGCTGGCGCCACTGAGAATACCGTTCTCGACGGTTTCACTATTATCGGCGGCACATGGTATATAATTGCCTCGGCTGCTCCTGCGTCGGGGGCGGGTCTGAATGGTATTGATGGCGGCTCAATCGCAGGCGGCGCCGTATATATCAATTCCGGCGCAAGTCCGACAATCAGGAATTGCGTCGTCAGAGACACTACTATAACAGGCGGTAACGCTTCTAACGGCAACGCTGCCGATGCCACTCATCCGGCAGGCCGAGGCGGCTGGGCCGGCGGCAGTTATGGCGGCGGTGTATTCATTGATTCCGGAGCGAATCCGACGCTTATCAATTGCACGATTACCAATTGTTCAACCATAGGTGGTAATGCCGGTAATGGCGGTGCCTCCTCAGGCACGTATCAAGGTACCGATTACGAGGATGCTAATCACGGCGGTTCGTGGAGCGACGCTAATACTTTCCCATATCAGTCGCTTATCGCTTCCAATGGCCAGCCGTATTTATCTGACTACGAATTCTACAGCGGACTTGGCGGCGGTGTGTTCTGCAATTCCAACAGCAGGGCGACATTTATCGACTGCAACATCACAAATAATACTGCGTCCGGCGGTATGAGCGGTATCGGCGGCGACAGACCCTGGACAAGACCTGACCCCGTTACCGCTTACAGAATACCAAGCTATGGCGGCGGCGTGTTCTGCTCAACCAATTCCGAGGTCTATTTCATCGGCTGCAATGTAACAGGCAACGTATCTCCGAAACCAGATACTACCTATCACATTAACCCGTATCTGGGCCACGGCGGCGGTATTGCCATTTTGGGCGGTGCAGATATCCAGCTCGAGAATAGCACTATAAGCGGCAATACCTCAGCGGTTGGCGGCGGTGTGTTCTGGATTGGCGGGTCGCCGGCGGTGCTGGATTGCAACATAATCAATAACGTCGCATACGTTGGCGGCGGTATTTACGCGACGGAAAGCTCCGGGCAAATCAAGGACTGCTCGTTGCGCAGCAACTTTGCGGGCGTATCGCCCAATGACGTTGATGTGGTCGCGGGCCAGGGTGGAGGCATATTCGGCTCGTCGATAAACGCCGACATTATTGATTGCGTCCTGACCAACAACATTTCTTCGGCGTCGGGCGCTGGAATACATATTTACGGGCCCGCGAGCACCGAAACAATTATCAGGAACTGTTTGCTGACAGATAATCAGTCAGGTCGCGACGGCGCCGGCATCTCCATCAACTGGGGCGCCATTGCTGTTGTTGAGAACTGCACGCTATACAACAACCAGACCACGGGTTTGTATGGCATTTCCGGCGACACGGGGTTTGGCGGCGGATTGTATTGCTCCTACGACGCAAGCACCGACGTCAATAACAGCATTTTCTGGGACAACAACAGTTTATTCGGTCCTGAGATTTACATAGGAACGGACACTAACCATGAGCCGACCTGCGGCAACGTTACCGTTACATTCAGCGACATTCAAGGCGGACAGACAGGTATATATGTAGGTAACATAGGTAACAGTTGTCCGTTTACCTGGGGGGCGGGTAATATAAGTAGTGACCCGCAGTTTGTGAACGCTTCGAGCGACGATTTCCACCTGAAGAGTATTGCCGCCGGACAAACGGTTAACAGCCCCTGTATTGACGCGGGCGGGAATCCTGCACAATTGCACGGGTTGTTCAAGTATAGCACCTCTACTCTTGGGACTCCCGACACAGGAGTTGTGGATATTGGTTACCATTACCCGATAGCGGACTATTGCAGACGATGGGACCTGTTTATTGATAACGCTATTGATTTCAGGGACCTGGCAATTTTCGCATCATCCTGGGTTGGCGCGGCCGGCAGTGAAACCTATGGTTATAACGCAACAGACCTGGCAGATTTTACCGAATGCTGGCTCGTGGAGATGGAAAAAGATTTAACCCCGCCGACGCCGGATCCCATGACATGGGCGATTCCGCCTCGCGTATCAGTCGGGAACTCGGTTGAGATGAAAGCTTCCCTTGCTTCCGACGACAGCGGGACGGTTTATTACCAGTTTGAAGACGTAAACGGCACGCCGACCGGTTGGCAGGTTGACCCCTGCTATACAGCTACGGGCCTCAACCCAACGGGTGAGTATTGTTTCAGGGTCCGGGCGCGAGACAAATATAATAACGTTACCGCATGGTCCGATTACAACGCCCAGACAGGTCTTGGCTGTGTAACCAATATCGGCGACGTTTGTGCGCCATCGCCAGCCCCGACAATGATAGTTTCGGCGGGTCCGACAGGTAACCGCGATGTCAACGACACCAGCGAACAGTTCGAGTGGTACTACCCGCTTGCGCTTGATTGGTGGCATAAGATTGTGGTGGATGTGACCGGTATAACTGATAATATCACCCCGGCAGATCAGCTTGAGGTTCGCTTCATCTGTAGCGATTCTGACTTCAGCAGCGATAACGTGATTCCCGCAACATACCGTCCGATTCGCATAGGCCACCCGGTTTCTATTGGGGGGAGAATCCCAGATGGTGTTGGCGCTAAAGAAGGCAGTTACCGGCTGACGTGGAACGGAGCCAACAGGATTGTCTATGACGTGTTTGTTAATTCGTATGGCGGCGCAATCGGCGTAAAGTTGAACTGGCACGTGCGCGTTTATGATACTTCCGGAAACTCAGTGAGTTCCGCCACGTATCAGATTCCTCAGTAATAACGACGAGCAGAATTGAAGGAGTGAAAATAAAAGGCCCCGGTGAAAACCGGGGCCTTTTTTGTTGTGTTATTTTGCGTAGTGCAGGTTTTTTATGTGCTGGTAGCCGAAGTGAGCAAGCAGGTGGTCGAGTAAAACTATAGCGGTATAATTTTCGGCGACGGGCCAGATTCTGGCGGTGATTGTGGGGTCACGGCGGGTTATAGCCGCTAATTGCTTGTTTTCCAGGGTGTACTTATCGATGGTATGCTGCGGTTTTGCGATTGTGGGTGTGGGTTTGACTGCGAGACGGACGATTATCGGCTGGCCCGTTGCCAGGCCTCCGGTGATGCCGCCCGCGTTGTTGGTATCGAAGACCACTTTGCCGTTTTTGGCCTGCATCTGGTCGTTGTCCTGATAGCCGGTCATATCTTTTACCGCCATGCCTGCGCCGACCTCGACTGCCTTGACTGCGCCGATACCGAGCATCCTGCCAAGCTCAGCGTCGAGCTTGCAGAAAACCGGTTCGCCAAGTCCGGTTGGCACGCCCAGAGCGACGACTTCCACCAGGCCGCCCGCTGAGTCGCCGGCCGCGGAGATTTTATTGCAGGCGTCGGTCATTGCCTGTGCGGCGTCAATATCGGGGCAGTTGACGATATGGTGAATGCTGTATTTGTCTTTGACTTGTTTTGCGGTGATTTTCGGCGCTTTGTCGCGTATGGCGTCGATTTCCTTCTCGATTTGCGCGAAAACGGCTGCCTTTTCGAGGAAGCGCATATTCATATTGACCCGTCCTTTGACGTAAATTTCCTGGTAGAAGGGGTCGAGGTCGCATCGCATCTTTTTGTAATTTTCGGTTTGTTGAAACGCCTTATTGTGGTCGATATCCGGGCATCGGACACCGGCGATTTCCTTTACATAAGCAAATACTGTTATGCCGCATTTTTTGAGGACCTTTTTCGCAACGCAGCCGGCGGCGACGATGGTTGAGGTGTATCGTCCGCTGAAGATTCCTGCGCCAATTGAGTCGTCATCGAGGCCGTATTTGACGAATGACGCCCATGAGGCGTGGCCTGGGCGAGGTGTGCGGTTGGTGTCCTGATATTGCTTGACGTGGACGAAGTGCCGGTCGAGGTTCGGGAGCAGAATTGTCAGGGGCGTGCCGTTGGTGTGATTTTTGTTGCCCGCGTTTTCGATTGTGTCTTCGGCGTTCAACCCCGTGTAGATTATTGGTAAATCCGGCTCTTTGCGCGGGCTGGAAAGTTCATCAGCGCCTGGTTTTCGCAGGAGTAAATCGCCGTAAATTTCCTGTTCCGTCAAAGGCATTGCCGGCGGATGGCCCTGCACGATAGCCGTGAGGCCTTCCTGATACGACCCGCCCGCGACCGTTACCTGAAACATTCTTCCGATATGGCAGCCAATCATATTTTTCTCCTTTAGCCCGTGAGATAATAATCGGGAATAACAGATAAGTCCGTGAGTTGGTTATCTCACGGGCTGGACGTTAATTTTATATTCGCGCCCAGGTTCTGCATAAGTTTAGCATATTCCGGGAAAGTAACACTCATTGCTTCTGCGGCGCCGATTGTGCACTGGTCTTTCATTGCCATCGCGGCAATTGACAATGCCATTACGATGCGGTGGTCGCCACGGCCATCGAGAACGGCGGGTTTTGGTTTACTGTGTTTAATTATAAGGCCATCAGGCAATTCCTCGGTATCGACGCCCAGTTTTTTAAGCTCCTCGGCCATACACTTGATACGGTCTGTTTCTTTTGCCCGTGCCTGCGGGACGTTTACGAGACGCGTTTGGCCTTCGGCGAATGCGCCGACGACCGCCATAGCGGGCAGGGCGTCCGGCGTGGCGTTCATATCTATTTCGATGCCTTTAAGCTGTGATTGCCTGACCGTTATCGAATCATTGCCAATCGATATGTCAGCACCCATTGCTTTTAGATACTCGACGACGGCCTTATCGGGCTGGCTATCGGAAAAGTCGAGACCTTTGAGTGTTACGCCATCGCCGATAAGGACTGCTGCGCACAGGAAGAACGTTGCACTGGAGAAATCCGCGGGCACGGCGGCATCGAAGGATTTGTATTGCTGGCCGCCCCTGATTTTGAAATTAAACAAGCCGTCGTTATCGTATTTAATCGATTGCTTATCGAGCCAGTCGAGCGTCATTTGGACGTATCCCGGCTCGTTGAGCAGGGTAACGTTAATCTCGGTGTCTTTTTCGGCAAGCGGCGTGCACATAAGCAGCGAGGTTAGATACTGGCTGCTGAAGGCAGCGATGGATGTTTTGCCGCCGATTAGCCGGCCTGTTACGGTTGCGGGGGCTTTGCCGTTGTTTTTCAGGCAGGTGCATTTTGCTCCCAGTTCGTTTAGTGAGTTAATCAGCGGCCCGATGGGTCGCGACTGGATTTGTTCGTCGCCTGTGAAGTGCGTCGTTTGGCCCGCAGGCGCAAGGGCGGCGGAACCCATAGCGATACGGAGTGTTGTTCCTGAGTTGCCGACGTCTATTATTTCCTTTGGGGCGAGGACTTGCCCCGCGATGCCGGTAACTTTCCAGCAGCCGTTTTCTGAGGTGTCTATTTTTGTGTCAAGCGAGCGGTAGCAGGATACGGAGGAAAGGGTATCGCCGGAAACAAGCGGGCTGCGGATTAAACTGTTGCCTTTGGCTAATGAGGCGATTGCCACGGCGCGAATTGTGTGCGACTTCGAGCCGGGGATGGCGACCGTGCCCTTCAACCGGGATTTTCCTGCGATAAGCTGCATAGCGGGGGATATTTTACCCTGACGATTGCGATTTGTCCTGTAAATTTGAGCTTTTTTTCCTGCTCCCTTGAGCGCAAGGAGGATTTCGCGGTTTTATGCTGTTGAAAAAAGACGGGGTTTGGGGTATTGTGAACCACGGATTCGCACCCGCCCTTGGCGAGGTCTCGCCTTCGGCGGACGGATTATCACAGATTAAAATAGAATAAGGAAAGATAAGGGTTTTGTTTTTGTGAAGGCCTAACCGGCCTATATGACAATTAATTTGAAAGTTCACTGAACTTTTTGGCGTTCCTATCGAAACCGCGAAAAATCGAATTGGAAGAACGCACAAGAGTCAGTGCCCCGTCTGGGGCACTGCTTGCGTGTCTTCCAAAGGTCTTCGCGGACCTCGATAGGGCACGATGTAGTGGTGCCCTTTTTTATTGCGCACTTCTTCATCCACGTCAAATAAATAATTTTAGGCAGGATTAACATGGCAAATATAAAGATTTCTGATTTGGTTAGCTCCATTTCTCAATTGGGGACTGCGCAAAGCTATACCTATTATAGCGGAACGACGCACCTTCGAATTGTAGAGGTCACGCGTCCTGAGGGACCAATAAGGATAAAAAGATGGAATTGTCAAGGTGAAGAGACATTGGCTACTGAGGCAAGTATTAGCACCAATCAACTGGCTACAGTAGCAGCAGTGTTTTCAAGAAAACCAAATCATCCTATTCAGTTTGATAAATTGTTTAGCGGAGGTGGAAATAGTCGGTCGGCTCTTGAGACACTATTAGCGCATACACCGAATTTCTTTATTTGTTATCCGCAACGAGCCAATCCGTACACTGGAAAAACAGATAATGGCATAAAGCACATCATGTGGTGTCCAGAGGAGAGTCATCCTTCTGGCCAAATTGGCACTAAAGATTACAACCTTGTGATTTCAGAATTTGAATTTGGTATTGACCTCGGTGATGTGCAAATCGCCCAATCAATGTTAGGAGATGAATTTGATTCAATTGAAGCCAAGAAGATTCATACCCAAATGCAGGTAGCTTTAGTGAAAATTGGAAATGCTATGAATTTTCACACATGGATTGCTAAAAATGATCATAGTATTCCAGTCGAAAACAGAACCTTGGGATCGCTAGAGGGGGTGATTTCAACATTAGATCAAGTTCCAATATTATATGACACGGAAAGCAAGCGGTCTGCATCTCTAATTGATTGTATTTGGTTTAGCAGCGATTTTAGGTACATCCCTGCTGTCATTGAAATTGAACATAGTACTGGCGTAACTTCTGGGATGACACGCATGTTAAAGTTTCGCCAGACAATACCTTCTATTTCCATGACTTACGCAATCGTTGCTTCATTGGACCTGCGATCTAAAGTAATATCTGAGGCAAATAATAACGCATTTCGTGAATTGCAGGCCCGCTTCATGCCTTATTCGACCGTTAGAGAATTATACGGATTAGTACAACGATACAAATTAACAAATGTCGTGGAACGCACATTCATTGAACCATTTATGGAGAAAGTGGTTGAGTAACAAAGCTATGGAAAGCATTGATTATTTATTAGATACGGTGCAACTCGGGGATTCTTTGAATTTCCTTAAAACCTTGCCCAATGAATGTATAAATTCAATAGTTACTTCACCCCCTTATTTTGGACAACGAGATTATGGGCATGAAGCACAGATTGGTTTAGAAGAAACTGCTCAAGAATATATCAATGCCTTGGTAAATGTTTTTAAAGAAGCACGCCGCGTACTAAAGAAGGACGGAACATTTTGGCTGAATATCGGCGATAACTATGTTGGTGCAACCAGTCAGCATCGTGGCGGAGGTTCACAAGGGAAAACATCTCGGTATAGCCGTAAACATATGAATGGCATACCAACGACAGGACGCAAGAAACGCAATGAAGCATTTTACGCTATGGGATTACCTATGAAAAGTCTAGTCGGTATTCCATGGCGAGTAGCGTTTGCTCTGCAATCTGACGGATGGATATTGAGGTGTGATGTAATCTGGCATCGTCCATCATCAAGTGAGAGCGTTAAAGACCGTCCAACTCACGCTCATGAGTATGTTTTTATGTTTTCTAAAAGCCAATGGTATTACTATGATCGTTCTGCTATGTTGACAGAAACCGGAGCTAATATTCAATCTGTTTGGCGTATAACTGGCAGCCCATTCACGGGTACTCATTGTGCAACTTTTCCACCAGAACTTATCGAACCTATTATTTTGGCCTCAGCACCTCCGGGCGGAGTAGTATTAGACCCCTTTGGAGGCTCGGGTACAGTTGGTGTGGTATGCAGACAGCACAATCGTCGATTTATACTTTGTGATATTGCCGAAGAAAACGTCAAACTTGCGAAAAACCGTATATCGGAAGGCATTACGACAAATGACAAAAAGCGATTGAATTCTGGTAGTTTATACGATAGGCCACTCTTATTGCATATGTCAAAAAAATCAAAACACATATAAGTAATGTGTCATCTATTAATGCTTTGTAGGATTTATAAAAATCTATTTAATTAAAAAGGTTAGAAGATGGAGTGGGAACAGCAATACAATCGTTATTGCAGGGACTGCGAATATTGGGAAGGGATTTCCAATCTCAGCAGAAAAAGCAAAGACTTTAAAGGTGTCCAGGGTACGTGCCATCGTTGGCCGCCATCGTGCTATCGCACTGAAACAGGGCAATGGGTAAAACCAATTACCTTGGATTCGGACGGTTGTGGTGAATTCAAGCTGATTATCTATTTGCAAAAGGATGAAGTAAACAGTGTAGATATTCAAACAATGCCTCAGCCAAACGGTTCTGAACAGCGCGAGGATGGCCTTCTGAATGCCAAACAAGTAGCCGATTTGTTGAATGTCGGCCGTAGTCGTATCTATACAATGCGGTCGTGTGGCCAAATTCCATTGTCAATTGCACTTGGCGGTTCTGTCCGTTGGAGCAAACGGGAACTGCTCGATTGGATTCAGGAAGGATGTCCTCCGGTTCAAAAATGGGAGATGCTGAAGAAACACAAAAAATATTAGAACCTGTGTAATCTGTGGTTAACTTTTTGTTTCTTTTGTGCCTCTTTGTGGCTGTTAAATGGGGCAAAATAAAACCCGCCGGATAGCTTAGGCCAACCGGCGGGTAAGATATTCAAATGTGATTAAGTTTTAGTTCCAGACCTTGATGCCCGGAATTTCTTTGCCGTCAGCGCCTACGACGCGGAGCATAAACTGGTATTCGCCCGTGTCCTGGTCAACTTTGATTAAGAGCAGGTTTTTGCCCTTGTTAAGTTTTACCTTGTGGGTTTCCTGGTCCATTTCCATCGCGCGGTATTCGTGCACTGTGGCGATTAGCTTGTGATTAAGCCAGAGCTTATAGCCATCGTCAGAGCCAACCCTGATTTCGACATCTTTGTCCGCGTCTGAATCGAGCCAGCAGGCACTGTAGGTCAGGATTTTTTCCTGGGTGGGTTCGATGCCGAGGAAGTTGACATCGCCGAAGATGATATCGGTGCCGCTTGCGTGATAGGGCTGGAATTTTACAGTTGCTTTGCCATCTATGCCGCCACCTTTAATTACCATACCGTTTGCGGGCGTGAAGGCCTCTTCGCCGCCTTTGTCTTTCAGATAATCGGTGTTAAAGCCGTTATTGTCAGGCCTTTCGCCCGGATTGGGGAACGGGCCGCAGATAAGCCAGTTGGCGACAAATCCTTGTTCCTCAGCCCAGTTCTTTGCGAGGTTAAAGGGGCCGAGTGTCGGGCCGGCAACAGCGGCGGCTGGTTTTGCCGCAGCGGCGGGCGCTTTTGCAGGGGCGTTTGCATCTTTTGCCGCCTGAGCGTCGCATGCGACTATTAGACCGCACAGGGCGGTAAGGCACAATACTAACATCATAGTGCGAAACTGACTCTTGTTCATGATCCTGCTCCTTTCAAAAAAATGTCTATAAGATGGCTTCAATCCAACACTATTCATTCTTACTACTGTGCACATAAATTAACAATCGGGAGGGCATTCTGCAAGAGATTTTTTCTTTTCATTCAGGCGGTTTGGAGCTGGTTTTGTGCCCGAATGACAGTGGCGGCGTCGCTCAAGACCAGTTGTTTGACTAATCCTGCCGGAACGACGGGCAGGCCCAGATTGAAAACCTTTTCCTCCACCATTGAGGCGACGGTCCTGGCGGTCTGCCTGTGCAGGTGGTGTTTTGCGACCAAGTATTCGACAATGCGGGATTTATCCCATTTGCTTCGGGGCTGGTCTGAATAGTCGGCGTAAAGCTCCTCGGCGTCGGATAGCCCGTCGAGCCGGCCGCGGATGACTTCGACCCGGCAGCGTTTCAGCTTTCGCTCGAAATGATGCTCGCTGACTGCTATTGCCGCCTCCTCAAAACCCGTATCGGCGAGGACTGTTTTTATTATCGAGAGTATTTCGCGGGCGCTGATGCTGATTTGCGAATCGCCAGGTTGAGCTGTGCTGTAAAGGAAAAATGTTACGGCGTCGGCGATTTCCTGTGCGGCGTGTATATCGGGGCGGCCTGATGAGCCGAGGGCGTTTGCGATGGTCCCGATGACTTTGGTATGAAAATATTCCTCGCTTGTGCCGTCGGCTTTGACGACTGTCAATTTTGGCGTCCTTGCCGTCATAATTGTACCCTGCACAAATTGTTCGTGCCCGGCTTACTGGAAGAGCTTCGGCTGTCCTGTATTGTCGGGCTGCGATATTGCCTGAGTTATTTCATCAATAAACTCGCCGGCGTCCTTGAAATCGCGATAGACGCTGGCGAAACGGATATACGCCACTTTATCAACGTCGCGAAGGTGTTTTATAACGCTTTCGCCGATGAAGGAGCTGGTAGCCTCTTTGTCGAAGTTTTTGAAAATGTCCTCTTCCACCTTGTCGGCAATCTGGCGAATCTGCTCGGCGGAAACGGGGCGTTTGTAGCAGGCCTTCTGAAGACCGACTATGACTTTTTCTCTGTCATAGGGGACGCGGGAGCTGTCTTTTTTGATGACGTACATTCTGAAGCTTTCGGAGGTTTTTTCGTATGTGGTGAAGCGTTTGTTGCACGAGAGGCACTGGCGTCTGCGCCGTATGATTCGTCCGCCGTCGCTGGAGCGAGAGTCAATTACTTTATCCTGCTCTTCCTTGCAGAAGGGACATCTCACGGCGTTATCCCACCTCGCTTTCAATGAAAGTTGAACGCCAGCCGGGAGACCATCCTATGGTCACGTAATTACCGGCAGGCAACAGTGGTATTGTAGAAAGCCGGGGTGGAAGATGTCAAAGAAATTCCCATATAATCGGGTTAAGCAGACCAGAACGGCGCGGATAAATCCCGTGAGATATTACCTTGCTCGTAATCAGCAGTTAATACGATGTATTTATCTCACGGGATAAACATTTGACAGGCGATAGTCGGCAATCTACAATGCCGCTTTGCCCGACGTTTCAGTATTGTTACGGCGGGTTTTTGTGTGTTTTCAACGGGATGAGAGGTAATGGCAGGCACGATTAGGGAAAATACGGGCAGGCCGGCGAAGAAACGTCTGGAGACGGTTTCATCGGCCAAGGCACAGGAGCCGGGACTCAAAGCGCAACCCCGTGAGAGACACCTCCCGAGCAGGGATGGCCAAGCCAAAACGGCAGACGTTGCGGCATTGACCGGGCGGATGATGCCCGAATCGCTTGCTGCCGAGGCGGCGGTGCTTGGCTCGATGGTCATTGACCCAGTCTGCATAGGGCAGGTTGTAGAGATGCTCGGCAGGGATTCGTTTTACCGGGTTGAGCACCAGTTGATTTACGACGCCATAATCGCCCTTTACGAGAAAAACAGGGGCGAGGGTATTGACGGCGTTTTGCTTCGAGATGAGCTTGAAAGCCGTAAACAATTAGAACAGGTGGGCGGGGTAGAATACATAGGCAAGATTCTTAACTCTGTGCCAAGTTCCGCCAACGTCGCCTATTACGCGGGCATAGTAAAAGACAAACAGATGCTTCGCGAGCTGATTGCGACCGCGACTGACATACTAAACGACGCTTACGATTCCGCCGGCGAATCAATCCAGAAACTTGATGAGGCCGAGCATCGGATTTTCGCTATTACCGACAAACGCACGACCAGCCAGGTGATAGGCATAAAAGACCTTGTTACTCACGCATACGAGCTAATCGAAAAGCGCGACGGCAAACACGTTACGGGCCTGGCGACCGGTTTTACAATGCTCGACCAGCTTACCTGCGGCCTGCAAAACGGCGAAATGGTTATCATCGCGGGGAGGCCCAGTATGGGCAAAACCGCCCTTGCGCTGAATATCGCTGAAAATGTCGGCGTTATGGAGAAGACGCCGGTTGCGATTTTCTCCCTCGAAATGGGTCAGCAGCAGTTAGCGGAAAGATTCCTTTGCAGCGTAAGCCAGGTCGAAAGCCAGCTTGTGCGAAAGGGAATGCTTTCGACGGAACATTATCGTCGGCTGGTTGACGCCTGCGGTATTCTTTCGGCTGCACCGATATTTATTGATGATACCTCATCTCTGACGCCGCTTGAAATGCGAGCCAAGGCAAGACGGCTGAAAAACCAGTATGACATTAAATGTGTTTTCATAGATTACCTGCAGTTGATGCACATGGGGGGCCGGGTTGAGTCGCGTCAACAGGAAATCACGACTATATCGCGGTATCTGAAAGCGCTGGCGAGGGAGTTGAACATACCCGTTGTTGTGCTTAGCCAGTTGAACCGGTCGCCCGAAGGGCGGACGGACCATTTGCCGAGGATGAGCGACCTTCGTGAAAGCGGCAGTATCGAGCAGGACGCAGACGTAGTTATGCTGCTGCACCGCGAGGATTATTATCACAACGGGGACAAGGAATACGAGCCGAATAATATCGCCAACGTTATAATAGCCAAGCAGCGAAACGGGCCGACAGGGACGGTTGACCTTACGTTCTTAGACAGGTTTACCAAGTTTGGTAACGCTTCGTTCGTAGATGACGCATCAACAGCTTTGCAGCAGGAGCCGCCCAGAGAAGAAACGCCGTTTTGACAAAAGGAATTGAAAGGTAAAAGTGAAAACAATCTGGTGTAATGTTTTTGTGGTTGTGGCCTGCGTGGCGATTTTAGCACAACCGGCGTGTTCGGCTGATGTGAATGATTCCAATTTAACACAACCGGTGAGTCCCGTTAGGGATGGCCAAGCCATTATGGCCGATGCGAATGATTCCAATCTAACACAGCCGGCACGTTCGGCTGACGCAAATGATTCCAATTTAACACAACCGGCACGTTCGGCTGATGTGAATGATTCCAATCAGGTTATTTCGGCGATTCGAGTCGAGGGCAACGTCAGCGTAAAGAAGCAGGACGTTCTCGCCAAAATTCGCACAAGACAGGATGAGGTCTTCAATGCAACAATTGCGGCTGAAGACGTAAAACGAATAGCCGAGGTCAAAGGCGTTGAGTACTGCTATTACAACACGAAATTGGTTGACGGGAAAATCGAGCTGACTTTTGTTGTTGTCGAGAGGAACCTTATAAGGTCGATTGGCTTTACAGGTAATAAAACATTTAAAGACAAAAAGCTTACAGAGAAGCTTGGCTTCAAAGTCGGCGATTATCTTGACCCGGTCCTGGCGCATACTTATGCCACAACAATCCTTGAGTTTTACCACCAGAGTGGTTTTCCGTATGTCGAGGTATCGCTTGATACCGAGAAGTTATCGTCCGGCAAGCTGGTTTATAACATCAAGGAGGGGCCGCGAGTAAAAATCGACGATGTGAAATTCAGCGGCAACAAACGCCTTGGGTCGCGAGAGCTGAAGCAAGCCATCAAAACCCGTACCAGAACCTGGGTGGTGTTCCAGAAATACTACAATGAGGAGGAGCTTGCCGAGGATGTATCGAAGCTCCAGCGTGTGTATCAGAAGAAGGGATTTCTTAATGCAAAGATTGAGGCCCAGCGTCAGTTCAACGCCGATAAGAGCAAGGTACGCATTACCTTTGCCATCGAGGAGGGGGTTGCTTACGCGGTGGAAAATACCATTTTTACCGGCAACCAGGAATATGACAGCAAGAAGCTGTATGGGCAGATGACGCTTTTGAACGGTCAGACATATAACGAGCAGATGGCCGAAACCGATACAAAGCAGATTATTAAGCAATACAGGGGAACCGGCTTTATTGACGCAAAGGTCGAGCGTGGCATCAAGTTTGTTTCAGATAAGACGGTCGCTATCGAATACACAGTAAAAGAAGGCGAGCGTTTTCGCATAGGGCAGATAACAATTACCGGAAATGAGCAGACCAAGGACAAAGTTGTTCGCCGGGTGCTCGACGAGTATGATTTCCAGCCGGGAAAATGGTACAACGGCGATATTGCCCGCGGAGACGGCAAGGGCGAACTCGAGAAAAATCTCCAGCAGATTGTGCTCACCGAGCACGACGGCGCGACAATCACGCCATCTGGCTCGACCCCAGGCAAAAAAGACGCCCAGGTCAGTATTATCGAAGGCAAGACAGGTATGATTATGCTGGGCGCGGGGGTGTCCAGCGACAGCGGCATTATGGGCCAGCTCACTTATGAGCAGAGAAATTTCGATATCGGTGATAGGCCGAAGAGTTTGGACGATTTTGCGTCGGGCAAGGCCTTCAAAGGCGGCGGTCAAACTTTGCGAATTTCCCTGCAGCCCGGAACGCAACTTAGCACATATTCTGTCAGCTTTACCGAACCATACCTCAACGACAAGCCAGTCAGTTTGGATGTGGTCGGCTCGAAATGGCAAAGATTGCGGGAATGTTACGACGAAGACAGATTAAAAGGATTTGTCGGTTTAGACAAGCGAGAAAAAGACAAATGGCATGAGAACATCGGGGTCCGCGTGGAACAGATCAACATTACCGCCGTTAGTGACGATGCGCCCGAAGAGATAAAGAAAGTTGCAGGCGAAAATCTTCTCGCAGGCATCCGGGTTGGCGCGGGCAGGGACCTTACCGATAACAAGTTTAATCCCTCAAAGGGTCAGAATTTCGACTTGTCTTACGAAGAAGTTTCCTGCGACAACATGTTTGGTATTCTAAGCGGCACTTACAGAAAATATTTTACGCTATACGAGGATTTAGCTGAGCGAAAGACCGTTTTGTCTACCAAACTTTTAGGGGCGACCATTTTGGGCGATGCGCCTCCTTTTGAGAAGTTTTACGCGGGCGGCACCGGCCCTTACGGTATCCGCGGTTTCCAGTATCGCGGCGTCAGCACCAGGGGGCTTCAGACAAATAATCTGTGGTCGGCGGCGGAGCGAAACGACCCAATCGGCAGCGACTGGATAATCCTGGCTAATGCCGAAGTTGCCGTTCCGCTTATCAGTGATAACATAGCGTTGCTGTTCTTTGTTGACAGCGGCAAAATCGATACCGGCGGCTATCGTGTCGGCGCCGGCACCGGTATCCAGATAATGATACCGCAATGGTTCGGACCTGTTCCAATGCGGTTTGAACTCGCAGACCCGTTGATGAAAAGCGACGGCGACAAGACCCAGGTCTTCAGTTTCTCCGTAGGAACCTTATTCTGAGGTCAGAATTATCGTAGCAGGAGGGGGTTTGCGGATTCCTTTGGTTTTTCGTAGAATATCTGCCGTGTAAGGATTGATAATCAATAAGAAAGGGAAAATTATGAAGCGTAAGTCAATTGTTGTTATGGTTTTTGTAATAATAATGTCAGGTTTTATTGTGAGCGCTGGAGCCGTTAGGGCGGCTGATAATAAGTGCCTGAAGATAGGTGTTGTAAGCGTCCGCAAGATATTCCAGGACTGCAAGCGTAACACCAAGTACAGACAGGAAATGACCGCCGAGCGAGACAAGATCGAAGTGGAACTTGAGAGTTTGTCCAAGGATATAGACGCCAGCAAAAGCAAGTTGAAGATGCTGAAGCAGGGCAGCACGGATTATTTATCGGGTATTAAAGACGTGTTAGACAAGCAGGCGAGCTTGCAGGCCAAGCAGGAATACTTCAAACGCCAGATGGATATGCGGGAGCAGACGGTCGTTGAGCAGCTTTTCAAGGATGTCATCAAGGCAACCGGTGAAGTCGCAAAAGAGAAAGGATTCGACATAGTGCTCGAAAAAAGCGAGCCGGACCTGCCTGCGGCAAATTCGAATGAGCTTACGCTGGCAATCAGCACGCACAAGGTTTTGTATAGCTCCGGCTGTGAGGATATTACCGACGCGGTTATGGCGAAGGTTGACGCTAATTAGCTGTGAAAAATTGAGAAGTGAGAAGTGAGAATTCAGAATTTTATCTTTCTTAATTCTAAGTTCTAAATTCTGCATTAAAATTTTATGGAACTGACGATTACAGAATTAGCTAAACGGCTGAAAGCGGAGCTAATCGGCGACGGGGCCGGCGTTGTTCGTTCGGTTGGGCCTGTCGGTTCTGCTGACCAGACGACGTTAACTTTTCTGGCGGACGAAAAACATCTCGCCGAGCTGAGAAAATCCCGTTGCGGCGCCGTTATGGTCAACAAGGCAATCGAGGGATTTTCGCAATCCCAGTTGATTGTGAAAAATGTCAACGCGGCGTTGATTGAGGCGTTGAAGATTTTTGCGCCGGAACTTCAGCCGGCGACGCCGGGCGTGGACTCGACCGCCAAAGTTGCTGCCAGTGTTAAAATCGGCAAGAATGTTTCGATTGGCCCATTTGTGGTTATTGAGGGCGGCGTTGAAGTTGGCGACGATACGATTATCGCAGCGGGCTGTAAAATCGGTCAGAACACAAAAATAGGTCGAAGCACGCGACTCGACTGCAATGTCGTTGTTTATCATAACTGCACGATAGGAAATAACGTTATCATTCAGGCCAATACCGTCATCGGTTCTGTCGGCTTCGGTTATTCTTTAATTGACGGCGCTCACCGGCTTATCCCGCATAACGGCGTTGTTGTTATTGAGGATTACGTGGATATAGGCGCCAATTGCTGCGTTGACAGGGCAAAATTCGGCGAGACGCGAATCGGCGCTGGCACAAAAATTGATAACCTCGTTCAAATTGCCCATAACGTAATAATCGGCAGGTGTTGTCTGATAGTGAGCCAAGTGGGCATATCCGGCAGTTGTAAAATAGGCGATGGTGTTGTTCTCGCGGGCCAGGTTGGTCTTGCGGACAATATCGAGATAGGCGCAGGCGTTATGGTCGGTGCCCAGTCGGGCGTGATGAACAACGTTCCGCCCGGAAAACAGCTCGCATGGACGCCGGCAATCGACCGCAAAGAGGCGTTTCGCGCGGTGGCCGGCATTCTTCGGCTGCATACGGTTATTGAGCAGGTTAAAAAATTATCCGCAAGGGTCGATAAACTTGAAACCACGAATACGCAAAGCCACGAAGAAAAACTAAAGTAAAACAAAAAAAAGAAATATTTGTGTCTTGGTGTTTGAGTGGTGAAGACAAAAAATGAAACTGCAAAAGACGATAGCGACTCCGACAGCCATTAGCGGCAAAGGTCTGTTTGGCGGCAAGGAGGCGTCGGTTGTTTTTCGCCCCGCCCCCGTTGAAACAGGCGTGGTTTTTGTCCGTACTGATTTGGCGGAGCCGGTTCGCATCAGAGCCATCGCTTTGAATATCGGCGAACGAACCCGCCGAACCACCATAAAAAAAGGTCCCGTCAGCATTGAAACCATCGAGCATTGCCTGGCCGCTGTTTCTGCCCTTGAAATAGATAACCTAACTATTGAAGTTGACGCGCCCGAGCTGCCGGCGGCGGATTGCAGCGCCGGGGAATTTTTCCGGGTGTTGAGCCAGGCGGGTCTCGTCGAGCAGGAAGCCCCGCGGCACGAATTTATAATCCAGGAACCTATTTTAATAACATCGGGCGAGGCCTCGATATACGCGCTGCCGTTCGCGGATGACGCGCTGAATATCACATACGACCTCGACTACGGCGGGCATACAGGAATCGGCAGGCAAATTTACAGTTGTCGCCTTACCTCCGACAGTTTCGAGAAAAATCTCGCCCGCGCCAGGACGTTTCTCCTTGAAGTCGAGGCCAGGCAGTTCCAGTCGCACGGGATGGGGACACATCTTACGCCGAGGGATATTCTCGTTATTGATTCCGACGGCCCGATTAAAAACTCATACAGGTTTCCCGATGAGTGCGTCAGGCATAAAATAGTTGACCTCATAGGCGACCTTTCTCTGGTCGGCAGGGCAATCAAGGGCAGAATAGTTTCGTATAAAAGCGGTCATTCGCTGAATCATCAGCTTGCGCACAAGCTTTATGAGGCAGCCGAAAGGCAGGAGCGCACCGCAAAATTCGGCACCGATGCGCTGCTCGATATCCGCGCAATAACCAAAATACTCCCGCACCGCTACCCGTTTTTGCTGGTTGACAAGGTAATCGAGCTTGAAAGCGACGGATTCATAAAAGGCATAAAAAACGTAACCTTCAATGAGCATTTTTTCCAGGGGCATTTCCCCGGCACGCCCATTATGCCGGGCGTTCTTGTCGTGGAGGCGATGGCCCAGATATCAGGCCTGATGTTTGCCCAGCGGCTCGAACATACGGGCAAGCTGGCGGTTTTGCTGAGTATGGACGGTGTAAAGCTTCGCAGGGCCGTGGTTCCCGGCGACCAGATTATTCTTACCGCGGAAGCCGTTAAGAGCCATACGAGAAGCGCCCATTGTAAATGCAAGGCAATGGTAGGCGACGTTGTTGTCGCCGAATGTGAACTCAAGTTTATGCTCGTGGATAATGACAAATTATAGAATATTAAAATCGAAATACAGGATGCCAAAATGAAACAGATTCACTCAACAGCGGTTATCGAAGAAGGAGCAATCATACAGGAAGGCGTCGTAATCGGGCCTCATTGCTTTGTGGAAACCGGCGCGGTTATCGGCGAAGGGACCATTCTCGGAGCCAACGTCGTTATCGGTAAAGACGTCCGCATCGGAAAACGTAATCATCTGTTTCCCAATTGCGTGATAGGAGGCCAGCCCCAGATACTCAATCTTGGTCCCGACGCCAAAATCGGCGGTCTGGTAATCGGTGACGACAACACAATTCGCGAACAGGTTACTATTCATCCGAGTATGCACCACGATGGCCTCACCAAAGTCGGCAACTCCAATCTGATTATGGTTGGCGTACATATAGGCCACGATTGTATTCTTGAAGACAAAATCGTCCTCAGTAACTTCACGCAGGTAAGCGGGCACTGTAAAATCGGGACGGGCGTCTGGCTTTCAGGAGTAGTCCTGATTCACCAGTTTATTACCATCGGCAGATGGTGTTACGCCGCAGGTCTTGCGGGAATTAACAAGGATGTTCCGCCTTTTTTGATTGTCAGCGGGCACTATCCGCCGGAGGTTCGAGGCGTCAATAAGCGAGGCCTCAAACGCGCCGGGCTGAACGAGAAACAACAGAAGGCAATCCTGGATGCTTATAAGCATCTCTACCGCGACGACAAAAAGCCATTGCTGCAGAAGGCAAAAGAAATGGCCAAAGAAGCCGGCCTCGACGAGAACGTCCGCGATATGGTTGACGCCGTTCTAAAAAGCAGCGAGCACCGCTACGGCAGGTATCTCGAAAAATTCAGGTAGTATTCGATGGGCTGATGGGGGCTATCCTTAAAAGGATTGATATGGATAAATTGCGAACCGCAGTCGTTGGCGCAGGCAAGATGGGCGAAATTCACGCCCGCGTTTACTCAGAGCTGCCCCAGAGCAATCTCGTTGCCATTGTCGATGTTGATGCTGACAAGGCAAAACGACTGGCGAAAAAATACCGCTGTGAATCAGCCCAGAATGTGACCGAATTGATTGGCAAGGTCGATGCGGTAACAATCTCCGCGCCAACCACCGAGCATTTTGTACTGGCAAAGCCGCTGATTGAGGCGGGTATCGCGGTCCTTATAGAAAAACCCCTTGCAGCCGACGTGAATCAGGCGAGAGATATTGTGGCGCTCGCCAAGAAGACCGGCTGTCTTGTCGCGGTAGGCCACTCCGAGCGATGCAACCCGGTTGTTCAGGCGATGAAACGGCTGCAAATCGAGCCGAAATTTATTGAGGCGGCGAGAATAAGCCCGTATCCTTTTCGTTCAACCGATATCGGCGTTGTTCTCGATATTATGATTCACGACATAGATATTATTCTGTCGCTTGCCGCGAGCAAGGTCGTTAAAGTTGACGCCGTTGGGATAGGCGTTATTGACCCGGCTAATGAAGATATCTGCAACGCCAGAATCGCTTTTGAAAACGGCTGTGTCGCCAATGTAACCGCGTCGCGGCTTGCCTTGAAAACCGAACGCAAAGTCCGTGTTTTCAGCAAACAGGCGTATCTCAGCGTCGATTATTTCAAAAAGACGGGCGTGGTAATCAAAGCCGCCCCGAATATAGACCTTGTCGAGAAAATCAGGCAGCTCAAAAAAGCGGGGACATTTGCTTTGCTTACCGCCGGCTGGCAGGACCTTCTGCACCGCGAAACTCTTGACGTTGACGACAAAGAGCCGCTTCGTCTTGAGCAGGAGGCGTTTCTGCGGGCGGTCGCCGACAAAACGCTTCGACCTGAGGTTGTTGCCGAAGAAGGTCTTGCGGCGATGGAATGCGCTGCTATGATACTTGAGTCAATGCGACAGCATAAATGGGAATGATTGTTCATTATTGATTGATGATGGAAGGTGTTATATGAAGTACAGGAACTCAGGCGTTTGTCTGCTTATTGTTGCGGCCGCTTTGATATTTTTGGCGTTCGGCTGCCGGTCAGGAAAAGGTAATCTTAAGGGGCTAAAAATGGTGAAACTGGAAACCACAAAAGGCGCAATAGTAATTGAAGTCAACGAAACGGCTGCCCCGGTAACGGCCGCCAATTTCCTGCAATATGTCAAGGATGGTTTTTACGACGGGACAATATTCCACAGGGTCAAGCCCAGTTTTATGATTCAGGGCGGCGGCTTTACCCCTGATATGAAGCAAAAAACGACGCGCCCGCCGATTGTTAATGAAGCCAAAAACGGTCTTAAGAATAAACGCGGCACTATCGCGATGGCCAGGTTATCCGACCCCAACAGCGCTACCTCGCAGTTTTTCATCAATGATGTTGACAATGTTTTTCTTAACTTCGGTGACCCCAGGAGTGTAGATGCGTTTGGATATTGTGTCTTCGGACAGGTTGTCGAAGGTATGGAGGTTGTCGATGCTATTGACAAGGTCAAGACCGGGATAAAAGAGATGTATCAGGATGTTCCCGTTGAGCCGGTAATTATCAAATCCGCGAAGGTCGTATCTAAAAAATAATGGGGGATAAAACCTTAATTTTTTGAAAGGGGAAACAGATGAGCAAAATCACAAAGGGAAACCTGGTAATCCTGGCGGTTTTGCTGGTCCTGTGCAACATGGAGTCCCGCGCCGCTGATAAACAGGAGGCAGACGCGCAACAAAAAGTCGCAAACCCATACGATAAGGCCGCTGTGTCGATTGATGCTTCCATCGTAGAGGTAAATCTTCATAGTGCCGAACCGCTTATTATGAACCCCCGTGGTCCAAAAGGCGAATCGGTTTCAATGGAAAAGCTGCAGGCGGCACTCAATAAGGGGACCGCGAAAGTTACGGCGGGCACAAAACTGGCCGCACAAAATTTTAAGACAGCGAAAGTATCGTGTTACCAACAAATTAAGGTTGGTTCTACAACAAGTTATCAGGTGTACAATGCGGGTATGGAGTTCGCCGTTCAGCCATTTGTTTCTTCCGATGGAGAAATAACCTTGTCGTATAAGTTTGAACAGAGCGGATTCGACCGTGTATCTCAAACAGATTCTCTTCCGAATACCTCTGCCAGGAAACTCGAAGGCGAAATCCGCCTTGATTCCGGTAAGCCGATAATAGCTGGCAGCGCCCAGAATGGTGACGAAGCGTATTTTCTGGTTATCAGCGCTACTATCGAAAATAAATAGATAACAACAGTGCAAGTGCCTGAAACTGATTTATGACAGCCGAGCAGGTAATAAAACATTTTAAGATGCAGCCATTGCGGCAGGAAGGGGGTTATTTTATCGAAACCTACCGTGCCGCGGAGGTGCTGAAAAAAGAAATTCTGCCTGCCGGCTTATCGGGCGACCGCAATCTCAGCAGTGTTATTCTCTACCTGCTCACCGCCAGAACCATTTCGCTGATGCATCGGCTAAAGTACGATGAGATGTTCCATTTTTATCTGGGGAACCCCGTAACGATGCTGCAACTGCATCCCGACGGCTCAAACGAAATTGTCACCCTTGGCCACGACATCTTAAACGAACAAAAAGTTCAGGTTCTTGTCCCCAAAGGCACCTGGCAGGGGGCTTTTATCCAGCCCGGCGGGAAATTTTCGCTGATGGGCTGTTCCGTTGCTCCAGGTTTTGACGAGGCCGACTTCGAGCTGGGCGACAGAGAAATGCTGCTCGCCAAATATCCAGATATGCAAGAACTTATCCTACACCTTACTCGCACACACTGACTCTAACCGAGTTTTGCTCGCCCTACTAATTGATGTGCCAATCGGCTCGGCTCAGGCAATCGGAACTTAGTCGTGCAATCCAGAACGATACTTATCGCGTCGTCGAGGGTGCATTTGTGTCCGACTGAAACATATACCGGCTTGACGTCTGTTCGCGTTCGCAAAACCGCGCCAATTTCTTCGCCTGAATCCATAAGCGGGTTGCGGCTGCCTTTTCTGCTTCCCGGCTCTTTGGATGTTCCGATTAACCGGCTTTTTGCGCAGCCAATCGTGGGTTTATCAACAAGCAAACCTATGTGTGAGGCGATTCCCAGTCGCCGCGGATGCGCAATACCTTGGCCATCGACGATGAAAACATCGGGTCTTATTTTCAGTTTTCCGATTGCGTCGATGCATGCCGGGGCTTCTCGAAACGATAGCAAACCCGGTATGTACGGGAAATCAACCTTACGGCTGGCTATTGTTGTCTCAATAATCGAAAAATCAGACATGTCAATCACAACGGCCGCGGAGAATATTCTTTTACCGTCTTTGCTGAAAGCGCAATCCAGCCCGGCAATCATTTTGGGCTTTTTCTTCATCGCGATAAAATGCACCTGTGAGGCCAAACGGCGCTGTATCTCTATCGCTTCTTTGCAGGATAGATTCCATTCGTGAAGGTTTCTTGTTTTCATCTTAAACAGGAATGGCGAAAAACTGCTTTGTCGTGATTGTAACGGCCTCAGCGAATTTGGGTAGTTCTATTCCTCTCAATCCGGCGATAAATCTGGCTGTGTGGATGAGCAGCGCCGGCTCATTGACTTTCTGTTTTCGCATCGGTTCGGGCGATAAATACGGGGCATCCGTCTCAATCATCAGCCGGTCGAGTGGAACGTATTTTGCGACCTCGCGGGTTGTCTCGGCGTTTTTGAATGTTACCACCCCGGTCAGTGAGATATACCAGCCCTTGTCCAAAATGATTTTCGCCTGTTGGCGATTGCCGGAGTAACAATGAAAAACCAATCCCTTCAGGCCTGACTCGTGTGCTTCAAGAATCTCCATTGTTTCATTGAATGCCTCCCGCGAATGAATAACAACCGGCAGGTTCAATTCTTTTGCGATTTCCAGATGTTTCAGGAAGCTGTCCTGCTGTTGCTGGGGCGTCGAAAAATCGTAATGCAAGTCCAGTCCCGTTTCGCCGATTGCGACGACTTTTTTGTTTTGTGCGAGTTCTTTAATTTGAGCGATTGTTGGCTGGTCCGCAGTTTTTGCGTTGTGGGGGTGAATCGCCACGGTCGCGAACATATTTTCAAATCGGCCTGCCAGTTCCACCGCTTTTTGGCTGTCTGCCAAATCTGTTCCAATGGTTATCCAGCTCGTTACGCCGGCATCTCTGCTTCGCTTGAGGACAACGTCGATATCTGCGAACGGCTCATACGTCAAATGGCAATGTGCGTCTATCAGGTTCATATATCTATCTTACGAAGGCGTTTTTGTAATGGCGGAATTCGGCTGGGCCGCGTTGGCCGAGCGTTACTGTAACAATATCGAAACGATATGGTCTGTTCTCAATTTCGTTGGTTGAGATAAAATAGCGGGCCGTCTTTGTCATCCTGTCCATCTTCGGCTTCGTGATGACTGATTCTGTGGGGGTGAATTCCTCATCGGCTCTTGTTTTGACCTCGACAAAGACAATCGACCGGTCGCTATCCACCATAATCAGGTCGATTTCGCCGGCCTTGCAGGCGTAGTTGCGCGTAAGGGTTTTGAGGCCTTTTCGTTTGAGGAATTTCTCGCATTGCCGCTCCCCCCATTTGCCGAGCAGCTTAATATCCGAAAGCAGCTTACTCCTCTGGAAAATTAATCCGAGCAAAAATCAGCAATCCTTAAACTTGTCCTGAACTTGTCGAAGGATATGCAATCAACAATTATTTAGCTGACCACAGTATGTTCGCTGTGTTCCTGGACGAGCTTGGTTGACTTACCCGTTCGCTCGCGGAGGTAATACAGTTTCGCTCTTCTGGTCTTGCCGCTTCGAGTCGCCTTGATATCGACGATATTGGGCGAGTGCAGCGGGAATATCCTTTCGACACCTTCGCCCGCGACGATTCTGCGGACCGTGAAGGTCGAGCTGATACCCCGGCCTTTGCGGGCGATGACCGTGCCCGAGAAAATGCCGATACGTTCCTTGTCGCCTTCTTTGATTCTGCAATGGACGTCAACTATGTCCCCGATTTCAAAATGCGGAGTATCCTTCTTCAGGCATTTGCTTTCAACCTTGTCGAGTAATGCTGTATTCACTTTGTAACTCCTGATACTAACTGAACTTATGGCAAAACCAGCCCGGCTGGGTTTCCTGCGAGCGATTTAAGCCCGCCCCGAAAACCAATGATTATAACCGTTTTCGCGGTGATAACAAGCGTTTTTTTCTCAAAAAAATACCCCCACCGATAATTGACTGGGACAATTTTACAGACCTTTACGGGGTGGGATTAGTTTAATAATTGGGGTGGCGTTCGGCATCTTATTCTCTCACTGTCAGCGCTCCGAGCGCTTTGGGCTGTAATTTTGGTCAACAACCGAATCAGCTCTTATATCTAAGTCCTTATCCTGTCAGGAACAACCTCAATTCCGCATGTCGAGTATGTTAAGCATGACTGTTTACCGTCAGCGTAAAGTGGGACAGAGAGTAGTAGAGAAGTAAGGGTTTAATGGAGGTAGAGGTACTTCGGCTGATAGTTTCGGGCCAAACCAGTAAACAGATAGTCCAGAGTTTATTTCGCAGCGAGAGGACCGTAGAATTCCACCGTAACCGGCTTATGTGAAAGATGGGTGTTCATAATGTGGCGGGGCTTGTCAAAATTGCGATGGCAATGGGTTTGCTTTAAGCCGGCCAATGGATAACCGTTTTTATCGGTCATTGCAGAGATATTCATTTTTTATCGCATAAAAGTAAATCAGGTAGTTTCCGAAGTTAACTCTCACCCCTTGTTTGACGAACAAAATATAAGTTAAAAGAGCGATAATAATAATGTTAGCGTATCGACATATCATATAAAAGTCGTGAGCGTTTGATGTACTGACAACAGAAGACGGTGACAAAAAGACAGGAATAAATATATGGCAAGCGATGACAAAATAAGAGAGCTGATAAAAAACAGGATGCAGGATATCTCATCGAGCCGTCTTGTTACCTCCAGCCAGGTCTGGCTGCAGGTCAAAGACCTTATGAGTACCGATGTTGCCGTTGTCGGGCCTGACCAGACGATGGCGATGGCGGCAACAGTGATGGTAGACGATAGTTTGTCGTCGCTTGTTGTTGTGGACAAAGGTTCGGTGGCAGGAATAATCACGGAGAAAGATTTTCTCGAACGGGTTGTTGCGAAAGGCAAAAGCGCCATCGACGTAAAGGTGCGAGACGTTATGTCCTGTCCCGTTATAAGCGTTTCGTCGCAGGCGACGGTGCTGGAGGCAAGTAAAATCGCTGACGAAAAACACGTTAAACGACTACCCGTTGTTGACGGGAGCAAGCTGGTCGGCATTGTTTCCCAGACGGACCTGATTCGTGTGCTTACATCGTATGGGATGTGGAGAGACGTTTCTGAGATAATGACCAAAGATGTGGCTACTGTTCAGCGTGAGGCCGCGGTGGCAGAAGCGGCTGCGATTATGGCGGAAAAGCGCATCTCCGGCATCGTCGTAATGCAGGCGGAAAAAATAGTCGGTGTGGTGACGGAAAGAGACCTTCTCAAAAAGGTTATAGCCGCCAATCGTGACCCAGCCGGCGTAAAGATGGAAGAAGTAATGACCTCTCCGGTTGAGGTTATACCCCCGCATTTCGCAGTTTTCACCGCGAGCAGAGTTATGGAAAAAGCACACATTCGCCGGCTTGTCGTTGAAGACAACGGCTGGCTGTGTGGTATCGTAACGCAGACAGATATTTTCAGGGCGGTTGAAGACAAGTGGCGTGAGGAGGAAGAAAAGAATCTCAAGTCGCTGGAGGAGTCGGACACGTGCGTCTATACTCTCGATTTGGATGGCAGGACCACTTATATTAACCCGGCTTTTATGCGGCTGCTTGAAATTGGGGACATATCTGAGGTGGTTGGAAAGCCGTTTTTGCCTGAGCGGTTCTGGTTCGACACACACGAAAGAGGCCGGTTTGTTAAAGAGCTTGAGAAAGGTAACGTACATATAAGCGATTTGACGCTGAAAAACGCCGGCGACAAAAGGGTGGACGTTACTGTTTACTCGAGTTTCACAAAGAATATTCACGGTCAGGTTGACGGCAGCCAGGGCGTTGTGCAGGATATAACCGCCAAGAAGGATTTGGTAACACTCAAAGAGACGCAAAAGGCGCTTACCGCCAGCGAGGAACGTTATCGGAGAATTACCGAGGCGGTTACCGATTACATTTATACGGTTCGTTTTACCTCAGGCAGACCCGTGGAGACCATTCACAGCCAGGCCAGTGTTGCGGTAACGGGCTATTCCCCTGAAGAATTCAAGGCAAACCAGACCTTGTGGCTGAATATCGTTCATTCGGAAGACCTTGAAGTTGTTCGCGAGCAGGTTTCAAGATGCATAAGCGGGCAAAATTGCGGCCCGATAGAGCATCGGATAATACGCAAAGACGGAAACATTCGCTGGGTAAGAAGAACGCTGGTTCCGACCTTTGATTCGCAGGGCAATATAGCGTCATACGATGGTTTGCTTCAGGATATTACCGAGCTGAAGATTGCTGAGCACGTCCAGATACAGCTTCTTGGCGAGCTTGAGCAGGCCATCGAAGAATTGAGGGACTTTGCCTACGTTGCTTCACACGACCTCAAGGGGCCTTTGCGGGGAATCAGTGCGCTTGCGGGCTGGTTGTCCACCGATTACGGCGATAAGCTTGGTGACGAGGGCAAGGAGCATATAAAGCTACTGATAGCCCGCGTCAAACGAATGTATAACCTTATCGACGGCGTGCTGGCGTATTCGCAGGTTGCACGCAAGGAAAAAAGTGTTGAAGTGGACCTCGGCGATGTGATTTCGGAAGTAATTGCCGACCTTGGCGTTCCGAAAAGCGTCGAAATGGTGATAGAAAAACCACTGCCGACCGTCATTTACGGCAGGAACAGCATCCGGCAGGTGTTTTACAACCTGATAGGCAACGCGGTGAACTTTATGGATAAGGCGGACGGCAAAGTGGTAATCAACTGGGCCGAAGAGCACAATTACTGGAAATTCAGCGTAGCCGACAACGGCCCCGGAATAGAAGATGAGCACTTCGATAAGATATTCCGCATATTCCAGACGCTGTCGCCAAGGGACCACCTTGAACGCACCGGCGTCGGGCTGACGATAACGAAAAAGATAGTCGAATTTTACGGCGGCAAAATATGGGTGCAGTCAAAGCCCGGCAAGGGCAGCACGTTCTTCTTTACACTGCCCAAAGAACATAAACACGCTAAGAACGCTATGGTTCCGGCAATAGCCGGTGCTGAGTTGAAATAGGACGAAAGGGGCAATTGTCTATGAAACAAAACAGATATCTGCTGGTTACGGGTGTGGTAACTGTTATTTGTCTTATAGCAGCCGCGGTCTCAACGGCTATTCCGGACAACGGCAAAAAATATGAGGTTGACACGGTAGTTGATGTGCCGGGGTATAAGACAGACGCGGCTCGTGCCATTGACGCATACGAACGCCTGATGGACCGTTATATGGATTTGTCGGAGAAACTCATTTCGCAGGTGGGCAGCGACCGCCAGGTCGTTTCGACAAAGCTGGATTCGCTTGATTCCCGGCTTGCCGATATTTCGACAAGATTGACCAGGATTGAAAATGCGCTTGGTATTGACCCTAATTCCGGGGCGATAGTAAAACAGAAATAGTCCTGCTGGTTGTAAAAGTAGTCGTATGCAAATTGTCAGCCGTAGGTTTTGCCTGATTCATCCACATATACGGTGCCCTTCGAACCCTTTATAGCTTTGACTGCTTTGGGGACATCCTCCAGGTTAGGCACCTTGAACAACCGGTTACAGTTTTTGCACCGTATTCTCCTGTCGGCTGCGCTGTCGTCCAGCAGCCAGCAATAACCACAAAACGGACATTGTGAGATAATCTGCATAATCGTGCCTCTTTTCAATAATCGGCATATTCACCTTTTGTCCTATAATAATCATACTTGTATTGCTATAACCGGTTTAATCTTGTCTCGAATCGCCTGCCGATGCGATTGTGCTTGATTTAACAGGCGCGGTTGGCTATAATACGGGTAAATGAGGGTTGAATCAATCACCAAAAAGATATCCTGCACGGTAGTAAAAACCAGCTTGCTGCATAGCGCTGGTGATTTATCGGTTTCCAGGCCGTGGGGAGAACATTGCCAACCCAAACCGGTTGTGCCAATAGTTGAAATTAATCCGCCTAAACGCATAGGAGATATGGCTGGAAAGTTAGCCGAATTTGGCCCGCAGGGCCGGTTTCTCGATTACTACGCATAAAAAAACGGCGAGGGTGAGTAACGGGGGTTGGGGAAGCCCTGTTTACATTTTCCTCGCCGACCCCCACGTTTCCGCGAGGGCAAGTTTGCTCATCCTTAGCTAATTACGTCGTCCATCCATGGCTGATATCATTGCGGCGTCTTATACGCCAAATTTTGCAATATTAGCTGCGGCTTCTTTGATGTTCGCAGGAGTATCAAGCTGGCCTGACTGGATTAGCTCTCTGGCCTTTTGGACGGCGTCTGTATCGGTCGGCTGGCTGTTAACTGCCTGTTCAATTAGTCGAGCATTATCGATTTGCAGGGTATCGTCCGCCTGGTTACTGGTAACAGCTTTAGAGTGATTCGACTTACCAGCCGATGAGCCGTCAAAATGGTCTGAAATCTGATTTGTATTTATCTTGTCTATCATCTCATCACTACCATTTAACTACCATTACATAATTATATCCTGTATATTCTTTTTCGCATGTTTTGTGAACAACTTAAGGGCCAAATTATGAATTTCCGGTTTTCCTCTAAGGTTGCCTTTTTTTCGGGCGATATAGGTTCTTTTATCAATTCCGGCATTATTTTCCCTTTCGGCTACATCATTTCGGTCACTTCATAAGTTATGAATTTGACGAAGTTTATGGGACTTAGAGTAGCTAACTGTTCGCCGATGGGTGAAAAATCAGAGCGTAACTGCTGGTTATAATATTTCTTAATTCGTTCTTGTGTGGCCTTATCAGCGGCATCCCAGATTTGTTGAATTGCCCAGATAACCTGGCCGGTTCTCAGGTCCACCAGTTTCAATTGGAGGCCCATTGCCATACGCGGATATGGCGAATAACTCGTAACAGTTCCTATAAGCAAGGCATCTGTGCCGAGCAGCTTGCGAGCGGTCATCAATTGTTCAAGCGTATAAGCCGAGTCGGGCCTGACTTCCAGGGTTTTCCATGCGGTGTCAGTTTGTTTCAGTAGCGACAAATTAAACCACTGTTTTTTCTGCAGTGATTGATGTAGCGATTCGGTTACGTCTTCCGATATCTGGGGATAGCTGGTTTTATTTTGCAGTTCGACCAGACAAACGCTTTTGATGGCCGAGAGGTTTTTTGAAACCTCGCGGGCCGACGACAGAGAAAGCCCGTTTTTTGAACACCCGGCCGAAGTGATTCCAAGCGACAGTATAAAGCATAAAGCCGGAAGTATCTTTAATTTGCTGAATCGAAAATCAAAATTGATATCCTTCATTTTTATTCCTTCGAATCTTGGGTTTGTGTATTGCCGGGCTGGTTTACTTCTCCGCCCATAAGTTTCAGGATTTTATACAGCGTTTCCAGCTGGGCCTTTTGGGCGTCACGCATTTCACCGCGGAATCCGAGGACGTCGTTTTTCCAGGTGTTCAATTCGAGTCGGGTCTGCAGCAAAAGGTCGTTGGCTTGCGCCAGCTCTTTTTGCGCCTGCTCCAGTTGTGTGCGACAAACTTTCAGGTCGGTTTCGAGTTTCTGGTTTTCAACTTCCAGGGTTTGCTTGCTTTGCCTGAGAGCCGCGGCTTCTTCGGAAAGCTTTGCGTATTTGTCGGATAATGCTATGGCCGATTCAACTGCTGTCGGACCTTGTGGTTCAGTCGATGTGAGATTCTGGGCAGGGACACTGCCGAGCTGCATATCCGTTCGGGTGGGGGGTTCTAAATAAGAGCAGCCGACTAACTGCAGGAGTATCGCCAGGAGTACCGTCGCTGTGGCTGTCCATACCATAATTTTTGTTTTGACGCTCATATATTGTCTCCAGTTAAGGTTTCTTCTGACCTGCGGTGGATACGTCACCGTATTCACATCTTACAAGTGTCTTTTGGCCGCAGGAACAGGTAAACTCAATCAGCGTATATTCGTTGTTGTTATCGAGTATTTTGGCTTTGGCCGCTGCGCTGGCGTTGCTTTTACCGGGTTGTGCCGGCGAAACGGAGTGCCCGATATCAAGGTTACATCTTCCGTCTATTTCCACTTCGCTGCTTTTCAGAATACGATTCATTGTCTGCATCATAGTTATATGCCCTTTTATTAAGCAACTATATTCCCGCTCAGGCGTGGTAATCAACTGAACCGGATTGGGTTCTGCTGATTTGCGGACCTGCCGGCTCATCCTGCATATCTTCGGGAATATCCTGTTGTCTGGTTGAATTCTTGCGTTGCTCCTGCTTTTGGCGTTTCTGTGAGTGCTTGTCAATTGGCGTAAGTGAGCCGACATTGGACAAGTTTTCAACCGGTTTTATATAATCATTCTCCGGCGTCATCGTATTGCCTCAATTTTGAAGAAAGGTTGAATAAAGCGGTCGCGTGCAGCTGGCTGACACGCGGCTCAGTTATTTGGAACACTTCCGCTATTTGTTTCATTGTAAGATGCTGCTGGTAATAAAGTAGAATGACCTGTCTCTGGCGTTCGTTCAGTTGTTGAATGGACTCGGATAGCCGCTCGATGAGTTCGCTCTGCTGGAACTGTTCTTCGGGTGTTTTGGCATCAGTTTCGGAAAGTATGTTGGCAAGCGCCGGCGCATCTTCGCTGCTTCTGTCGATTGAGAGAAATTGCTGCGCGCGGGCGTTTTCGAGCGTTTCATAGACCTGTTCCGTTGTTATACCAAGTTTTTCGGCAAGCTCATCCTCGGTAGGCGGGTTGCCGGTTTGTTTGGTGATTTCGATGCTGAGGTCCAATGCCTGGCGAATCTGTTTGTTGACGTTTGGCGGAATAAATGCCCAGCCCCTTAGCTCATCAAGGATTGCTCCCTTAATTCTTATATAGGCGTAGGTTTGAAATTCCGCGTTAAAGGATGTGTCGTAATCACGTGCCGCCTTAACAAGTCCTACTGTGCCCGCTGAAACGAGGTCATCGTATGTCAGGGGTGGTTTCAGATAGCTGGCTGCCCGCTGCGCGATTTTGTGAACGAGCGGCAGATACTGGGCAATCTGGCTTTCGTCAAGCGGCTTTTTGTTCTGGCTGGCGTAAGCCCGCTTGGCGGCCTTGATGTGCCCGCTGGCGTTTTTCTTGCCTGGCTGCTGTTGTGTTGTTAAGCTTTCAGTTTCGGCTGGCACGTTCATTTTCCTTTTGTTTGTTTGTGTATCTGTCAATAATCGCGCTGGTTAAGACCGCGTTAATTATTTGCACCACTATAGATGTTACTATGTATGCAATGACCGCACCGATAAGAGCTCTTTCACAGCACGTAAAAGGCGACAGCTCGTTGAATACCCCGACGAAACTAAGCCCGAAGAAGCATAGAACAGCCATACTTATTGCGATTGGTCGAGCAGTTATAAACATAATAGTTCGTTTTCTTTCATTCGGTCGTTCTTATTTCAGGTTCATTTTAATAACGTTATGACGCCGCACCGACAAGCTGGCGATTATTCGGCGGCGTAAGCTGCTGCTGGTCAACGGAAACCGTTTCAACCGGTAAAACCTCTGTTCCAAGCACGATTTCATCGTAAGCGGCGACAGGCAAACTCGGCACGGCCCTGTATAACATATCGGCTAATGCCGGCCTCAGACGAGAATCACAAAGCAACGTAATTTTATCCCTGCCTTTATCCATCGCCGAACGCCAGGCCTGAGATATTTTCCTGCTTATTTCCATTGTTACCTGGGCGGGCAGAGTTATCGTTACCGTTTCCGCTTCCTGTTTGAGGTTGTTCAGCATTTGATGTTCGAGCGGGGCATCGAGCGTTATTGCTTGGATTCTTCCGGTTTCATCTTTGAGACGGTCGGTAATGGTTCTGCTAAGCGACTTTCGAACCATTTCAGCAAGCACGGCGGTATTTTTGGTTTTCGGGGCGTATTCAGAGAGCGTTTCGATTATTGCCGTCAGTTCCCTGATGGGCAACTGGTCCTTGAGAAGGTTTTTCAGTATTCGCTGGAGCAGTGCGATTGAAACCGGGCTGTCGCTTGCGAGAACGTCGCCTACAAGAGATGGCTGTATCTTCCGGAGGCGGTCAACTAAATGCTGGACGTCTTCACGGGTGAGCATCTCGAAGGCATGCCTCTTAAGTATCTCAGAGAGATGCGTAATGAAAACCGATTCCGGGTCTATGACGGTGTATCCGTTCAGCTCCGCCCGCTCTTTTTCCATTGGTCTTATCCACTGGGCGGGAAGTCCGAATACGGGTTCGGTGGTTTCGATTCCTTTTATCTTTGTTTGAACGGTTCCCGAGTCCATAGCCAGCAGCATATCCGGTTCGAGTCGTCCTTTTGCGACGGCCAAATCGGAAAGGCGGATTTCGTATGCGTTCGGCTCAAGGGTTATATTGTCACGCAGACGGACTAAGGGGATAACCATTCCTAACTGCTGGGCAAATTTTCTGCGTAGCGCACCGATGCGGTCAAAAATACTGCTGCCTTTTCGTGGGTCAACCATCGGTATGAGACGAACGCCGACCTGAACGGAAATGCGGTCAACATCGAGTAATTCTTCGACAGGAGCTTCGGTTTCCTTGCTTTTTTCACCGCTTGCCGGCTGCGGTTTTTTCTGGGCCTTGGCTTCGTTTTGGTTGGCAGATCGTCCGAGCATTGCTGTGCCTGCCGCCAGGAGTATGAACGGTATTTTGGGCAGTCCGGGCACAAGGGCCAGACACGCGATTATCACCGACGCCAGAGTCAGCGGCTCGCCTCCCTTGAGCAGTTGTTTGCCGAGGTCCTGCCCGACACTGTGCTGGGATGAGATTTTGGTTACAAGGAAGCCGGAGCTTATAGAAATTATTACCGCCGGTATCTGGTTGACTAAGCCGTCACCGATGGACAGGATGCAGTATGTTTTAATGGCTGTTGCTATCGACATACCGTGCGAATATCCCAGCGTGATACCGCCGACGACGTTGATGAGGACTATGATTAAGCCCGCCTTGGCGTCGCCGCGGATGAATTTGCTGGCGCCGTCCATCGCGCCGTGAAATTCACTTTCCTTGACGATTTTAATTCTTCGTTCAGTGGCCTGTTTTTCAGTAATAAGCCCGGCGTTCATATCCGCGTCGATGGCCATTTGTTTGCCGGGCATAGCGTCAAGTGTGAATCTTGCGGCGACTTCGCTGATTCTTTCGGCGCCTTTGGTAATTACGATGAACTGGATGACGACGAGTATCAGGAAAATCACGACGCCGACGACGAAACTGCCGCCCGCGACGAAGTTGCCGAAGGTATAGATTATTTTGCCGGCGTCGCCCTGGAGAAGAATCAAACGCGTTGAGGCGACGTTTAGCGACAGGCGGAACAGCGTTGTAAACAGCAGTAACGATGGAAATGTGGACAGCTCAAGCGCCTCTTTGGCGGAAAGCGTGATAACCATGACGGCCACGGCCAGCGAAATGCTGCATGCGATGAGCATATCCAGCAGAAATGTCGGCAGGGGGACTATAAGTGTTGTCAGTATTGTTACAAGGCCGGCGACAAGAATCAGGTTGCTGTGCGCCATAAGCGGGTTATCATATGTCGGCGACAGAGCGGTTGTTTTTGCTGGTTCAGCCATTATCTTTCTTTAATCCTCTGTTGAGAGTTCTGTTTTTTTCATAGCCGGTTTCGGTTATTGTTTTTGGTCGGGTTTCATCTCGCCAAGCCCCAGGATTTGTTTGATTTTGACGGCGAAATGCCCGTCAACCACTACGATGCTGCCAGTCGCGAATTTGGTGTCTTTGAGGTAAAGGTCCATCGGTGAATCTACCGACCTGTCGAGTTTTATTACCGAACCGGGCCCCAGATGCAGGAGTCGGCGGATAGGAACCTGCGTGCTTCCGATGGTTACGGTTACAGGCACGCTCATATCGAGTAGTATGTCAATACTGCTGCTCGCGCCGGTTGTCGGGGAGTCAACGGCTTCCGTGAATTCGGCGGCCTGGGCTTTGGTCTTTGATTCAGCGGCGCTGCTCTGTCCCGCTGCGACCTGTTCTTCAACTGCTTGAGCTGTGTCAGGCATATATTTTGTTCCTTCAAATAAACATGCTTATGATTGCGTCGTTTCCACAACTGGTTCTGTTATCGCAATGGCGTAATTTCCGGCTGATTTTGCGCATCGGCCGCGGAAAATTGGTTTGCCGCTAACGAGCAAATGAACCGGCTCGTCGATTTTTTTATCCAGCATCAATATATCGCCGGGCGAAAGATTCAACGCCTCCTCAACTGTTACAGCCACAGTGGCCAACTGCACGGTAATCGGGACGGATATCTTTTCTATATGATTCTGTATCGCACGGGCGATTTCTTTGTCGGAGAATTTGCCTGCTGCCTGCCCGGTGTCGGTAATAAGCGGAATCAGCTTCTCGGACAGGATAAGTATATGCGCCTCTGAGGTTGTCTCGGTTCCCTGCTTTTTAACATTGAAGGTGATTTTTAAAAATTCCTCCGTGCCTTTGAGCTGAAGCGGCAAACAGTCCATAACGGCATTGGAGACGCTTTTAAAGCTGGTTTTTTCCGCCGCGGCAGAAATGGCATCGACAATCAGTTTTGCCATATCGAACAGCAATGATGTTTCCAGGTCAGATAGAGGCCTGGTTGTGTTTTCCTTGGTTTCCGTATCGCCGAGTAACTGGGTTGTCCACATCAGGGCGGTTTGCGGCGGTATGCTTACGAAACCGCAGGCCTCTTCCTGGCCCGTGCTGAATGGAAGGTAATAGTTGACCGGGCCTTTACTTTTGTTGTCCTGGTCGGTCTGCCCCTGGCCGATAAACTGGGCAGAGAAATGCTCACTGGTCGAAACTATCGCAACCTCGGAAGATTTCTGGCACAGGACGCCGAATTTGGCGGCTAAAGACGTCGCCACTTTCGCGGCAAACGCCGAAACTTTTTTCATCTGCGGACCGTTGAAACAATGCGGCTGATACCAGTCGTATGGAGCCGCATCCATATTTTTGCTGGCGTCGGTGTGCCTGGAGCCGATAGAGGCCAAAAGCTGCTGCATCTTTGTTCTGTCCGTATTGTTATTGGTTGTACGCATTATTGAACGGCGAATTCCTTGATTAAAATACGTTTTACCATCGGCTTGCTTTCGGGGAAAAGCTGCTCATTAAATGTGTCGCAGAGTTCTGATTGTATCCTTTTAAGATTTTTGTCGCCCCGGGTTGTTTCTATGTTTAGTCCTGCCAGGTAAATCGTCAGAAGATTTGCTATAAGCGGTTTCTTTTGATCAAGAAGGGCTATGCCTTTTTCGGCGCTTATATCAGGGCTCATTTCGAGTGTAAACGCGGTCCTGATATAACGTGTTGCCCCCGGCTCGTCCAGATTCGCGACAACCGGGTCCAGGTTGTAATACCAGGGCTCTCCTTCTTTGACTGTGTTTTTTTCAGATTTGGAGCTCTCGCTTTTGGATTTTTCTCCGGCAGGTTTTTCTGATTTGGACTTCTCGCCTTTCTCGGCAGCTGGTTTGGCGGCTGATTTTTCGGCAGTCGCTTCTTTTCCCTTCTCCGCCTCTTCTGCTGAAGCTGGTTTGCTGCTGCTGGCTAATAACCGTCCCAGACCGATTCCTACTCCAGCCGCAACCAGAACAATGACCCCAATGATTATAAAGGGTAAAAACGAGCGACTCTTGCTTTTCTCGGCTTTGTCTTTATTGTCTTTGTTTTCCGCCGGCGCTTCGGCCGGTTTTTCCTGCAGTTTTGGTTCTGCTTTTTCGTCGGCCATGGTTATCCTCTTATCGTATTCATTATAATTTCACGTTTATTGTTAAACCGGCTGCAAAGATACCTGTTGCCGATAACGTCGAATCTTGTCTCGAAGTGTCCTGTCGCTTATACCAAGTACTTTGGCCGCCCTGGTCTGATTGCCGTTTGTTTGTTTCAGCGTTTCGAGAATTGCCTGCCTTTCAACCTGGGCCAGCCGCATTCCCGCCAAAGCGCCGTCCGACTGGATTACGAAATCTGATTCCTGATTGCCGGAATCCACAACTTCGGGCAGGGGCTGCAGCTCATCGAACAGCCAGGATACGTCGGCCAGCGAGAGCGTTTCACCTGTGCCGAGTATCATTGATGTCAGGACGACGTTTCGCAACTGCCTGATGTTGCCTGGCCAGTGATATTTCGCGAACAAATCCATCATCGTGGTGTCGAGACGGGTTATGCGGCGATGGGTTTGGCCCGCGTAGAGATTGACAAAATGCCATATAAGGTTGGGCAGGTCATCCTTGCGCTTTCGCAGAGGAGCCACCACCAGCCGGACACCGCAAAGCCGGTAGTAAAGGTCCTGCCGGAAACGCCCGCTCGCCACTTCCTGTGAAATGTCTTTGTTTGTTGTGCTTATTATGCGGACGTCAACTTTGATGTTCTGGTTGCCGCCTACACGCTGAAAATCCTGTTGTTCAAGAATGCGTAAAAGCTTGGCTTGAAAACACAGAGGTGTCTCGCTTATTTCGTCTAAAAGCAGCGTTCCTCCGTGTGCTTCCTCGAAACGTCCTTTTCGCTGGGAGTAAGCGCCGGTGAAGGCGCCTTTTTCGTGCCCGAATAACTCGCTTTCGAGCAGAGTTTCACTTAGCGCAGCGCAATTTACCTTTACGAAAGGTCCTTTTACGCGTTTGCTGCTGTAATGAACGACGTATGATATAAGCTCTTTGCCTGTTCCGCTTTCGCCGCATATCAATACCGGCGCAGACGTGGTCGCCACTTTCTGGGCCAGCCGGACTGTTTGCACGAGAGCCGGGCTTGCCCCGATGATTTTATAGACGCAGTTTGCGCCTTCTTCAGCGGAAATAATTGCCTGCACGGTTTTGCAGGGGATAATTGTGTCTAAAAGTTTTTCGATATCGTCCCGGCTGACTGGCTGAGACAGAAAATCATGACAACCCGCGAGTATCGCTTTGACGGCAGTTTCAACTATTTGCCGGCTGGTGCACGTTTGGCCGTAATCGTCGGCTGCTATCATTACGACAGGCAGTTCCGGGGCATCCTTTTTGATTTTGGCGAGCAATTCGAATGCGTCGTTTTTATGAGCCGGGTCACCTGCGTTACGAGGTATCATATCTTCGATAATTATCATTGTAAAATCGGTTTTGTCGAGGAAATCAAGGGCATTACAGGTATTGCCGGCCACCAGTCCTCGTATGCCCTTGTGTGCGAGGGTTTCGAGCACCGGCCTGATAACCTGCGGTGATTTAATTGCCAGTAGCACATTTTTTGTCTTGTCGAACTGGCTGTTTTTTGTCTCAGTCACTTATCATACTCCCTTTGTCATTGGTTTGGCCTGTTAAGTTGCCGGATTAGCTCCCCGGGATTATCCTGCTGATACAATTCGATGATGCTGTATCGCGCCTTGGCAATCTCAGCCCAGGGCGAATTGGAATGCGTTCTAATTAATTCAGCGTAACTTTCCCTTGCCGTGTTAGGGTCTTCATCTTTAAAACAATTGCCTATTTGAAACAATATCCATGCTCTTTCAGTCGCAAAATTAGGGTCATCGGCCGGCAGTACTTTTAGTGCCTGTTTGTAACATATTCCTGCCTGGACCTGTTTGCCGCTTTTAAACAGAATTTCCGCAAGCTCAAAAGGATTGCTGATTAAATTCGGGTCTTTAAGCTGATTTTCAACAAGCCGGAGCGTTTCATTGCTGGTCGAGCTTTCGTCTGGTTGCGTCTGAACCGGCTGTTCGGCAGCCGGGGCTGCGACGGGCGGCGCTGGTTGTTGAGCCGGCTGACGCGGCTCTAATTTTACCGACCGGACCAGCTCAATCATTTTTTTAAGCTCATCGGTCTTGTTATTATCGTTGTCCTTGGGCAGTGAGCTTATCCTGCTTTCCATTAGTTGAGTTTTGGAAGACGTATCGACAGGCGAAGATATGTTTTGTGGCAAATTATCGTTTACTTCAGATGCAAAGTTTGCCGTAATTGTGCCTGGGGACTGAAGTGAATATGCAATCGGATGATTTGTTATCGGCTTGCCCGGCAGGGCCAATAACTCGGCGTATGATGTTATTTGAATATCAGAAGGCCCCGGCTGTTGGGGGGCCGAATCGATTGTCAGCAATGCGGTCGGGTCAATTTCGTCGGAATCGAACTGGCCTCTGGTAACGTTACAGGCAAAGGATACAAAAAACAGAACGCAGGCATATATGCTCAAACAGCCGAAGCGAACGCTCAAAGAGCCGTTCTTCGCGGTTTGATATCTGCCCGAATTTTTATTTTTCACGGTCATTGTTACTTCTCTGACGTATCAGTTTTATTTTCTTTTGTTGTGCTTTGATTAGTCGGCGACGCAAGCAACGCCATAGCTGCTTTGTCGTAATTCTTCTGGTTGCTGTAGGCGGCAGCCAGAAGTTTGGATGCTTTCTGTTTTATTTGTTCCGGTGTTGATGAGTCGAGTAATTGTTTGCAGATGAAAATGGTCTGTTGATAATCTTTAAGTTTCAGGCATATCTCGGCCAGTTCGAGCGAAGCCGTCTGGGCATCCGGCCCTGCGTCTATCGATGAAATCGCGTTTGTAAGGTATGACTTGGCAAGGTCAAGATGATTTGCGGCAATCTCGCACCTGGCCATTTCGAGGGTCACGTATGCTTTCAATTTGGCATCGGTGAGGTATTGAATCCTGTCAGCCAGCAGCGCAGAGGCCTGCTCGACCAGTCCGGATTCTCGCAGAATTTCGCTTTTAAGCAAAAGAAACCGTGTGGTCTGTTCCTGTGAAAACGACCACGGACGAATATTTTCAACGGTTTTCAGTGCGGTAACAAAATCATGCTGTTTTATTTGAGCTTCGGCAAGAATCGCGATTGCCTCGGCATAGTCGTCGCTGGCATTGGCTTTTTTCACTGTGCGCTCGAGTATTTCGCAGGCCTGCTGAAGATTTCCAAGGGCCAGATGCGTTTTGCCCAGCAGCAGGTAGGCGGTATAAAGTTCGTGGTTGTTCTGTAATTCTGGCTTTGCCGTTTTTGGGGCCGTGAGCTGTTGCGCATCAACCGTTTCAAGGTATATAGTCAGCCATTTCAGCGAGGGTTCATATTCCTTTTGCTGGTAGAAGCACTTTCCTGCTCCGAGGGCGGCAATGGCTTTGAATTCGGTTGAAGGAGCGAGAGCGTATGCTTTTCTATATTGTGAACAGGCCTGGTCGTACATACCTGCTTTCATTGTGGTTTCCGCCAGGTTGAGATACGCCTGTCCAATCAACTCGTTTTCCGGGTACTGTTCAATAAGCTGTTTGAGGTCTCGGCTTGCGCCCGGGTAATCCCGCAAACTTGTCTTTAGCTGGCTGGAATGCAGCAGGGCAGCAGGTGCGAGAGACGTTTTGGCATAGCGATTGGCCACGAGTTTGTATTCGCTGAGTGCCTCGCTTGTTTGGCCTTTTTGTTCCTGCAAAACACCCAGCACAAAATGGGCGTTCGCTACGCGGCGGTCGTCGCTGTACATCAGAAGCAGTTTTCGCCACAGCCAGATGGAGTATTCATTAAGCATGCGGGTATGTTCTGACAGTACATAATATTCAGTTGGGTCGGTTATTATTATGCCGTTTGTATCATTGATTTGTGCGAGCAAACCTACGGCTCCTGTTGCAATCGAGATAACCTGTTGAGCGGTGGCCTCGGGCAAATACAGGCAAACAGAGCGATTCCAGCCGGCGGGTTGTTGTTCAGTTGTGGGGCTATTGTCGGTGTGCCGCGTCCATTTCACGTCGATTCCGGTGTTGGAGGCGAATCTTGCCATCAGTTCTTCTATGCCAGGCCCATTGCAGACCACAGACCAGCGAGCAAGAGCTGGTGAACCGGCGATTGATTCAACGCTCTTAATCTGCGGGGCCAGCAGGCCCGTGTTGAATCGTTCGATACCGGCGTTTAAAACTTTTTGCAGCTCGACTTCGTTTAATCCCGTCATTGGGTCTTTTTCTTCTTCGCAGTACCACAATTGCCGCGGAAGTTTTTTGTCAGCGTCAGACAAAGATAAGACCTGCCTTGCAATCGCCTCAGCGGCGAGGAACTGGCAGTTTCGCTCCAGGGTGAGAGCCCACTTATAATCCGATGCGATTGCTCCGGTCAAGCCAATGATTTTGTATGCCCTTGTTCGGGCATTGAGATATTGACCTGAATTCATCTCGAACAGGCACAGATTATAATTGGCCAGGACTTTCAGTGTGATTGACTGGCTTTCAGAGACAGCCCTGAACATTTCGTTTGCCTTGTCGTGATTGGATTTTTGCGCCATACAAATCGCCATTCGAAAATACAGAAAATCTCTCACCAGCTCAAATTCCTTGCCGGGGAGATTCTGGCGCAGTTTGCTGCAGACATTGTAGGTTCTGACATAATCTTTTGCTGCGAAGTATTCATCAGCGAGACGAAGAGACAATGGCTCCGTTTTTTGTGAGGATTCCGGGGTTTGTGGTTTCGCAGCTGTTTCTGCCTGCGCAACCAGTTGTTCCTCCGTGGTTTGGGTATGCTGATTTGTTTCGGCTACGGTTACTGCTGGGGGCTTATTTGACTCTTTTTGCGCGACTTGCGGCTGAGTGATGCCTGCCTCTTTGTGTGCTATTTGTGCCTGGGTGGCGTTGCTTTCTGCTGCGGGTTGTTCCGCCGTGAGGCGTCCTGTGGACTGGGAAACGTGTGTCTGGGAGGGAGGTGGGATGCTGAGGGGGGAAAAGACAAGTGAATAGATAAGAAATGCGCTGCTGATGGTAATGCCGACGATAAAAACCCTTTGTGTTACGAGAAAATTTGACTTGTGAACGCTCGCAGGCCTGTTTTCGGCCTGTGGGAATGACTGCACGGGGGCATTTGCCTGGGTTTTGGCGGGCTGGGAAATCACATCTGTCGGGGCGGGGGCTTCTTCCGTAATTTCAACGGGTGGTTGCGCAAACAGCTCGCTTGCCGAAGGGGTATCGGTCGGCGAGACATTCGGCGACTTTTTTTCTCGTTTAGGTTTACTTTTTCTTATAGCCATTTCTTCAACCGCACACAACCCAGCCAAAGGTTTTCCCTTCAGGCCGGGTGTTAATTAAATTGCGACCCAGCGGTTCACAGTCATTTCCCGATTAAATTAAGTGCAACGGCTATGCCAGGTATGCCGGGGTGGCATTTTCAAGCTAAAATAGTGTTCTTTGCTGAAAAACCACGGTTTTTTATGCGTTAAGGGTGATTAAGATGTGTCAGGATTCTAAACGAGCCGATGGATTTTCGTACAACCACTATTTTAGGGGCAGGGATATGTCAGGCAGCGGTAACGGATTCGGGCTCCGCTATAAAGGACGAGTTATGCTGGTCGAGCTTGGGGATGTATGTGCCTCTCTGGATATTGTGCTGTTTAACTTTGGCGTACAGGGTGGCACGGGTTATACCAAGCAGTGCGGCTGCCCTTGTTTTTTGCCATCCGCTTTCCTGAAGCGCCCGTGCGATAAGCTCACGTTCCGCCTTATCGAGCGAAAAATCACCGATTTTTGACGGGCCTGATGAGGCATCAATTAAAGGGCTGGCACGCCATACACCCTGTGTGGGCGGTTCGATTTGGCAATCCTGGCCCGTCCACATCGAAACCGAAGGGGCTGAGTCCACCGACTCAATGAAAATACTGCTTAACCCTATTTTGTCTGTGGTTTCGAGGAGGATTGCCCTGTCGATTACATTGCGAAGCTCGCGGACATTGCCCGGCCAGGTATGCTTTTCAATTGCCTCGATTGCCATTTCCGTTAGGGAAGTTATCTTGCCTGCCTTGGCTGGGCAAACTGTCGAGGTCCTGAGGAGGTATTCAGCCAGCGGGCGTATGTCCATTCTTCGTTCAGGGGTTCTCAGAGGCGCGATAGTGATGGGACATATATTGAGCCGATAGTAAAGGTCGCGTCGAAATCGGTTTGCCTGCACTTCCTGCCTGAGGTCGCGGTTGCTTGAGGCGATTATGGTGGCTTTGCAGACCAGGTCCGACGTGCCGCCGACTTTTCTGAACGTTTTTTCCTGGAGAACGCGAAGCAATTTTGCCTGAAGGTCCAATGGCATTTCGCTGATTTCGTCGAGGAAGATTGTGCCTTGGCCTGCAAGCTCAAGTAATCCTATTTTGTCCCTGTCGGCGCTGGTAAACGAACCTTTAATATGCCCGAAAAGCTCGCTTTCGAGCAGATTCGCCGTCAGGGCAGCACAGTTGATTGCGACAAACGGCTCATTCGGATGCCTGCTTATATGCACTGCTTTGGCTGCAAGCTCTTTGCCTGTCCCGGTTTCTCCGATTATAAGCACTGGATTGCAATTGCTGCCCGCGACCAATTTTATCATTTTCAGCGTATAAATGATTGCCTTGCTTTTGCCCGCCATTGAAACAGAAGCGGCAAGGTCATCGGCGAAGAAGCTGGCCATATCGTTCGTTTTGCCGGTTTTCGTTTGGGATTGGATTTTGCTCAAGATGCGCTGAAGCTGCTCGTAGTCGTTGGGGCCTGAAAGATATTCGATATTGCAGGACTGAGAAAACTGTGTGAACCATGCGGGCGGAGCCCCGTTATTTCCTACGACAACAGCAACGGTGCGAAAATTATTATGGGACGCATCCAGGATTGTTCGGATATCGCCCGGCTGCAGAAAACAGTCCAGAAGTATCAGGTCGGGCATGACTGTCGCCACGATATCGACTGCCTCGACAGCGTCATCGGCTACCAGTACCTGCTGCCCGATTCTCTGAGCCAACTGCTGAACTTCAGCTTGTTTACTAATAATAACTATTCTGCGTAGAACCATCATGCGTCAATATCATTGGTGTGCCCCCACGGTTCTATTACCAATATTTAAATCTGAATGTCCCCATTGATGTCCGGTAAATCGACACTTTTACCGACACCTCTTTAATCTTTTATGGGACGGGGCGATAATGTCGCTGATGTTCTGCCTTGCCTGCTGTGTCTGGTTTTTTTGAAATTGATTTCTTTCGCAAATATGACAAGCATCAGGGGAGATGCATAAGCTTTTATGGGACGTGAGTTCGTAATAATATTTATGGGACTTTGGAGTGTTGGAGAAAAAAAATCGCGAGCGGCAGACAATTTCTGAAAAAAATGTATTGGTCGTACAGGAAATTTTTTCCCTGGCAGGCAGAAATTTCCGTGTTAAGCTGGCGCGACCAAAGTTTAGTCATTTAAGCCATTTCAGTTAATTGTTATTCTAACATCTTTCCCTCAAACGAGTTATGCGTTTTTGCCTGGTTGCTGTCGTCGTTTGGCACGGCGATTGCTGTTAGTGTTATTACTTCGGTGAGTAGCAACAAGGTTGGCAAGACGTAATGTTGTTGAAGCTGAAATTAAGGAGAAGTTGATTATGAGTACCACGTCATCAACGTCATCAATAGCGAGTTCAAGCTCATTACAATCACAGTTCCTGAATCTTCTTGTGACACAACTGAAGAACCAGGACCCGACGGACCCAATGGATAGCAATGCAATGACTGCAGAGCTTGCGCAATTCTCGCAACTGGAGCAGTTGGAGAATTTGAGTTCACAGTTTTCGCAGGTTCTTTCAACTACTCAGGAAAGCTATGCCAACTCACTGGTGGGTAAGACGGTTACATATAACGTTACCGCCAGTGATGGGACTACATCGTATGCCAGCGGGACAGTTAACGCTGTGGATATGCAGGACAGCAGCGCTGTACAGTTGATAGTTGGTGATAGTAGTACTAATACTAATACTACCATTGCTTTGAGCGACGTGTTGGCGGTGCAATAACAATTAAGGACATTGAAAGTTTTCAGCAGAATTTGAAGGAGACATAAAATGAGTTCGGCATTGTCAGCGGGTGTTTCGGGCTTAAAAGCGTTTCAGCAGATGCTTGACGTGGCGGGCAACAACATCGCCAACGTGAATACTACGGCGTACAAGACGAGCACAATCCATTTTTCCGAGCTTTTAAGCGAGACGATTAAAAAGGCGTCACAGCCGACGACGACTACCGGCGGTACCAACCCCGTACAAGTGGGAAGCGGCGTAGGCGTATCGGGCATTGTGGCCAACACGACACAGGGAGACATAGAAAGCACCGGCAATGCCCTTGATATGGCTCTCGAAGGCCAGGGGTACTTTGTGCTCAATGACGGTTCGCAGAATGTATTTACCCGTGCCGGGTCTTTTTCGGTTGACGAGAACTGTTATCTTGTTGATTCTTCCACCGGTTATCGTGTTCAGCGAATCGGGAACTATGGCGAAGCAGAAGGTTTCCAGGTATCCGGCGACAGCGATTTGCGCATACCCTATGACGTGGCGATGGCCGCCTCGGCAACAAAAACGGTAACGGTATCCGGCAACCTGAGTTCTGATGGTCACACGACAGCAGGACAGACCAACGTGCTTACGGCAAGCGACGCATTTACCATTGATGGCGGAACAGCTGCTACCGCCAACACCACGCTGGGCCAGCTTGACCAGTGGACCAATGGGACTCTGACGAATGCTACGTTTGGCATTAGCGGGTTCAATCACGATGGCACAGCTATTGTTGATACAAATAAGTTGACGGCAAGTGACGCATTTACTGTAAGCAGCGCAGCGGCGACAGGTGCGACGACGCTTAGTTCGTTGGACCAGTTCGCCTCCGGGACGCTGACGAATGCGACAATTACAGTCAGTGGGCTTAACCACGGCGGTACAGCTCTTGATGATGCGACACCTATGTCGGTAACGAATACCACGACGGTTAACGACCTGATTGCCCACATAAACACTGTGCTTGATGCGGGCGGTACGGCTGGGGCGAACGGCGTTGCTTCTCTGGTTGACGGCAAAATTGTGGTAACAGATGCAAAGGGCGGATACAGCCAATCCGCTATCACGCTGACATTTGGAAACAGCGGTGATGCAGGGCTGACTTTGCCGAGTACTTTTACTGCGACCGGGCCGCTGGCTGTAACCTCTTCCACGACAATTCAGGACCTTATAGACCACATAAATACCGAGCTTGGCGACAGCGGCACGGCGACATTGGTGAACGGCAAGATAACTATAACCGATTCGCAAGGCGGGTATAGTCTTTCCGATGTAGACATGGCATTTGCCAACAGCGGGACGGCTTCTTTAAAAACATCGCCATATTTTGATATAACTACGGTGGGCGGCGACGAAGTCAAGAGCGTCAGTATTAGCGTTTATGACAATTTAGGCAGCGAACACGTGCTGTCCGCAGCTTTTGTCCGTACGAATACGGCAAATACGTGGGATATGGTTCTGACCTCGATTACCGGCGATGTCTCATCGATTAGCGCTGACGGCAGGAGAATAAGCGGCATTGATTTCAACAAATCGGACGGTTCATTAGCCGGGCTTGACACTGCCATAGGTGATACATCTGCCTTTACCGTATCCTTTGCTGCCGACCCCGACAATCCGCAGACCATTGGCGTATCGATGGGAACGGTCGGACAGCTTGACGGTTTGACGCAGTTTGCAGGCGGTTCCACCGCTGTCGCCAGCGGCCAGGATGGTTACAGCGCCGGGCGTCTTTCCTCAGTATCGGCTGACAATCAGGGCTTGCTTATTGGTGCGTTTTCCAACGGCGTCAAGAAAACCATAGGCGCAGTGGAAATTGCCTTATTCCAGAACCCGGCCGGTCTCGAGGCTACTGGAAGTAATTATTTTGTTACGTCTGCAAATTCAGGCGAGGCAGTTTATACCCAGGCAATGAGCGGCGGTGCGGGCACGCTGCAGGGCGGCTCGCTGGAGAAATCCAATGCCGATACAGCCACCGAGTTTGTCAACCTGATTACCGCGCAAAACGGTTTCCAGGCGAATACCAGGACCATCAAGGTCGCAAGCGAAATTTTACAGGAACTGGCGACGTTAATCACATAGGGCTTTCAAAGAATTGATATGACGATGCTGACTCATATTGCTGTTTGTCTGTTGAGAGAGGTAATAGGGGCTACGGCGTATCAACGCTGGAAGGGAATTCAGCATATTGAAAGCGATACCGATTTTATGCGCAACAAATGGTTTACGCTTGCAATGGTGGCGTTGTTAGTCGGTTCGACGATATCGCTTGTGGCGGTCCGCATGCTAAGAAAATTACACGAACGAAAAACCGCGGACAGGGAATTTGCTGACGGCGTGGCCCGAAGAGGGCTGACCCCCGCGGAAACCGACACTCTTATTGAGATAGCAATCAAAGCGGGTCTGAAGAGAATGGCGGACATTTTCGTCCTCAGCGACGCCTTCGAGAACGGTCTCGATATATTGTTTAAAGAAAGCTTTGTGGACGGCAACCCGACGAACAGGACTGTCCAGCTTGAAAGACATTTGGCCAATTTGAAGGATAAAATGAGTTTTCGCAAGGTGGCGAAGGGCGGTGGGTACTCTCCGGGTGTTCCCGCTGAAAAATCAGATGAGCCGAAGCCGAGGAATTCCGCGATTATCAAGACCGCCTTTATGGCAATGTTCCCGTTTTCCAGGAAGACGGAATTGATAAATGGCGGCAGCTCGGGTACACCCCAACGAGCCGATTCCCCGCCTGATTGGCGGGAGCAACTTCCAGAATTTGTGCCTGCAACAATTACCGGCCTTGTTGGCCGTGTTTTATTTATTGAAACTGCGATATCGGCAAACGTCGGCGACAGGGTACTCATAGCGATTGGTTCTTTTAGCGCCAGTGAAAATTCCCGTATAATGGAATTAATCGAAGAAATTGGAACTGTTGATCGCAATGTTTATCTGCCTGAATCATTGGATGCGTCGAATGTTCATCGTCTTGGTGTTAATCTTGCCGGTCTTAGCGAATCACAGGCGGCTCAACTTGCCGGGGTAATCAATGACGCAAATGGTCGAGGCGCAACGGAACAGACGCTCATGGCTGAGTCAAAGAAGGGGACGAAATGACACAGTCAATAACTCAAGTCGGCAGCAGCGTTGACGCGTTGACGCGGGAGCTGGAAATAATCGCGAGCAATGTCGCGAATGCGAATACTACAGGGTTTAAACGACTATCTAATGCTTTTTCAAAAGTCCTTGATTCACAGAAGGGGAAGGCGGAAACATATGCTCCGGGGACTATAGATTTAAAATCCGGACTTGATTTTTCGCAGGGTAACGTGGTTCAGACCGGAAGGTCTATGGATTTTGCACTGTCAGGTTCCGGTTTTTTTGTCGTTGAGACGCAGAATGGGCCTCTTTACACTCGTAACGGGGTGTTTTCGACGAATCAAAACGGCCAGATAGTTGATGAAATGGGCAGGACGGTAGAGGGAGAAAGTGGTCCCATTACGGTGCCGGCAGGAGTTAGCGTTTCGGATATTCAGGTTTCATCGGGAGGACAAATCTCGGTCGGCGGCGCCGCCATAGGCAAATTCAAGGTGGTGGATTTCGCGGACAGCGACAAAAGCAAGCTTGTTTCCGTCGGCAACAGCTCTTTTGCAATGTCGGACAATAACGTTCAGCCGACGTCGGCGGCAAACGTGGTGGTCAAACAGGGTTTCCAGGAATCGTCCAACGTAAAAATAGTTGATGAAATGGTTGATATGGTAATGGTAACGCGCCTTTACGAAGCAAATATGAGATGCGTTTCGGCCCAGAAGGATAACGCGAGCACTCTGACAAATGTAGCAATGGGGTAAAGGGTTATTTTTAAAATAAGCGCACTTTAGCGTTCAGGAGATTAGTTATGTTAAAGGCATTTTCGACAGCGGCGACAGGTATGGCGGCTCAGCAGATGATGGTGGACGTTATTGCCAACAACCTTGCCAACGTCAACACAACCGGTTTCAAAACCAGCCAGATTAATTTTCAGGACATGCTTTACCTGAAGATGAAACAGGCAGGTGCGGAGATTGCTTCAGGAGTTAATACTCCTTCCGGACTGGAGATAGGCAGCGGTGTGCGACCCGTGTCAACGACCAAGCTTTTCACCGTCGGCGAGATGGACAACACCGGCAGGTCACTTGATATTGCAATTTCGGGCGATGGTTTTCTTCAGGTAACATTGCCTAACGGGGAGACGAGATATACACGCGACGGTTCACTTCAGGTTAATGCCACCGGCCAGCTTGTTACCACTACCGGTTACACAATAGAGCCGGCAGTAACACTTCCTACGACATACGCCAGTGTTGATATCGGCAAGGACGGCACGGTCAGCGTTACTGATTCTACAGGTGCACAGTCATCGGTGGGAACGCTGCAACTGGTTCGTTTTGTGAACCCGGCCGGATTGGCGGATGAGGGCGATAATTTGTATTCTCAGACGGCAGCGAGCGGCACTCCAACTACAGGTACCCCTGGCCAGAACGGGCTTGGCACAATTCAGTCGGGTGCGCTGGAAAAATCCAACGTCCAGATGGTAACCGAGCTTGTGAACCTGATAACGGCGCAGCGGGCGTATGAAATAAATGCGCGGGCGATAAAAGCCGGTGATGATATGCTGCAAACCGCGACAAATGTTGGGAGATAGTAAAGCTATGAATATCAGATTGATTGGTTTGGCTGTTATAATGTTGATGGTTCAAGCGGATTTGTGCTTGGCATCGGCGGACAGCGATGAAATTGTTTCGGTTCCGCAGTCGCGCCTGGCAATTTATCTGCCGAGAGACGTTTCTGTGGAAGGCGAAAGTCTGACCCTTGGCAAAATAGCCGTAATTACGGGCGAAGATGCTCTTGTAGCGAAGGCGAATGATATTGAGCTTGGCAGGTTTTCGAATTCCGGCCAGATTATCACAATAGACCGGTCGCTAATTCTTAGCCGGCTTGCGTGCAGCGGGATGCCGGCGTGTAATCCTGAACTGTCGGGCGCCGACAAGGTTGCTGTCAGACAGATGTCAATGGTGATTAAGGGTTCCAGTATTGTCGAGTCGGCTTCAACGTTTCTGGCTAATTCCGTCAAAGAGCAGTCAATCGCAAGGTGGGAACTGTTGAGGATGCCTGCAGATGTGATACTGCCAGCTAATGTACAGAATGTCGAACTGGTTCCTCGTTTGTTTTCTCGCGTCACGAATGGACAGGCCGTTATTGAAGTTGGCGTAGTTGCAGGCGGCAAACAGATAGAAACACGCCAGGTTATCTTCCGTCCCAAATATAATACTCAAAGGGCTGTTACAACGGCAGACGTGAATGAAGGGGCGGCGCTTACGGCTGACAACACAAAGATTGAAAATGTCATTTCGGATATGCCGGAGCCGACGAACTGGTCAAAGCCTTATGGGCTTGTCGCGACTCGCTATATACCTGCAGGAACTGTTGTCGGCTCAAATATGGCAAAGTCGCCTCGGCCACAAGTGATAATCGAGCGAAATCAAAATGTAGTCATACGAATCGACAGGAATGGACTTGTTGTAACAGCGACGGGCAGGGCCACACAGCAGGGCCGGCTCGGGGAATATATAAAGGTCAAGAATGTTGATTCGCAACGGGTGATAATGGCCAAAGTTAATGAAGACGGAACTGTGGAGCCTGTTTTTTAAGGGAAAGCGATAATGAGACAGAACGTACAAAATACAAAAATAAGAACGAGCGTTGCCATAGTAGCTATTTTTTCGGTGTTATTTATCGCCGCTTTTGCGCAGGGCGGGTCAATATGGGCCAAGAGAGATAAAAACAGCCGTAATATTTACGCTGATGACACCGCCAGAACTATCGGCGATGTGCTGACCATTAAAATTACCGAAGCAAGCAAGGTCGATAACACAGCCAAGAGAGACCTTGAGAAAGATGTTACCAAGTCAAATACGTTCGATGGAAAAATCGGAGATATTGCCAAACTCGGCAATATGGGATTGAGCGCTAATTCTACCAACAAATTGAGCGGCAAAGCGGATTATACGGATGAACGCGACTTCGAAGACAGCATTACTGTAACGGTAGTTGACATTCAGCCCAACGGCAATCTTGTTGTTATGGGCATTCGCAATCGCAATATCGGTGGGGATACCCAAACTATCGAAGTAAGCGGCATAGTTCGTACGAGCGATATTTTGTTTGATAACACGGTAAAAAGCACGCAGGTGGCGGACTTCCGTCTTGTCAGCAAAAACGGCGGCGTTGCAGATCCGTACACCAGGCCCGGCTGGCTGGGCAGTATATTCGATGTTGTGTGGCCTTTCTAACTGCTTGAAAACAGGGGCTGTTATATTTTTTCAGGATATATATTTATGAAAAGTCGTTTCATTGTGATGATTGGAATCCTGCTCAGTTTTGCCCAGGGTGGGCGATGCGAAAGGATAAAGGACATCGTTGATATACAGGGTGTTCGAGGCAACCCGCTTTCCGGAGTTGGGCTGGTAATCGGTCTGACGAACACAGGCGACTCGACTCAGCCGTCTCGCCAGATGCTGACCAACATACTGCGGGATTCCGGGCTGGTAATTTCGCCGAAGGATTTGACCGGAGGCAACATCGCGCTTGTGATGGTTACTGCTGAGCTTGGGCCGTTTGCACGCGAAGGTTCTCGAATTGACATTGATGTTTCGGCTGTTGGAGACGCCAAGAGTTTGCAGGGCGGGATGCTGCTTCCCACGCCGTTAAAAGGTCTTGATGACCAGGTTTACGCGATTGGGCAGGGCGGCATTTCGTTGGGCGGCTGGTCGGCAAGCGGAAACGAAGCAACCATTTCCAAGAACCATCAAACTGTGGGTAGAGTTCCCGGCGGGGCAACCGTTGAAAAGGCCGAAATCGCGACATTTGTCGAGCAAATAGCCGACCAGAGATTTATTACCCTGGCTCTCAGGAATAATGACTTTACCACAGCACAGCACATCAGCAAGATTATAAATGACAGCCATAAGGATATTGCGACAGTGATTGACGCGGGTACCATCAGGGTTAATATACCAAGGGAAGTTGACCAGAAAGGCATAGCCGGTTTTATTGATGAGATAACCCTTTTTGACGTTACGGTCGATGTACCGGCGGTTGTCGTGGTGAATGAACGGACAGGGACGATTGTTGTCGGCGAGAACGTCGGTATATCAGCCGTGGCTATTTCTCAGGGCAGTTTGGTTGTCAAAATTAAAGAGACGGAGATTGTCTCGCAGCCGACAGCGCCGTTTTCCGATGCTGGAACAACGGAAAAAGTGCCGGATACAACCGTGGGTGTAGAAGAGAGGGGCGGTTATTTGATTCCTGTCAATCATGCAGTTACAGTAGCCGACCTTGCCAAGACGCTTAACGCAATAGGCGCAACACCAAGAGACCTTATCGCCATATTTAACGCTTTGAAAAAAGCCGGTGCGCTGCAGGCCCGACTGGAAATAATGTAGGTGTAATTATGGATGGTTCCGAAATTACATTGAATACGTCCACGATATTGTCAAACGCTCAGGGGCAGTCATCTGTTGCGGGACTTACGGCAAATGCCGGTAGCGTCCAGTCATCCGATGCGACATCAGCCACAGACAAAAAAACCGAGCAGGCCGCCAAGGATTTTGAGTCGGTCCTGCTGACGAAAGTTCTTGAGGGGATGGAAAATACCGTAAGTCAGTTCAGCGCCGGGGAGGAGGAGGCGGGTTCTGAGCAGGTCAAGGGGTTGTTCACGCTTTTCCTTGCTCGTGATATGGCCGACAAGGGCGGGCTTGGATTATGGAAGGACCTGAACGCGTTTTTCAAGGATATGCAGAAAACGAATACTACTTCGCAATCGGTGGATGAAAAATTATGAACGAGCAGACGGTAGATATAACCGGCAGGATTGAAGAGCTGCTGAATGTTCTGGCACGGGACATGACGCACATCGAATATGCCGTTTCGAAACTGAACGACCTACGCGGATTTGTCATAAAACGCGACGAAAAGGGGCTTGCTCAGCTTCTTGGGGAAATACGCGAGGAAACTATGGACTATCAGGCCAATGAGGAGCGTCGCAACATTATACGAAAGGAATTAGCCGGATTATTCGGCTGCCAACCGCGGGAGTTAACGTTGTCCGTTCTTAAAAAACGTATTTCAGGGGCCGCCGGGGCAGCTATTGGCGAAAGCCAGGAAAAACTGAAAAAAATGGTCGGACGTTTACGAGTCGAGTACATATCAACGGCTGCTCTGTTATCGGAGTGTTCCAGGATAAATTCGGCTCTGTTGAGAATCATTTTTAATCGCAGCAGGATGGGGCCGGCCTGTTATGGCTCAAACGGTCTTACCACGCGAGAATCCGGAGCTGCCTTTATGAATATGCACCTGTGATTGGTTTTTGACAAGGTACAGATACTATGAGTAGTATTAATATAGGACTTTCTGCTCTGAATGCCGCTATGAAGGCGCTTGATGTTGTTGGCAATAATGTCTCCAATGCCAGCACAGATGGCTATCACAAGCAGGTAGTTGATTTGAGCCCTTCCTATTCCGTCTCAGACGGAAATACACTGGTAGGAGGCGGTGTTGACGTTACAGGCGTAACAAGCGTAGTTGATAAATACCTCGAACAGGAAATTATCAGGCAGCAGTCCACGCTTAGCCAGACCACTCAGGAAGCAAGTACTCTTTCGGACATAGAGACAGCGTTCGGCGAGCTTAGCACCAGCAGCACCGGCCTGAGTACTTCCATCAGTAATTTTTTTAATGCCTTTAGCGACCTGAGCGCTCATCCAGACGAGGTTGCTTATCAGAACGAAGTCGTATCGGCCGGCCAGACAATGGCCAGCCAGTTCAATACTCTTGGCAAATATCTGGATAATCTTGAAGTGGAAACTAAATCGCAGGTGGATGCCGATGTTAAGCAGATTAATGCGCTCTCTGGTCAGATTGCCGAGCTTAACGGCAATATACAACACGTCGAAATGACCGGCGGCCAGGCGAACAACCTGGTTGACCAGAGGGATGCGCTTATATCAAAAATGTCTCAATTGACCGGCGTTCAGACGCAGGAAATGGATAATGGTGTGGTTGATGTGGTCGCCTGCGGCGTGTCGGTGGTCGTGGGCACAAACCAGATAAACCTGGTGACCGGCCTTCAATCTGATGGCAAGGTTGGTATATCGGCTGCCGGGACATACTCCTACGATACTGCGGTCGATGGTGGAGAGGTTGGCGGCCTGCTGGAAATATATAACAACACCGCAAGCAGTATTCATACCAGTCTTGATACCCTTGCCAGCTCGATAATTCAACAGGTCAATAAATGTCACGTTCAGGGCATAGGCACCGACGGCTCATTTACCGAGCTTGATGGGCAGGTGATGCCGAGTGATTCAATCAGTGATTATGTCCCGCCCGTAAGCGACGGCTCATTCTTTATCCGCGTAACCTATACCGACCCGGATACAAAGCAGGTAACGGTAACCAGGCAGCAAATCAACGTGAGCACTACTGAATCCCTGGGCGATATTGCCAACGCTATATCCAACATCCCGGGACTGAATGCTACGGCATCCAATAATAAGTTGAGCATTCAGACCGATGCTAATTATAAGTTTGATTTCCTGCCGGCGTTACAGTCAGAACCAACCAGATGCTGTTATACAGCAACCAATTATCCCTCGGTATCGGTATCAGGCGCCTATACCGGGACAGAAAACCAGACCTTTACCTGTGTAGCTACCGGTAGCGGCTCCGTCGGCAATGGAACTTTGAATTTAGAGGTAGAAGACGGCAATGGGAACGTTATCGATACTTTTAACATCGGTTCCAGCTATGCGGCGGGCGACGAACTCGATTTAGGAAATGGAATCGAAATATCGGTCGGTGCAGGCGACCTTAATGCCGGCGATAATTTCGCAGTTGATGCCTATGCAAATACAGATACGTCGGGTTTGCTGGCTACAGTCGGGCTGAACTCCTTTTTTACAGGCAGCAGCGCAACTGATATAGCGGTGTCAAGTGATTTGGCGGATAACCCGGGCAGGGTGGCTTCGGCATCCGGGGCCGACGGGACGGATAACAACAATGCGCTGAAACTGGCTTCGCTGAGCGACCTGAAAATTGACGGCCTGAATTCTATGACTATCAGCGATTATTACCAGCAGTTGGTTACTGGGATAGGTGAGCAGGTGTCTGTTAAAAAGACCGCGCAAACCAACAGCGAGGATTTGGTGCTGAGCTTGACCAACCAGGAGAGCACTGTCAGCGGCGTTGATATTAATGAGGAATCAGCCAAGATGCTCGTTTATGAGCAGATGTTCCAGGCAGCGGCCAAATACATTAGTACGGTGAATAATTCACTAACGAGTTTGATGGACATATTGTAGTTATGATTTTCACAGGTGACGGCGTATGAGCGGAATGCTGGATATAACATACAACAACGTAACTTATGCTCTGTATAGGTACACATCTAAGCTTACCCAACTCCAGGAAGAGGCCTCTACTGGTTCAAAAATCAACCGGGTATCGGATGATCCTTCCGATGCATATCGCGTTCTAACGCTGCAAAACGAGGAAAGCTCCCTTAAAAACTACAGTGACAAGCTTGCCGATATGTGCAACACGCTCGATACAAGCTCGTCAATTGTTCAGTCGATGGCATCGACAATTAACACGGCGAAAGTCGATATTACACAGGTCACAAGCGGCACTTATGATCAGAGCAGCAGAGACAGCACCGCATCGGCAATTAATGATTTACTGGGACAACTGGTCCAGATGGCGAATACCCAGTATGACGGCCAGTATTTGTTCGGAGGCAACAATACCAGTTCGGCGCCGTTTGTTGCCAAATACGACAGCAGCGGCAATATTACTTCAGTTACTTATCAGGGCAGTCAGCAAGACCGAACTGTCGAAGTTGCCCCAGGTGTGTCGGCGTCGGCATACATAAACGGCGACGATTTGTTCAGTTCCAACGACAGAGGTACGCCGGTCTTCACCAGCACAACGGGAGCTGCCGCTGGTTCGGGAACTTCAAGCGTTACCGGAAGCGTTTGGCTGACCGTTTCTGCTGATGATGATGGGAACTACAAATTGTCAATCGACGACGGTGCATCCTGGGTTAGCGTTCCGCCCGGCGGGGATGATAACTTGGCAGTTACCGATTCTCGTACGGGCAAGGTGCTTTATGTTAATACTAAGGGAATTACGGCTACAGGCACTGACCTTGTCCGTGTTCCCGGAACTCAGAATGCGTTCAATGCGCTGATTGACATTCGGGATATGCTGAAAAACGACAAAGGCCTTTCCAATTCGCAGCTTTCTGATTTACGGGACTCGCTATCGAATTCGCTGGACGAGGTATCGAGCTTGCTCATGTCAAAGGAGAGTACCTTAGGTTCTAAAAGCTCGTTTTTAAATAATCTGAAGACCAGCCTTGATAGCTTGAATACCACCAACTCGGACGAGGTAGATTCGATAAAACAAGCCGACGTTGCCCAGGTTTCCGTAGACCTGAGTCGTTACCAGAATTTGTATCAAATGTCGCTGGCGGTGGCGGGTAAGTTGCTGTCGGTGTCGTTGCTTGATTACATTCAATAGGCCGGTTTTGGGGCTGCAGAACAAGTCCTTTGTGGCAGTTAAGTGCCGTAATGTTCGATATTTATACAAATTCCGAATTTTCTCCATGTGGCATCTTGGCTGGCGAGGTCTGTGGTGGGGTAGCGACCGGCGGGCACGTGATTTGCATTGTTTTTAGGAGTGGTAGCATTGTATGAAAATGGCCGGTTTTGGGACTGGTTTTTAAAACTACTTAGGGAGTGCAGGTAAATGGAATGTGTGGCTAATTACTATCAGAAGGGGTTGGAACTGGCTGAAGCAGGAAGGCATAAAGAGGCGCTGGAATGTATCCAGAAATATATGCTCGGAGCCCCCAACGATGGCCAGGCGATAAATGACGCTGGCGCTATTTTGCACTGCCTGGGGCGAAGCGAGGAAGCCGTAGATTATTTCCGCAAAGCAAGGACCCTCATACCGGACTCAGCGGAGGTTGTCTGGAATCTTACAGAAGCATATCTTGCTACCGGTAAAGCCAAGCACGTGGTTGGACTTTTTGATGAAATGACTCACAAGGGTATTCTGAATCCTGACGTCATGAACAGGACCGCCAATATATTGCTTGATCAGGGCGATAAAGCCAATGCTATCGAGACCATGCTTCGTTCGCTGCAAATGATGCCGAACCAGGAAATTTTGAAGCCGATGATTGAGGTCATTCGCAGTAAAAGGCCTAAGGTCGCGTTTTTCTGCGGTTTAACGGGGGACGTAAAGTTTCTCAACGATATTTACGCATTTATCGAACAGCGATTCCAGGTCAGATTTATCGAGAGCAGGGATATTAAGCAAATACACGAGGCAATGAAATGGAGCGATATTTCGTGGTTTGAGTGGTGCACTGACCTTGTGGTCGAGGCCTCAAGGTTGCCCAAGGTCTGCAAGACAATAGTGCGTTTGCACCGGTTTGAAGCGTATAACGACTGGCCATCGAAGGTGAAATGGGAAAACATCGACACGCTTATTACCGTGGGCAATACATTTGTGAAAGATGCTCTGCTTAGGCAGGTTCCGGCACTGGAGGCCCGCACACGCTCAGTTGTGATTCACAATGGCGTAAATTTCCAGAAATACAAATACGTTGCAAGGCCGCGAGGCAAAAATATCGCCTGCATCGGCTATCTCAACGCAAGAAAAAACCCTATGCTTTTACTGCAGTGTATGCAGAAACTGCACTACATAGACCCTCAATACAAGCTGTTCTTCGCCGGCGTTTTCCAGGATGCTGCTCTTGAGCAGTATATCCGCTATATGATTAAGGCGATGGACCTTACAGGCGTGGTATTCTTTGACGGATGGCAGGATGACGTTAATACCTGGCTTCAGGACAAGCACTACATTGTTTCAACCAGCATTGGCGAAAGCCAGGGGATGGGTGTCCTTGAGGGAATGGCCTGCGGATTAAAGCCGGTTGTTCATAATTTCCCCGGCGCCGACCAGATATTCCCGTCCGAGCATATCTTTAACATTTCGGAGGAGTTCTGCCGGCAGGTTTGTGATGAAAATTATGAGCCGGAGCGATACCGCAGGTTTGTAGAGGAAAGATATTCTCTTGAAAAGCAGTTGAACGCAATCAACAAGCTGTTCCTGCGTTTTGAAAGCGAAATAGAGGCAGGCGATCTGGCGGTTGCCTGTAGTACTTGATAATAACGCTGCGATGTCAGAAGGAATTCAAAGCAATATGGGGCCGATGGTCAGCATTATTTTGCCGACGTTCAACAGGCCTTTGTATCTGGCGCAGGCGCTTTCGAGCGTCGTGCGCCAGCGGTACGATAACCTTCAGATAATCGTTGTAAACGACGGGGGATGCGACGTAAGCAGCATTGTAAAATCATTCGACGACCCCAGAATCGTATTCATCAACAGGCGTGAAAATCGCGGCAAGGCGTTTTCTCTCAACGAAGCTCTTGCGATGGCCAAAGGGAAATATATCGCGTACCTTGACGATGACGACATCTATTATACGCACCATATCGAGACGCTTGTTGACACGCTGGAAAACCGCTCGGAGTGCGGCGTTGCCTATACCGACCTGTATAAATCCTATTGCCGGATAACAACCGACGGCGGACGGATTGTACTAAGCAAAGTCGTCGAGGTAAGCAGGGACTTCGACCGATTTGTGATGCTGTATTTTAACCACGTGCTGCATGTGAGTTGTCTTCATCGCAGAGACCTTCTGGACAAGACCGGGCCATATAATGAAGGTCTGAATATCCTGATTGACTGGGATATGACTCGCCGGCTGGCGTTCTTCACTGATTTTTGTCATATTCCCGATATTACGGGCGAATACTATCATCCGGAAGGGGAAAACGACAGGATATCGGTTCGGCGTCGCAAAGACAAGATGGAATATGCTCGCAACGTTCTGGCGATACGCACCACCAGGCCGGCTAAACCGTGGTCAAAGCTCGCCGATTTATCCATAATTTTTTTGACGGAACGGCTTAACCAGGATGCGGGCAATACCGTGGGACTTATCTGGCGCCATACTTTTTATCCATACAAGTTATATCTGCCGCTGCCAGGCGATGATTTCTCGCGGATTAATACGGATATGCCTAACATTGTTACGGTGCCCGTTGACTCTGTCTGTTCGCAATTGCAGTGTATTGACAGGGCTCTTGCAGATTGCGAGGGTGAATATGTGGCGGTGGTTCCAGCCGGCTTCCCGGTACGTGATATGTGGCTCGAAGATTCGCTTTATGCGTTGCTCAATACAACAAAAACAAACGAGGCATTCGAGCTTGAGGATTCCACGCCCTATTGCTGGGCTGTAGTTGCTCGCAAGGACCATTTGCAGCTTGCCCGCGGCAAATTTCCGCATCTGCCTTTACGCGACGGACTTATATCCGCTGGTGTTAATGTCCGACGGATACGTCCCGATGAAATTCCGTTCCAGTTCGACAGTTTGGTCAAAGAAGCCAAGGATGAGGAAAAAGCCCATAATTGGAAACAGGCGGCGGAAGTATATGAGTATATAGGCGAGCATTACCATAACCAGTTATTGACGAAATCATGGGCTACCTGGGCATTGTTTAAGGCGGGCGATTTGGACAAGGCGTCCGAATTTGCTTCATGGATAAATCAGCGTCGCCTGACGGCTGATATGCTGTTGCTTGAGGCGAAAATTAAACGCCGACGAAACGATTTTAAATCGGCCCTGGTTTTGCTCAAAAAGGCGGAGGAGATTATCGCTGGCAGTGATTCTGCCGGTGTTAAAACGTCATCGATTGCCACTAAATATTGCAATATCGCATAGATAACAGGAACCAGCCAATGTCTGAAGAAAGACCTCTTACAACCGAGACCGAACAAAATGAGATTGCCGAACAGCATAATTCAACACAGCATTATGAAGTGTTGATGGAGCTTGGCGATTGCCTGACGAACGTTGGGAAATACGATGAGGCACAGCGGAGATACGAAGAGGCAGCTTTGCTTTCTCCCGATGCCGCCGGGCCGTACGTTGGTCTTGGCGTTGTTGCACTGCAGAAAAATATGCTCGAAGACGCCGATATCGCATTTCGTGTTGCCTGCCGGCTCGACCCGAATTGCGCAAAGGCATACGCGGGGCAGGCGATGATTGAGCAGAAGAAGAAAAATTATTCCCAGGCGTTTAAAATGTATCTGAAGTGCCTTGAGCTTGAGAGTGATAATCTTACCGCTCTGCTGGGCCTGTTTCAGGCGTCCTGCCAGATGGGCTCGTTTGAAGAAATCATTCACTACCTTAAGGTTTATCTTGATATGCATCCCGGCGACACGTCGGTTATGTTCGCGCTGTCGGCTTTGTATATGAAAGACGGTCGGCTGACCGAATCGCGGAAGATTATTAAGGATATTCTGGTGTTGCAGCCGGAGCATAAGGATGCTGCGAACCTGCTCGAAGAGGTTGAACGCGGAATAGCACAGCGGGAACTGTCCGGGGTTTGTAGCCCATCAACTCTTCGATTGGACTCAGGGCATACTGTGCCCAGGACAACTCCTTCAAATGCGCTCTCATAACTGACAAATGAAGCAGGAAGATGAAATACAATTATTGAAAGAACTTGCCGGTACCTTGGAAAGGCAGATTGAGCTGGTTCGCCACGATGACGTCGCGGGGCTGGAGGGGCAGGTCGGTAATGGTGGACAGCTTGCCAGGAAGATAGCGGCTGCCGGTTTACTTGACAGACCGGCATACGACGGATGGCGCGAACGTCTGGCCGGGTTGTACCGGAAGCTGCAGCTTATGCTTTCGACCCGGAAAGACGCCGTTGCCGGACAGCTCAAGGCGGTTAACAAGGGTAGAAAAACACTTGCGATGTATAGAAGCAGTGTTTGAAGATGAAAATGGTTGCCCACGACAGCCTGTTTCTCCGATAAAAATTTTGAAATATTATAAAGGGTAAATAAAATGGCGGAAACATTAGGTTCTCTATGCGATAAACTTATCATTGTAAACCTTAAGATATGGCACAGTGATAATGAAGCTAAACTGTCAAGTTTGTTAAAGCAGGCAATAGCTATTCAGGACGAGTTAAATGAATTCATGGAGGACGCCCTTAAGGGAAATATTCCTCAGGACAAATTAACTTTTGCATCAAATAAAATTTATAGCAGGAAAGGGAATGACATCGAAGAAATCGAAGGAACAATCGGCGGCGTTTTTTCGAAGCTTGCCGAGGTAAACTGTGAATTGTGGCATGAACAAGAGAAGGTATATGAATTTGAAAAAGTGCCCGTTGAACATAAAAATGGTGTGGTGAAGGGCCTGGCCCTGTTAAATCTCAAAAGAAACAAATGTATTGACTTAATAGACAGGCAATTCGCTGATATGGTTAGAGACAAGTGTGTCCAATTCAGTTAAATATGAAAATATGAGGATTTTTCCGCCGCCTGACATTGAAATTAAGTTAAAAGGATAAGAAAATGCAATCGCCGACCAATTCAATATGCAATGGAAAACCTCGCGGTATTTTTATTAATGCTCAAAAGGCAAATTGCAGCATATATGAATCCGGGGTCATGGTCTATCAGTGCCTGAAATTGTCGGATAAATATAGTTTGGATTATATGGAAATTGATCCTCATAATCTGGAACTTAACAAATATGATTTTTATTTTTTCAATTATCATCATGCGACAATGAATTTTATTGATACGAAGACCATAAGGCAGTTGCCTGGTCTGACGCTTGTGACTATTCTTGAAACTTTACCTAATAATCCTTTCCCGTTATGTCCGCCGAGTGATTTCGATATTTATTGCGCCATAGATCCCACGATGAATGTTCCAGACAGAAGGGTTTATGCGTTCCCTCGCCCTCTTGAAGTCGCGGAGCATATTACGCCTTATAAAGAAACGGAAATTCCGGTCATCGGAAGTTTTGGGTTTGCGACTCCGGGCAAAGGTTTTGAATTGGTAGTTGATGCGGTCAACAAGGAATTTGACGAGGCGATCGTTAGAATCAATATTCCATGTTCGACTTATGCCGATGACGTCACGTATAAGCTTTTCAAGCAAAAATACTCGGATTATTTGAGTGGTTTATGTAAAAAAGTCGCTAAGCCGGGAATTAAAGTCATTATTACTAACGACTTTATGAACAAGAACGAATTGATTGAGTGGTGCGGTAAAAATACGCTTAACTGTTTTTTCTATGACCGAAATCAGCCGGGGCTTGCTGCGACGACCGATCAGGCCATTACAAGCGAAAGGCCTTTGCTGGTTTCAGCCAATGAAACATTCAGGCACATCCATAAATATATTAAACCCTATCCATATCAAAGTTTAAGAGAAGCCATTAAGTTTTCCAGGGCTGCCGTATTGAACATGAAGAAGGATTGGCATCCCAGGAAATTCGCGGAAAAATTTGAACAGGTGTTGGAAGATTGCAATATGCTTCCCGGAACTAAAAGAGAAAATGAAAATATTGTAATCGCCTCAGATGGGAAAAAAGATACGATTCTGATTGTCTCTCACAAAAAAGCGCAGTGCGGAATTTATCAATATGGCGTCGATATTGCTAATGCGCTTCAAAAGTCCAAAGTATATGATTTTGTTTATGTGGAATGTTCCAGTCAGTCGGAATTAAATGAGGCGATGGCGGTATATCATCCCAAAATCATTATCTATAACTATTACCCTTATACGATGCCCTGGCTGAATCGCCATATCACTAAAGGTTATCGCATTCCTCAATTTGCCATTATGCATGAAGTGACGCAGGAAGAAGCCGATAAAGCCACACAGGAAATGTTCGACGGATTTTTATGCCCCGACCCAACACTGAAGGAAAACAACCCGTATGTGTTTAAAACGGCAAGACTGATTCCGCAATATTATAATTACCAAAACATTCCGGATATAATTACGATAGGCAGCTTTGGATTCGGTTTTTGCGACAAGGGTTTTGAGCGATTGATTGATATCGCGCAGAAGGAATTTGACAGCGTAAGAATTCGTATCCACATGCCTTTTAACAGTCTGGCGGATGACAAAGGGGCTGTACATGCGCTGAATACCGCGGAACGATGCAGAAAAACAGTCACCAATAAAAATGTTGAACTGCAGATAAACCATTCTTATCTGAGCAAGGAGGAATTGTTTTCGTTCCTGGCAGGCAACACCATTAACGCATTTTTTTATGATACCAATAAGGACAAAGGTGTTTCAAGCGTTATTGACTCAGCCCTGGCTGTCCGGCGACCTATTGCAATAACAAAATCGGGAATGTTCAGGCATATCTGGAATGCCGTGCCTTCCATTTGTATTGAAGATTCCGATTTGAAAACGATTATCCGAAACGGGATAGTTCCGCTTGTTCCTTTTTATAATGACTGGAGTGAGGCCAGTTTCATTAAAAGATATGAAGAAATATTGGATAAAATATTAGGTAAAGCCAGGGATGATGCTGGCAAAATAGACATCCCAAAAGACATTTCTTGTGAATGTAAAGACACGGGTGTTGCTATCGAAAGGCAAGATGCTATGAATGACAGAAATGCGTTAATTCAAGAGGCCGAGAGATTGATTCAGGCGAAAGATATTATAAAGGCGAGGGGTATTCTTAATGGGATACTCAAACTTGATTCGCAAAATATTGTTAGTATTATCGATTTGTCCGTCTGTGATATTCTTGAGGGTAAAAGCGCCGATGCAATTAAGAAGCTGAACATTGTGTTGAGTATTGAACCGGACAACAAAGTTGCGAAAGATAATCTTCTGTATGTGCTTCAACAGGATCAAAATTGCGGGAATGAAAAGGGCGGCTCCAAGCAAATGCGGCCTATCAGTAATGTTCAAATTGAACTTGCGGGTCGGTGTTCTGCTGAGTGTGAATTTTGTGACTGGGTTCGACGTCCCAAAGAGCAGATGATTTGTATGGATACGGAATTGGCAAAAAAGTGTGTCCGTGAGGCGCGTGAACTTGGCGCAAAGCAGATATCATTTCATATTACAGGCGAGTCTCTCCTTCATCCCGATTTACTCGATATTCTTCCCCGTGACTATCCCATCCTGATAAGCACGAATTGTCTTCAGCTTGAGGACTCTATTGCACGCGAACTCGCCAACATGAAGAATCTCGCCATCATTCTTGCGGTGCTGTGGAGCGAGCCTGAGAAGAAGCGAATAACAAGCATCGTTAATGCCGCGTCGTTTCTCCAAATGAACCCTCACAATCGTTTAATCGTCTTGCAGATGATTTGCTCAAAGAATTCAATTCCGTGGGTTTCGTTCATGTATAATTATTTTTCTCCATACCTCAACAAGTTGTCGCAGCTTCAGCTCCACATCAAGCAGCCGTACACACAGGAGCCGGAACGTCCGACGTTAGGGTATATTCCCGAGGGCATTCCCGAGAGTCCGCGTGTACAGGTTGATCGGATGCCGACGCCGCAGTCATGCGGGCCGGATTGTGTGGCATTTTCGCCCAACCCTTCAACCGACATTTTGATACAATCGGATGGTCAGATTAAACCGTGTTTCAAGCGGTGGCCGCATTGGAATCTCGGTAACGCGCGGAACACATCGCTCAGGGAGGCATGGACGAGCGAACGATTTGCGGAAATACGCCGCATCTGGTCAAAGGGGGATCCTGACAACCAGTTGGCGTGTCATGATTGTATCCGCATGGCTGTTCCCCGAGGGGAGCCGGTCTGGTGGGGTCCTGGCGGAACAAATGTGCCTCCGTCGGCGCTCAATAGCGATCAATCAAAGAGATCTAATGATCCTAATCCTTATCCGAAGCTATATGTGTGAAGTAGGAAATTTTAACCACTATGGTGATAAAGAATCAGAGATGAATAGATGACGAGACAATAGTCATGAATGCAATTATATTTGGAGCCGGTGGACAGGACGGTTACTATCTGGAGCAGATATGCCGCAGCCGGGGTATTGATGTCATCGGCGTATCCCTTTGGGGGCCAGCCCGGATTCGGGGCGATATTGCGGACTTTGCTGTGGTTGAACGGATTATAGCGGAAAATAAGCCGGATTACGTTTTTCATTTGGCTGCGAGTTCGACTACAAGGCATGATGCACTGTTCGAAAATCACAGCGCTATTTCAACCGGCACAATAAATATACTGGAAGCGGTGAAACGCCATTCGCCTGCTTCAAAAGTTTTTATTACGGGAAGCGGGGTGCAATTCAAAAATAATGGGAAACCCATCTCTGAGGCGGATGAATTTGAGGCAAACAGCCCATATTCCGTCGCTCGTATTCAATCGGTCTATGCGGCACGTTATTATCGTTCGCTGGGTATTCGAACTTATGTGGGGTATTTATTCCACCATGAAAGCCCGTTCCGCGATGAATCGCATGTCAGCAAAATGATTACGAATGCAGTGCAAAGAATTTCATCGGGCAGCCAGGAAAAAATAACATTAGGCGATCTGTCTGTTAAAAAAGAATGGACGTTTGCCGGCGATACAGTAGAAGGTATGTTTACATTAGTCCAGCAGGATGAGGTGTTCGAAGCCGTGATTGGTTCGGGTGTTCCGTATTCAATTGAAAACTGGCTGGAAGTATGTTTTGGCATTATTGGCAGGAAATGGAATGATTATGTTATTCTTCGTGAGGGGTTCAAATCCGAGTATCCCCTATTAGTTTCAAATCCGTTTAAAATTCACCAACTGGGCTGGAGTCCCAAAATCAGTTTCAGGCAGCTTGCCGAAATAATGATTAATTATTCGCCACAGGTGAAACTATGAAATCATCATTTGGAATTGCTGTGTTTCATAATATAGGCGATATATTATTATGTACGCCTATAGCAAGACAGTTGAAAGCAGATAATCCGGATTGCGAAGTCATCTGGTACACATCGGAAAGATATAAATTCATTTTGGAAAACAATCCTTTTATAGACCAGATTGTGTCATTCGATGGCGATCCGTTAAAGCTTGACGAATCAATCCCGGAGTTAAAATCAAGGCATCAATGGCCCCAGTTTTTCACGCCGGCTGCGTATATGAATCGTGAGAAAACGCCTGGCGGAAGTCTGCCGGAACTCGTAAAGGGTTCTGTTGATTTTGAATGGACGGTTCCGTTTGTGCCGGTTCTGCGATTATCTGAAACTGAAAAAGCAAGGGCCGCTGCTTATTGGAATGGATTGCCATCAGGTAAAAAAATATTGATTGAGACCGAATTTAAATCTCAGCAAAGTCCCTTGACGGAAGAGTATATTGACAAATTATTTGAGATATTTTCGCCAATGAGCCCGATATTTGTCTTTACTGCGAAAAATAAGCCTGAATATTTTGATAAATTCAAAAATAAATATTCAAAAACATTCTGGTGTCAGGAGGAATTCAGATTAAATGCTGAGTTCTATAATCTTTGCGACGCTTTTGTTGGCGTATCGTCCGGGATATCCTGTCTTTCCAACTCCGATTATTGCAGGAATGATGTCCCTCATCTTGAAATATCAAGAGGATATCACTGGAGTAACGCTTCTTATTGCAGCGCTAAAAAGGAGTTATACGTATCCTATTCAAAGGCACGATATATTGACGGACTATATTGGCTTTTTAATAAATTAACTGATTCAGCGGCTGAACATTGTTTCTCTCCCCGTTTTATATCGGACTCCTGTGTTTATGGAACTAAAGAAATCGTTACCTGTACGCTCTGCGGCGCAGCCGGTTATACTGTGGCCAGGGGATGGGATATCGTTAAATGTAATAAATGCGGCAATATATATTCACACGTGCGAATGAATAAATGGGCTATGGAGAAGTATTATTCGGAGGTTTATGCGGTCAATCAACCCACCGCTGTGACGCCTGTCAGAGTTCCTTGCTCAAAAGAGGAAGTGGATTTACTTCCGGAATTCATCGGCGCTCAAAGGCGGGAAATTCTGGCGGAAATTCAATCTCTGCTTAAGGTTGATTTGGCAGACAAGGTTTTAATTGATATTGGCTGTGGTTGGGGTGCTTTTTTACATCATGCGAGAAATCAGGGAATGAAAGTCATGGGATTTGAATTTACCAAACCCAATGTTGAGTTTGGCAGGAATGTTTTAAATATTGATATCAGGCGGCAGCAGTTTATTGATGCGGATGATATTCAGGAGAATTCCGTAGATATCATCGTCATGAATCATTCGCTGGAACGTGTCCCGTACCCCTTTGAGTTTTTGGAAAAAATAGAATATGTCTTAAAACCCGGAGGCATTTTCTTTGGTATGGTTCCAAACTTTGAAAGTATTTGCTCGACAGCATTATTGGGAAAATGGGCTTGGATTGAACCAGATTGGCATTACACTCATTTTACGCCAAATACATTGAAAGAAACTTTGGCCCAAACGGGTTTTTATATTGAGCAACTATATACAACAAGCGGAGATTATGGTGATAACATCCCGATATTAATGTTGAAAAAAATAAAACCAGGGTTAAACGAACCAAACTATCAGCGGCACTTAAAAGAATTTCAAAAGCATGGAAGAGGAGAGCAAATCAATGTTATTGCAGTTAAAAGAGGAAGCTCAAAAGGCAGAATAAAAACAAAAGATAATTCTTTTAATCCTGGTCTTTCAAGTGCAGTCAGGAAAGTTTTGATTGTACGCAGCGATAGCATTGGTGATTTTGTTATCTTTGGCGGGGCCTTGAGGTATTTTAAAAAGCTTTATCCGCAGGCCCGGATTACTTTGGTTGTCAGCGATACGGTAACCGATATGGCGGCAGCGTGTCCGCATGTTGATTCCATTATGTCTTTCAATCGTGCAAAGATGGGACAAGACATACAATGTATGACTGACTTTGTGAATGTAATTCGTAAGGAGCATTACGATGTTGCCATTGCGCCGGCATTATCGCGAGATAAGTTTAGTGACTTTATAGTAATCAACAGCGGGGCGACTGAAAGGATTACTTGTTCTGGTGATACCGCAAATCTGCCTTTGGAACAATTGCGGGAAAATGATAAATATTTCACCAGGATAATTCCAATGGCTGAAGGAATCGGGTTGGAGACAGCCAGAAATGAAGAATTTATCAAAGGTCTTGGCGCAGAACTTGACGGCCCATACAAGCCGGATATCTGGTTGACGGAGGAAGATATCGCTTTTGCAGATAGGTTGTTGAAAAAACTGCAGATTAGTAAACCTGTAATTGTTGCTCCATTTGCTCAAACCAGGAAACGTAATTGGCCGGTTATTCACTGGATGAAGCTGGTTTCTATGCATGCTGATCAGCCTGTTGTTATTTGCGGTGTTGCAGGCGATAAAGCTGAAGCGGAGAAAATAATCAATCTTTCCGGTCATCGAAATATTCATAATCTGTGCGGCCAGACCACGATACGTCAATTAGCGGCGATTATTTCAAAAGCCAAAGTATGCGTCACTTGTGAATCTGCGGCTGCTCATATCGCAGCTGTTGTTAATGTGCCTCATATTGTATTGTTGGGGGGAGGGCACTTTGGCAGATTTATGCCTTATGCCGACACCACGCATTTGGTTTACAATAAGATGAATTGTTTCAATTGCAACTGGAAATGCAGTTATGGTCTGGATGTTCGATGTATTTACTATATTAGCGTTGAGGCTGTTGAGCAAAAACTGTGCGGGGTCCTTGGTAGTGATGCTGTTGAGCAAAAAATGTGTCGGGCTCTTGGCGTTGAGGCTGTTGAGCAAAAACCGTGTCAGGCTCTTGGCAGCAGTGACTATCTTATTTCAGCGATAGTTTCTACTTACAACTCAGAAGAATTTATTCGCGGCTGTCTCGAAGATTTGGAAAATCAGACGATAGCCGACAAGCTTGAGATAATAGTCGTTAACAGCGGCTCCGAGCAAAACGAGGAATCAATCGTAAAAGAGTTCCAGGAGAAATACGGTAACATCGTTTATATCAAGACGGAACGCGAAGGATTATACAGCGCCTGGAACCGGGCGATAAAAGCCGCATCGGGACAATTTTTGACAAGCGCAAACACTGATGACAGGCATCGCAGAGATGCTTTCGAGGTAATGGCAAATACTCTGCTTAAAAACACCGATGTTGTTCTGGTTTACGGCAACCAGATAATTACGGATACCCCCAATCCTTCTTTTGAGAATCATCACGTTATCGAAATGGCCAAAAGGCCAGAATTCAGCAGGCAACGACTGCTCTTTGGATGTTGTGTTGGGTCGCAGCCGATGTGGCGAAAATCACTGCACGATGAATTCGGCGGCTTCGATGAAACGCTGACCGGTGCTGCCGACTGGGATTTCTGGCTGAAAATTGCCGGAAAGTACAGCTTCAAACATATAGATGAATTTCTGGGGCTGTATTATCGTAACGAAAACGGTATTGAGCACGGCCGAAAAATTCACAGCTTGTATGAACGATATGCCGTGGGTAAACGATACGGCAATCCGTATATTTCGGTGATTAAGCAGTATGATGCCCCGGGCAATCCTCTGGTTTCGATTATAGTAACCGCGTATAACGCCGCGGATTATATCTCGCGAACCATTGAAAGCATTCTTATTCAGAGCTACAGGAATTTTGAGATCATTGTTGTTGACGACGGCTCTACCGACAATACCGCGGAGATTGTCCGCGGATTCAAAAACGAACCGATAAAATACTTCTTCAAGGAAAACGGCGGGGTGGCGTCCGCCCGCAATTTCGGTCTGCAAAAGTCCGGCGGGGCATTCATAATTATGCTCGACAGCGACGATATGATGACGCCCGATTACATCGCCAGTCACCTGCAGGGATTTGCGCAGCATCCGGAGGCGGATATGGTTTATTGCGATGATTTGCTTATCGATGAGCAGGACAAGCCAATCCGCGTAATTAACAGGCCTGAGTACTCGAATCCGGACGGGATTATATCCGATATGTTCCGCTGCGGTTTCCCGGTTGTGCATTTCAAAACCTGCATCAAAAGAAGCGTTTTCGACAAACTCGGTCTTTACGACGAACGGCTTATTGTCGCGGAAGATTACGATATGATGAGACGTTTCGTAAAACAGCAATTAAAGATGCGTCATTTGCCGGCGGCGTTATACCTTCGGCGGCTCAGGGCTGACAGTTTGTCAAAGGGCTTCAATGCTGCAAAAGCAAAAAGTCATTTTGATGTTATTCGCAGGTTTACAGAAACGTTTACTCCCGAGCAGTTATTTCCCGATGTACAATGGGATAAGCTGCCGGCTGAGCAAAAAACGATGCTGACCAAGTGCAGGGAGGCCCTTGCCTATCTCGGTATTGGCGAACAATATATAAATTCAAAGGCGCCGGATTATGCAGAGGCGGCCTTCGATATGGCCTGCGAGCAGTTAGACAATTGCTGCAAAATCGAGCCGGCAAACCAGCAGGTCAGGAATCTGCGGGAAAAATGTCAGTCCATTCGCGATAAACACATGTCAAATGCCGGGGAAAATATCTATCAGCAGGTTTGATTTGTAATGCCTGAATATGACCAAAATACTGAAAAGAAACACGGGTCTTTATCGATAATATGATGGATGGACCTGCCCGATGGCTTGATATGGGTATGTCCGATAATATGTTTGCAGCTTAATTGGAAAGCGGATAACAATGGCTACTATAAATTTTCCAGGTCTTTCTACGGGAATTGACACCAGCACGATTATCACACAGATAATTGATGCGGACAGCAATATTAAGAATATGTATCAAGACCGCGTAACAAATTTACAGAACGAACAGGAAGCTCTCGTTACTTTTAAGAGCAACCTCAGCGCCCTGCAGACCGCCGCGTCGAATTTGTCCAATGCTGATGATTTAAAGTCGTTCGATGTTACTTCCAGTGACGAGAGTATTGTTACTGCCGATGCCACCAGCGACGCTGCCGAGGGTACCCATTCTATTGCTGTAAATCAACTGGCAACCTCAGACCGCTGGGTACAGAGTACCGGTACCAAATATAACACCGATTTAGTAGGAGCCGGCACATTTATCTACTCTTACGGCGGCCTGGAGACCACAATTACAACTACCGCCACGACCACGCTTAGCGACCTCGTTGGTTTAATTAATAACGATGCGAATAATCCGGGCGTTACTGCGTCTTTATTGTCCTACAATAACCAATATCACCTGGTTCTCAGCGGCAACGATTCCGGCGCGGATAACAGTATTTTCGTTAATTCAAGCAGCACAGAAACATGGAAGGCCAATGACTTGCTGACCACCGGTGGTGGCGATAACGCGGATACAACCACGCTGTTAACCAAACTCGACAGTCCTCAGTTTAGCGGTACTTTAACCGGCGACGAAACCTTAGTGGTAAGCGGAACCGACCATAACGGCAAGTCGATTACTCCTGTTACTCTGAAACTTACGTCAAATACAACAATCGGTCAAGTTCTCGATGCGATTAACGAGGCCTATGACGGAAACGTCAAAGCCGTGCTCAAAAACGGAACAATTGTCGTTACGGACGCGTTTTCAGGCAAGAGCAAATTTACCGTCTCACTGGATTATCACGACACTGATTCTTCCGCGACCCTGAATATCCCGGCTTTAACCGAAGCTGACGTGGGCGGTTCAACGACGGCCTCCCTCACCGGATTCGCTGCCTCTGATTTTACTAGGAGCCAGGTGGCCCAGGATTCAAAAATAACGGTTGATGGTTTTCCGGCGGCTGCGGCGGTTTCTGAAGTCCAGCAGATTTCGCATTCCGCGGTAACAGGCGGCACTTTCACGCTTAGCTACGGCGGCTATACCACCTCGGCTATCAATTACGACGCAACCACTGCGGAGATTCAGGCCGCGCTCGAAAAACTGCCCAGTGTACAGTCGGGAGATATAACTGTAAGCGGCGATACCCTTGACAGCACTGGCACTGGCGACACGGGCAAGTTGACCTTTACATATGCAGATACCCTCGGCGACGTCAGCAGTATGCTGATAGATGCCTCCAAGCTGAACGGCACCCCAACACTCGATGTTACCGAGCAGACCAAGGGAGTTGATGCGTATATAAGCAGAAGCTCGAATACTGTTTCTGATGTTGTTGGCGGCATTACGTTTTATCTGCACGGCGTCACTGGCCAATCCACAAGTGACACAGCCGCAAGCCAGCAGATAACCCTTACCAGAGATACCGGTGCGCTTACGACAAAGCTTGACGCACTGGTAACGGCGTATAATACCGTGGCGACCTTTATCACGGCCAATACCGGTTACGATAACACCAACAAGAAAGCCGGCGTCCTGATGGGCGACTATACGGTTGACACCGTGCAAAACCAGCTATATACGTCGTTAGTTAATAATGCCAAAGGTTTCCTGTCAACTATCGATAAATACATTTCGCCCAGCCAGCTTGGACTTTCGGTTGACAGCTCCGGCCAGCTTAGTTTAGACACTAATATTTTAAACACGGCCATATCCGATAACTATCTGGGTGTGCTTGCACTTCTTGGTGCGGATAAAACCGGGAGCTCAGACAACAACGCTATCGGTTTTTATTCGGCGAACGCCAATTACACGACTGCGGGTGAATATAATGTTAAGGTAACAGTGTCGGGGGGGAAGGTAACAAGCGCAAAAATTAAGATGTCAGATGAAAGTGACTCGGCATGGCGAGATATGAAAATATCAGGTAATACTGTTACTGGAAACAGCACATTTGACCACAGTAGCGGCTACCCGGTATATGACGAGAATGGGCTGCAGCTTAGCATTAATACGAGCAAGGATGGCGACTATGCTGCCACAATTGATGTCAAGCAGGGCTTTGCCGGTGCGCTTAATGATGCTCTCACCGCGGCAACCAAAGACACCACCGGCTCTGTAGATATCGACAGTAATAGCATCCAGGACGAAATAGATAGTCTTAATGACAGAATAAGTGAGGAAACCACTCGACTTGCTGCGGAGAAAGATCGGCTCACTACACAATACGCAGATCTCGAAGCGACGCTTACGCAGCTTAAGAGCCAGTTGGCGGAAATAACGGGGTCAACCAGCTAACGGATGTCCGCCTTTGCTTATTAGCTCTTTCTTCTTTTTTGACGCAGGCGGTGCAGCATTGCCATTACTTCCGCCACTGCCACGTACAGTTCCTGCGGTATTGGTTTGTCGATGGGCACGGTTGCGAATATCGTTCTTGTTAACTCAGGCCTGCGGACAATCGGTACGCCGTACGCACGCGCCACTTCCATAATTTTCTCTGCCATGTGGTCGGCACCTTTGGCTACTACCATCGGGGCAATCATTGTTTTCTGGTCATATTTTATTGCTACGGCAAAGTGTGTCGGGTTGACCAGCACCACCTTGGCCTTCGGGACTTCCTGCAGCATTCGTTTCAAGCTCATCTGCAGCTGGATTCTGCGGATTCTGCCCTTGATTTCAGGAGAGCCCTCGGTGTCTTTGTGCTCCTGTTTGACCTCCTCTTTTGTCATCTTAAGGTTTTCTGTGTATTGCCACTTCTGATAGAACGTCTCAGCGATTGCCAGCACGAGAACGGCTATGCAGACGCGGATACACACACCGAATATTATGCCTCCCGTCGTGGTAATTATTTGCGCTGACCAGGCCCACCGTAGTTTCATAAATGTGTCGATCTGGTCGCTCAAATATACCCAGACAATGATAGAGATGAGTATCAATTTAATTATTGAAACCAGCAGTGCCACTAGGGACCTCATGTTGAAAAGCTGCTGTATGCCCGAAGTGGGATTGATTGCGTCAAATTTCAGTTGGATGGCCCCGCTGGCGAAGTTTGGGCCAATCAGAGCTAAACTTATAAAAACCGCGCACACTGTCATCGCCGCAAAGATTGGTATGCTTATTATTATCGAGTCGATAATCTTGGTATTAAAAAAGTTTATAAATGTGTCCGGGCTGGAGAACACCTGCGTCCTGCATGACATTCCTTCCTTGATAAGCGATGTTGCCCATACGGCAAGATGCTCGGATAATAACGCAATTGTAACCATAAGTGCCAAAAGCGTTACTACCGAAACCAGCTCGTGGATTTGCGGAACGTTACCTTTGCTCCTGGCATCCAAAAGGCGTTTCGCTGTCGGTTGTTCTGTCCTTTCTGCTGCTGATGCATCAGGCATTTCTGGTTCCTATAACTGCTTTCTTATAATTTATCTATTGTCAGGTTGGCTTGCATCGAAATATTCACAAGGGCAATAATTTTGCCATCATTTTAGCTGTTTCGCTGACGAATCCGTCAATGAAAGGCACAGATGCAATCAACATCACGAAGCCGAGAGCTATTTTCAGCGGAAAACTGATAAAAAATATGTCCATATCAGGAACTATCCTGGCAAGAATTGCTAATATAAACATTAACATCAGCAGTGCTGCTAATATGGGTGCTGCCAGTTGCAGGCCGGCTGCCAGCATCATTGCGGTTGCCTCATATATATTACCAGTCAAAGCTGCTATCGAAGGTATCTTGCCCGGGGGGAAAAGCTCAAAACTTTTATGCAGCACCTTCAGCAGCAGGTGATGACCGTTGGCTGCGAGGAATGCTATGGTGAATATCAACTCCAGCAAAGTTGCCACCGGCAGACCCTGCTCGCCCGTCAGCGGGTCTAATATCTCAGCCATTGTCAGGCCCATCTGGTCTTCTGCTATTCGGCCGGCTAATTGGACTGTGCTAAATAGAACGCTTGCGATTATGCCAAGGGCCAGCCCGTATGTTGCCTCACTGCCTAGCAGTAATATCGCCTGTATTGCCGAGACCTGATGTGCTGCCGCAATTGCCGGGTTTATCAGCGAAAAGAAAATCGACAGTAATATCGTAACCGCAACTTTTATCGTTACAGGAATTGAAGGTGTTCCGAAGACCGGCGCAATCAGGAAAAACGCCGAAATCCTCGTCATTACCATCGCAAAACCAAGCAGTTTCTCAATAATAATCGCGTCCACGATTATCGCCCGACGTTTTGGATATACGAGAAAATTTCGGTGGTGAATCGAAGCGTAACTTCAAGCATCCACCCGCCGAATATCAGTGTAACGGCGCCTACGGCCACGAGTTTAGGAACTGTGGTCAGTGTCATATCGCGAATAGATGTTACTGCCTGAAACAATGTTACCACTACGCCGACTATGATGCAGGTCAACAAAATAGGCGCCGACAAAAGCAACGCTGTTTCGAGTGTGTGACGGCCAAGAAAAAGAGTGAAACTTGCGTTCATGTTTTAACCCGTAAACAGTTATCTGAAACTTAAACTTAAACTTTTGGCCAGCAGGCCCCAGCCGTCAACAAGTATGAATAATACCAGTTTCAACGGCAGCGAAATCATCATCGGTGGTAGCATCATCATGCCCGCGCTTAGCAAAACGCTCGCGATGACTATATCAATCAGCAAAAATGGGATAAATAACAGGCATCCCATTTCAAAGGCGGTGCGAAACTCGCTTATTACAAAAGCCGGTATTACGATGTGCAGTCCTATGTCCATAGGATTGTTGGGACGCTCTATCTTTGCCATTTGAACAAACAGCGTCAGGTCTGCCGGCCTGCATTGCCGAAGCATAAATTCCTTTAAACTGTCGCTCGCCTTTTGCGATGCTGTCTGGAAGTTAATCTGGTCCGCAATATACGGCTGGATGGCGTTGGTGTTGATTTGGGTCAGCGTGGGCATCATTGTGAACAGGGTCAGGAATAACGCCAGCCCCATAATCGCTATATTCGGCGGAATTGTCTGTACCGTCAGTGCCCGGCGAACAAACGACAGAACAATTACTATCCGTGTAAACGACGTCATCATAACCAGCAAACTTGGCAGAATCGCAAGACCTGTGAAGATAATTACGAGCTTTAGAGGTGTTGACCAGTCCTTTGCTTTGCCCTGGTCGGCGGTCGCTTTATCTACGACTGTCATTAAATCACCTATGCTCGGAATGGAGCCCGGCGGCGCAGTTGTTACTGAGTTAGTGCCGTTTGGCATTGCGGGCAATTGCGGCATTTGTGGCACACTGTTGGTTTGTGTTTGTGCGGCCAAAACAACGCCGGATGCAGCCAGCAAAACTAAAATCGTTAATAAAACACGCCTGTCAAACATTCGTCTGTTTAACTCCTTTTTTCCAGTTCGGCGGCAAAGCTCTGCCCGGAATCGGTCACGTCCGCCAGTATCGTGATGGTTTCACTGGTGCTGCCTATCAGCAAACGACGTGAGCCGGCCGAAATAAGGTGTATTGACTTGCGAGGACCAAGGTGATGAGTTTCGATGACTCGTATTTGCTTGCCGGGCAGATTCGAAATTTTGGGCAGTAATTTTTTCGAAACGTAAACCACTCCTGCGCCCAAACCTGCGACTACCAGTATGGATAGCAGCATTTTATAAATAAATTCTCGTTCGCCTGAAACGCCGAACGGCTCGTATGAGGGCTGTGAACCTGATGTGTTCTTCTGAATTTGCTGAGAAGTAGCGGTGTTTGGCTCCTGCCCCGATGACGATGATGCCCCGATAGCGGCGGACAATAGCCCGCCGGCCAATATCAACCCCGCCGTTATCCCAACGAGTTTTATTTTGTTTATCGCCATTGTTAATCACGCCAAACAGGGACTTTCACATGTTTTATGTGCAAATGCCGTGCCTAAGGGGCCAATAACGCTAATACGCGGATAATAAGGCCACAGAAGGGGGGCCAAGGCGAAAAAACGACGAAATGTTGAAAAACTTGACACTATCGCGAGGGTTATTTTACCCTGACAACGCCTATAAAAATCGATTGCCCGGCATTAACGCTGTCTTTAACTATCCAGTCGCCGCCGGTACCCGCCCCCCACGAATATATAGACCATTGGCTGTCGGGCGGCATATTGCCGCGAATAAAATCCGCGACCGCATCCGCTCGTTTGGCTGATAGCAGCCATTGTTGTTTCCCCTCCGGTTCTTGTGAAGCCAGTCCTACCACGTACAACTTTAGTTTTTCGTTGTCAGATTCCTGAAGGTCTGTCGTGAATTTGGTTAAAAAATCTTTAGCCGGAGGTTCCAGCGTATATAATCCCTGTCCGAATGTGATTGGGGTAACGACAAAATCCGGCTGACCCCAGCTTAATTGCGATTTTGAGGTTTTCACATGGGTTCCAAGCCGGTTGAAGACCCGGCGGATTCTTTCCTCTGCTGCGTCTATTGTTCTGCCCGAGGCATCCTTGTCCTTGATTGGATAGTATGTTTGATAAGCTTCGAAAGACACGGAGTTCTTGGCGGAACCATGTTTTTTGGTATCTCCGCCAAACACACCTTGCAGGCCGAATCCGTTACTCGACTTCTTGAAACCGGCTATTGTTGCCTCGAAAATGCCTTCGCGATCGTTGGTTATCGCGCCGCTTTTTTCGTGGGCCATCGTTAGCAGCATTACAAAAAAAGCCATCAACAGCGATATCATATCCGCGAAGGAAATTATCCACAGCGGCGATTTTTCTCCAGCTTCTTCAACTACGGCAGGTTTGTTTTTCACTTCTATGTGCCTTATTCAAGCAATGTTATTTCCAGTATTCGCACGGTCTTGTAATTTGTTTCAGGTGTTGTCGCTCGCGTCCCCACACTGAATCTGTTTTTGGGAACGCCTTTGTCGCACAGATATTCGACTACGGCGATGGCCCTGTTAATCCCCGTGTCGGGACTATCTCCAGGCCCTACTTCGCTGACTGCGATTCGGCCCGAAATTTTGCTTAAGAGCAATGCCAGAGGGTCGAGAAATTCTCGTCCTTCTGCGGATATCGCTATTCCGCTGCCCAAAAAGGCCTTGTCTGATTCGATTATAAAAACCTTCTGGCTCCTGAAGTCCTTCGGTCTCGTTTCGGCCAGCGCACCTGGGCCTGAAGGGTTTTCCAAAGTCGGCTTTTCACTTCCTTTTTCACCCTGGCCAGAGGCCACCATTTGATGCCCCATTTTTCCAAGCGGCTGTTCCCTGAGCCACCCACCGTATAAATCGGGAGCTAATGTGGCATTGATTACCTGGCGAAGCTTTATGGCTTCATTTGGACCGAAAGACGAAAAGGTAGTCAACATCACAAAAAACGCCATAAGAAGTGATGCCATATCCGCGAAAGAAATCATCCACAGCGGAGCCCCTTCGCCGGAATCTTCTTCTTGTGGTTTCGGTTTTCCTGCCATTATACCTTGGCCTTTAACTCTTCACGCCGTTTCGCAGAAATAAATATCTGCATTTTTTCCCGCACAGCCGTCGGGCTGTCGCCTTTGGCAATAGCACAGATGCCGGCTGTAATCATTTCCATTGAAAGTTTTTCGGTTTTTGAATATTGGCCGAGTTTGCCTCCGAGAGGAAGGAGTATCAGGTTGGCAGTTAACGCCCCCCAAAACGTGCAAACCAGTGCGCAGGCCATACCTTTGCCGACCTCATCAGGGCTTTCCATTCTACTTAACATTGACACCAAACCAATCAATGTTCCCACCATTGCGAATGACGGACAGGATGCGCCCATAAAATCAAGAATCTTTTTGCCCATTGCATGCCGTTCCTCAAGATACTGCACCTCAAGTTCCATCGTTTCGCGTATTGATTCTGTGTCCTGCCCGTCTATAACCATTTGCAGGCCCTTAATGATAAAACTATCCTTGATTTTGGGTATCTCCTGCTCGAGCGCAAGCGCGCCGTCTCTCCTGTTGATGGCGGTGTAATTGACCATTTTTCTTATAAGTTCCTGTGGCGAGACGGCTTTGTGAAGAAGCGTCTTTTTGACAACCGAGAATATCCCGAGGAGTTGTCCCATCGAAAAATGTATCATTGTTGCGCAAGACATCCCCCCGAAGACAATTGCGAAAGCGGGGATGTTAATAAATAGCCCGATGCTGCCTTCGTGCTGAATGGTTCCGATGATTACGGCAAATCCGAATATTACGCCTAATACTGTTGCGATATCCATATCAGTTTATTCTTGCTCCACGACTTTTTTTAAACGTTGGCACAGAACTGCCGCCAGTTTTGGTTCCGTCGATACTATTTCCCCAAGCAGTTTTCCTTTGCTGCGTTCGTTCATATAAAACAGAATTTTCACCGCGTCATCGATATTTCCGCCCTCTGCCTTTCCTGATTCGAGCTGCTTGGCGCACATGCTGGTTATAATTTTGCTGGCGCCTACCGGGTCCATTTTGTCGTATGTCGCTGCGATAGCCGTCAAATTTACCTTTTCGTTTTCTGTTATCGCGGTGCGTGTTGCCAGAAGCTGGTTTTTCTGTTCTTTAAGATTTGCCACCATGGTTGCCAGTTCGACTCGAAGCTGGTTCAATGTTTCAATGTCTTTTTTGAGCGTGTCCTGAGTTATTTGAAGGCGTGATTCTCTGACTTCCAGCTCTTTTTCCTTGATTTCGTAATCGTTTATCTTTTCACGAACTTCGTAAACCAAACTTTTAAGCTGCTTCTCTGTCAGCCCTTTTGCTGCTTCGATTTCCGCTTCTGCTGTTGTTTGCGATTCCGCCTCGGCTGACTTGGAGAACTCTGCCTGTGATTTTGTGGCGGATGTTGCCGGTTTGGCTTCCGATGTTTTGTTTTCAGTGGTTTCGGCTGTTACCGGAGGGGTTGATTTCCTGCCAAGCATCCGTGCCCCGAAAAACGCCCCGGCAAAAGTCAAAAGCCCCGCCGCGGAGGCGATTATTATCAGTTTTTTGCTCACTTTTGGTTCTCCTGCAAACTAACGGATAAATCTGATTCCTGCTTTAAATTCGTTTCCTGCTCAATACTACGCCTTTCTCTGGTAAAGCTTAAAGTCGCTGTCTCATCAAGCTGTTTCTGCTCTAATTTTTCCTGTGCCTCAATATATTTTCTTTGTGCCTGTTCTCGCAGACGCTCCAAACCCTCCTTGAATCGCCTTAGCCTCAAAACCTCTGCGATTTTCTCTTTTTGTTTTACCTCAAGTTCGCAAACGTTTGTCTTAAGCTTCTTTATCAGCTCGTCGGTTGTGGCTGAATTCCGCAGGAAAAATTCCTGTGTGCCCAGCCGTTCGCTTGGCTTCTCATTAACTATCGATTCAAGTATGTCCCTTAGTATCTGCTGTTGCGCAAGTAAGCTGCTTCGGGCCTGTGCCAGTTTATCTGTTATGACAAAGAGCTCTTGTGTTTTTATTTGTTCCTGTTTGGCCTTTACGTCGAGCACTCGCTGTAATCGCCATGTGAATCGCTTCATTTATTCAGCTTCCTCAGTTCTCGTCGCCAAGCAGATTGTCCCATGTCTTGGTAATTACTAACATTTGCCCCAGGGTATCCTTAAGCATCGTTCTATGCCGGACCGGCTGAATGAGAAAATCTTTTATCCGGTCTATCAGGGTTATAGCCCCGTCAATTCGCCTGTTGCTTCCCGGCGAAAATGCTCCGATGTTAATCAGGTCTTCGGCGTCTGCGTATATCGCGTATATTTCACGCACTTTTCTTGCCGCTGCTTTGTGCTCTGCGGTTGTAACCACCGGCATCAGACGGCTCACGCTGCCGAGAATGTCCACCGCTGGGAAATGTCCGCGCTCTGCAAGTTTACGGGACAATACTATATGCCCGTCAAGCAAACTCCTGGCGCTGTCCGCAACCGGGTCGCCCAGGTCGTCGTTTTCCACAAGAACGGTCAGTATCCCCGTGATACTGCCTTTTTCGGCATGTCCAAGCCGTTCGATTAGTCGAGGCATAAGCGCAAAAACGCTTGGGCAATAACCTTTTGTTGCGGGCGGCTCGCCGGCCGCAAGTCCTATCTCTCGCTGCGCCTGCGCAAACCGCGTCAGCGAATCCATCATAAACAGAACAGTTTTCCCTTTGTCCCTGAAATATTCCGCAACAGTTGCCGCGACGAATGCCGCCTTGACTCGCTGTATGGGCGGCGAATCGGAGGTTGCCACCACGACAACGCTGCGGGAAAGACCATCGGCTCCGAGGTCATTTTCAAGGAATTCTCGCACCTCTCGACCTCGCTCGCCTATCAGGGCGACAACGTTTACATCCGCTTCGCTCGACGTGGCTATATCCCCCAGCAGCACGCTTTTGCCAACCCCGCTGCCCGCAAAAATGCCTACTCGCTGGCCTTTTCCACACGTTAGCAGCCCGTCAAGCGACCGGATACCGAGTGACAGCGGCTCACTTATCTTTGTCCTGCTCAACGGAGGCGGGCTGTCCGTATCAAGCGATCTTTTTTCCGTTCCGGGCAAAGGCCCTTTATCGTCAATCGGTTCTCCTAACCCGTTAATGACCCTGCCGAGTATGCCGTTGCCTAAAGTAATTTGTCTGGGGGTGGTCCTGGCTGTTACAGCATCGCCTTGTGATATACCGGCTATATGCTCAAGCGGCAGCAAAATCAGATGGTTATTATTAAACCCTACCACCTCCGCCAGCACTCGCTTGCCGTCTCTAAGGTGAATCCCACATAACTCGCCAAGACCTACTATAGGCCCGTTGGATTCCACCGTCAGGCCGGAAACTTTGACAACAGTGCCCTGGCAATCCAGCAAGTTGATTGTGTTAAGCGCCGAATGCAGCCGCTCAAAATCAATTGTTAATTCTTCAGTGTAGTTTTCAGTCATAACTCACATCGCCTTGCTCAGCGCCCTGGCGACCTGTTCAAGGTGACCGTCTATTAATGATTCGACCTTGCCTTTTGGCGTTTCGACAACACACTCCGCGGGCCCAATCCCGGGGTCTGCGACAAGTTTTACGGAGGCAAGCATGCTGTCGCTTTTTTGCAGTTGCTGGCATTTGGCTAAATCCTGAGGATTCAGTCGCACTACGATATTCTGACGTGCCGGTGCGTTGTTCAGCGCCTCCTGTACTATCGATTCGATTTGATAGTCGCCGTCTTTTACCTTTTGCGACAATATCTTTCTGGCTATCTCAATCGATAATTTTGCTATCGCCTGCCTGTGCTCAACAATCAGCCTCTCATATACAAATTGCAGTTTTTTTGCCGCCGCCTCCAGCATCTCCAGCGCCTTGTCATACTGCAACTTTTGAGTTTCCAGATTGGTCTGCATCGCGGTTTCGATATTTCCCCCTGAAACCGGCTCCAGTGAAAGTGGATCCATCACAGCCGACCGGCTCTCGACGATATTTATCGAGCCGATTGGTCTTGGCAGTTTGACTGTTGGCATATCCGGCATAGGACTAACTCTCTATGAACATAAGTTCGCCTTTGATATTCAAATCCCGGAGAATCTTGACGATATCTTCTCTCGCTGCCGCTATATCTTCTTTCTTCGGAGACGACATAAGGGATGTTTCTTCGTCAATCATTGTGTTGGCGCGCTCCGATATATTTGACCGTATTTTTTGTTTTATCGCCGCGTCTACGTTATTCAGCGCAAATGCAAATTTCTTCGCGTCGATGCCGCGAAGTGCCTGCTGCAAAGACCTGTCTGTTACAAATACGATGTCTTCCCAGATTATCATCAGCTCCGCCACTTTATCGGCTGCATCGCTGTCTTTTTCCTTGATTGCGTTAATCAAACCGTCGCGCACTTCCTTGCCGAGATTCCGCAGAATCACCGCCACTTTTCTAAGTGATTGGTCTGGCGCTTGTGTAGCGGCGGCAATCGCCTCGGGGCGGGCCATTGCTTTCAGGTGTTCGTTTACCATACTCGCTATGCGCAACTTGGCTTCTATGCCTACGTTCTCTTTGCCCGTCATTCGACTTATGACGCTAAGTCGAACTCCTTCTCCCAGCAAGCTGAGAACCTCTGAGCTTTTCTTGGGGTCCAGTTCCGACAGAATCACACCGATTGCCTGTGGGTGTTCGTTTTCAATTGCCTTGGTGAGCACCTTGGCCTCAACCGACCGGATTGGCATAAACGGGTCCCGCCTGTGCAGCAGGTTCCCGATTTCCTTTTCTATCTGCGTGGCTTTATCGGTTCCTACCGCGTTTTTAAGCATTTCGTCAAGAAAATTTTTGAATTGAGCCGTCTCGCCGCTACGAAGATAATTGCAAAAGTCCGCCGCAAGCTCCATGCTTTCCCTGCTGTCGCGGTATCCGGAAGCGTCCAGCACCGCAATTTCCAGCGCAAGCTCCTGTACTGTTTGCGGGTCCATTCCCTTAAGCAGGTCGCCTGCCGTAGGCGCGTCAAGCCCCATCAGCAGCATTGCCGCTTTTTGTTTGCTTTTAAGTTGTATTGTTGCTTCTGCCATATCGGTCAGCGTTTATGTTTCTTATTTTTCCTGCAGCCAGTTCACAAATAATCGCCTTGCCTGGTCCGGGTTGCTTCGCATGACATCCGCCAACTGCCTGCGAACAACCACCGGCTCTGCCGCCGACGCTCCTCCCGTCAGCATTCCGACGGCTTCAGTTCCAGCCGGGAGCTGAACGGGCACCTCAGCCGCCGCTTTCTTGCTCGCTTTTGTGAATATCTTCAAAACTAATAACGCGCTGATTGCCATAATCCCAAGAGAGGCATTACGGGCAATGGCTATGTAATCCAGTTTCTTCGGGGGCTGTATATCTTCAGGCGTAACGGCAGGGTGGTAAAACTTCGCTTCGACCACTTTCAGCGAATCCTTGCCTTTAAGGTTAAGACCAAGCGCGGTCTCAATGAGTTTTTCCACCTCTGTCAGCGGCATTATCTTGGCGGCTGCGCCCGCGGCTTGCGGCTGGTTTGTCTCGGCCGGCGACAGGTCAACTACAGCCGCTACCGACACCGAGGTTACTACGCCCGGAACGCTGCTTTTTTGCTCGACTGTTTTGCCGACAAGGTATTCGGTCGTGGATGTTTCATCTTTCTTGACTCCGCCTGCCAGAGTTTTTCCCGCTTCTCCGCCGGTTGCTGGCTCCGTTTCGGAGTTACTCTTTGTCTCTTCCTTGGTTACTACTTTCCCTGTGGGGTTGTATGTTTCAGTAACCATTTGAATGCTCGTCATATTGACTTCCGCGCTTACCCGAACAGTAGCTCGTCCGGGTCCCAGGACAGTAATCAGCATCTGTTCCACTTTATTGGCAAGGTTCTGTTCGATCCGCTCTTTATAATCCTGAACGGTTCCCGCGTTGCTCGCCACCGCGCCATCCGACTGGCTGCTGAGCAGCCGGCCGTCGCTGTCAACTATGGTTACGTTTTCAGTCTTGAGGCCTTCGATGCTGCCGGCCACTAAATTGGCGATTGCTGCGATATTTGTGTTGCTAAGCCGGTAACCGGGTTTAAGTTTCAATACTATCGATGCGCTTGTCTGCGGCTTGCTGGAATTGAAAAGCACCTGCTCGTTGCTGACTATGTGGACCCTTGCGTACTGCACGCCATCTATCATCTGGATACTCTTGGCAAGCTCGTCCTGAAGCGCACGCTTTAGATTAACGTTTTGAACAAACGGGCTTATGCCTATTTTCTCGTTGTCGAACAAGCTGTATCCGCCTTGGTCGCCTCCGGGCAGCCCATCCTTGGCCAGGTCAATCCTGAGCTGGTAAATTTTTTCTTTCGGGGCATAAATGCTTTTGCCTCCGTTGCGAAGCTCGTATGCAATACCCTTCTCGCTTATTTTATCGGTAACTTTTGCCGCGTCTTCCGGACTGAGGTCTGCGTATAACATTTGCATATCGGGCATTTTGGCCCAGTGAGTCATCAGCATACCTATTGCGCCCATAGCCAGAATAATCGCCATCAGCAGCGCACGCTGAACCACGTTAATCTTTTGCCAGACCGCGACGATTTTTTGTAAGAAATTCATATCCTATGCCTGCCTCGGATGTTTATTAACCCCCGGTTACATCTGCATGTTCATTGTCTGTTTATAGGCGTCAATCAGCTTGTTCCTTACGCCGACGAGCACTTTGAAGCTTATGTCTGCCTTTGCAACTGCCGCCACAACCGACGCGATATCATCATTGCGCCCCGCAAGCAGGTCCTGTATCGACATATTCGATGACTGCTGATCCTGGTCCACGTTTGACAGGTATTTTTCGACTGCATTGACAGTTTTGGAGAATTCTCCCGTTTGCCCTGTTTCACCCTGCGGCTTTGATACCTGCTGTAGGGTGCCAGTTGTCGCCTGACCTATATTCGGGTTGAAATTAATCATATTCTTTCACCTCACTTAGCGAAGAAGTTCGAGTGTCGTTTCTACCATTTGCTGATACCGTTTAAGAACCGCCGCGTTGGCTTGGTATGTACTGGTCGCAAGCGACAGGTTCATCATTTCGACGGGCAAGCTGACATTGGGCATATTAACGTAGCCATTTTTGTCTGCCTTGGGATTACCCGGGTCGAGCATCTTTTGGAAATCACTCGTATCCGTTGTAATTTTGTCAATCTCCACACCGCTTATTTCGTCTTTTTGCGTTTTTAATACGGCTTCCAGCCGTCGGTAGGGTTCCCCTTTGCCTGCGTCTGTGGTTTGAGCATTGGCGATGTTCGAGGAGATTATCTCCATCTGCTTGTTTTGCGCACGCAAACCGGATACCGCTATATCTATTGGCCCATATGCGTTTTCTATTCTCATATCTGCCTTTCGTTATCTAAACCGCCCGTAAATACGGTCATGTGATATTGATTGCAGTATCGATTTGAGCGTATTTTTTACTTAGCAGCCTTATGAACGTTGTGTACCTTAGAGTGTTTTTGACCATATCGCCGACCTCAGCTTCAAGGTTAACGTCGTTGCCGTTCGGATTTACCGCCGTGTTTTTCGGCTGGTAAAGCTCGGCTTTAAGCTCATCGAGGTTAACGTTTTCGGCGTCGCCCGATTCAATCGCTTTGGCGAGCATCTGCTCGAACTTAACCCCTAAGCGGCGATAGCCGGGCGTTTGAAGATTTGCTACGTTGTTGGAGATAGCTTTCTGCCGGAGGGTCTCGGCTTTTATCCCGGACTCCAGCAGGTCGATTATGCCTGTTTTTGACATATGTCTTTCCCCAATAAATCTGCCCCCCGCATACCTTCAGCAGGGGTGCGCACTTATTTCTTGCTATTCTGATAGTGCAATAATCGTGCCAAATTACTTCAGCAGGGGTTAAACCCTTGTTTTTCACTCAAAATCGGGCTTTCCTTCAAAAAAGGAGTCAGGAGTCGTTTTTTCTGTTTTCTTGCACGTTCGGATTCTATACACCAAGCCGGGTTTCTTGACGGGTAAATCGGCTTCTGAAAAATCCCCGATTTTTGTGTCCGGCAATTGTTGCCGGAAGATTTCACCACGTTATGGCTATCATGGGGATAACTCGCTATGTGATAAAATTATATTGTGCGTTTAACTCCATTGTTAGCAAGTAGATACGAATATCACCTGCTGTGGGCAAATAAGCTGGCATCGTAATTGCTACTTTAATGGGAAAGGTAATAAAACTATGAATATAAATTTAACGACAATTGTTGCTTTATCTGCTTCTTCAACCCAGTCGGCTGGCGGTCATTCCGCTAATAAAGCAGGCAGGTCAGATGACGCCACAGCAACTTCGGCAGGGGATAACCAGGTTGCCTCGGATACGGCAACAAACCGCACCGGCTATACTGATAACGAGGTTAGCGAGAAGACATCAACGGCAAGTTCGACTAAAGAATCGCAGGCGTCTCAGAGCAATGATACCCAAACAAAGGTAACAGATAAAACCGGTGGTAAGACGAGTTCCGACTTTAATAAGGTTCTTAAAAAACGTTTAAAACAGGATGAAGCAGAAACCGACCAGGATGCTGAACAAGACACAATCCAATCCCAAACATCCGTCGCCAATGACACCAGCCAGACAGCACAGGCCTGCAGTTTACCTGTAATTCAAGTTGAGGTTGCGACTCCGGAACAGCAGCAGCCAGCCGAGGATGTATCGACTTCGATTGAGCCAACCCAGATTATTCCGCAAACGGACCAGTCCGCTGTGCAAATTAACCAAACCGATTCGCAAACGAGCCAATCCGCCTCGCAAACCGACCAAACTACCACACAAACGAGTCAACCCGTTTCACGACTTCCGGTGCAAGCCGTTTCTGTTTCCTTGCCCCAGACCCAAACCGTTGATAATGGCGTTCAAGTCGCCCTTCAGGATACTCAGGGGCAGGTTGTCCAGTTGGACGCGTTGCAGCAGACACAGATATCTGTTTCGGACGAGGCACAGACAAAGACACAGGTGCAGGCGCAGAATTTGACAAATACTGCTCAGGCGACCGAGCCAACAACCCAGCAAATGCCGCAAATTTCTGTTATTAACCAAAGTCAGGACCAGTGGCAGCCAGCCGAGGATGTATCGACTTCGATTGAGCCAACCCAGATTATTCCGCAAACGAACCAGCCCACTGTGCAAATTAACCAAACCGATTTGCAAGCGAGCCGGTCCGCCTCGCAAACCGATCAAACTACCATACAGACGAGCCAAACTGTTTCACAGATTCCGGTGCAAGCCGTTTCTATTTCCTTGCCCCCGACACAAACCGTTGATAATAGCGTTCAAACCGCCTCTCAGAATACTCAAGGTCAGGTCATCCAGTGGGACGCCTTGCCACAGACACAGATAGCTGTTTTGGACGAGGCACAGGCAAAGACACAGGTGCAGGCGCAGAATTTGACAAATACCCCTCAGGTGACCGAGCCAACAACCCCGCAAATGCCGCAAATTCCTGTTATTAACCAGGGTCAGGAACAGCAGCAACAGGGGCAGGAGCAAACACAGCCGGTACCTGTGCAGATGACTTCTACAAGTACGGTAAACAATCAGGATGTCGCAGGAACAACGCAGAAAAGTACTGCTAACGATACAGTCAAATCGGATGTGCCTGTCAAATCATCACAGACGGATTCAGGCACGCCTGCTGTGACCTCAAATCAGGATAAAATCGATTTTAACGCAAATGCGGTTTTGACATATTCAGCTAATCAGGCGGTTTCGGAGCAGCCCAAAGCCCAGTCGGTGGATTTGACTTCGACCATAATCCATCAGAACAGTGATGTGAGCTATGTTGCGACAACCACAACAACGGTAGGGCAGCAGACCGGAAAAGAAACGACGACCCGCTATAATGCCCAAAACAGGTCCGGCGGCAACCAGCAGGATAACCCCTTGCTGACCACGGATAGCCGGGCGACTTTATCAACGGTTAACGGGTTGGCCGGAGAATTTAATAAAGCCGGAATAGAAAAGGTTTCATTGGAGAATACCGTTTCTCAGCCACAGTCGAAATCACAGACAGATAGTTTGTCGGTTCAGTCATTGGGTCTGCAGGCGATGACTACTACTACAACTACCGGCCATGTTACCGATGCCCAACCTGTCATTGCCAGTCACAGCGCAGCAACTACTAACAATACCTCTGCCCAGGATACCACGGCATCGCTGCGTGAGCAGATTTGTATGTCTGTTCAGAATTCCGTTCAGCAGGGCCAGCGTCAGATTACCATAAACCTCAATCCGCCTGAGCTTGGAAGGGTGTCGATAAAATTCACCGAGCAAAGCGGCCAGCTTACTGGGTCGCTGGAGGTGACTAATTCCCAGACCAGGGCCGATATTCAGCAGGCGATGCCTGAAATGCTCCATTCCCTTGAGCAGTCCGGGATAAGCATAAAACGGATTGACGTTTCGCTTTCTGATATATCTGGTCAATCGAGCCATGATTTTTCGCGGGAAAGCGCGTCCCAGAATCAGTGGGGGCAGCTCGCCCAGCAGGGTTTTGATAATACCAACGGCGGTCGATTTTATCAGGATTCGTATGTTGCCTCTTCACGTTTCAGCGGCACTTCAGAGTTCGGCGGCGATACGGGATACGACTGGAATCAAAGTTCTTCGTCGGAGAATTTGTTGAACGTTCTTATTTAATCGGGAAGACGACTGATTCAGGGAACGTTTGCATTTACAGGTGAGGGAGTTGTTTGGTTTGCCTTTTTTTTCAGCCATTTGTCGCGTGCTTTTTCGATGGACAGGTTAAATGCCCACGCAAATCTTGCTATCGAAAATTCTTCGATTGCGATTTTGCGTGCCTGCCGGCCCATCATGTTGGCGAGTTCTTTGTTCTCGAGCAATATAGTCGCGAACTTACGGAGCTCAGCAGGCCAGGCCGTCTCGAAAAATAAGCCATTATTTTAAAAATATTTTCTTTTCTTTTTTTGTTTTCGGACCTTCAGAACAAATTATCAGTATGACGGTCTGGGCTATTACAGGGCTCCAATCTTTATTCTTCCTAAATCCCCAAAGGCACTTAAGTTGCCTAAACCTTCAACGATAATTAGGGTTGGAAGCTTAAGGCGTGCTTGTTGCACGGCAGACAATAAGGCCAAGGTTGGTCATAACAATGGCAGAAGAGAAGGATTTTTTGACATAGTTTTTTTAAGGAGTCGAAGATATGTTAAGTATTAATAGCAACATGATGGCGTCAAACGCCGCTCGCCACTTGAGCTCAAGCTATGATGCTTTGGCCCAGTCGGTTGAGAGGTTGTCGTCAGGTCTGCGAATCAACAGCGCCAAGGATGACGCAGCAGGCCTTGCTGTTAGCCAACAGATGGCTGCGGACCTGGTTACTACTCAACAGGGCGTGCGTAACGCTCAAGATGGCCAAAGTATGTTGCAGACAATGGAAGGCGCTCTGCAGACCGTCAATAACGACCTGGTCCGTATGAAACAGTTGGCTGAACAGGCGTCCACGGGTTCATATTCGACCGATCAGAGGACGATTATGAACAACGAATTCCAGGAAATGGCCAGAGCAATCGACAATATCGCGGCTTCAACCACGTTTAACGGCATTACTATGTTAAACAATTCCGCGAGCGTATCCATAGTGTTCGGTGGGAAATCGGATACGATTTCAGTTACCGGCAGCAATATGACATCAAGTGCTCTCGGCGTCAGTACTTTGTCTGTCGGCTCAACCGCCAGTGCACAGGCCGCGCTGACTCACCTTGATACAGCCATCGGTGACGTGAATACTGCTCGTTCTACCTTTGGTTATAAGATGAACCGTCTCGAGAGCACGGTTGACGTGCTTAACATAGCAGCGGAAAACCTGTCAACAGCAGAATCTCGTGTTACCGATGTCGATGTAGCCACGGAAATGGCGACTATGACGAAAAATCAGGTGCTGGCTCAGGCCGGTATCTCGATGTTGGCTCAGGCCAATTCGATGCCTCAGATGGCATTGAAACTGCTTGGTTAATTACAGGCAGCAAACACAGCTCATTAAACGCGGGGGAGGTGGCTGTAAGTCACCTCCCCATTTCTTAAACGAGATTGTTTTCAACGGATGATACAGCACCTATGGTTACACCGATTAAAGGCAATCATAACTTTTAATTTCACTGGAGTGGTCTGATGAGCGGAGTTGACATATACAAGGAAAGCGCGATTGGCACCCAAAGCAAGGGTCGTCTTATTGTTCTTCTCTACGAAGGGGCTATCAAGTTTCTGAAGCTCGCAATCAAGGAGTTGGAGGCGAAAAATTACGCTGGAAAAGGCAAGTATATTGCCAAGGCGCAAGACGTAATAAGCGAGCTTAACGCCGTCCTTGATGTGGATACCGGCGGTGAAATCGCGACAAATCTCCGACAGCTTTACTGCTTTATGATCAGACGGCTTTCAGAGGCAAATCTCAAGAAAGACCCCCGTCTCATCCAGGATGTTATCGACCTGATGGAGGAGCTTAACCAGGGCTGGAAAGCTGTTATCGGCTAAACCCTGATTCCGGGTTTTCTTCACGAGTGCACTTATCAAATCACAATCGCACATTCCTCGCCTGCTTATCGCTTGCTGTATCATTTAGGGTGATGTGCTGACTCGGACAATATGTAACGTGGTAGTGAATTGCTTCAGGAAATACGGAGAGCCGGCGATATTAAGGCCGGTTGAAAAGCACAGGTAATACTATTTGACTGCGGCAGCGACCTTCAGTGCCTCAAGCTCTTTTACCAGTCGATCACGCTCGATATGGAGGTTATAGTATTCTATCGCCTGTGCTATAATCCCTTTGAACTCCTCTTCGAGTTTCCACGGCTTGGTGATGAATTTGAATATCTCGCCCTGGTTGATAGCCGTCAGCAGTGTGCTTACCTGCGTATATCCGGAAAGGACCAGCCGGACTATATTCGGATATTTCTCTTTGACTATTTTAAGAAGCTGTAGCCCGGACATCTCAGGCATACGCATATCCGTTGCGATTACGTGGACTTCGTTGTGTTCGAGGATTTCCAGCGTCTTTTTTTCCGCTGTCGGCAAACAACAGGTTATATGGCTTGTCCATAAGACCTCTTTTTAACGAGGTCAGGATTCTTTTATACGGCTCCCCGTTGAGAAATACTACCATACTTTGACCTATTCCTTAATGGGGAGCAGTATACCTGTTTTTTAAAATTTCACACGGCCTAAACTTCTAACCTAACCCAATGCCGCGTAGAATTTCTTTGCTTTCTGAAATAACCCTACTTTTTTGTGGACAGTATAAAAACAGGCAAATTGCTGAATGTGCAATGCCAAAATGCCTATGGAGACCGATGTGAAAGGGGATACGACCGATTGCTGTGTTAATAGTTTAAGACAGCGGGACTTGTTAAAAAGTCCCGCTGCCTTCAGTTCTATTTTTTTGTGTTTTAGCCGTGAACTTTCTTGAAACCTTTCAGAGACAGCTCGGCACTTTCCAGCTGCGGATATGCGCCGGATTCTTCCTCGATGATATAGTATTGTGTGCCGCCGGTTGTTTCGCAGACCTCGAAGAGGTCTTTCCACTTAACATCGCCTTCGCCTATGAGAATTTTTTTCTTGGTTGCGGAGAATTCTTTGAGGTGAATTGTTAAAGAACGTCCCGGATACTTTTTCAGAATTGCGACAGGGTCGCCACCGCCCTGCATGCAGTTGCCTGTGTCAAGCTGCATACAAACTTCTTTGGAAGTGTTGCCGAAAAGAATGTCCCAGGGCGCCTCGCCGTCAATCGCCAAAAAATCCCCCTGGTGAGCGTGATAGCCGATGTGGACGCCTTCGCTTCTTGTCTTGTCCGCGAGTTCATTAAAGGTTTTGGCCTTTTCGAGCCAGGCGGCTTTGGTGGTCAATTGTTTTCTCTCCAGGTAGGGCACGATGACGAATTTATTGCCGATTGTCCGGTTATATTCCATTGTAGCCGCGAGTTTTTCATTCGAGAGTAAATCAAGTGCGGTATGTGAGCCGAAGCAAAGCAGGCCGTTGTCGTCGAGCATCTTGCGGACGTCCTTTGCCGAATGATCAAAGAAGCCGGCAAACTCCACGCCCTTATAGCCCATCTTGGCGACTTTCGCGATTGTGCCGGGGAGGTCCTTTTTACATTCTTCCCTGACGGTCCACAGTTGCAATCCTACCGGTATTTGCTTTTTTGCCTCTATTGCTTTTTTCATTTCTTCCGCTCCTTTGGCGATTGCCTCTAACGAGCAAATGCCGGCACATGCGACCAGGCCAGATTTAAGAATCATTCGACGTGACAAGTTTTCGCTTTTCATTTTTCACCTCATTTTTATTTTTTATCCGCCGGACGCAGGGCGGATTTATTTCTGTTTATCTTTTAGCAAATCCGGACGACTTTGTCGAGTCCTTTCGAGCGATTGTTGTCTGCGCCATTTTTCGATTTCACCGTGATGGCCTGAAAGAAGAATATCAGGCACTTTCATTTCATGGAATGTCTCAGGCCTTGTGTATTGCGGATACTCCATGCCGCCGTTTGCGGTTTCGCTGAATGTTTCATCTTCTGCGGATTGGCCATCGCCGAGTGCGCCGGGGAGCAGTCGCACAACAGAATCGATAATCACCATCGCGGCCAGCTCGCCGCCTGAAAGGACGTAGTCGCCGATAGAGATTTGCTCAGCGTTTAAACCCGTTCTGATTCGTTCGTCGAACCCCTCGTAATGGCCTGCGATGAGGATGAGGCGTTTTTCGCCGGCAAGTTCAGCGGCTAATTTTTGCGTGAAGGGTTTACCCTGCGGGGTGAGCAGGATTACCCTAGGTTTATCCGGCGACAGTTTTTCGACCTTTTCAAAGCAGTCGAATACCGGCTGGCACATCATCACCATTCCCGGCCCGCCCCCGTATGGCCGGTCGTCAACTTTCTTGTGCTTGTTTTTGGAGGAATCCCGGATATTGGTCAGGACGATATCGACGACGCCCGCTTCTTTTGCCCGCTTGAGTATTGAGTGGCTCAGCGGCGACTCGAACATCTCCGGAAACAGCGTTAAAACATCAATCCGCATTGTCGGCATCCTGATATTTAGTTTAGCCACAGAGTATTTTAGCCACAGAGGGCACAGAGGACACAGAGAAATAATAAAAAACCCCCCGGTTTTTGGCCGGGGGTTCGGTTTGTAATTTTATTTTACGCCTGAGCCTTGCGGCCGTTATTTCTTCTCGGTTTCCGGCGCTGCCGGCGGTGAGTTTGCCTGCCCTGAGCTTGTCGAAGGGGTCAAACCCGCGCCTTTTGCCGGCTTTTCTTCGGTCTTGCGTTCCGATTTGAGGAACGGCAGTCCTGCCGCCCTTGCCCGTTTTCTCGCCAATGCCCGGCGGGTTTTCTTTTCTGCCGCATATTTATGCTTGATACCCTTGCGGAGCAGTATTTCTGATACCGAGTCCGAAGGTACCGCACCTTTATCGAGCCAGAACTTGACTCGTTCAAGATCCAGAACTAACTGCTTATCGGTTGCTTTTTCGAGCGGGTCGTAATGCCCTAATCTCTCGATGATGCTGCCGTTGCGCGGCGTCCGGCTGTCTATCACGTTAATCCGGAAAAACGGTCTGTGCCGCCTTCCCTGCCGCGACATCCTGATTTTTACTGACATTTGCTTCTCCTTTTCAATTACGTTTATAATCAATTCCCGCTTTGGCCATACAAACTGACCGCGGGACACGTTAACTGTTAAAGCTCAGAAGTATAGCAGAATCTGCCTCAAATGACAATGCCATTTTTCTGCTATTTAGGGGCTATTTGATGTCCATTGCGTGCATCTTTCTCAGTTCTATTTGCTCATAACGCTGTTTGATTCCCGTATAAAATGACAGCGGGGGCAGAGGCACACACAATACCCCCATAAGCAACAGCGGATAGTAAACTGCATACGGTTGAGAAAAGAAAAGGGCAACCAGAAGCATCACCAGTGAAATTACACCGAAAGCAAACATCAAGCCGAGCAATGAGAAACATAATTTGCGTGCAATACCCAGCCAGCATGAGATTCCGATAATGAAACCAATAAAGCCGATTACTGAGCCAGTGATGCCGCCGACCAGACCGCCAGTCCGGTCGGTCCACCACGCGTTTTTAGCGCCGCTGGTCGCGGCAGATTCACCTTTCTCGAACTGGACAAGCTTAAGCGGGCCAAGGTAAACCGTCCCGGGGCCCATCAGCACAATATTAAAATCAAGTTTGACCGGTCGCACTTTTGTGGCGTCGCCGATGTAGAAAGGCAGCGTGAATGACAGCCAGTTGGTTGAACCCGAAAGCATTGGCCCGGAATCGTCTACTGTTCGGCTGAAATACATCTTGCCTTCGGGAAAGTAATTTAACATTTCAAGATAGCCCATACCATTGGCGCCACTATACCTGACCTGCCCGGTTAGCGCATAATTTGTTGTTGTGATGCAAGGGTCATTGATAGTCAAAACGGCTAACGTCATCTTTTCGTTTTGCGAGTTTTGCAACCTCAGTTGAGCGAAAGGGCAATCTGTGTTTGGCTCGATGACTTCACCGGCAGTCAACTTGCCCCGCAGGTTTGGGTCCGACCACTTGATTTCGCGAAGGGTATCCTCGGCGAAACCGGTGGAAGCAGGAGGTGAATATCGGGACATGTGGTAAACCACAACAGATCCGACGAAAGCAAGGGCGAGCAAACCGAGGAATAACATTACATATTTCATTTTTTGGCCTCCATTTCTTTTTTGTGGGCTGTAAGCAATGTCTTGAATGTTGCTATATCGATTTTACCTTCCGCGCAGAATGAACGGATAAGGATTTCGAATTCACCTGATTTATCAAAGGCATCAAAAATCTTTATTTTCTCAATCAGCCGGTCTAACCGCAGTCGCACCGTCGGGTAACTGATGTCGTATATCTCTGCCAGCTCTTTTAGCGAACCCGAGGCAAGAAGGAATCTTTTGATGAATCCTATGTCTTCTTCCGTCAAAAGTTGCATCCAATTGCCTGCCTGTTTTTCCTGTGTCATAATCTCAACCTTTCACTAATATTAAACTATATATCAAATATAACATCAATATTATTAAAGTCAAGCTTAATTTTATTTATTTTTAGGAATTTTTTTCTCCCTAAGAATCTGTAGCCAGAATGGGTTAAAAAATTATTTATGACCTTCGTTTTGCGTGCAGGGCGTAGCCGTTTATGAAAATGGCGAAGAGGGCGGGGTCAACTTTGGCGTCGTCGGCGATTTTACGCACCTGGTCGTCGGTAAGATTGGCGGCGTTTTGCTTTTCCTGTGCAGTCATAATCGCCACCGCCCGGCGTAATTGTTCCAATTCCTCCGCCGTTGGGCTTGCCAACATACCAAGCTCGCTTATCCCTTCGTTATCTTTGAATTGCTCGCGCACAATTCGGCCGTATTCATTGCCTATAAATTGCGCCAGCTTATCGAGGTACTGGTTGATTGAGATGTTTTGGGTTACCGCCGTATTTTTTTACCTCTGCGGATTATGATTTGCTTTCTTCTGGAGCGTTGTTTGATTTTTTTGCCAGATGCCATAGCCGCGCTCATCGATTCGAGATTAAAGCCGCCCGAAAACATCGCCTTTAAGCCCGCCATTTTCCCTCCCGACAGCGTCTTGAGCATATCCCTGCTTCGCACGAACTGCTTGACCAGTCCTGATACGTCGTGCGGCTGTGTCCCTGAACCGGCGGCAATCCGCCTGCGTCTCGACGAATCGATAACGTCCGGGTCCTGGCGCTCCTGGAGCGTCATCGAATAAACGATTCCCTCCATTTTTTTAAGCTCATTCTCGTCGAAATCCATATCGCCCAGTTCAGAGGCGCCGGGCATCATCTTCATCAGGTCTTTCATTCCCCCCATTTTCTTTACTGCCTGCATTTGCTGGAGGAAATCATCGAAGCCGAAGCTGCCCTTGGCCATCTTTTCCTGTAATTTGGCGGCTTCCTCGGCGTCGAATTGTTCATGTGCCTTCTCGACGAGCGTAACGATATCGCCCATTCCGAGGATTCTGCTGGCCATCCTGTCAGGGTGAAATTCCTCAAGTTTGTCGAGCTTTTCGCCTACACCGATGAATTTTATGGGTTTGCCTGTAACCGCTTTTACGCTGAGCGCTGCGCCGCCTCTCGCGTCGCCGTCAAGTTTCGTGAGGATAACGCCGTCAAGTTCTAAGCGAGAGTTGAATTCCTTGGCGGAGTTGACCGCGTCCTGGCCGGTCATCGCGTCGCAGACGAGGTAAATCTGATGCGGCTGGACTGCCTTTGCGACGTCGCTTATCTGCGTCATCATTTCTTCGTCAACGTGCAGCCGGCCGGCGGTATCTAAAATCACAACGTCAGCGCCGGTCGTTTTGGCGTGCTGGACTGCGTTTTTCGCGACCTTCACCGCGTCATGGCTTTGCTCGCTGTAAACCGGGATATTTAACTGCTGGCCAAGGGTAATCAACTGGTCGATAGCGGCAGGTCTCTGCAAATCGTCGGCAACAAGCATCGGCTTCTTGCCGTTATCCATAATATATTTTGCCAGCTTCGCGGCGGTAGTCGTTTTGCCGCAGCCCTGAAGACCCGCCAAAAGTATCAGCGTAGGCCCGGGCGAGACATAATAAATCTGCGTATCCACAGGCCCCATCAGCTTGGTCAGCTCATCGTTGACTATCTTGACGAAGACCTGCCCGGGGTGCAGCGACTTGATAACCTCGGCACCTATGGCCGCCTGGGTAACGTCCTTGCAGAATTGTTTGACGACCTGGTAATTGACGTCGGCTTCCAATAGCGCCTTGCGAACGTCGCGCACCGCGTCCGAGATGTTGGCCTCGGTTATCCTGCCCCTGCCCGACAGCGACCTGAAAACCGACCCGAATTTTTGCGTTAATGCGTCAAACACAAGCTTCGCTCTGCATTGATTATTGATAATTGATTATTTTAGACACAACAGGCAATTGCAAACAAACCGTCAATCATCAGGCCTTGATTATCGCTTATAAATCGTTAATTGTCAATTTGTTCACAAAGTTAGGTCATGGGTTGAAACGGGCGATAATATATTGATGGGCTATAAGCTGGTCAGTGTGATATCTTGCACGTTAATCAATTCTTTATTATCATATTTCGCAAATGACCCCAGCACCGCGGATAAAACAAATGAACAATCGCACATCGGCTACGGTCGGCGGTGGTATTAAGCCCACTGACGATATCCCGGTTTCATTCCGGTATGAACGGCTTATTATTGCCGTGCTTTGTCTTGCCGCTGCGATTCGCGTCTTTGCCTTCAGCGCGGCGTTTCCTTTTTTTAATAATGTTGACGAACAGGCGCATTTTGATATGGTCTTTAAATACTCCAAAGGGCATCTGCCTGCCGCGCCGCTGGAGAAATACGACCCGGAAGCCGCAGAAATCATCATAAATGCCGCACAGGGCGATTTTTTTGATATCCCGGTTGACAAATCTCCCGACATGTTGGCACAGGCCGTTGCTTTTCAGAAAAGCCTCAACAATCGTGAGACGTGGGCCTGGCCGGCTTATTATATGGTGGCGGGGCTGTGGTGCCGGTTAGGCGAATCGCTGGCGATAACAGGCACCGAATTACTTTATTGGATTCGGCTCCTTAACGTTCCTCTTATGGCTGTTTTTGTGTGGCTGTCCTGGCTGTTTTCCCACAGGTTCTTTCGCGACAATTTACAGGAGCGAATCGCGGTTCCTCTTCTCGCCGCGTTTTTCCCGCAGGATATTTTTTATGCAATTACTGGCGACGTGCTTTCTCCGGTTGTTTTTGCGGCGGCGTTCTTTATGCTCCTCGAAATCTATTTGAGCAAAAAATCCTGGAAGTACCATTTGTTCGCGGGCCTGCTTGTTGCCGCGACGTTCCTTACCAAGGCGTCAAGTATTGCCGTCATGCCGCTTGCCGCTCTGGTTATCCTGATTAAAATTATATACATGTCTCGCCAAAAACAGATTAAGCAATATCTGCCGGCCCTGATTGCCTTTGCCTTTGCCGTGACTATTCCCATAGCAATCTGGCTCGGTCGTAATTATATACTTTTTGGCGACGCCGTCGGGGCGGCCGCCTCGATAAAGGCGCGTACCTGGACGATTAAACCTTTAAGCGAAATGTTTAATC
>Ga0187881_10000029_pt1 | contig 172586 bp, 161 predicted proteins | sample June2016WEW_19_1_2_FD_133017 | JGI IMG/M metagenome (GOLD analysis project Ga0187881, IMG submission 133017) | Peatland microbial communities from SPRUCE experiment site at the Marcell Experimental Forest, Minnesota, USA - June2016WEW_19_100 | ecosystem: Environmental > Terrestrial > Soil >... | reverse complement strand
TACAACGTGACTGGGAAGATTGATGGTGCTGCCGGCTTCGACGGTTCCAGCTCCTATGCTACTATTCCATTCGGGTTGTCACCACCCTACACTATCGAGTGTTGGGCAAACCCCGCCACACTCGTACAAGATGGTGCGATTATTGCTTTTGAGGGAACAGAAACGGGCGGAAGCGGAGTCAGCATGGGCATATACAACACTGAGAACAAAATAGTCATTGGAAACGATGCGTATAGATACGGGTTGGGGACTCCCAGTGCGTATCTGACTGCCGGAACTTGGGCTTACTGGTGCGACGCTGTAACAACCGCAAGCAGTATCGGCTTTTATCTTAACGGTGCAGCGCAGACATTGAGTAGCGTTGGCAGCTATTTTTCCAATGACCCTAACTATAGGACAATAGGTGCAAGAAACTACAGCGGTTATAGCCATTTCTGGAACGGTACGGTTGATGAGGTGCGGATTTCAAACATAGTCCGGAGTGCGTCGTGGATCTCAACAGAATATAGTAACCAACAATCGCCTTCATCGTTCTACAGCGTTGGGTCTGAAGAAACGTTCTCACTCAAATTTCCGAGCATCTCTAACCCCTCGCCAGCTATCGGCGCAACAGTCGGTCCCTCGCTGTCTGAGCTCAGCTTTGATTTGACAGACTATCTGAACGATTCGATGAACTATTATGTCACTACGACTCCGGACACCGGTTCAGGCAGTGGTACGGGCGTCTACAGCGGCACATACTCTGTAAGCGTCAGTGGTCTCCAACTTAACACCACTTACACTTGGCAGGTGTCTGTGGTAGACCCATCATTTGGAATCTGGAACAACCAGACATTCAGTTTCGAGACGATATCATCATTGAACGTTACTAGCGCATCACCTGCGACAATGTTAACGCTTGATCGAGGAAGTCAACAAGCGTTTCAGGTATCTTGGGTCATGTCAGCGGACACAACTTGGTACATGAACGGTTTGCAGCAGCAAGTTGATTATGGCCTGCAAACTGCTTCATGGAACTGCACATTCACCAATCTTGGAGTATTCAACGTTACAGCTTCAGCACAGGTCTCTGGCTTGACGGGGAAGTATGAATGGTCCGTCGAAGTAGTAATCAACTTCACGGGGGGCGTGGCTGATCGTGTACGCACAGATTTTGTTGCTTCCCAACCTTGGGAAAAAGGATGGGTGTACGATGAATGTATATGGTATGACCGCGACTTTGAAACCTACTTCATGCTTTACAACGGGGCGCCAATAGGGCAAAGACAAGCCGGATTTGCGTGGAGTAGCAATGGCCTCAACTGGACCAAATATGCCGGAAATCCAGTGTTGTCTGTTGTGCCAAATTCATGGGAAGGCGGAGAGTTGTGCTGGACAACCACCCACATAAAAATCAATGGAACATATTGGGTTTACTACCAAGCCGGGTCTGGAGTAGGTCTGGTATTTCTTGATATTGCACCTGACGGGAGCGGTGGCTATATGGTAGGTAACTTGACTCGGTATTCAGGAAATCCAGTCATCTCAGGCCCCGCCAACCCGGAGTTTTCATGTGCGCGCGTCAACTCAACATACTGGATAGGGTACCTCGGTCCCACATCCGTGAGTTGTTTAACTTCTTCAGATGGGTTAACCTGGACGTATCTACAGAAAAACGTTCTTGTCCCTGAAGGACATGGCTGGGATAGCTCGTTGCTCACTCCGCTCTACACGTACATATACGGCGGTTCTGTGTACTTGACTTTGACGGGCAACTACAGAGAAGACGGTGTCGCATATTGCCGCGTTGGGGACTGGACAAACTTGGCCTTCTCTCCGTATAATCCGATACTTCCAATTGGTGCAGCAGGGACGTGGGAGGGAGGTGAAGCAGGAGGACTGAGTTTCACAGTCGATGAGCTCGGCCACGTCATTATCAACAGTGATAACACACTTGACTGCTGGTATGTAGGCGTTGAAAGCCTAGGAGGGTCCGGAGATAGTGGTTTCGGTCATGGCGTAATATACAATGTTAGCGGAGGCCCACAGTATCAACCCCTGCTTCAGATGTCTCCAGACGCGATGATCTGTAGAAAATATGGCGAGCAGTTCACATTGCAGGTGAACGTGACCAACGCAATAGCTGTTGATGATTTCAACTTTGCAATACTCTACAATCCCACATTGGTGAGCTACGTAAGCGTTTCGTGGGGAGAATTGGGTTCAGGAACAATCACTAGTGTCGACCCGGTAAACGGCATACTTGAAGGACATGTAGTTGGGGCTTCCGTGAGTGGAAACCGCTGGCTGTTAAACATCACGTTCCAAGACATTGCGACAATGATATGGAAACAAGGTCAAGTCAACGAGTTAGATGGCCAAATATGGTTCCACAACGCCAGCCTCAGCTCAGAAGTTCAACAACTTGTATACCAAGAGAGCGGACTCAGTCAGATTAGCGTGAACAATGTTACTTTCAAGTTCCTACCCATCCGTGGCGACTTAAACAACGACGGCATTGTGAACATTCTTGACCTAGCAACGGTAGCGGGATTCTACGACGTCAAGCAGGGCGATTCAACATGGCCCACTGCATCTGCCTATGACTTGCACGGCGACAATATTATCGACCTATACGACTTGGTAATGGTTGCCTCAAACTTCGGCTACACATATACCTAAACCTACTAACATCCATCCTTCTTTTCCTTATAACAAGGCCTGATAGAACCATGTTACTGAACCTTTAAATACAAACACTATCTATTGCTAAAACTGCAAATTAGAAGGAGAAAGGAGGAAAATGAAAACAAAATATCTAGCAAGTATCTTGACGCTACTGCTTTTCGCAAGCATCTTCACATTTGGCCTTACAATTCAGAGAGCATCTGCAAGCACAGCCACGCTATCTATTTCATCGGTTGCAAAGATTCCGAGCGACGTGGGCACTAGTTTTACAGTGCCCGTGAATATTAGTGATGTTAGCGATCTGTTTGGCTTTGACATCAAAATAACATGGGACAATTCGCTGATAACTTTATCAAGTCTCGACGACAGTTCCCTTAACACAGTTTTCGCTGGCCATTACCTTGAGCCTTTGACGCCACCCTATCAGACTGGTGATGGCTACGTCAGATTCGCAGCAGTTAAGGAGGGCACACCGGGGTTCAGTGGATCAGCCACGCTTTTCACACTGACATTCAACATAGTAGAGGCAGACAACTTACCTCATTCAACACCAATCCAGTTCGACCCACTCAACGTCAAGCTCAGTGATTCAGCCGCGAATTCTATCACTCCAACATTCAATGATGGAACATACACCATGAGCGCCATAACGCCGGGCATCACATTCACTAAAGTCAACCCTAACACGAATAAGCCCTATGAGTTTGGGAAATATGTTGAGGTTCAGGTTTACGCAACCAACATCAACACCAACTCACCACTTACCGGCTACGATCTCAGAGTGGACTACAGCTCGGAATTCCTAACGTTTGTGCAAGTCCAGCCTACAGACCCATATGTTCTTGCAACGCCGACAGTGGACACCAGTATATCAGGCGTCGTTCATCTTTCGCTCAGCTCAGGCGGCTCATACCATGGCAGCAGTGGACTGTTGTTCACGTTGACTTTCCAGATAATATTCGATCAACGTAGCACGCACATATGGAAAACGTCAACCTCACCGAACCAGTTCAGCGCCACCATCTCGCTTGAGACAACGACAGGAAGCCTAACGTTGGGTGGAGGAACGACATCTATCGGTTCAGTCACGCTGCCAACAGCTGTGACGGTGCCCGTCAACTTGATCCAAGGTGATGTGTCCTGCGACGGCCATGTCGACATCCTCGACCTTTCGACCGTAGCAGCCTACTTTGACCAATCGACTGCCAGCGGTCCAGCAGCCAAATACGACGTCAAAGTGGACAGCAACAATATCATCGACATCTATGACCTAGTTATAGTCGCTGCAAACTACTACTATTACAAACCCGACGTTCTTCCGTGATCATGACATGCAGTTGCGCAGCAAGGCAGCTGCTAAAACCTCTTTTTTTGTCGACACAAACACAGACTTTGTAACCTAAGGGGCAAAAGAAAGATGCTTGCTTTAAGTCTGGGCCATGGCTATTACCCGCGCGTATTTTTTAGAAGTAGAAGTTTGTTCCTGAAGTCTTAAATATCATCGTTACAGCATATTTTTAGCGCAAATTAAAGGGGAGAAAGGAGCGTTGAAGAGGATACCTGTTCTAGTGTGCATCATACTATTTTTATCCATGTCAACATTGTCGGTTTACAGAACATCCGCACAACCTTCGACTGCAATAGCGGTTGATCCGCCAGTTTCCACCACAATTTCGGGGTCCTCTTTCAGCGTGAACGTGAACGTGACGAATGTTGTCAATTTTACGTCTTGGCAGTTGAACCTTTACTATGTGAATGCTATCCTAAGCTGTACAAATGCGGTTGAAGGTTCGTTTTTGAAATCGACCGGCGCTTTGGGCACGTATTTCAGCGAGACCGTTAACGACAATTACAACAGCACGTGTGGCTGTTTGTCGGCATACTCCACAATCGAAGGTGATTATTCAGTGAATGGCAATGGAGTGATACTCACAGTCAATTTCATGGCGGTGGGCGCAGGTATTAGCAACTTAACATTACCGCTCGCTGAGTCAATTCTCGGGGACAATGAAATCCCGAGACAGCCGATTTCTCACTCAGATTTCAGCGGGACAGTCAACGTAACCGCTCCGAGTCATGACGTAGCAGTGAGTAGATTCGCATTAGCCAAGACAGTCATAAGCAGAGGATACGGCGGGAACATCACTGCAACAGCCGCAAATTTCGGTGGCAACGCTGAAACGTTCAATGTCACGGTCTACGCCAACTCGAGCTACATCTCATCCGCAAACGTCACTCTCTCAAGCGGAAACTCTGCGAACGTAACGTTCACATGGAACACCACGGGCTTTGCGTATGGCAATTATACGATTAGCGCTTACGCTTGGCCTGTTCCCGGCGAAACCAACACCGCAAACAACAACTGCACTGCCGGCTGGGTGATAGTGTCATTAATTGGCGATGTCACGGGTTCAAGCGGTTGGCCTGATGGGCAGGTTAACATGCGAGACGTAGCCCTGATTGCCAGAGCTTTCGGCTCTACGCCTGGCTCAAGTAATTGGAATCCCAATTCGGACCTCAACAACGACGGGACAGTCAACATGAGAGACATCGCTTTGGTGGCCAGAAACTTCGGACAACACATATGAGACTACAGTTTGCGTTGCTTCGCGGTCCGGTGATGCACAGCGCGAATGGCTTATTTAACGGCCATTATCTCCCAGTAATTTGGTTTTTCTTTTGCAACTCCAAGCTGTATTCTGGTAAAGCCTTGCAACAGTTTTGATACTTCCTGTTTTGTGAGAAAATGATGAAGTTCCTCGAAGCGGTCTTTTTCATAAGACTCTAGTATCCAGTAGGTGTTCTTCTCAAGTCTTTTTCCCTTTCCGTACCGTGAATCCTTCACTGAGGCTAAATTTACCAAGAGCTTGCCATTTTCTTGGAGTGTTCTGTGAACCTCTTTCATGGTTGTTTCGACGTCTTTTTTGAAGCCGTGATGTATGACGCTGATGCTGATTACAGCGTCTAAGCAGCAATCTCTTAGTGGGATGTTTGTCATTGTTGCGCGTACGAAAGCGACGTTTTTTAGTCTCTCTCTTTTTGTCCAACCCGTCGCAATTCTTAGTGCGCTTTTGGAAATATCGATGCCTATGACTTCGAAGCCGCTGTTAGCGAGCAGGACGCAGTGTCTGCCCGCTCCACAACCCAAGTCCAATACTGCCTTGACGTTTTGCTTTTTCAAGTCTGGAACAGCATCAACAATGAATTGGGCGGTTTTCATCATTCTTCGGGGCATCCGCCTCAGCGTCGAATAGTAATTCTCCCAATTGGTTTGTATCTTAGCCAACGTTCAGTTCTCCTGCTAACTGTAGTTTTTCTTGGTTGTTTGAATTGCGTTTTCTTACGAGGCTTCTCTTTTTGGCTTCATCTAGTCGCACCCTCTTCAAAAATGTTATTATTGGAGGTACGGTTAACTTGGCGGGCTATGGTTCACCGTGCTAGCAGTCCGGTGATAGCATAGCGCGCGCTAAATGTTAACAGCGAAAACCATCACCTAGGAGCTACCATATCCTATAGGGTGAACGTACTCACTGCTTCAGCCTTGCTTAACTCATTTCAAACAAGTGTGCTCTAGAGGGCGGCGATGAGAACAGCTATTATGCCGCTTAGGAACACTCCGTCGAAGGTACCGGCACCGCCTATGCTGGCTATTGGAGCCCCGAGTTTAGGAATAATATTCAGGTTTGATAAGTCTGCGCCTATGAGTGTGCCCAGGACTCCTGAAACATAGGCAACTATCTCAGGCGAATGCGGCGAAAGAATAAGGGCTATGAAAGCCGCTGCTATCGGCGGAACCAAGGCCGGAGTTACTATTCCTACTCCTTTCACTGGCCTCGCGACTGCACGAGTGATAAACGCAACTAATACCACGCCTAACAGACTGTACGCGACAACTTGAGTCGCTGCTCTATAGAGAAGGTATATCGAAACTGCCGTAGGGATCAAAGCTCCGCCCACGTTGACGGCCAACACGGTAATTGCTTCACCGTACTCCACTTGCGGGATTCTGAAAGGAATCCCAAAGAAGCTCACGTACCCTTCTCTTTCCATTGGAACGGTGGTCTTGAGTTTTAACAACGGGATGTTGATGTAGCTTCCCAAGAACGTGCCAACCAAGATTAAAGCGATTGTGGCTGTGTTGAACCCAACTTTTGCGAAGGCTATTCCAATAACTCCGACAAAAAGGAGACCGATAACCAAGAGCAGGACAATCAGCAAGATTGCGAACAACAGCACATTATGTGGAAAATAGATTGTTTTCTTGCTCAAGCAACCTAACCCTGTCTATGTGATATCGCTCTTGTACTCAAATCTTCGTCTTATTCGTTTTGGCCTATTTTAACAGCGTTAGAATCAGTTATGGAGCTTGGCAATCGTTTTCGACGTTCAAGTTCGGTGAGATCTTACCTAGGGCATCCTTGGTGCATAATCTGATGTAAGTCTTCGACTAACTAGGGCTATTCATCGTTTCGCTGAGAGCTTGCTTTAGCCTTGTAGGCGATCTCCATTATGGGCGGCTTGTCAGGATGTCGAACAAATATAACGGAACAAGCATCGTTTTCGCACCAGTACCTGGCCTTGCGTGTGCTCTTTTTCAATGGTCTCCCGCATTCTGGACAATTAACCATTTTTACACTCCCGTTTAAATAATTCAAGAAGATGATGTAAAAGCGTTATGAATCTCGAATAGTGACTGGAGCTTTATCTCAATTAGCGCTTGCCCTGGTTACTCTAACGATTTGGGAGCTCACTTTTCGTCTATTAGACTCATTCTCTTTCAGAGATATGTTGACATTTGCATCTGAGCAATCGATTTGTCTGGGCACTTTCAGGATTTGTTGTTTCATGGTTTGTTCTTTCATTATTTTCGACTATCGATCTGGAAGTTTTCAGTATGAGGGCGATTCGCGTTATTTACTGAGAAAGTATATGTTGGGAGTCCGCTTCACTGATGCTGTGGACTAGTTGCCTCAGACCTATGTTTGCCGCAGTTGTGGCCGGAAGTATTCTCTGGATGAGTATGAGAGTAACCGGTTTTGTATAAACTGTGGAACGTTTCTCATAGCCAGCAACAGACTTTCTGAGGTCGAGCTGAAAAACGGTCAGCGGTTAAGAATGAAGTTTCGGACGAGCATCGGGCTTCCTGGAAGTTATGAGTTGCGGAAGGGTCAAGCTGAGTTTATTCAGGAAGCAAGCAAGGCTGTCAAGAATAGGGAGGTGTTTGTGGGGAGTGCTCCTTGCGGGATAGGGAAGTCGATTGCGTCTTTGGTCGCAGTGTTACCTCAGCTCGGCGACAATAGGCTTATGATTTGTTTCAGGACGAGGAGTCAACTGCACATTTACCTGAAAGAGTTGAGGGCGTTATCGAGTGATCTCTGTTGTGTTTCTTTTTTCAGCAAGCAGGACATGTGTCCGCTGAAAACTAAGGACGACGCCAGTTACCTTGATTTTTTTGAGGAGTGCAGGAGGCGAAAGGAAAACTGTGAACTTTCAACTCGGCCCTTCTGCAGGTTCTTCAAGAAAAATATTGAAAGAGAGGAAGAGGCGGAGCAACTGGCTCTGGAGTGTGGGAGGAGGATTCTTGCCCCCGAAGAATCGGTTGAGTTCATGTCCAAACGAGGGTTTTGTGCTCACGAAGCCCTGAAGACGATTCTGCCTAGGGCTAACATTTTTCTCGGAACGTACCATTACGCTTTTGACCCGGGCATAAGAGAGTCGATTCTGAAAAGCTTTGGACCCGGCTTCTCAAAGGTCTTTTTGATAGTGGATGAAGCGCATAATCTGCCGAATTTTGCGAGGGGGTTGCTTTCTGATGAGCTCACGGAGGTCACGGTTGAAAGAGCGTTGAGGGAGACAGAGGCTTTTGAGCATGAATCTCGCCCGGTTGTGAAAGAACATCTGCAGTTTCTCATGAAGGAGATTTTCGAGCGCGGCCAAACCACGCTGGGACCCGAAGAACTCAGACTGCTCAACCTGCAAGAAGTCAGCGACTTATTCTTGGCTAGCAGAGGCGTTTCGGCTGAGGAAGTTGCTGACACGCTTAAAGAATACGGCCAGCACGTGAAGAACGAGCAGCTTAAATCGGGTTCCATGAAACTTTCGAATTACAATCTCCGCATCGGCTTATTCATCGAGAACTTTTTCAAATATGCGGATCCAAAACACGTGCACCTGATCCTCAGGGACAGACGAAACCGCATCGCCCTGTCGGTTAAAAGCCTGGACGGAAGAGAAATCGTGGATATCGTCTTAAGAGAAGCACGAGGCTCGATCCTCATGAGCGGTTTTCTTTCTCCGCCAACCGTCTACAGAGACCTGATGCTATACAATCCTGAACGCACTTGTCTCAAGGAGTTTGATTCGCCCTTTCCTTCTGAGAACAGACTCATCCTTGCCGCCGAGGACGTGTCTTCAGAGTTCAAGAAAAGAAGCGACGTCATGCTTCGGAAATGGAAAGACTACATCGAAGCGATATCCCATGCGACCGAAGGAAACTTGGCAGTCTTCTTCACGAGTTACGGATTGATGCGCGAAGTCACCTCCTTAGTCAAGACGAACAGGCGTACTATGCTGGAGGGTCAAGACACTGTGAGAAGCGAGGTCATCGACAGGTTGAGAAGCTCATCACGTAACATTCTTTACGGTGTGATGGGAGCCAAGTTAAGTGAAGGAATGGACTACCCGGGCAACATCCTCAAATGCGTTATCACAGTCGGTCTGCCCCTCGCGACATGGAACCCGTATGAGTCGGCGCTGATTGACTATCTCGAGCAGCAATTTCCAGGAAGAGGACGCACTTATGCCTATTATGCCCCAGCTATTCTTCGGCTCGTTCAGGCCTGCGGACGCGTCCACAGATCAGCCCGTGACAAAGGCTGCATAGTAATGTTGGACAATCGCGTTTCGCAACCTTACGTCAAAAGGCAGCTACCCAGCTATTACCAGAAAGAAATGGTACCGGTCAACGGACCGTCTGAATGCGGAGAACTGATAGAAAAGTTCTGGAATAGCACTCGAGGAGCGAGAAAGACGTAAACTCGGTGCGCGCGCGGAAAATCGACAAAATGCCGTTACGGATCCGGTCCTAGATTTCTTTTTTCAAGAAAATTGCGATCGTTTCGTACCCGAAATACGTCGTCGCTACGGCAAGTATTCCAGTTGCAAACACGTACTCTCCCGTTATTCCAAAGGGTGCGAAAAGAATTATCTGAAAAACCATGGCTGTGGCAAAGAATGCGAAATAAAGGAAATATTTCGGGATAAGAAGCCGATAGAATCTGACGAAGTTTTCGAGCACGAGTTTATCCACAATGAATCCTTCTGGAGTTTGTTTCACCAGTCCGGCTTTTTCCAGCTTCTCCAAGTGATACGCTGCCAGTCTGGGGCTGCTTAGATTGAGTACTTTCTGGACTTCCCTCGCGCCGACTGGCTTTCCCATCTTGACGGCGTACTTGTACACCTGGGCAGTTTTACCTGTCAGGATGTCATGTTCTTTCGTCAAGGAGACGCCAGACTCATCGTGGTTTATACTCGGGAAACTATTTCTGGTTATTCATGTATAACAAAGTTATACCACCGTATAAAAACATAGCATTATATTGACTAACGAGTGCAAGTTTCAGCATGAAATCTTTGACTTCTGCAAAGAAAGAACTGTTGAAATTTGCGGTTGTCGTTTTGGCAGTCTCTCTTTTTGCCGTGACCGTTCACAACATTGTCCCGCAGAACCAGACGAATCGGCAGGGCACAGGTTCTACCGTGAACTCGGGACCTTCCACCATACAGTCTGCCGCATACTGGTGGTCCATGATTCGCACCATGGCTTCGTCGAGCGCCACACGCACGCTAAATTCAACGCCAACATCTTCTAATGCAAGTCAGACCGTGCAGTTGTCCAACCAAAGTCTGTGGACTGTCAGGAACGGTGGCGAGAGCATAGTAGCCGTAGGCGACGGCGAAGTCTGCGTAGGAGCTGGAGGTAATGGGTGGACTGCTGGCGCTCCTACTGAGATTTTCGCTTATAATGTTTCCACAGGGGCCTTCATATGGTTTGAAGCAAACGGGGCCGACGGACCGGGCATTAATCCTCCTGCTCTTGCTGAGGGCATAGCCTACATCTGTTTGGAAGGCTCGATATACGCGCTGAACGACACGACGGGTATGACTGTATGGAACTTCACAACAGGTGATGCTTACTTTTCGACTCCTGTTGTTGCCGGTGGCATCGTTTACGTCGGTTCGGATAGCGTGGATTGGGCTCTGAACAGCACGACGGGGACGGTTTTGTGGAGCTACTCGAGCAGTGGCGCTCGCTTTGGGTCTTCCACGGTTGTTAATGGCATCGATTATGTTCCCGGGGATTCCTACGTTTGGGCGCTAAACAGTACGACTGGCACACTCGAATGGGTCTACACGGCCGATGACCCTGTGGGTTCTGTTGCTATCAGCGACGGCAATGTATTTTTAATGACAACAGATCTTGTTTATTCCCTGAACGCTTCCACAGGCGGAGTCTTGTGGACTTACTTGTTCGGGTGGGGTTCTAACGTGTCCGTTTTCGGAGACATCGCTTATGTGGCAAGCGCAAACGGCGATGGCCTTTACGCTTTGAACGCTTCAACTGGCCAGCAGCTGTGGAGCTACTCAACTAAGGGTTTCGTGCGCGATGATCCTGCCGTTGTCGGCGGAGTTCTTTATTTGGATTCTTATGATGGCAGCATCTATGCCTTGAACGCAACAACAGGAGCGTACATTTGGAGCTACCAGACGGGCAGTTGGATATCGGGCGGTAGTTATTTGTATTCACCTTGCGTTGTTGACGGAGTCGTTTACGTGGGCTCGAATGACGATAACGTTTACGCCTTGAATGCCACGAACGGCGCGTTAATATGGAAGTTCAACGTGGGCGGTTTTTCCGTTCCATTCTTTGACAACGGCGTGGTCTTCGCAGCCTCCAGCGACGGAACTGTTTACGCTATTGGTCTGCCAGCATTTTCTGCATCCATTTCACCCTCTTATTGCGGAATAATTCAAGGTCAGTCTGAAGTTTTCAGTTCAAACGCGAGGGGCGGCAGTTTGCCGTACACGTTCCAGTGGTATCTTGATGGTTCTCCAGTTTCCGGTGCTACGGACGCGAATTGGACGTTCACGCCCCCGTCTGTAGGTTCCTACACCGTATATTTGGAAGTAACCGACAACACCGGCGCACAGACAATCTCTAACAACGCAACCGTAATTGCAGCCGTCTCACCAGTTTTTAGCTTCTTGAATCCAGGACCTGAGAGCAACGCGTCAAACTGGAACGCTTCCGCCACGGTTCGCAACATTGGAACTCCAGATTTCATATTCTATTCAAACGAGACGTCGTTAGGCTCCACATTCTTCGTAAACGTCACCGTATCCAACGTGACAGACCTTTATGCGTGGGGAATCGGCATGACATACGACAACACCACTCTCCAGTTTGTTAATGCATGGTTGCCCTCGGACAACGTTTTCCACGGCGCCACCTCCTCTGGAGACACGCTGGTTCAGCCGCCAGTAGTGGTTGGCGCCATACCTAACAACAGCACCTGCGGAGTTATCGAGTGGGGCTGCACCTTCATTCAAGGAAGCGAGAACTGGTGTTTCAACGGAACCGGCACGCTTGCACAGATAGAGTTCAGAATAATAAAGTCGCCAACCCCAACGGCGCCGCAGACAACTTCAGCTTTTACTTTTGATCCAGACTGGACACTCGCAATATACTGGCCCAATCTTGATAACTGGCCAGAACCATTACTCGGAACGGGATCAGTCTCATACGGGAGTTGATCCAACGTGGAGAAAAGATTTGTTTTTGTTTTTTGCCTGCTTTTGTCGATGTCTTGTTTGTCTTTTGCGAGGTTTACCAGTTCTCAAGTGAAGGCATCAAGCAGTTTACCAGTTCACAACCTCAGCACAGGCTTGAACTACTCGACAATTCAAGAAGCAATAAACGCTAACGAAACGTTAGATGGGCAAACAATCTTTGTATATCCGGGCACATTCTTTGAAAACGTTGTCGTGAACAAGAGCATATCGCTTATCGGAGCTGGCAGCGGGTCAACAATCATAGACGGCAACGGCACAGGAAATGTTGTGGCAATATCTGATAATGTGACCCTGAGCGGGTTCACAGTCAGAAACAGTGGAACCGAGTTTTACGATTCTGGTATATATCTCAATAGTGGCGAGAACTGTTACATATCTGATAATCAGATAATAAACAACACTTACGGCATTTACCTAGAATGCTCAGTCGGTGTACCGACTCTCAGCGTTATAACCCACAACTACATCGAAAACAGCTACGTTGGCATATATGTGGAAGAGGCTTACAACACCATGTTTACAGCAAACACGATAGTGAACAGTAGCAATAAAGGCGTCAACCTATTTGCTTCCGAATATAACACGTTCTTTAACAACAACTTCATCAACAATTCTATCCAAGTGTTCAACTGGGGCGAAAGCGGAGAATGGCCCAACACGTGGGACAACGGCAACTCGTCCGGCGGAAACTACTGGAGCAACTACAACGGTAACAATACTAACAATGACGGTTTTGGAAATATTCCCTATAACGTCGGACCCTACGAAGTGGGAAACCTTGACCACTATCCCCTCTTGGGCATGTTCAACAGCTTCAACGTCACGCCACAGTATTCGGTTGAAACAGTCTGCAACTCCACGATATCCGATTTCCAGTTCAACGGCAACGCTCTAGCGTTCAATGCGTCAGGTGAAAACGGCACAACTGGGTTCTGCAGAATCAGCATCCCGACAGCATTGGTCAACGGAACCGTAGCGATTTATGTAAACGGAACTGAGGCACGATATACCCTTCTCCCCGAATCCAACAGCACCCAAAGCATTCTGTACCTCACTTATCAATTTCCAGCACAGCAAATCGTCGTAACACCAGAGTTTCCATCATTCATCATTTTGCCATTCTATATGTCAGCAATTTTCATTGCAATGGTATGTTACAAGAAGAAAGCCACGCGGCCCAAAAGATTCGAGTCACGATAAAAGAAGAATATGAAAGGCACACACGACTACCCGCTTCTCATTTGCGGGGGCTTTTCTTTTCTTCAAAACAATACGTAACGAACTAAATTATGATTGCAACAGCCAAAGACAAATGGAAAGACTTGTCCAAAACAAGTGGATTTCCGGTATCTGTGGTTGTTGGCCTCCAAACAAAGTTACAGAGCACAACGTTGTGCACTTTTCCAAGATAGCTTCTCACGATATCGCTGTCTTTCAATCTTTCCCCTAGCGCGCGCTCTAGAACCAGGATAGGGTTCCGTTCTTTCTGGCAGTTTTTAGGCACCATGAGTAGATGAGATAGCCCAATGGCAGGATTATGGCGCACATGAGGGCCAGAGTGAGGATGTCTGGGAGAATAGATTGTATGGATCTGCCGATCATCATGAGCCTGATGCACGTGAAAAAGTAGTATTGGGGCACAAAGTAGGAGACGACCTGAAGGGGGTAGGGCATTACCTGGGGCGGGAAGAGAACGTTGCCGAAAACGCTTGTCAATATGCCCATCAGCCACGTGACTGGATCGCCCTGTTTCACCACTATCAGTATCCCGGCGCCTATCATGCTGAAGCCTACGAGCGTACTTATACCAAGCCCCAGCACGAGCACTGTGCCGATGATGTTGATGCTGAGCATCACGCCGAAGGCAAAATAGCCTACAGCTAGGTATATGACCACGACAACCGTACTCCATATGAACCCCCAAGCGGAACTACCGATTATGAAAGTGCCCAAGCGAGTGGGAGAAACCAAAACTTCCTCCAGCTGCCAGGGAGTGGCGGTTGCCTGAACGAGTGTAAGTGCTTGGCCTATGTAGGTGCTGAAGGCGACTCCTATGACCAAGTAGTCTTTGAAGGAAATGTGATACAGATTAAGGACGCTCTGCATGGAGGCGTTGTTGCCCAAGAAAGCATATGATAAAGCTCCGAAGAGTGCGCCCAAGACCATGAGAGTCATGTTCGTTTTGTAACTGGAAAAGGAGGTGATGTCTCTCTTTATGAAGTAGTAGATCTTTTCGATTTCCTGCGACATCATTTTCCAAGGCTTCTTCCTGTTAACTCTATGAAAGCGTCCTCCAACGTGGGTTCTTCTCGTTTCAGATCTATCAGCAGTATTTTCTCTTTGAAGAAAAAGTCCAAGACCATCGGCAGAAAGCCTATGTTCTGCAGGTGGAGGCGCAATCGTCTCAGGTCAAGCACGGAGTCTTCTAGCTCACTGGTCACGTCGGTCACGCCGTCAATTGTTTTAATCGTTTCTATTTGGGCATCTGTGATGGACTTGACTCTTATTTCAACCACTTCGCCCTTCTTCACTATGCCCCTAATATTGTTGGGCGTGTCACAAGCGACAAGCTTTCCCCTGTTGAGTATGCCTATTCTATCGCAGATTTGAGACGCTTCCTCGACATAGTGCGTCGTGTAGAGAATTGTCTTGCCTGCTTTTCTGCTCAGGTCGTTTTTTATGAAGTCCCTCAGAGTCCTAGAGGATATGACGTCTAGGCCTACGGTCGGCTCGTCGAGAAGCAAGATGGGCGTGTCCGGGAGCAAAACCCTCGCTAGGGCCAGCTTCCTCTTCATTCCGCCCGAGTACCTCTGGTAGCGTTGGAAGGCTTTATCCCTCAAGCCTACCAGATCTAGGACTTCCATGATTCTCTCGTGTCTTTTGTTCCTCGGAACGTTGTAGATGGCTGAAAAGAATTCGAGGTTCGTGTAACCGTTGAGCCTCCAGAAAGCTCCTCTTTCGCCCACGCTGAAGAGTGCGCCTATCGATCTTCTAACATCCATCTGTTGACGCACTACATCGAAGCCGTTTAAGATAGCGTTTCCCTCGTCCGGAGGTAACAACGTGCAAAGAACTTTCACCAACGTTGTTTTTCCGGCCCCGTTGGGCCCGAGCAGACCGAACAATTCGCCTTTTCTGATTTCTAGGTTGAGATGATCAATAGCCGTTATCATTTCGCGGTTTTTCCGGTCGAAAAAGGAACCTCGAGCCTCTGTATTCCGGTCCCGTGACTTGAATGTTTTAGTCAGATTGTGCGTTTCTATCGCATTGTCCGATTTCATCAAGTGTCAAGTCTCTGAATCTACAATATGCTTTTCTAGGAAGCAATAAAAGCATTAAAAAGATTGGGATGAATAGATCTTCATCTGAGGATTCGAGAGGCCGCAAATGAAACTGGGTTCGGTTTCTAATCTTTTTGTCGCAATTACAGTGATATTCTTGGCGCGCTCATTCTTGCGTCTCGTATTCTCGAGAGGCCGTTCCATCACATCTGTCGAAAATGTGGGGAGCTGATTGTTATGACACCGAAAAAGCGAAGTCCGCGGGCGCTTAACAAAATGAGTGCTGGCTCGAAGATCTTGACTGTTTCTAAAGTCGATTTGGAGAGAGAAATCGCTAAACGCAAAAAAGTTGAGAAAACGCTGGAAGCTAACTTGAGCGCCATTGATAGGCTCCAGAAACTCGGCGCATTATTCGTGCATAGAGGCAACCTGAATTCAATTCTGACCGAGACCCTCGACGCAGCGTTAGCTACCTCTAAGGCTGATTTTGGCGATATTCAGCTTCTCGATCCTCAATCTAAGGAGCTCTTCATTGAGGTTCAGCACGGGTTCCCAGATTGGTGGCTTGATTACTGGAACAAGGTTTTGGGAGGTCGGGGGACGTGTAGTGCCGCGCTTAGGCAGAGGAAGCATATCATAGTCGAGAATGTTGAGCAAAGCCCAATCTTCGTGGGCACTTCTGGCCTAGCAATTCACCTCAAAGCCGGTGTGCGAGCCGTTCAGTCTACACCCATGGTAAGCACTTCAGGAAAACTTGTCGGAATGTTCTCAACACACTACAAGACACCACATCGGCCGGACGATCATACACTGGAGTTGCTCGACATGCTCGCCAAATACGCCGCCGACATTTTGGAAAGAGTACAGATGGAGGAGGGAGCGCTCAAGGTCAATGAAGAAAAGTACGCACAGCTCCTGCAGTATGCGCCGACGGCTATCTTTGAGATCGACTATAATGGTCCACGATTCAAGAGCGTGAATGATGCAATGTGCAGATTGACAGGCTACTCTAGAGAAGAGCTGCTTTTGATGAACCCTGTTGCCCTCTTGGTTCCCGAGAGTAGAGAACGTTTCCAAGACAGAATCCGGAGCGGGTTGGCTGGGGAGAAGATTGATGAAAGTGTTGAATACAAATCGATAACCAAGAGTGGAAAGGAACTGTGGGTTATTCTCAACGTAAAGCCGACCTACAAAGATGGGACCCTCGAAGGTGCACTAGTTATCGGACACGACATCACCGAACGCAAGAGAATGGAGAAAGAATTCATAAGTCTCGCAAAGTTTCCATCAGAGAACCCTCATGCCGTGCTACGAATCGACAAGGAAGGCTTAATACTATATGCAAACCCTGAAAGCCAAAAACTTCCAGCACCGATCAACATGACACCAGGCCAACGTGTGTCTGAATCTTGGCGCCAGCACGTAAAGAGAGCACTGTCAGCCAAGGAGAATCTAGATCTTCTAGAGACCATAAACAACCGTTCGTTCTTGTTTACGGTAACGCCCATTCTCACAGAAGGATACGTCAACGTCTACGGAACGGAAATAACCGATCGCCTGAAAGCTGAAGAAAGTGCTCGGTTAAAGAACATGATTCAAGTAAGCACCAACAGGATTTTCCAGGAAGCCTTGAGCAGCAGATCGGAATTCGAGCTTGGACAGGCGTGCCTAGACGTCGTTCGAGAGCTTACTGGAAGCAAATTCGGCTTCATTGACGAGTTTGACGGTGAAGAGTTGCGAAGTATCGCCATCAGCAATCCCGGCTGGGATAAGTGCAAAGAGCTTGATGTTCTAGGTCATCACCAGTTCATTGTGCACGGTCCAATCCACGGAATTTACGGCCGCGTGATCATAGACGGGAAAGGCCTCTTCACGAATGACCCCGCAAGTCACCCTGACAGCATTGAGCTACCACCAGATCATCCTCCGCTCAATTCATTTCTATGCGTTCCCTTGAAGAATCAAGGAAGAACTATTGGTATAATTGCAGGGGCAAATCGCGAGGGCGGCTACAGCCAAGCAGAACTTGAAGCACTCGAAGCTTTGGCGCCAGCTGTGGTCGAGGCGTTCCTCCGCAAGAGAACGGAGAGTGCACTTTTGGAAAGTGAGCAAAGACTGAGTAAGACCCAAGAGATCGCTCATCTTGGAAGTTGGGAACTTGACTTAGCGACGAATCATCTGTATTGGTCGGATGAAGTCTACAGGATTTTCGGTTTGGAACCCCAAGAATTCGGAGCAACGTATGAAGCCTTTCTCGATGCAATTCACCCCGATGATCGTGCAGCCGTCGACGCTGCATATTCAGCCTCGTTGCGTAAAGGAAGAGAAACGTACGAGATCGATCACAGGGTCGTGAAGAAATCAACAGGCGAACTGAGAGTTGTTCAACAGAAATGTGACCACATCAGGGACTCGTTCGGTCGTGTCGTCCGATCAGTGGGGATGGTACTTGATATCACTGAACGCGTGCGAGCAGAGGAACAGCTGAGAGAGGCTGAAAGGTTCGCCGCTATAGGCAGAACGGCCGCAATGGTGGGACACGATCTGCGGAATCCGCTACAAGCCATCGTGGGGAACATCGATTTAGCCCAGGAACAACTGGACAGAATAAACTGTCCTCCCAAAGAAAAACGGGAACTCAAAGAGTCATTAAGAGAGGTTAAGTCGACCACTTTCTACATGGACAAGATTGTTTCTGACCTGCAGGATTATGCCCGGCCAGTGAAGCCTTCGCTCGTCAGGACCGATCTCGGCATGCTGATTAAGGAAACATTGTCAACTTGCAGCATTCCCCAAAGCGTATCGGTTGCAATTGGCATTCCGAACAACTTCCCTATTGTAAACTTGGATTCCTCCATAATCAGGAGAGTACTTACCAACCTCATCACTAACTCGGTGCAAGCAATGCCAGATGGGGGAGAACTGACAATAAATGCATTCAGAAAGGAGAATCCGCAAGCGATTGTCATAACAGTGGAAGACACTGGAGTAGGGATTCGTCCGGCAGACCGCGGGAGAATATTCACACCCCTGTTCACCACGAAATCCAAAGGACAGGGGTTCGGATTGCCCGTCTGCAAGAGACTCATCGAAGGGCACGGCGGCACGATAAGCTTCACAAGCCAAGTCGGCAAAGGCACTAAATTTACGATAAGACTGCCAATCCTCAAAGAAGGGAATTCTCGTCTACAAAATAACGATTAACGATACCGGGAAAAACTTTTGACCCAGAAAAAGGGACAATTCTTCTCGTGGACGATGACGAAAGAGTTCCGACAATCCTCGGCAAGTAACTGTCCTCGAGAGGCTCCATGACAAAAACTGCCAAGCCCTGCCGCGAAGCCGTCGAAAAGTCTCGGAGTCGCTTTTTCAATCTCGCGTGCTGCTTGGTTTTGCAAAGAAAAAAAGGGAGGGAGTTTGGTTGTGCCAGTGTCTTAGCAGAATCCTTTTAGTTGCAGAATCAGGTTTGTTGCGTCAGGACTACCAATGCCTGTTGGTGCGTCCCAGCCTTTTGTTGCTTCATAGCCTAGCATCGTGGAGCCCGTTGGGTATGTGTTGTCGCCCATTGTTATGTCATGGAAAGCACCCTTGCTGTAGAGAGTTGTCTTGTCTAGGTATAATATTGGGCTGATGAATCCTACGTTATGGCCTACTTTTTGGTTTGCGATGGCTGTCAAAGCGGCCCAGAAAGGTGAACCGCAGCTAGTGCCTCCAAAGATGTAAGCTGCGCCAGTTCCTAAAACGCTCCATGGTATTGGACCTATTCCACCGTAGACTCCGCTGTCGAATGAAACGTCCGACGCGCAACGCATTGTGGGTCTGAATGATGTTCCGTCAGCATTTGTCATAGTTATTCCATATTGCCAGAACGGCAATGAGAAGAACTGACTCATAGCTCCGCCAGTGGTAACAGCGTCATATGGAGCTGGGTATCCGTCGGCGGCCATTCCTTCATAATCGTTTCCTGCGATCTCGTAGTTGTATGTGACACCAGGTGCTGTTCTTCCCAAGCCAGTGTTCCTGTTGGTCCAGTTTCCGGTTCCCTCTTGGTAGCCATCCGCACGGGTCATGAAGAGGTTCGTTCCTCCGACTGCGACGACGAAGGGATCTGAGCTTGGATACAGCGGGCTGTTGTAAGGCTGCGCAAGATAATACTGGGCCAAGTTTGATGCGCCATCATCTCCTGATGATGCGAACACGGTTACGCCCATGAGTGCTGCTAGGATATAGGTGGCGTGAGCCTGCATCATTTCTTTAATTGCGACCTTGCCACCCGCGGCTATGTCCCATTCTGGGTCGCCCCAACTCTGGGAAATCACGGAGCCCAAATGGTGCACAAGCGCATATTGAACGGCTTGGGTAAGCGGTAGATCATAGTCGCTTGGAGCGATGACCAAAGCGATGTTTGCACCTGGCGCAATCGCGTGGACCATGCAAACGTCAAGCGTAGTCTCTTGGCTCCAACCAAGCTCATCTGAGCTAGTAGGGTCGAACACTGGCTGTCCTTGAGGATAGTATATCTTCACATGACTCTGCACTTGAGCCATTGTTGTCCATGGCAGGTTTGCGCTGAAGTAAGTTGGGGTATTCTGGTAGTCTACTATGAACGATAGCAAGTCTTGATAGATTGTGGGGCTTCCAAATGCATCGACGATGACCACTGTCTGGCCTGTTCCATCGAATCCAGCAGCGTATAACGGGTTCAAATCATAAGCATTGCGAAGTTCAACAACAGTATTGTAAAGGAAGCCTGTTCCCCCATACCTGTTGAAGTCGACAACTTCGGGGGTTGCGTGATACTTGAATAATCCTTGTGAGTTTGCGTCGTTTATAACTGCATTGCCAAACGGTATTGCGAGAGCGAAGAGCAACAGAGAAGCAAGCAAAGCCAAACTAACGTATTTTCTTCTATCCATTTTTCCTTCTCCTTTATTTTTCCCCGACGTCCGTATGTGCTGTTTTACTTCTTAAGCTTTATAGAAGAAAGTTCTATTGTACGTTAACACCGATACCCCGCGCCTACAAGGGACATACTGTACTATTCTGTACATTGACTAGGCAGAGCGCACTGGCTGGTCAGACATGTTGAGATTCGAGTGCACGATAAAGCTTTAAGTTCTGCTCATCAGAGAGAAATGTGGGAACTACTTCAAACTAGTGGGAAGGCTCAGTTTGAAGCATGGTTCGGTGCGCCGGGGTATCCTAGCCAGGTAGGGAGCAAGCCTGGAGACGTTTACAAATGAAACGCCTAAGAGCTTGTGGCCTCTCGGGGCCGCGTGGGTTCAAATCCCACCCCTGGCGCCATTGGAGAGAGCAAAGAGTAAAGAGGCATGCTGATGTCCCTGCATGAAAAATCCTGTGGAGCGGTTGTGTTCAAGCGTAGCGACGAGCTTCAATATCTTCTCCTGCACTACGAGGCAGGCCACTGGGACTACGTAAAAGGGCAAGTTGAACCCCACGAGACTGAAAAGGAAACGGTACTTCGCGAGCTGCAAGAAGAAACAGGCATCGACGATTCCCGATTCATCGAAGGTTTCAGGGAAGAAATAAACTACGTCTACAGGAGGGAAGCTAGGACAGTGTATAAGGAAGTCATCTTCTTTCTCATCGAAAGCAAACAAAGCGCTGTTAGATTATCCTATGAGCACGTGGGATACGAGTGGCTCAGCTACGAGAAAGCAATGGCTAGACTCACTTTCTCAAACGCCAAGAAAGTGCTCGCAAAGGCGCACGAGTTTCTCAGAAGGCACGAAAAAAGTCAACCAATCTAGGCTCGCTGCTGCATTTTCTTCATGCTTCAGACGTTGGCTTTGTCAGTGCTGTTTCGTAGGTTTTCCCGATGACCTCAGTTACTGAGGCCACTGACTTTTCAAATTCTGCCTTCGTTTGGGGATCAAGTTTGAGTTCCACAATTCTTTCGACACCGTTTTTTCCGAGAACACAGGGCACACCGATTGAAACGTCGGAGAAACCGTACTCACCCTGCAGGTAGGTGGAGACTCCCATAACCCTGTTCCTACCCTTCAAAACAGCATCAGCCATTATGGCGATGACGACACTCGGAGCGTATGTGGTAGCTCCTTTGAGTTTTATCACATCTGATCCTGAGCTTCTCGTCAAGCTCACAATCTTTTCAATCTGCTCACCGTTCAACAGCTCAGTTATGGGTATGCCCGAGACTGAAGCATGTCCTACGAGAGGTACCATCGAATCTCCGTGCTCTCCTATGACGAGCCCGCGAATGTCCTCTCTCGAAACCCCCAGTTCCTGTGCGATGTAAGATCGGAAACGAAGAGTGTCCAAGATGTTGCCCATCCCGAAAACCCTGTTTCTCTCAAACCCGCTCTCCTTGTAAGCCACATAGGTCATGGCGTCAACCGGGTTGGTCACCATCATGAGTTTGCATGCTGGGCAATACCTCACGACCTCTTTTACAATTGACTTGACTATCTTCGCATTCTTTTCAGCAAGATCAGACCGGCTCATCCCGGGCTGTCTTCCCAGACCGGCCGTGACGATGACAAGCTCCGAACCTTTCATTTCGCCATAATCGTTTGTTCCCTTAATCTTGCCGTCAAACTCGATTGCGGGGGCTGCCTGCATCATATCCAGGGCTTCCCCTCGAGCCAGATTCTCAGCTATGTCAACAAGAACGATGTCGCTGGTCCTAAACCCAAGAATACTGAAAGCCGCAGCACTTCCAACTTTTCCAGCACCGACAATCGAAATCATGAATACCACATGAAACCCAGTTTCACTTTAACCTTACCCTCTTAACTTTTCAAGACTGGCAAAAAGCCAGACTCCGCAAGATATTCTTGACTTGGAGCGTTGTTAGCTTTCACACAGATCAGTTTGCAAGCTCTCGCTTTGCCAATCACGATATTATCGGTGCTTCTCAAGAAGAATGAAAGCTTTTTAGAATAAGATTTTGCATATCCATGGTGACTCAAAGAGCCCGATTCCAAACCGTCGCAGAAAACCATCCTGACTAATTAGGAAGGAGAAATCGTTTGGACGAAACTGAGAAACCGGAAACCAAGGTCAACGCCAAAAAGCGGGGTGTAAAGTTCTGTCCAAGATGTGGATCCCCAGAAATCTACTGGGCTCGCGGGCTACCGCAGCTTTGGTCAATTTGGGAGTGCAGGAACTGTGGCTATCACGGGGCGTTCATAGTTGAAGATGGCCAAATGTCCAAAAAACTTCAAGAAGAATACGCAAAAAAACATCTTCACAAAGACGAACAGCAACCTTGAGCGTCTATATACCTTAACCGTCGGTCGGGACACAGGGTGTATCCTTGGTTTTCATAACCCAGGACGCGGAGTACGCTTGAAAGCATTCTCAGCAAAAAGTAAACTTATATGCATGAAGAACAAAGGTTCATCGAAAGCCCTGGTAGTATAGTCCGGTCACACTCGTGTTGTCTGTTCACACGATGCCGGAATAGTATATGCGGCTGTCGCCCGCAGGACCCGGGTCCAAATCCCGGCCAGGGCGCCATGCCATATTTCAGCTTCCAGTTAACTAGGCAGTTTTTTCTTTTTCCTCTTTATTGATGAGGCGCTTCACTTTCTTCTCCATTTTCAATTCGTACTCGTGCTCTTTGACGGGTAGAGGCAATGCTTCTTTCAGGAGAAGCAGGTTTGGGGCCACGATGCGTCTTTCTCCTTCTTTGACCTTGACCTTTTCCCCCTCAACAGTGTCCTCGAAGGCTTCTAAGGCTTCAACTATCCAGTTTCCTCGACTTTCCGTCAGAACTCTCACCTTGTGTCTTCCCTTGTAGTATCGAATTTCATCCGTCATGGCCAGTCCCACAGAGATGTTCGATGGGAATCAATATAAAACACACGCTGCGAGGCCGTGCCAAGCGGCTCGGATCTGATTGCAGAAAACATAAGAGCTTCTTCTCATCATTCTCCAAGGGACAAGAGTTGACCCTTACCTCACCGGTGCATGCTTACTCGGACACGTGGTTGCATGAAATCCTAAAGAATTCAGGAGTCGCCACTGACATGGGTCCGACTGTGACTGCCAGGGCTTCGAAGAGCGGTTTGTGTGTGGTGTGCAAGGGTTCAAGGCTTCTCTGCGGAAAGACGCGTTGTCCAATCATCGTGAAAGTCAATTATTACTTGAAGAGCGTTCCTTTGATGAGCAGCGAGAATATTGCTGGGGCTTCCCCACCGAGCGTTTTCATCGGCAGAATAGGCTACCCGAACGTCTACGCCGGACCGCTTGTCCCTCCCGTGGACGAAGATACAAGCCTATTTGACCTGCCCGAATTGTGGTTTGGAAAGTCCATTGATGAAATTGTCGCTTTCCGTTCGATGCTAATCCGCGGAAAGCGTCGAGTTCACGTGCGAGAATTTGAACAAGCTGGAAAAATAATCGAGAAAACTCGCGAACTAGCATTGGCTGTTAAGCCCGTCGATGTCGAATTGATGCTGACCAAAAAGCCTCACGGTTCCATATTCCTGAGCGACGAAATCCAGCCTTTCGGGCCTTCTGCACCGATTCGCGACTTGAACGTGTCGAACACGAGCTGGGATCATCAGATTGAAAAGGCCTACAGCGACACTGACCTGAAGGCCGCCCCCGCTGTGCTCGAACTCTACGACAAGGGCGTTCTTGAAACAAGAATTCAGAAGGCGTTCAGCGTCGGCGCCTTCGGAATGGAAGAAAACCGGCGCTTAGTGCCAACCCGATGGAGCATCACGGCGGTAGACGACATAATCTCGAAAAACCTCATGGAGCAGGTCAAACAATTCCCAGAGATAAACGAGTACCGCGTTTACGAATCCACGTACCTGGACAACCAGTTTGAAGTCTTGATGCTGCCGAGAGAGTGGAGTTATGAGGCCATTGAGGCATGGTACCCTGGAACTGTCTGGAACCCAGACGGCAAACAGGCTGTCCTGTTCTCCGATTGGGAAGGCAATGACCGACGGACAACCTACGCCCAAATCGGCGGGTGCTACTATGCCGCCCGTCTTGCCGTCTGTGAACTGCTCGTCAAAGAAAGAAGGCAGGCAACAGTGATAGTCCTGCGCGAGGCTCACCCCGGCTACATAATGCCCGTGGGCGTGTGGCAAGTGCGCGAAAACGTCAGGAATGCCATGCGGCAAAAACCCCTACTCTACAACAGCTTCAACGAAGTGTTGGGCAGAATAGCAAATCAGTTCTGCATTCCCCTGCAAAGCTGGATAAGAGAAAGCGAACTCATACGCAACTCGCTTTTCCAGAAGCGGATCACCGATTTTCTTTTTACCAAATCAGTGTAGAATAACGGATATGCGGGCGGCTTGAGGGTGTGCTAGAATAGTTCTTTGTTTCTTATTATTACCTCTTTGATGTTCACTTCGCGCAGGTTTTTTCTAACATAATAACTGGCAAGCAATATTGGATATGTTAGAGGCAAACTTGCAAGTGAAATGCAGAGGCGCCATTTCATAATTTTCTTGTTGTTAAATCTTAAATATTAAATTTTCTACCGCACGTCTAAGCGTGGGTCACTTGCCTAGTCCTACCATTTTTCTGTATGCTTCCATAGATTGAGTTACTATCTGGTTTGTCTCTTTGGCGTTTTTCCATTCTTTAAACCTTACCCACTTGTGCGCCTCTAACCGTTTGTACGTTTCGAAAAACTCCTGAATCTCCCTTAGCATGTGCGGATGCACGTCTGTAATGTCGTGGTAACCGTCGTATCGCGCCTCGCTCACGGGCACCGAGAGCACTTTGGCGTCTTCGCCTTTTTCGTCCTCAACCACCAAGGCTCCAATCATCTTGACCTTGACTATGCAGCCCACTTCCAGCGGTTCATAGCTTAACACCATAATATCCAATGGATCACCGTCTTCGGCCCATGTCTGCGGAACAAAGCCATACTCAACCGGAAAAACCACCGATGAGGGTACAACGCGGTCCAAGACAAAGGCTTCCCACTCAGACCGATACTCATACTTGTCCCTCGAACCGCTCCTAATCTCGATGACCATGTTCAACAACACGGGCGGGTCATCACCCACAGGGATGTCCTTCCACAGATTCATACACATCAACAGTCAAGGGCAAAAGCCGAACTGGCTAATTTATATTTCCCAAACAATTCGTGCCCTGCGCGGCAAACGCAAACCGCTTCCTCTTAAAAATACATAGTCGATGTCAGGCGTCTTTTTGAAGCACACGTTTCCTTTACTTTATGAACTTCGCCGGGTGCCTCTTGAATCTCTTCTTGCAGGCCACACTGCAAAAGTGATATGTCTCTCCGTCGTGGGTTATCTTGAATTTTGCCGTCTTATCATCCATGATTGCGCCGCAAACAGGATCTTTGGGCATCTTGCCTTTCTTAACCTCATGCTAGAATATTCGCTCTGCCTTTTATGAATAGCGGTAGGGACTGTCAAGAGAAGAGAAAGTAATCCAAATCGTCGACTGACGTTACAGCAGAGTCGAGTATTCGGGATGCTTCGTGATGAAAATAGAGGTTGCTTAAAATGAAGATGCAGTCAGTATTTACACTAAGAATTCATGATTCTGACATCTTAAAAACGGAAAAAGCGCAATTAACAATGGATCTGTATGCCTAAAGCGAAAAAACGAAAAACCAAACATTATGATTGCAGCCTTCCGTTGAAAAAAAGGAGCAAGATAGCCTGCAAAAGATCGAAACCCACTGAACTTTGTGCGACGTTCTGGCTTTTTAGCACCAGCTGTCCACACCTTGTCACAACCCACAGATAAAGACGAGAAGCAACCTCTACACAATCGAGCATGCTCGTCCTCGAAACAACTCTCCTTCGGCAGGTTTGCAGGGCAAAATAACAGACGTAATTCTATTCCTCTCCTTCTAGCCTTTCGTCTCCTCGTCTAGAAAATGGATGGGGACGAAGAAAATGGCTGTTTCTAAAATGTGTTAATAATAAAAAAAGAAAGGTAATTTGAAATCTGTAAAGATGTTAGCTTATAATCTAGTACCGGCGCGGCGGTCTTCGCTTAGCATAACATTCTCGGCAGTAAACCGGTCTGCTTCCGTCGGGTTTGAAGGGAACTTCGCATTCCTTTCCACAATCAGCGCAGACTGCCTTATGCATCTCTTTCTCATACATTAACTTTTCAACTCCTTACCATTTGCTGTGCAGAAAACTACTTCTTACACGCTGAATCTATCCTCTACGTTCATCCTTATAAACAATTTGTTCAAGAGTATCTAAATTCAGATGAAAGCCATGATGCGCCACAATTACCAGTCTAACCTGAATCTTTTTGCCTCCCTTGAACTGATAAGTGGAGAAAAGAAGAATTTTTCGAGGGACCTAACAGCTAGTTTGTGTTTTCGAAGTACTCTGCCAATTTTCTGTTTTCGGCTCGGCGGAGTGTTTCGGCGCACTTTCGTGGGTCCAGATGTTTGTATTCTAAGCCGAACGTTGCCAGCAGTCTTTGAACGTCCTTTGCGATGTCAGGGGATGCGAGTATTCCTCTCACTTCGCGATCTGCTCTGCTTTTGATCGCTTCCATGTACTTGGCCAGTTGAAGCACCGCGTCTTTCCCAGCCGTTCTCCGCTTAATCTCCACGACGACAAGTCTCCCATCCTTATCTGTACCGTACACGTCGATGAAGCCCGGTTCAACCTTTTTTTCCCAGCTTATGACTTTGAACCCTTCTTCTAACAGCTCAGGCTTTAGCAGCACGGCCTTCTGCATGTCCTCTTCGCTCGAATACAGCGAGAATTCTGCGGCGTCCAAGAGACTCAACTCTGTGACCAGCCGAATGGCATCAAAAACGATTCTGACGGATTCTGAGGGCTTTTGCCTCACAGCCCGTATCTCCAGTGTCTGTTCTCTGCTTTGAATGTGGAAGATGACGTTGCCTCCGGGCATCCAGTTGACCGGTTCATAACCCGTTGAACGGTGAACGAGGAGCGATCCGTCAGCCTTCACTATGAGGATGCGTTCGCCAGGCTCGAGTTTTGACTTTGCCCTGCCAACATAATCGACTGAACACTTCCCGATAACGAGCAGTATCCTATGGCTGGAAATCGCCATTTTTGCGACCTCTTCAGCCTGCGAAGCATTCGGCTCAACCAAGACCGTTAAAGGCCTGAAACCTGACAAAGCGTCTTTCGCCAATACCCTTAGAAGACATGTTAACTCATAAGATTTCTGAAGGCTTGCGATGATTGCTTGGGAGAAAAAACGAGACATCATGCGACGTTATGATGCCACGGCGCAAATCTACGATACCCGATACGCAGAGGAACAAGCTGCGAAGATTGAGGCTGCACTCAGACACGTTGAAGTTAAAGCACAGACGGTGCTGGACGTTGGATGCGGAACAGGAATCTTGCTCGGTTACGTCGCCGACAAAGCAGCGATGACCGTCGGCGTAGATGTTTCCTCAAAAACTCTGCTTAAGGCGAAGGAACGTGCCAGGAATCATCCAAACGTGCATCTGGTCTGTGCAGACGCAGACCACATGCCCCTGAAAGACAAAGTATTTGACAGGGCTTTCGCGGTCACCGTTATTCAGAACGTGCCTAGTCAGACTGAAACGCTGAACGAAATTAGACGCATGGTCAAAGACAACGCGTTGATAGTCGTCACAGGCTTGAAGAAAATCTTCACGAAAAACAAACTTCAAAAGACATTGAAGAACGCAGGCTTAAACATCATAGTAATGAGGGATAAAGGCTTGAAGTGTTACGTGGCAGTCTGCACCAAAGCATAGCACGATATTTGATTTGCTCAGACGGAGTAAGAACCAAGGAAAACAAACAAAATAGTAAACTTGCTTCATGGCACAGTTACGTTTCTTTGGTTCTTTAGTTGTTATGATGTTTTTGTTCATGATATCTAGTAATCCTTATTACCCATGAAAAACTTACGCAATGTTGCCGCAAAGGTTGAGGGGTAAACCTATGAGGGAGAAGAATGTATCTGTGGATGGCAACTGCAATTTAATTCTGGGCATAGTAGTTTATATTAAGAGTTTGACCTCACAAACCATTCCACAAGGAAGGATCACTCGTTAATGATGTTCAGCGGTTCTGCATCTGGAATGTTCGGTCATGATCTCTGTTGCATGGAGATTGGAGGGCGCGTTGACTAATGCCGTTTCAAAGGCTGAAGAGAGACACGGCGAAGGAACTCTGTCTAGAGTGGGTTATGCAGGTTAAGAATTACAGGCTCAACCTTGACAAGAACAGGTGCGTCGGTTGCCAAATCTGCAGTCTTGCCTGTCCGAAAGAAGCAATCAGAATAGAAAAACAACCAAAAGCCCTCGGAGAGAAAGCCCGAAAGGCCAGAGTCGATGTTGACCTATCCAAATGCAACTTCTGCGGGATTTGCGACATTTCTTGCCCGTACGGGGCGATTTCCGTAACCGTTGACGGAAAGCACCTTCTATCAGTTCTTGACAAGGAAAGCTTTCCTCAGCTAATCCGCGACGTCAAAGTTGACGCCACCAAGTTCCCTGTGGATCCTAGCAAAAGCGAGAATGTTTGCCCCATCAACCTAATAAGAGTCCAGTATTCGACTCCCGAAGGAAAACTGGTGGAAGACCCCCGTTCTCTGAGCAGTTCCGAACTGAATGCGCTCAGGATGAAGGTTGAAGTCGACAAGGAGCATTGTCCATGCTGCGGGATATGCGAAGCAAAGCTTCCGCAGGGCGCAATGCACGTGCGCAGAATTTTTTCAGGGAAGCTCGCTATCAGACGCGAAAATTGTCCCGAAGGATGCACAGACTGTCTGGACGTCTGTCCGATTACAGGTGCACTCTACCTTTCTGACAGTGACAAGAAGGTACACGAAAACGAAATGTTCTGCGTCTACTGCGGAGCCTGCAAAATCGTCTGTCCGGTTGATAAAGCGCTTGATTTCAAGCGAACTCACATCCACCATACGGCAGTCCGTTCGGGAGCTTGGAACAAGGCTCTGGAAAGACTGACTTCGCCAACCGACATGACCAAAGAACTGAAAGCCAAGCGTTCTCTGAAGGCGAGAGAATCCGTTAAGAAGAGAATGGGCCTGAAGGAGGAGCAGAATGTCTAAGAAACCCATGAAGAGCACTGCCAGAGAAAAACCAAAGCCCAGACAGAAGAAAGCCGGGCCCGAGACGGAAAGCCCGAGAATCGGAGTCTTTGTCTGCCAGTGCGGCTCTAACATAGCCTCGATAATAGATGTTGACGCTCTAGCAAAGTATGCCCAGACCCTGCCCAACGTGGTGCACGCTGAGAGCATGAGTTATCCCTGCAGCCGTCAAGGCCAGGACGAAATAGTAGCCGCCATAAAGAACAGCAAGTTAGACCGCGTCGTCGTGGCCGGTTGTTCACCGAGACTCTACGAACCGACCTTCCAAAGCTGCGTGTCTAGGGCAGAGCTAAACCCATGGCTCTTTGAAATGGCGAACATCCGAGAGTTTACATCCTACTGTAACCAAACCATGCCTGAAGAGGCAAACCAGAAGGCAAAGGATACTGTAAGAATGGCCGTTGCAAAAGCAAGACTTCTCGAACCGTTGAAGCCCATAGAACTGCCCATGACAAAGAAGGTCATGGTTATCGGCGGAGGCATCGCGGGAATCAACGCCGCTCTGGACCTTGCCGACATGGGCTTCAAGGTCTACATGGTTGAAAAAACGGAAACCATAGGCGGAGTCATGGCACTGCTGGACAAGACGTTTCCAACACTCGACTGCAGCATATGCATCGAAGGCCCCAAAATGGTTGACGTCGGCAGACACCCCAACATAGAAATAATCTCTTACGCCGACGTGCTGAAAGTCGAAGGATACGTCGGCAACTTCAACGTCAAAATCCGCAAAAACCCCCGTTACGTCATTGCGGCAAACTGCACTGGCTGCGGTGAATGTAGAGACGCCTGCCCAATAGAATACCCCAACTATGCGGACTTGTACCTTGGCGCGAGAAAGGCTATATCCATCCCGTTCGGCCAAGCTGTCCCGCTTACGCACACTATTAACCGCGACTATTGCATCGAATGCTACAAGTGCGTCGACGCCTGCGGAGCCCGAGAGGCAATAAACTTTGACCAGAAGCCCGAAGAGATCGACGTCAACGTCGGCGCGATAGTTGTAACCGTTGGCTACAGCATGTACGATCCCAAAGACTTGACGTGGACTGGCTACGGCAAGTTCTCGAACGTGTTCACCGCAATGGAGTTCGAGAGGCTCATACTCGCAGCTGGCCCAACAGGCGGAAAGGTGATTCGAGCATCAGACGCACAGAAACCTCACTCCGTAGCCTTCATGCAATGCGTAGGCTCTCGCGACATCAACAGATACGAATACTGCTCAGGCTTCTGCTGCATGTACACTCTCAAACACTCGGTCATGCTCAAGGAGAAGTACAGGGACGCCATCGACGTCTACGTCTTGTACAACGACATGAGAAGCAACTTCAAAGGCTACGAAGAATTCTTCAACAGGGCCCAGAAATCCGGAGTCAAATTCATAAGAGTCAAACTTGAAAACCGAAGAATAACAGAAGACCCGCAAACCAAAAACCTCACAGTCTGCGCCGAAACCGAAGACGGCAAACCCGTCTCCGTACACGCAGAAATGGTAGTGCTCGCGAACGCGGCCATCCCGGCACCGACAACGGCCGAACTGGCAAAAATCCTCAACATACCCCTGGACAAGGACGGATTCTTCAAGGAATGTCAGCCTAAGATAAGACCAACCGACACCGAGGTGCCAGGCATATTCCTTGCGGGCGCATGCCAAGGCCTGAAAGACATACCCTACAGTGTCGCTCAAGGAAGCGCCGCAGCGGCTCAAGCCGCTTCAGTTCTGGGAAAGAAATCGTGGCCGGTTGAGCCACTCGTTGCAAGAGTGAACGAGGATCTTTGCAGCGGCTGCAGGGTCTGCGAATCAGCCTGCGGCTACCACGCGATTAAAGTTGAAAAAAAAGGGGAGAAATCCGTTGCCAAGGTCACCGAAGGTCTGTGCCGAGGCTGCGGAATCTGCAGCTCCGCCTGTCCAATGGACGCCGTAACCATGCCGAACTATTCTGATTGCCAGATTGTGGCCCAAATTCAGGCAGTGATGAAGAAGGGGTCGAGAAAAACTTGAGCGGGCAAACTAGCACAGCCGTCCCGGCAAAGGCAGAAGAGCCTCGCATAGGCGTCTACGTTTGTTACTGCGGGCTCAACATCGCTGGCACCGTGGACGTTGAAGAAGTGGCTGAATACGCCCGCAAACTCCCGAACGTCGTCTATGTTAAGACGAACCGTTACACTTGTGCCGATCCAGGCCAGGAGGAAATTCGAAAAGGCATCAGAGAATACAAACTGAACCGCGTTGTGGTTGCCGCATGCTCGCCTAGAATGCACGAACCTACCTTTCGCAGGACCGTGTCCGAAGCTGGGCTGAACGCCTTCGTGTATGAAATGGCCAACATCCGCGAGTTTGCTTCCTGGTGCCATCAAAACGCTCCCAAAGAGGCGACTGAAAAAGCCAAAGAACTCGTAAAGATGGCGGTCGCGAAAGTAAGACTCCTTGAACCACTGGACGTCATAGAGGTTCCAGTTACCAACAAGGCGTTGGTCGTTGGCGCAGGAGTCGCAGGCGCGAGCTCAGCGCTCGACCTTGCAGAAATGGGTTATCAAGTCTACCTGGTAGACCGAGCCGAAATAATAGGCGGTCACATGGCTCAGCTAGGAAAGAGCTTTCCAGTCTTCGAGTGTTCAAACTGTCCGCAGCAGATTCACTGCCCAAGGTTTTCATGCGTGGCCACGAGAATCGGAGCCGTGGCCGTTCACCCGAATATCAAGCTGCTCGCGTACACCGACGTCAAACACGTTGAAGGCGTAATAGGAAGCTACAAGGCCAACATCACGAGAAGGCCGCGGTTCGTTGACGAGAACAAGTGCACAAGCTGCGGCAAGTGCGCCGAAGTCTGTCCCGTTGAAACACTGAACAAGTTTGACGCCGGAATGAGAAAACGCAAGGCCATCTACCTACCATTCGCCTATGCCACACCAAACACGTACACAATCGACAAGGAAACTTGCCTTTACTTCAAGGACGGAAGCTGCAAGAAATGTCAAGAAATCTGTCCCGAAGGCGCCGTGAACTTCACGCAGGAGCCCTTAGAGGAGAAGCTCGAAGTCGGCTGCATGGTCGTCGCCACGGGATACGACATTTATGAGCCTTACGACCTACCGAACTACGGCTTCGGCAAGTACAAGGATGTCATAACAGCATTGCAGCTTGAGAGAATAATAGACACAAACACCCAGATCCTTGGAGAACTGCGGAAACCTTCGGACGGCAAGACGCCCGAGAGCATCACATACATTCAGTGCGTGGGTTCCAGGGACGTGAACAAGTACGAATACTGCTCAGGCTTCTGCTGCATGCTCACACTTAAGAGCGCCGTATTCCTCAAAGAAAAATACCGCGACAAACTGAAAATCAACGTGTTGTACACGGACATGCGTGCCAACAGAAAAGGCTACGAGGAACTGTTCAGGAAGGCCCAGCAACTGGGCATCAACTTCATTCGCGTCAAACTGACCAACAGAAACGTGAGCGAAAACCCGAAAACAAAGAAACTCGCAGTGTGTGCAGAAAAAGAAGACGGCACACCCGTCGAAGTCGAAAGCGACATGGTCGTGTTGGCGACAGCCGCCCTGCCGAGTCAAGGTTCGGAAGAAGTTGCAAGGGTTTTCAACATCAGCCGCGGAAGCGACGGCTTCTTCATGGAAAGTCACCCCAAGCTGAAACCCATAGACACGCCGTCAGACGGAGTCTTCGTCGCGGGAGGATGCCAAGGACCAAAAGACGTACCCTACAGCGTTTCTCAAGGCATGGGAACGGCGGCAAGAGCATCAACAATCCTCTCCAAACCTACTTACAAAATCCAGCCCATCGTGGCAGTGGTTGACCCAGCAAAATGCCGCAACACCAAAGTGAAATGCGGCCTTTGCGCCAAAGCCTGCCCCTACAGCGCCATCACTGCACCCGAGGGCCAAGTTGCACAGACGATGAGCGCAATGTGTCACGGCTGCGGCACATGCGTCGCCGAATGCCCGGCTGACGCGATAACTCAGAAACACTTCACGGACGCGCAGATAATGTCCCAGATAAGAGCGGCGCTGGAAACAAACGCGGAGGGCAAGATACTGGCGTTCCTCTGCAACTGGTGCAGCTACGCCGGCGCCGACCTCGCCGGCACGAGCAGATTCGAATATCCCTCTGTAATAAGACCCATCAGAGTCATGTGCTCAGGAAGAGTCGATCGAGACTTTGTCCTTGAAGCATTCAGGCTGGGCGCAGGCATGGTCATGGTCGGTGCCTGCCACCTACCCTACGACTGCCACTACATCAGCGGAAACTACAAGATGAAGGCCCGAATGGACGCGTTGGCCCCGATGCTGCAGAAACTCGGCATGAGCCCGGAGAGACTTCGCGTAGAATACGTCTCAGCGGCCGAAGGCATCAAGTTCGCAGAAGTCGTGAAAGAAATAACCTCGCAAATGCAAGCTCTAGGCAAGGAGAAGATACAAGCAGAAAACGCCAAGATGCGACCGCTCTTGGAGAATATGCTAAAGAGGAAAGAACAAAAATAGTCCCAAGCCATCCAGGCTACTTCGTTCAGTTGGGCGTCCCTCATCTTCTAAGCGGCTGGCCGATACATAGCTCCACATATTAACCGGAGGCGGCAAAGCGAGCGCTAGAACTTCAGATTTTTGTCTGAACTAGGCTGTGATGGTTTTATTCTGCGCGCAATAGAAGAAGCGGCTCAGAGGCTTCTTTTCTCATGGTTCTTCTGATATCAGCCCCATCAAAATCTTCACTGTTGACTGGATTTTCATTTCTTTTGAGACTGCGAACAACATAATGTTTTTCTCCATTGACAGTCTGAATGCTAATGACTTTCAAATTCCTAACCATAACGATCTCTTTTCCAATGATAGGTTAACACCGCGCGGTTAATAAACATTTGTAACTGCGGTTTTACACTAGGCATGCACACGCTTGTGTGGGTGGGATAAAACTTCACCCCCACACACAATAACTTCTACGTCTATTTTCGCTGCGCGCGACAAGAGCTTGAACTATTCTATACGTCGTTAATCACTTGCCCGCAGGTCTAAATAATCTCAAAGGCAGCCGCTCGAGTCGGTCTAGCCTGTTCTTCGTTCTTCTCTGCCCTTCCAGAATTCTCTTGTTCTGAGGTAGAGGATTTTCGCTTTCAGGAGGTCCATGAAGAAATCGTCGTCTTTGGGGTGCATTTTTCCAAGAATTCTTGAGGCTGTTTCAGGACCTACTCCTTTCACTTCTAATGCCATTACCGCTTTTTTTCCGTAGCTCAGCACCAAGTCCGCCGTGCGTCTCGCCAGAGTCAGTTCTTTGAGTTCTTCCTCGGACACTTCTTTGCCCTCGCGTCTTCTCTTCAACACTTCGTACACGTGTTCCGCGTCTTGACTCGGATATAAGGGTGCCAAGAGTTTGGAACCGCATTTTCGACACACGGGCTGTTCTCCGAGATCTCTGATTTTGTTTTCCTCGGCCCATTGGCCGCAAGACATGCACAATAAAGAGGCTTTTCTGGCTCCAATCGCCATTTTCATTTTGTCTATGTTGGTTATCAGCAGTGTTTCGGGGGCCATCAGTTCCGACATGTCGGAAAACTTGGCAAGCATGTGATATGCCAGCGGTGTGGGCTTTTCTTGGCTGAAGACTGTGCTGACCTTGATTTTTCCGTTTCGCACGTCGCGCATGATCTCTTTGGCCTTTCTTATGTCCACTTTCTCAATCATGGCTTCGCGCAGCGTTTCATCGAGGATGGGCGTGTTCATGAATCTTTGGCGCAGTTGACTCATCCTTTCGTAGCTCATCGTCTTCCCACGTGGGAGAGCTCCGAACCGCTCAGCGACGAACTTCATCTTGTACGAAAACGGAAACTTCGAATCCAAATACGCTTGAAAAGCCTGATCTGCCTCTTTGCTCGTGAGGTTGAACAGGCATGCACTCGTGTTCTCAACTTCTTGCCGCGTCAATTTCCTCGGCGTCTCAATTAATATGTGGTAACCATCGTTCCACCATCCCACGATGACTTCTCTTTCAGAAAGAACGGAGTCGAATATGCTTCCCAGCGTGCGATTCACCATCTCGCCAAAACACGCGTGAACAATCAGAAACTTGTCAAAGCCTTCAACAACGATGTGCCTGTCAGTCGGTAACGGCGCCCCCTGCTTGAGGTGCTCTTCAACCTCTTGGACGGTGCTCAACAGCGCAGACTTGTCCGTTACAAACTTTTCCGCGAGCTCCTCTGCCGCGGCCTCAGCTTTTCCAGTTTCTTTCAGCGCTCTCGCAATGTTTTCTCGGAGCTGTCCAGTCTCCCTGGCAAGGTCGAACGGAACGGGCAGCATCTCACCGTCCCATCCTGGAACGGCGGCCAGCGGATCTTCCGAAGGAACGACATAGACCGTTCCAGTTTCCTCTTCAATCTGGACTATTCGCCAGACTTGACCCTTAACGATGAAGTTCAAGCCCACGCGAGCTTTCAAAGCCATAAACTCGTCGCCCAAGCTGCCGATTTTCCTATCAGAAATCACGTTGACAATCGGGTAGCGCTTTTCGTCAGGAATCATTGACAGGTTCTCGTAGTAGTATCTTCGGCTGTTTCTTCCCTTCCTCAAACCCTTGCCTTCCTGGTCTATCCTTACTTCTCCCAGGCGTTCTAAAAAGCATATTACGTCCCACAGGGCGTTCTTCGTGAGCTTTCGGTACGGGTAGGATTGCCGCATCAGAGCCAGAAACTCTTTCAAGCTCAGTTCTGCCCTGTCCATCAAAACTCCAACGATCTGATGTGCAAGGACATCCAAAGCGTTTTCTTGTATGAGAACAGGTTCAAGCCTGCCCGCCTGGGCATTTCTGATCGCCGCGACAGATTCGAGAGTGTCATCTGGATAAGCCGTGATGATGACACCTTCGGATAACATGTCTAAACGATGGCCACTGCGTCCCACTCTCTGAATTAAGCTGCTAACTTGCCTCGGCGAGAGATACTGTATGACAAGGTCAACCTGGCCTATGTCGATTCCCAGCTCCAGAGTGCTCGTGCAAACAATTGCCTTCAGAATGCCGGTTTTAAATTGATCTTCAATCTGTGAGCGTTCCTCCCTCGACAGGGAACCGTGATGCACGGCAATGTCTTTTCGCCCGAGCTGATTGAACTTGAAACCCAGCATCTCGGCAATGGTTCTGCTGTTGACAAAAATCAGGGTTGACTCGTGGCTGTCGACGAGCTCCCTAATACGTCTAATCCTCGCAGCCGCTTCGGGCGACGTGTTGAGCGTCCTTGCCAAGTCATAATCAGCCTCAACGGGAACCGGGTTCTCGACGTGATAGCGGTAGCTCTTTGCCAATACGGCTTCCACTATTCTGACGCTTCTCTCCGTTCCGGCGAGAAACTGTGCGACTTCGTCCGGATTCCCCACCGTGGCTGACAAGCCGATCCTCTGAAACTCTTTATTGGCAACTTGGCGCAGCCTCTCCAGCGCGACCGCAAGCTGAACGCCACGTTTGCTGGAAGCGAGTTCGTGCACCTCGTCCACCACGACGTATTGCACGCCTCGCAAGTGTTGTCTCATGCGCGAGCCTGGAAGAATCGCTTGAAGAGTCTCAGGAGTCGTGACGAGCATGTCCGGAGGAAAGATAGCCTGCCTCCTCCTGAGCTTCAACTCGGTGTCTCCATGCCTGACCTCGATTGAAATGCTGAGCTTGGCAGACCAGAACGATAAACGCTTCAAAAGGTCTCGATTCAACGCCCTTAGAGGCGTTACATAGATTACGGATATCCCCTTTCTCGGCGTCTGCTGAACAAGCTTGGAAAAGATGGGAAGAAGAACCGCCTCGGTTTTTCCACTCCCAGTTGGTGCAAGCAGAAGCACATTCTCCCCGGCTAGAATGGGCGAAGCAGCCATCTTCTGAGGCAAGGTGGGTTCTGAAAAGCCCAATTCCGCCACCGCGGAGCGCACAGGTTTTGCGAATAAACTGAAAACCCCGAAATCCGAAGATTCTTCACGCATATCTCGCAGACCACGAACGCATTTTGCCAGGCCTTTTTCTTCACGTCAAAGAGAGCGGATACGAAAGTACGAGTCCCGCTTCTTCTCTATATCCGATTGAAGCTTTCTCTTTGAACTTGCCTCTTGAAAGCACGTTGCCGAGCTCTTTCCTTAAAACCTCTTTTCTGGTGCAGAAGACGATCTCGTTCTTGTCGTTCGTCCACACGGTCAATCCTCTCGTCTTTCCCTTGTGAAGTAAATGAAGGAACGAGTCTTCTTCGCCCAACTGCAGCATTGCTATCGCCCCTGAACCCTCCAGAGCGCAGAAGAAGGAGTACAAGGCTTCCGTGGTCTCTTCTTTCTCGCTCAAGGTCTCCTCGAAAAAGTGAGGAATCACCTCCGAGTCCACCAGTTCAAACCTTTCAGATTCAAAAACGTGCGCGCCGCCCAACGCCTTTCTAATCTCTTTGTAATTCTCAATCTTTCCGTTGTGCACTGAGGCAACGGTCAAGTTCGGCTCCCTTTCAACAACATATGGTTGTGCAGTTTCCTTGTGCTCCGCAGTTTTAATAAACTCTGGACTGGGCATCCGCACATGACCAATCAACACAGAAGCTCTGGCAACTTTCACCATTTCTGGCAACTTTCTTGCAGGAGAGCCATCAACCTTTCCGACCTTTTCAACCAGAATATTACCGTCCTCCAGAAGCAAAGCCACACCCGCCCCGTAGCCTCCGAGCGGAAGCCGTTCCTCAGGATACTGATGAACTTCTAGCTTCTCCAGAATTCTGAAGACTCTGGCCAGCGGCAAGGTCTTCTTCAGATAAAACCCAAATATACCGCACATTTTTTCTTTTCCACTCCATTTTCCAATTCTCAAGCCCTTTTCAGCCAGTCGAACCTCAGCCTAGTCAAGTCCTACCTAAACATGCTTACCTACAGAGTATTTTAAACCTTTAGCGTGATTAGCATGCTCTTCTGAACGCAGACAGAGCACAGCTTTGGTTAATCTAAGGGTTTCTTGGCGCATCTCATTTAAATATCGTTTGAACCCGTAAGGATACCAAGACATTAACAGAGTTAACGGAGCTATATCTTTGCCATTAGATTTGCTTCCTCTGCTGTCTTCGTTCGCGATTGTTGCGCTAGCCGAATTCGGCGACAAGACACAGGTTGCAATTATTAGCCTGAGTGCCAAACACAGACCGAGATCAGTCTTCTTGGGTGCCATGTTGGCATTCGCCTTGATTGACGGAGTCTGTGCATTGATAGGCGGAGCAATAGCTCCTTTCGTTCCAGCATTTTGGATCAGTCTGGTGGCAGGCATCGCATTCATCATTTTCGGAATCTATACACTGCTCCCCAAGAAACGGAGTATTGTACAGGTCAAAGAGCACTCAAAAGTCGTAACAACGTCGTTCCTGATGATAGCCGCCCTAGAGTTCGGCGACAAGACACAGCTCGCGATAATAGCTTTATCCGCAGAATATGCCGCCCCTCTCCAGGTTTTCTTGGGAGTAATGCTCGCCCTGACCTTGCTTACATGTCTCGAGTCGCTTCTAGGCTCGATCGTCTCTCGGTACATATCCGAACGTTACATCAAGATAGGTGCAGCTTTAATATTCATTCTGTTTGGCGCTCTCTTCTTGGTTGAGACCATCAGCGGCACGAAACTGTTTTGAGAAAAAGCCCTTAGCCGGTCCAAAGCAGTACGCGTGCTTGTTGCGAAATTAATCAAAAATGAAGTTCGCGCGCGCTAGGTTTGTAAAAGAAAAATGGGGGATCATGGTTTTTGGTTGGTTGTCGGTGCCGGCATTTCGGTTCTGAACTGCACTCTTTTTCTTGCGAGGTAAATGAGAACTCCGATGCCCATCAATAGAAAACCGAATCCGAACAGGAGCCAAGCATATCCTTGGAACATGAGCAGGTTGCCGCCGTCGTTAATCAGGTTGGTCAATGAATTCTCAATCGAAGTCCACTGTTGTGTTTCGTTTGAGAATGCGTCCTGAAGGTAATTGAGCGATTTTCCATAGTATTGCTTGGCATCGCTGAAGTCTCCTTGAATGTAATAGTTGTCTGCTAAAGTCTTAGCGGCACTTGACTGCACAATCAATTCTCTTGCTTGAGCAGTCAAGAAAGGCAAACCGCCTATCGTCGTCGTAGATGGGTAAGCATTAATCTGCTCTCGGTACGTGAAGGCGTCTGCCTGATCTGACGAAAATACTGCAAAACCGGTTCCGCTCTGTGTCCAAGTTGGAAGCACCAATTGTTGAGGCGCACTGGTACTGTTCACCTGCTCAACGTAAGCAGTGTAACCGTGCAGTACGTAGTTGCTTGCAACCAAAACAGAAGGAACAGTAAAAGTTATCGTGAAAAGGTGCGATTGACCCTGAGGTATAACAAACGGGTTCGTAAGATTGCATTCAGCCGACGTGTAATTCTGCCCCCAATCAAAATCCACCTTTACAGCGGACACATTAATCTGATCAGCAAATGCATAATCGTTGTAAACACTTATGACGAACACGGCTGTAGTGTTCTCTTCGTACGCGATTATGGGCTCTCCATAGAAATCATCAATACCTCCCTTTGTTATCGCGCCGATCCAATTCCAGTTTGTAATGGCAGCACGAGCAGGAAACGTGTTCGCGGCCAGAACAAGAACCAAGGCACACAAGATCGCAACAGTTATAACCTTTCCTTTCAATTTTCTCACAATCCACTAAACTAGTCAACTAGCTATTCAGAAGTCAAAGCTTATATGATTTTTTAATTCACACGCTAAATATTGCAGTTAGAATCATGGAAAGGGTCCATACGCTCTAGTACGCCTTCGTCTGCCTGCCGAAGTACCTAGCTATTAGGGCTATGTCTTTCATGTTGACCACGCCGTCGCCGTTAACATCCGCTGCCGGGTTCCAGTTTATGCTGCCAGGTTTGGAGCCGAAGGCGCGGGCCACGAGCGCGATGTCTTTCACGTCGACTCTACCATCGCTGTTCACGTCTCCCACAATTCTGACGACAATGTTGCCGACTGTAAAAGTGTTCGAGCTCGTGGGCGTCGCAACCACTGCCGTCAGCGTATAGTTGCCGCACGGTACCCATGCAGTGTTCCAAACGAAGATAAGCGTATAGTTTTCGCCACTCTCCAGCAGCACAGGGTACGCGCCTACAGTCTTGTTGGCCGCTATATCATAAAAGAGTGTGACCCAAACCTCCTCCGCGGAGGCTCCCGTGTTCTGCACCGAAACGCTGATGTTAACGCAATCATGCGGAATCACGAGTATATCCTGATAGGTCCAACTCGGCGCAGTCGTGTTTGTCACGACAACACCTTGCAGACTGGTTGCGTAGAACCCTGTCACGTTTCCAGGGCCAGCCACATTAATCGACGCCGACTGCAACGTTGACAAGCCCGTTGTCGAATTCCAATCGTACGTCGCAGTGCCGCCGACAAGCGGTGTCTGAAATGCAAAACTGTGGGTTGAACCGCCGTCGTACCAAAATGGCGCTGGCAACTGCGTCCTCGAATAATTGACGCCGTCGATCAACACCACGCTGCCCACAAAATCAGAACCTACCCCCACCTGGTCAAAGGTAACTTGATACTGAACCATATAGTTTCCATCAACGTTTCCAGAAGCCGTCACGGTCAGACTACCGCTTTGGAGCGTCGACAAACCAGATGTCGAATTCCAAACATACTGTTCGCTGGCATTCACCTCCAACGGCGAGCCAAACACGAAACTGTGACTGGAACCTTGATCCCACCAGAAAGAAACCGGAAGACTGCTCAAAGTGTAGTTCACGCCGTCAACATTAACCACATTCCCAGTGAAGTCTGTGCCTACGCCTGTCTGGCTGAAATTTACTTGGTATTGGATCTTCCAGTTCCAAGTGATGTTCGACGGCGCGACAATCGTGAATGTGACGGTGGTCGTCGAACCGGAACCTGGCACGCTTCCCGTGCCTGTCCAACCCGTGCAGACGTATTGGGTGCCCGGGCCGCCGGATACCGGGGACGTGACGTCGGCGTTGATGTTCGATCCAGCGTCAAACCAGCCGCTCGTCGGACTTGGAGAATCATATAGCGAGGCTACCGTGAGATAATATTGGGTCTTGTAGTTGCCCGTCACGTTTCCTGAGCTGGCAACCGTTAACGAGCCATTTTGAAGCGTCGATAAGCCGCTAGTGTTTGTCCAGAGGTACTGTTCAGAATTGGCAGCGACCACGAGTGGCGAGTCGAATGCGAAGGTGTGCGATGAGCCGTTGTCCCACCAGAATGTTGGCGAGTCACTGAATATGTGGTTGGCGCCATCAACGGTGAAAACCGTTCCCGTGAAGTCTGCGCCCACGCCTGTTTGGCCGAAGGTGACTGCATACTGTATTGCATAATTTGCGGTGACCGTTTTCGGTTCGTCCACCAAAACCGTTGTTGACGCTGACGTCGGGTCAGTTATCTCGGCCATGTTGTTGGTCGTCCAGCCGGTAAATTTGTACTGTGACTCGCCGGATATGATGATTACTTGCTGGTCAGTCGATATCAGAGCTGAACTGCCTGTACCATACCATCCTCCGCCCGTCTGATTGCCAACGCCCGATGGATTCGAATCCAGGGTCAAGTAGTCCTGAGTCTCATAGTTTCCCACGATACTTCCGCTAGATGTTACAATTATGGACCCACCCTGCATCGAAGACAAGCCAATTGTGCCTGTCCAAACGTCCTGCTCGACACCAGGAGGAACAACCAATGGTGACTGGAACATGAAAGTGTGGGTTGAGCCGCTGTCCCACCAGAACACTGGCGAATCACTTCTTGTGTAGTTGGTGCCATCGACGGTGAAAACCGTTCCTGTGAAGTCTATGCCGACGCCTGTTTGGCTGAAGTTTACTTGGTACTGGGTCTTCCAGTTCCAAGTGATGCTTGATGGCGCGACAATCGTGAATGTGACGGTGGTCGTCGAACCTGAACCAGGGACGCTTCCCGTGCCTGTCCAACCCGTGCAGACGTACTGAGTGCCTGAGCCGCCGGACACCGGAGATGTGACGAGAGCTTTAATCTTGGACCCACAGTCAAACCAGCCGCTCGTCGGAGTCGGGGAATCGTGAGCAGAAGTGACTGTGAGGTAGTATTGAGTTTTGTAGTTGCCTGTCACGTTTCCTGAGGTACAAACCGTTATCGAACCGTTCTGATGCGTTGACAGCCCATTTGTACAGGTCCAAAGATATCGTTTGGCATTCGGCCTGACCACCAAGGGCGATTGATAGGCAAAATAGTGGGTTGAGCCAGGGCACCACCAGAATGAGACAGGAAGGTGTGACCAATTGTAGTTGTTGCCATCAACTGTCAGAATGATGCCTGTAAAATCTGATTTCACGCCTGTTTGATTGAATGTTATTTCTACCAGCGGGGACGCTTTGGCCTGCCCCGAACCAAAAAGACTGGCAGCGAGGAACAAACCTGCGACCAGCACGAAGAACAAAGATATCGACAAAACTCTCTTCTCGTTCATTCTGCCTTCTCTCCTCTTAACTACCCATCTTCTCTCTTCTCATGCCAAGATTAATGCTTTATGGAGTTGTTCTCTATAGTACCTGGAATCGCGTGACTTATCAACAATGCCATCTCAAAATGCATTACTGGTCTGGGCATTCTTGAAGGATCGATAGCCCGCCAAAAAGACGTATTGTTTGAACATGTTTAACGCGGGTTTTGAAAGCTACAGCCAATGGACCAAAACCTTGAAATCGTCTCTCGAGTAACATTGCTTGGACGATGAGGTCATCGAGGTACGGAGACGCTGTTGGCGAATGATCGCTTTTTCCGCTGCTGAGTCCAAAAAAAGCCATAAGAGTTGCTGTTAGCCGAGGCCTTATTCTAGGAGAAGAGTTATAGCACCAAACTTTGCTGGGCGAACAAAGAAAAAGGAGAAGGAGAAGAGGCTAATGTTCTTGCGGTGTAATGTAGGCCCAAACGCTTACTAGCACCAGTGTTAGACAAGCTCCGGCAAGTCCCGCCAACAGGTATTGTGCGCTGAGAACCGCTGGCAAGACAGTTGCGAGCCATGGAACCGCGTAAGTTCCTGCTAAGTCTGCAATCATTCCACCGAAGAATCCCAAGATCGCCACGAAGACGAAAATTTTTAATCTTTCACCCACTTCATTCACCTTTTTGGATAGGAATTAATTCAAGCCTCTTTTTAGTCTAACTTACACGTTTTTGTCTATTCTTGGAAAACCACCAACATGCTCTTTTAGTTGGAAAATTAAAGGCCAAAACTGTTTCCGCTGGGACATATAGCTCCACATATATACAAGCATGTTTTTGCCATGTTAACAATGTATAAGATTCTTCCTCGCGACCTTTTGTCTCTGGAGGTAATTAACTTGTCAGAAAGATTTAGCAAAAAATGGGAAACGAGAAGAGAAGAACAGCCCCTCACAAACCGTGTCAAAGAAGCAGTCAAACCACCTGGCCCATTGAAGCCCCGCCTAGACTTTGCTGTTCGACGAATCGAATTGCAGGTTCAGAAATTGGATCAAGCCACTGACAGATTCGGCCAAAGAGACAAGACGATATTCGCAAGAATAGTTGACGCCTACACGAAGCATGACACAGCCCGAGCAAACGTCTTTGCAAACGAGCTGGCAGAGATTCGCAAGATGGAGAAACTTATCATAAACGCAAGGCTTGCACTCGAACAGATCGTGTTAAGATTACGCACCGTATCAGAACTCGGAGACGTAGTCTCAACGTTAGGCCCCGCAGTCGGAGTCTTGAGATCGGTCAGAGCAGGATTAGTTAGCGTTTTCCCCGAAGCAGAGAGCGAACTAGGCGAAATCGGCAACATGCTGAGCGGAATAATGATGGAAGCAGGAACAGGCTCTGGAATGACGTTGAACTTCGACAACGTGAACGAAGATGCAGGCAAAATTCTCACAGAAGCAGCAACAGTCGCAGAACAGAGAGTCAAAGAGAAGTTCCCAGATCTGCCACCAGGAATACCGGGACTACCAACGGCCCCTGTAAGCGAAAAATCGTCAACCGAGACTTCGTAAACATAGGGGATGAAAAAGATGTCACAAAACCCCAACCTTTTTCTTTCTGTAGGAAAACAAATCAACGACGAGTACGGACGTCCGATAGGTAAGATAGCCTCTTTTGCAGTGACCCCGAGTGGAAAATTCGACGGCGTCTTCATAGCGTTGGGCGATGGAAGATTTCTAAAGCGATGTTCAGATAACATCAGGTTCAACGGTTCTGAGGTAACCCTCATCTCCAACATAAAGGCTCAAGCAAGCATACTTAGCGATCAGATTCCCCTCATTTGGCGCAAGGACCAAGCGCTCAAAGACCTCTCTGAGAAAAAGAAAATACCAAAAGAATTCTACGCAGAGCTTCACAGCACCTTCGATGGCGCTCTCACTCAGCTCAAGAGCGAAGCAGAGACTCTGAGAGAAGAAATAGACGACGAAATCTCAGAATGTAACGAGGAGGCAAAGGCACTAAACTATGCCCTAGTTAACCTTGAAATCGAACACGAGATAGGAAAAGTTGACATCCAATACTACGAGACCGCTTTTTCACTGATTCAAGAAAACATCAAGCGAGTTCACATGAAAAAAACCGACTTGGAGCTAACGACAAGCAAGCTATCCAGCATCCTGCTAGGAGACTCTTCCAGATCTGTTGAACAGGCGAAGAACAGGATCCCTGAGCCACCAAAACCGCTTGAGTCGGAGCTTCCAGAACCGCCAGTAGTCGTTTACGTGAAGGAAATCGGAAAAACCGGAATATAGACTGGAACGAGAATAGCGGGCGGAGGGAAGGGTCATCAAAGGATTTTTCCGTTCGAGCCCTCCACCTCTTCGTGAAACAGCATTCAAATCAATACGAGTTCTCAGAGTCCAACAGTGCAAACTTCAACAGGCTGGTTACAGACTTAAAGAAAAAGATAAAATCCTTTTCCAAACATGCGTCGGAGCTGTCACGGCAAAGAACAAAGATCGTGCGGCAATCTACGCTAACGAAATCGCCGAAATTCGCAAGATCATCAGCTTTCTTCACAGCGTAGAGCTGGCCATCGAGCGAGTAATCCTCAGACTCGAGACAATTAAGGAACTGAGCGATATAGTAATCGATCTAAAACCCGCTCTGAAGCTTCTCCAGAATGTATCACAAGAGCTCTTTCAATTCTTGCCAGACGTTTCATCCGAACTGAGCAGAGTCAACGACACCATAAGCGAAACGCTCTATTCAGCAAAGATAACAGCTGATGAATCAGTCATTCCTGTAGACCGAAAGACGCCAGGCGGCGAAGAAGTGCTAAGCCAAGTCTCAAGCTTTCTGGAACAAAGAATCTCCCAAAACCTGCCCGAACCACCCGTTACTCAGAAAATCCAGGAAAATGAGCGGGCCACGTTGGAAGAAATGCTTGCGTTATCGTCTAACTCTTCAGAAAAGAAGATAAGCAAAACCTCGGAAGAATCCGGAAGAGATTCTTCCCAAACCCTCATTTCTTATAAGAAATCCGAAATCAAGGAAATCTCCTTGAAACTCGAAAATCCTCAATTGGAGGATGCCATTCTCGAATACGTCAAGAAGAGCAACGGTCAAATCGATATGGAACGTTGCTCAGTTGACTTGGAAACCTCGAACGAGGATATCGAGAAAGCCCTAGAAAGTCTAGGGTCAAAAGGAAAAATAAAAATCGAATTGAAAACTGGAGAATGAAAGTTATGAGCGCGTCTCAAGAGCTTGAGAAGTCCGCGACGAACTTCGCCCTAGAGGCAGTTCGCCTCGATAAGCAGGGGGCGAAAGGCATGGCCATAACCATGTACCAAAAAGCCATAGAAAGCCTCCTGCAACTCGTTCAACTCTACCCAGAATACAGTCTGAACAAGGTTTACATACAAAGAGCAATCGCCTACCAAGAACGAATCAAAGCAATACAGGGCGCCGTCACATCCTTCGAGCCGAGGCCCGAAACCAAATGCAACGGCGCTGACGGCGAAACAAAGACCGAGGGCGGAAAATCAACCTACGAAGAACTCATAATGATAGAAAAACCGAACGTGAAATGGGACGGAGTCGTCGGGCTTGACCCCGCCAAGAAAGCCGTGAAAGAGGCTATAGTGTACCCGGTTCAGAGGCCAGATCTTTTCCCGCTTGGATGGCCGAGAGGAATCTTGCTGTTCGGACCGCCAGGCTGCGGCAAAACGTTACTGGCCGCTGCGGTCGCCACAGAGATTGACGCAAACTTTCTGTCTATCGACGCTGCTACGGTGATGTCCAAGTGGCTCGGTGAGGGTGAACAGAACGTGGCCAAACTCTTCGGCTCGGTCAGGAAATCGGCTTTGGAAGGCAAGCCATCAATAGTGTTCATCGACGAATTAGACTCGATGATGGGCAAACACGCGAACGAAGTCGGCGGCGAAATCAGGGTAAGGAACCAGTTTTTGAAAGAGATGGACGGAATCATGGACAAGGGCAAGAACCTGCACGTCTACGTTATCGGTGCCACGAACAAGCCTTGGGACTTGGACTGGGCATTTATAAGGAGGTTCCAGAAACGCATTCTCGTACCTCTTCCAGACCATCACACACGATTGATGATGTTCAAACTCTACACGACCAACTTACAGCTGGCGCCTGACGTCGACTTGCACGAGCTAGCACGGCTTTCAGAAGGATTTTCAGGAAGCGACATCAGAGACGTCAACCAATCGGCACAACTGAAACTCATAGGCGAATTCTTCGAGTCCGGAAAGGCAGAAGACAAACAGGCCAAACCGAGACCTCTAACGATGGACGACTTCAGACAGATACTGGAAGACAGAAAACCCAGTGTGTCTCTCGACATGCTGGCGCTCTACAACAGATGGTTTGAAGCCTTCAAAGCGCTCTAGGAGGATGAATACAAGTCGCGTGACAGGAGCATGTTGAAACGCAGGGTGGAAAGGTTTGGAGAGTTACCTTACGTTTTAGGAATATCTCCTTTCTCCCATCTCCCCTCAGATAATATCTCCAAGCCCCACAGCCTAGCGTCAACATGACTCATGTTACCCCTTTTTTCCGACTATTTTTTCCACGAGATCAGCTATTTCTTCGCCATGTTTAAGTACGTCTATGAACGGGATTTCAGGGTGAGGTTCCTCGGGCGAGTAGGGTCCTGTGAAGACCAGTACGGGCATAAACATCTCACTCGCTTCTTTGATATCTCGGGCGGATTCTGCAACGACAATCTTGTGTATGTTTCTGTTCTCAGCCAAGAGTTTTCTGAAGCCTTCTAGGAAAACTATGTCGTTGCCTCTACATCTCTTAAGAATCTCTTTCAGGGAGAGGTTTGCGCGAGTCTTCTCTATGGTTGCTATCTCGCCTGCCGATGCGGCGACCACCGTCTTGGCACCTGATTGAACGAAGCGCCATGTATCCTTCCGTTCTGTATCCAGCGTAAAATTAGGCTCCGGAATGTGTTTGGCCACTGCAATCTTGTAGCCTCTCTTTGTGAGTTCCCTCGTTAAAATCTCAATAGTAGTGGTCTTTCCTGTTTTTTTTCCGCCCACTACACCGATGGCAATCACCTTCAAGCCTCACGCGCCTGTGTTCGCTGCATTTCTTCTGTGAAGACTCTTTCCAGCGTTTTGAGATCTATGTTCAGTTTCTTGGAGAGATCCTTCGACCATCGCAGGTAGGTTCTGAAGAGGCTTTGGAATATTTCCGCCTTCTCCTTGTCGGACAGTTCTCTTTCTTCAGCTAACAAGAGTGCAAACCATTTTCCCGCACTCTCGAGCTGATAGGCTTTGACCCACGTGATACGGCCATTCTTCTCGGTTTTCTCCATTTTCTCGGTTAATATTCCAAGCTTGGTCAGCGACTTCAGGTTTTCGATAACGGTCTTGTTCGAAAATTCTAATTTCCTCACGAGGTCGCCCTGGTAAATCTTGTTCGAAATGCCCTGCTTGAGCGAGAATTTCAGTATGTCGACAGCCGCTTTTGAACCGAAGATGGCGCTCAGAACCTTGACCTTATGTTCAGAAGGAAGAAAAACTACATAGGGATGTAAGTTGCTGTTCAATTAATCACGCAAATTTGCTTTAGTGTCCTCCTGCTTAAAGCGTTATGGCTTTCTGCGATAGGTTTTTTTGTCACTCCGAACGACATCATGTCGAGGCGCCTTAGACGGACCTGAAACGTTGGATTCCCGAAGACGGAGATACCTTCACGACCCGAGACGGGTTCATCTTCAACGTTTTCGGGTACGAGCACCCCTCCAAAAGAGTTTTCGCCTTCCTCAAATACATCCCAGCTACCTTTCAGAAGCTGTTCAACGTCGAATACTTAGAGAACACATGGACCTATGAAGAGCAGAAGCTGTTCCGAGCTGAAAACCTGTACACTGCAAAAAACTACCAGACATTTCTGGAGACCTTTCGAAATAACTTCCCAGACTACGTTTACTATTGCCCCTTCAGAAGAAAGGATATCATAAGCGCGCCACTAGATTCTATCGAGAAGGTATTCATTCCTAGGGACTGTCTACGTGATCTGGCCAGGCTTGAAACCAAGGATAACATGCAAAAGATGAGCTTAAACCTTGTTGATTTGCTGTCGACCGAATCAGAAATAGGGTTGGAAGATTTCGGTCTCCATGGCTCAGTGGCCTTAAACATGCACACTTCAAAATCGGACATAGACCTCGTCGTTTACGGGGCGAAAAACTTTCGCGTGCTGGAAGCAACGATAAACAGACTCGTTGAAAATGGCAAGCTGAGCTACAAGTTCAGCAACCGTTTAGATGCGTGTCGCCGCTATAAGGGAAAATACCTGAACAAGGTTTTCATGTACAACGCAATTCGGAGACCCGAAGAAATCAGAGGAGAATACGGCAAACTGCAATATGACGCCGTGACTCCTGTGGAATTCACCTGCAGGGTTCAGGACGATGCTGAAGCGATGTTTCGACCTGCCACTTACAGAATCGGGGACTACGACGTGGTAGAAGCGGGAGAGCTTAGCGAAGGTAAGGTTCCGGAAACTGTTGTTTCAATGATTGGTTGCTACCGTAACGTTGCCCGAAGAGGGGAGAGGATTGGCGTTTCAGGAATGCTGGAGCGAGCAAAAAACGTCGAAACGGGCCAAGTTTTTTATCAGGTCGTAGTCGGAACGGCCATCAGCGAGGAGGAGCACATTTGGCCACTTCAAAACTGAGAGACCGCGACGCAATCGTCACTGACGAAGGCCTCATATTCAGAGTGTTTGGATACTCACACCCGCCAGATGCCCATGCGTGCGATGCTGAATACGCACCCGCAGCCGTGTTCAAATCCGATAACCCCAAAGCATTCAGAAAAAAAGGGCAACGTGTCTTCTACAAGTTCTACGAAGATGAAGGTTGGAAGTTCTTGGAAAAGAGCTATCCACAGTACATGGTTCTGCACGAAATGCTCCAGAAGAAAGTCGTAGGCGTCAAAAACCATGACATCAGAAACATTCGAAAGCCCGAAAGAGTGCTTGCAAAACTGATTCAAACCGAACCCAAGGACAGCCTTCTTGCAGCAATGGGCAACGTCTTGGACACTACAACGGAGCAGTCTGGTTTGTCAACTAAGAACTTTGGCGTGTTCGGGTCGATGCTTCACGGTTTCTATCACCCTGAATTCTCGGATATCGACCTCACAGTTTATGGTGAAAAAAACATGGCGAGACTGCGCAAAACACTAGGCGAATTGTACACGGCCAAGTCCTCTCTGCTTCGGAACGAATTTGAAACAAACAAGTCGATAAGTGGAAAGGTGTGGCGATTTCGAAACTTCACTCCGAAGGAATTCCTGTGGCATCAGCAGAGGAAACTCATCTATTCATTACTCGAAAACAAGGGAACTGCAAGGACAATAAAGACGGAGTTTGAACCAGTGAAAGATTGGAAAGAGATACGCAACGAGTACAACCCTGCGAACAAGATCCTGCAGCGAGGCTGGGTAAAGCTGTTTGCTCGAATAAGAGATGATAGGGACGCTCCGTTCATTCCATCAGTCTACAACATCGAACCGTTGAAAATCCTCGAGGGAGTAAGACAAGCTCAACAAGTCAAACGAGTTATCTCTTACGTGGAAGAATTCCGAATGCAAGCTTTCAGAGACGAAACCATCTACGTCGAAGGAAATCTCGAAGAAGTCACTGGCGACAAGGACCAATGCTTCCAAATAGCGTTGACCTATTGTCCAAGATATTATGAACAGGTTCTGAAAGTAGCCAGAATGTGAAACACTCCTGCACATTCTCTCAAATGCCCCGCCTGGAATATGCTATACCCGCTCGCAGTTGAAGACGGGAACTCGCTAGCTCGAATGGACTCGATGCTTCAGAACGATATGGTCCGTAAGCCTGCCTCCGACTAAGAGTCTAAAATGTTCACTATTTTTCCTTCGAAGTGTGACGCATTCGACCTTTCCCTGTGCCAACACGGTTTCGCCTTCTTTGGCTTGTTCACAGAATCTGCCTCGAAAAGACGCAATTTCCTCGATGTGGTCGACTTTCGATCCTTCGAGCAGCTTGACATTTTCGACCTTGTAGGTGCATGGGGTAAACGTTGATTCTGAATCATCGATTACGGTGGCTTCTATCCTCGCGTTGCCGACGTTCTTGTATTGAACATCCCCGTAGTTTTCGTCAATTTCATTCCAGTCTTTCACGAAGCGGACAAAATAGTCCGTTGCGTCGAATTTGCCTTCCATCACTTTCCTCGATTCCATTCGTACGAAGTCTTCGAACCCTATTGCAGTATCCTTCGAACGAAAGTCGAACAACGCTTTCATATCCTTCTTTGAATAAGCCTTGACGGATTCGTTCCCGTTTTCGAACATGCTCTTCAATGCCGAATACACTTTCCTGCAGTTTTCCGAGCCATAAACGACAGGATCGATGTCCGACTCTGCCGTGTGAAGTCCAACCATGATGGAACCTGAAATCCCCAAGTTATTCCACTTGATACCTGCGCTTTCTTTCAAGAGTTCGGCAAATCGGAGGGCCTTGTCCTGAACCGGATCCAGATTTTTGGACTTGCGCAGTTCCTGAAGCTTGTCAGCTGGCTTGTAGATTTCTTTGACATTTTCGGCTGGGACTTCGCACAGAGTTTCATCAAAAACAGGGTCATAGACAAGGTATCCGGGGAACCTTTCCTTCAAGAGTGCGTATCTTCTCGGAAGAGAATAGACCTTGCCAAAATGCTTCCCTTCCCTCGTTCTGTTGCCTTTCTCGTCTGGAAAATAACGGATGAAGGCGACGACTCGATTAGGAGGGTGGACTAGGCCTTTGACATCGAAAATCAGGTTAGCTTCACTTTCTATCAAATCGCCTTCTCGAGCTTTCATCCATCTATTCGCCGTCTCAAACAGTATCACTTTCGACCTTTCATAAGGTTATGGAGTGATTATCAATCTATGTTCTCGGGTGTGATGCCGTGCATACCTCAGGGTTGGAGTGTACTCTTTTCTCGACGCAAATGACTTCGGAAACAACGTTTTCTGTCAGGCTATTTTTTGCTTGCGTTCCCATATTCTTTTGTCAGCTAATAAACTGGATAAACGCATCAAATTAATAAAAAAGCACCACAGAATCAATCAAAATCGCAATTAACAAGATTATTATAGGGAGATTGCGTAGAATCTTTGGACAAGCGTGAAGGAGAAGATGGCCCAGCGTTTGATTGAAGCGGAGAATCAATTATGAGCGGAACTGTTAAAAGGGGTTTTTCTTCAATGTCCTTCTGGGTCAGGAAGATTTTTCATAAAATAGCATTGAGGATAAATCGGGCAATCACAACTGTTAATTGGTCGAGTCTCGTCGTGCCAACATTAGCGATTGCTCTTGCTGTCTTTCTCTTCGCGGGTGGTGTATATGATTTGATCCTGAGGCCACCAGTGGCGGGTTTCTTCCCATTCGGGTATGTCATTGGCGCTCCATCCGGTCCCGAACAATTCTTGAGCGACAGCATGCTCGTCGCAATTGCCTATTCTCTGGGAGCGATCGGACTACTGGCGATGCATCGAAGCACAAGTTATGTCTACAAGCCCAGAAAGGCCTACGTGCTGCTAATAATCGGATTGGCCTTGGCGCTAATGGCCTATATATTCATAGAAACCGCAATCCAAGTACGGCTGACAAACCAAGGCACGGGAAATCCTTTTGTTTTTGGACCTTACCTGTAGTCTTCATGGTTTGCCAATGGACAAATAGTTGAGGTTACGAGTGGCCAGGTGTCTAGAATGACCTGGCAGAATCCGGAAGGCCTGTTTTTCGAAATTATCAACTTCAATGACTGTTTCTCGCATTATCTGACGGCAAGTTTAATTTGTTGGAATGCGTAGGAGAATCTTTGATTCAGCGCATCAACTAGTCGGATTGAATAGTCAGAATTAACTTGAAAGGGGTTTTCAAGCTTCAGTATAGATGGTTAAGCTGTGGTCGAAGGATGGAAATGAATTCGAAGCTTAAGGTTACTTTGTTGACTGGGCGAACGATAGAGCAGGGTGTGGGCAAAGAACGTGGGAAGGCTTCGGAAGATTATTTTAAAAGTGTTGCGGTTTGCTACGTTGACCCTGTGGATATGAAGAAGCTTGGGATACGAGGAGGAACCAATGTTCGTGTTTCGACAGACAATGGTTCCGTGATTCTTAAGGCCTTGAAATCTCCGAGAGGACCACATACGGGCGTAATTTTTATTCCTTATGGTGTCTGGGCAAACAGAGTCGTCAGCACGGAAACTGACAGCGTCGGCATGCCTTCTCTAAAGGGCATTCCAGCGGAAATCGAGGCTGCTCCTGATAAAGCGGTTCTCGGCTTGAGTGAACTTCTCAGAGAGCAGTTCGGGAAGGGATAAAATGCCGATTGTAAGGGCTGTAACCTGTCCAGTTTGTGGAAGTCTCTGCGACGACATAGAGCTGACAATCAAGAACAAGAGAATTGTCAAAGTCAAGAACGGCTGTTCAATGTGCGAATCTAAATTCTTAGGTTACAGTGGACACCGGCTTCCGAAGCCGCTCATCAGAAAGAGCGGAACACTCGTCGAAGTGCCCTTCAGGGAAGCCCTCGTCAAAGCTGCCGAAGTTCTTGCTGACGCAGACTATCCCCTCCTCTATGGTTGGAGTTCCACGAGCTGCGAAGCCACACGCGTGGGCATCGAACTCGCCGAGGAGGTTGGAGGAGTAATTGACAACACGTCAACCGTGTGCCACGGCCCTTCAGTCTTGGGCATTCAGGACGTTGGCATTGCTTCATGCACGTTGGGGCAGATAAGACACAGGGCGGATCTAGTTATCTATTGGGGAAGCAACCCCTGGAGTGCTCATCCCCGACACATAGAGAGGTATACGACGCTATCTGAAGGAAAGTTTGAGAGAAGCGAATGGAGATCCTACGTCACAAGAACCAAGGCCGCAACGGCAAAGAAAAAAGTCGAGAGTGCACTGAGACAAGTTTCGCCAAAAAAGAAAATTTCCGTCTCATCAACGCCAGTTGAACGCGGACCCTGTCCCGCAATCCTGAAAGCCGGCAGAAAACTGATAGTGATAGACGTCAGAAAGACCAGAACGGCAGAAATCGCCGACTACTTCATTCAGGTTGAACCCAACAAGGATTATGAGCTTCTGCAAGCCTTCAGAGCTCTGATTCGGGATCAAGAAATAGAGACCGACAAGGTCGCTGGCGTGCCCGTTGAATACTTGGAAGAAGTCTCTGAAGCAATGGTCGGCTGCAATTTCGGAGTCATCTTTTTCGGTCTTGGACTTACCATGAGCAAGGGCAAACTGCGGAATGTAGACGCGGCGTTGCACTTAGCTCGCGATCTAAACGCAAGAACCAAATTCGTCATAATGCCCATGCGAGGACACTTCAACGTCTCGGGCGCAGACACGGTTTTCCTGTGGCAGACGGGCTACCCCTACGCAGTTGATTTTTCCTTGGGCTATCCGAGGTACAATCCTGGAGAGACCTCCGCCATCGATGTTCTCCTGCGGAAAGAATCAGATGCGGCGTTAGTAATCGCTTCAGACCCCGTTTCAAACTTTCCAAGAAAAGCAGCTGAACACCTGGTGAACAATCCCCTGATAGCCATAGATCCACACATGAACGCGACGAGCCAGATGGCTGACATCGTATTCCCCTCGGCCTTCGTTGGAATAGAAGCTAGTGGAACAGCCTACCGCATGGATCACGTGCCTCTTCCGCTCAAGAAAGTTGTTGAACCTCCCAGAGGGGTTTTGTCGGACGAGGAAATTCTGAGAAGACTGCTGCTGGAGGTAAGGAAAGTGAAAAAGAGAAAGAAACTCCCAACAGAGGTGAAGTGAATGGAGCTTCTAATAAAGAACGGCTTCGTCTACGACCCACTGAACGGTGTCAACGGCGAAAAGATGGACATCGCCATCAGAGATGGAAAAATCGTCGAAAGCGTCAGCGCAAGAAGAGCAAGAAAGATCGATGCCTCTGGAATGACTGTTATGCCCGGCGGCGTTGATATTCACACTCACATCGCTGGCTCGGAGGTCAACACAGGGAGACTTCTGAGGCCCGAAGACCACTTCAGAGATTTTGAATCAAAAACGTCAGTGACGAGGGCTGGAGTCGGTCGTTCTATTCCTTCGACGTTCACCACGGGCTACCGCTACGCCAGAATGGGGTACACGACGATAATGAACCCATCTATGCCGCCTCTGGAGGCGAAGCACACACACGAAGAGTTAAACGACACCCCGATGCTTGACAAGGCTTCTTACCCGCTTCTGGGCGACTGGTGGTTCGCACTTGAATACTTGGCCCAAGGAAAAATCGAGGAATGCGCGAGACACATCGCTTGGATTATGAGTTCGACGAAAGGGTATGCCATAAAAATCGTCAACCCAGGTGGACTTGAAGCTTGGGGCTTCGGCCAAAACGTCAAAGATCTGGACGATCAGGTCCCTCACTTCTGTACGACGCCGCGAGAGATCATCCGCGGGCTGTGTAAAGCAAACAAACTCCTGAACCTTCCACACACAATTCACGTTCACGCAAACAACCTCGGAAAGCCGGGAAACTACACAACCGCCCTAGAAACTCTGAAGTGCGTCGAAGACCTAGCAACCGGAGACAAGCCCGTAATTCATTTGACGCACTGTCAATTCAGCGCATTCAAGGGCGATGACTGGAGAACACTGGAGTCAGGAGCAGAAGAGATAGCAACCTACATGAACGGTCACATTCACGCGACTATGGATATGGGTCAAGTAATATTCACGGACACGACAACCATGACCGCTGACGGCCCATTCCAATACGCGCTTTATGGACTCACCGGGAACAAGTGGGTGAACCATGATGTGGAAACCGAGACAAGCGGGGGCATCGTGCCTTTCCGTTACCATCGTAAAAGCTACGTTCATGCGGTCCAGTGGTCCATCGGCCTAGAACTGGCCCTCCTCATCAAGGATCCTTGGAGAATATTGATGACGACAGACCATCCTAACGGGGGGCCTTTCACGGCTTATCCGAAGATTATCGCTTGGCTCATAAGCAAGAAAGCGAGAGAAGCAAGCTTGAAGAGAATCAACGCTCGGGCGCGCAGCCGAAGCCTTCTGCCGTCGATTGATCGGGAGCTAAGCCTCTACGAAATCGCAACTGTGACGAGGGCGGGACAAGCCAGGGCCCTAGGTCTGAAGAACAAGGGACATCTAGGCGTAGGAGCCGACGCTGACGTGGCCGTTTACAACGTAAACCCCGAAACAACCGACATTTCAAGAAAGTACAGAACCGTGAGAAGAGCGTTCAGACGCGCCGCCTACACCATAAAAGGAGGAGAGCTTGTTGTCAGGGACGGCGCGGTTCTCAAGCACGTTGACGGCCGCACGATGTGGCTTGACGTAGAGGTCTCCGAACCTGCAAGAATAACCGATGACATGAAGAGAAGGTTCAAAGAGTATTGGACAGTTGAGTACGAAAACTATCCTGTAAGCGGGGAGCACCTCAAGGGGTTGAACCCGATAACCGTGAAGGCTAGTGTATAAATGATAAACCTGCGCCCTCTGAAGGATTTCAGGTTTCCAGTCCAAGCCGAGTGCATAAACCCGGATGTTTTCTCAGGAAAGACTTTGAGCGAAATCGAAGCTTTGCAAGTTTGGGAAGGCAACAAACAGAAAAAACTCTGTGAACTCTTCAAGATTGACGAAGTCAAAACAGAAAACAGCCCTGACATCCCAGCCATATCCGTTTACGGAGACGTCAGCCAGGTTCGAAGAATCGGGTTAGGAATGAAGAACGGAGAGATAACAATCAACGGCGACGCAGGAATGCACCTCGGCGAAGAGATGAAGAGCGGCAGCATTACCGTTCACGGAAACGCCGGAGCATGGGCGGGTTCGATGATGAAGGGGGGCACGATCGAAATTCAAGGAAGCGCAGGCGACTACTTGGGCGCCCCTTACCGGGGAAGCACAGAGGGCATGCACGGGGGAAGAATAATCATTCGGGGAAACGCTGGAACCGAGGTGGGAGCGAATATGAAGAAGGGCATCATCAAAATCTATGGCAATGCAGGCCAATTCGCTGGCTTCCGCATGCATGACGGAACAATCTACGTTCAAGGAAACTGTGAAGGAAGGACAGGAGCATGCATGGTAGACGGCAAAATCATAGTAGGAGGGCACCTGGAGTCTGTACTCCCCTCATTCACCATAGACGGCATCAGACCGAAAGTAAAAATTGAAGAAAACGAAGTGGCCGAAGGACCCCTCTACGTCTTTCTCGGAGACCGCGTGGAAAACGGAAACGGCAAGCTTTATGTCTCCAAACAGAAAAATCCACATCTAAACTCTTACGAGAAATTCCTCTAAAGGAGAAAACCCGATGAAGAAAACGTTGAGCGTAAATCAACAGGCATGGAAGCTGTTGGACGAACTCGTTGAACACGCAGAAGTCTACGGAATCAAAATCGGAGAAACGGATTCGGGAACCACTATAATCGACGCAGGAGCGAATGCCCGCGGCGGGTTTGAGGCGGGAAGAATCATAACCGAGATCTGCATGGGAGGTTGCGCAAAAGCCGCAATAACTCACCAAAAGTACGGAGACCTAGACCTACCCTCAATACAAATATATTCAGACCATCCAGTCATTGCAACACTAGGCTCACAGTATGCTGGATGGCAAATAAACAAAGATGGGTATTTCGCAATAGGCTCGGGACCGGCAAGAGCACTGGCACAGAAGCCGAAGGACATCTACGGAGAAATCGGATACGAGGACAATTTCAACAAAGGAATCATAGTGCTTGAAGCTGAAAAGAGTCCGCCAGCGAATGTTGTAGATGGTTTCGCGCGAGACTGCAAAATCCCACCTCAAAATCTGGCAATCGTCTTGACCCCGACAGCCAGTCTGGCTGGAGCGACTCAAGTTTCAGGCAGGATAATCGAAACAGGGATCCACAAACTCCGAAGGCTCGGATTAGATCCGAATGTGATTATTTATGCTTCAGGGTGTGCGCCAATTTCCCCTATTCATCCGAAGTTCGTGAGGGCAATGGCGAGGACTAATGACGCTATCCTCTACGGCGGAACTGCCTATTACATCGTTGAGCATGAGGACGACGAAAAACTGATGGATATTGCGAAAAAAGCTCCGTCCACGGCGTCCGAAGCCTACGGGAGACCCTTCATAGAAATATTCAAAGAAGCAAAGTACGACTTTTACAAAATTGACCCAGACCTCTTTGCCCCAGCAGTTGTGGCTATTAACAACGCAAGAACAGGAAACACCTTTCAGGTAGGCAAAATAAACCCCGACGCACTGAGAAGATCCTTCGATATTAAATGAAACTGCCAATGGTCAACAGACTTGGCTTCTGTTACCTCTCTAAACAATGGATGCCAGAAGCTATCTATATAGATGTCCTGATGTTTCGGGCTACAAATCGTGCGAGTGAATAGCTAATTGGAATAGTGTACAGAGCCAACGTTGCATTGAAAAACGCTAGTACCGGAACGAGGCCTAGGATAACCGGCTCAGGATAGCTGAAACCCAATGGCGGCGGAAAGCGAAGGACCGAATAATTGACAAGAACCATAACTGCAGTTCTAAAGGCAACTCCGAATGCAGCGTAAAGGGCAGCTGTAACAGCGACGTTCTTCACAGCAAATCTATCCAGCAATAACTTGATGAGTCCTATGCCGGCCATCATGCTCAGCCAGGCCGCGAGCCAGTATACCGGACCCAGTATAGAAGCCCCCTGAAAGAACAAGAAAAGAATAACGAGGTTTATGCCAGTTACAAAAAACAACACCGTTAATCCGAATAGAAAAAAAGCTACCAATATGGGTATTTCCCATATCTGATAAACGAGAAACGTCGCAAGGGGGTCGGGGATTCTAATCGTAAAGTTAAGAACGATAGCAAGCGCGCTGAAGATTGCTATGGCTGCCAGGTCTCTTGTGTTCATGTCTTTCGCTTCTTGGCAAAGCCAATGTTGCAAGTGATTATTTAAGAGTAACTACCCAGAAAAGGGTACGATTAGAAGACGAGTTTGAAAGATTAGATTAATATGCGTGTGCATATTTTGGTAATGGGAAAGTCTTTGTCGGAGACGCTGAAGTTTTCCTCAAGGGACATCAAAGGATGGCTTGAGAAAGAAACGGGATCTGTCTTCATTCCTGTTCACGCTAGAGCTCAGAAACTGATCGACGAGATGCGCCGGACGCTGGAGAGTCTTTCTGAAGTTTCCAAGATGCTTATGGATAACAGCGCTAGAGAGATTGAAAAAAGGAACATGAAGACCTATCGGAGGGCCAGAGCGCTGAACAGGTTGGGCAAACTTTTCTCTGAACGAATGCGACAACTCAAAGTTCCGGAAAAGGTTTCATACGACAGCTTCAGCGACTTCATTCAAGAACTGCAAAAAGTCTTCAACGTTATCGATGTCGATATTAGAAATTGGTTCCCGAGAATCTCGCCGTTCTTCATTCTTGACAGGCGAAGATTCCAAGCCATTTTTGACAGGGCAAAAGAATCTCTGAGAGATCTTCAGAATTTCCTGACGAAAGAATACGTCAAGACCAAGACTCTTGAAGAGACTTTTCAGCTCATCGATAAACTGGTTGAACTGGAACAACAGCTAACAGGTCTCGGAGAACGTATGGCGAAAACTGGAAACGATAGGGAACGCATCGAAAAGGAAATAGATGAAGCAAAGCAGAAAATGGCTGAACTGAGAAGCCGGGGAAGTATCGGCCAGCTGCATCAAACAGGAACAGAAATAGATTCCTTGAGCATGGAAGTGAAGCACAGCTTACAGCACCTTCAAAAACCATTCATAAAACTTCAATCGCTCGCAACGCATGGAACAGGGAGTGGTTTGAACCCAGAAGAACTCAGCAAACTCTACCAGTACGTGGAAAACCCGTTCGAGGCATTTTCTACCGAAGCTCCAGGGCACCCGTTACTGAGACAGATACTCATGAAGCTGGACCGTTCCATCTCCGAGGGGAAACTGAAACTGAAACCAGAGAAAATACGAAAGGCGGAACAGACCATAGACAGTATCGTGAACAGAAACATTCTGGCATATCTCCACCAGAAGAGCAGGGACGCAATGACCCGCAAGACTGAACTTTCAACGTCGGAAGAAGTAACCGCTATGCAGCAAAACCTTTCAAAAATCCAAGCCCACGTCGAAGAGCTGACAAGAAAACGAGCCGTAGTGGAGACAGAAGAAGCCTCAGTCAAAATAGCACAAGAGGAGACGTTAGAGAAGATCCGCTATCACAAGTCCGAGATAGGGAAGAACATCCTCAGCTCTTTGAACAAAACCGTCAAAATCGAATAAGCTGAGATAATTCTTGCCAACTGTCCTTTCACAAATCGTTAAAGAAGCTCTGGAAATTGACGCCTCAGAATTCACCCAGACAGTCGAACAGGCTACTGAACTGCTTAAAAAAGAAGACGGAAGAGTGGGAAACCTTCGCGTCAAAGGCAGACTCATAGAGGTTGACCCGAAAGGCGAGGCCCTCGTCGTCGGCGACCTGCATGGAGATCTCGAGAGCCTCATAGATATCCTGCAGCACAGCAACATTCTCGAAAGAATCGACAAATCATCCGAATCCATCCTTATATTTCTGGGCGACTACGGCGACCGAGGAGCATACCCAGCGGAAACCTACTATACAGTTTTAAAGGTGAAACTGCTCCATCCAAACCAGGTTATCCTGATGCGGGGCAACCATGAAGGCCCAGAAGATCTCATGCCGTCCCCACACGATTTGCCAGACCAGTTTCAAGCAAGATTTGGAAAGAAATGGACCGAGGCGTACACCGCAGTTCGTGCATTGTTTGAAAGCTTATACAACGCGGTGCTAGTTGAAGAACGATATTTAATGGTACACGGCGGGTTGCCGAAAGAAGCGAGGACGGTTGAGGACATGGCTTCTGCCCACACTTTGCATCCCAAGCGCTCTTTGTTAGAGGAGATTCTATGGAGCGATCCTGACGATTTAGTTGAGGAAACAAGTGCATCGTCCAGAGGTGCAGGAAACCTATTCGGCGAGAATGTGACAGACAGGGTGCTGGCGAAGTTGAACGCGAAGATTCTGATAAGGGGGCATGAACCCTGCGAGGATGGCTTCAAGATCAACCACGACGGCAAGGTTTTGACCCTGTTTTCGCGAAAAGGTCCGCCATACTTCAACGCCTTCGGGGCCTACTTGGACGTGAAACTCGACAAAGAGTTCGACAACGCCAATGAGTTGATCCCTTACATTCACAAATTCTAAGGTTTATTCGCGCGGAAACTTTAAGACAGCCAAGTGGCATCTTTCAAAGACTTAGCCCACGGAGGGATCGTTTTTGAAGGTTGGAATCGCGACGAGGAACCCAAATTCTTACAGTTCTGCCCAGTTGCGGGAAGCTTTGGACAAGCGTGGCACTCCGTACGTTTGTTTCAGTTTCCCTAGTATAATGGCTCACGTGGGGTGTATGCCGTTCGTGGAGTCTGGAAACCTGAAACTCAGTGAAGAGCTGGACTGTTTGATCGTCCGTCCGATTGGTAAGGGGTCGCTCGAGGAGTTGGTTTTCAGGATGGACGTCTTGTACAGGCTTCAACGTTTAGGCTTGTACGTGATAAATCCCGCAGAGGCCATCGAGCACTGTGTTGACAAGTACGACATCCTTGCCATCTTGGAGGAGAACGGTCTGCCCGTTCCGCGGACAGCTGTGACTGAAAATATCGAGGAAGCGCTCGAGGCTTTTGATGAGCTGGGAGGAGATGTGGTTGTCAAGCCCGTGTTCGGCTCTAGGGGAGTTGGAGCCACGAGAATCAACGATCGTGAAGTCGCTTCGACGGTTTTTACGGCGATTAGGTTCTCTCATGGGGTGATTTACCTTCAAGAATTTGTGCACCATGGCTTCTCTGACTTGCGAGCCTTCGTGGTGGGCAATAGGGTCGTGGCTGCTATGAGGCGGGTTGCGCAGGATTGGAAAACCAACTACAGCCAGGGGGCCCGCCCTGTAGCGATAAGCCTGGAGAAACAGGTTGAAGAAATAGCCATTAAATCAGCTGAGCTTATCGACTGCAAGATAGCTGGAGTTGACATACTCGAAAGCCCAAAAGGACCGATCGTTGTCGAAGTTAACAGTCAACCCGGATGGAGAGGCTTGCAAACAGTCACTCGCGTCAAGATAGCCGATGAGATTCTGGATTTCGTGTTCTCCGAGCTAAAGAAGTGACTCCCATGCCCAAGGTAAACATCGTAAGAATTGACGTATCGCCCAAAAAGGCTGAGAAGACGACGGATTACGTGGCTGAAGAAAAGCCCTTGCACATATTTCTGAACAGGACTCGGTACGTCACAGTTTTCTGTTCGCCATCAAACTTGAAGGAGCTGGCAGTTGGGCATGTTATTTCTGAAGGAGTAGTGAAGTCAATGGCCGAGATTGAGGGAGTGGACCTGAAGGAAAAGGAAGGAGTTTGCAGGATCAACCTGCGAGCTGATGTCAAGATTGACGAGCGCCTGAAACTGTCGCAGCATTTCTCCCGCGTCATCTTCTCAGCCTGCGGAAGCAACACACCCTATCAACCAAGCTTGGGGCTCAGCAAGATACAGTCAGACGTGAAGGTCAAAGCCGAAACAGTGTCGAATTGCGTCAACCGTCTAAACTTCATTGCAGAGACTTTCAGGAAGACCGGAGGTGTGCACGTTGCCGCAATATATGCGACCGATGGAACGCTCGTCACATTCGCTGAGGATGTTGGTCGCCACAACGCTGTTGACAAAGTGATTGGTTCATGCATCATGAAGGAAATTGACGTTCGCAATTGCTTTCTTGCTTTGAGTGGGCGGTTGACCAGCGATATTGTTCTCAAGGCTGCGAAAACTGGTCTGCCGATAGTGGCTTCGCTTGCTGCTGCCATAGACTCCGGCATTGCCATTGCCAAAGATGCGGGGCTTACTCTAGTTGGGTTTGTTCGAGGTAGAAGGATGAACGTCTACAGTTTTCCCGAGAGAATCATCGCGTAAGGATCGTGCGCAACTTTTGGGAAGGAGGTCTCTTTGCGGTTTCTTGTCAGAATTCGGCGCGAGTCCTCTCTGAAAATGCCTAGGACGTTTGCTTGAACATTGCTTTGACACATCGCTGATTCGACTTTTTCTCTTCCATTCGGACCGACGGCAGCCAAAATTGTTCCAGTAGATGACATCGACAAGAGCTGCTTTTCTGACAAATGAAAACCTCTCATCAATTTTTGCACTTCGTCGCTGATTGGAATCTTTTCAAAGTCTATTTTGAAACCGACATTGGAAGCTTCAGCCATTTCGTTCAAAGCTGCGGTCAAGCCTCCTTCAGTGACATCATGCATGGCGTGAACGTCGCACGTTTCTGCGAGAAGTAAAGCTTCTCGAGCGCAACTCTGCATAGGTACAAGTTTTTCCAGTTCCTTCGTCTTTTCAGCGAATAGCTTCTTTGCCAGTGTCTTGCGAGTAAGGGCGAGGTTGACGGCGACCTCTAGACCTAAGGGTTTTAGGCAGAAAACGTAATCTCCAGGCTTAGCGCCGCCAGGTGTTATGAGTTTGTCCCTGTCGATAGTTCCATAGGCTGTGCAAACTCCAACGGAAGTTGAAAGTCCATGGTATGTTCCTGTGTGGCCGGTCACGATAGCTATATGTAGGTCGTGGGCGGCTTGGCAGGTTTGTTCCATGATCCGTTGAAAGGTTTGTGGCTTGGTTGATGGTGGGCCAAGGAGGTTGATGGTGCAGAATTCTGGTTTTGCTCCGAACAAGGCTACGTCTGAAGCCGCGTAATTTACTAGTAGCCAGCCGAACCAGTCTCTTGGAACGTTGATGCAGGGATCGGTGGATACTACTAGACATTTGTCGCCAATCAAGTGGACCCCTGAGTCGTAGCCTACTTTTGGTGGAATGATTACGCGGGGATCTCTGTCTATGCATCCTAAAAGTTTTGAGAGTTCTTCGCTGGTAAGTTTTCCCATTTTGATTTAGTTCCGTCACAGGTGAATATCGAGAGATTTGCTCGCCTGCAATGAGAAAATCACGATTGCGCATATGACGATGCTTGGGAACATGTAGGTTCCGTTGTAGATCAACGAGTAAAGCGCGGGGCTCTGTCCTGGCGGTGCATAAGATGCGAAGTACACTATGCCTGAAACAAAGTGGCTCAAGAATCGACCTGTACCTCCGACTACCACGCCTACCACTGGCCCGAACACTCGCCAGTTCTTGAAGAAGCCTGCAAGTCCGAGCGCCGAGAAGGCTAAGGGATAATCTAAAATAAATTGAATAGGATTGACGACGAATGGTTCGATCGCAAGATCTACCACGCCGAACACTGCTCCCGCGAAGATGCCTATTTTCGGTCCCCTTCTTAGCGCTAGCCAGAAGACAGGGATCATTCCAATGTTTATGGATCCGCCTTGGGGAAGACTGAAGAAGCTATGGCTCACAAGGCTCAACGCTGTCGCCAAAGAGACAAAAACTACTATCTCTGCCAAGACTAGGGTTGGAAAAGTCTTTTTTCCAGTTTGTATCGTCGGCTTAGTCTGTGGTTTCCAGTCAATTCCGCGGATTTTGCCTCTTGCCTCGCCTTTTCCAAAATTACTTGCGGAATTCCTTGTATTCCTAGGGCGCGCGTAGGCTGTTTGACTTGGTCTGTCAAGGTAGTTAAGTTTATTCACTGTTCTTCCCTCCGCCAGTATTGTCTGGGTCAGGTTCCAAGGGTCGACGGTGTTCAACCGTCCTCTCAGCCGGGTCACAGTCCCAGCTCCCCCAAACCCTAGAAAAGGGTTGTTGTTTCTTCGTAAATAAAGCTTCTGCAACACATTCCATATTATCGATTCAGATTTGGATTGGACATTTACTTTCATCATATCTTTGGAGGCTATGCTTGAATCTCAATTGTTTTCCCTCGCGGAGCCTCATTGCAAGAAGGTTTTATAACGAAATGCTCGCTTCGTTGCGTTAATATAGATCCTAGCAATCCGTTGAATGGAAATATCTGGCTGTTGGTGAATTATGTGAAGAGATTGCGCGGGATGAACAGGATAGGAGAGTTTAAGGAAATTGGGGAACTGCTCAAGCGGAAGATTCTTTCATGCGAAGCCGTTTCAGGGATAGTGTTCATGGGCGGGTTGACGAGAGGCTTCGCTGACAGGTATTCGGATGTTGACGTTATGGTTTTTCTGGGGAAAAAGGACGAAAGCCTGGGAGAAAGGATTAGGAAGATTGGTTTGGGTGAGAATAGTCGTTCGGGTGTGGACGTGGATTTGGAAGTTCACTATCTCGGGGACTTTGTGGCTCGGAATTGGAGTGAGATAATGAGATGGGATTTTTCACATGCAAGTGTAGTCTACGACCGGGGAGGCGAAGTGCAGAGACTTTTGAGGACGAAGTTAAGTGTCCCGAACAGTTTTTGGCTGAGGCGTATCGTTGTGTATGGAGAATACGTTAGATGGTATTGTTGCTCGCCTAAGGAAGATGGTGAAACATTGGTTGACGCATGGGTTGAAAGGGGAGATCTGACTTCGGCTCATTACTGTCTGAACTATGCCTTGACGCTTCTGATCAGAATAATATTCGCTCTGAACAGGGAGTTCCTTCCTCCCCCAAAATGGGAGATGTTCTATTCCGACGCTTTGAAATGGCTGCCCGCCGATTACGAGAAGCTCGTTCACGAAGCCATGACAATCAGGAACCTTTCCAAGACTGACCTCGACCGTAGACACAGGGCAACCAGAGAACTTTGGCTCAAAATTCTGCCCAAGATAAGAGAGGAAACAGGTTTGACTCCAAAGTTAATATCAAAACAATACGTAAAACACGCGCTTAAGCAAGGATGACTCTTTGCTCAGCATCGAAAGAGCTATCCAACTTTCCAACCAGAAATGAGAAAAAGCTCGCGCACAGCACCTATCTGATTTTCTATCGTATGATTGGTTCCAACTGCAGCGATAAGTTTGCTGAACCTGCGAGGAAGAGTGCATTCATCGTGGGGGGCCATTTTGCCTGCATGAGTGACACTGTGACTTTGGCTCGTGCGATCAAGTTGTCGATGACGGCGACGCGCGTTCATTCAGAGGGTTATGGTTATCTTGATTTTTCTTTCTGTTGCGTGCAAAAACCTCGACGTTCGTTGGTGTTATCCATGGTGCCTCGCATGAATGTTCTTCCATATTTTCTTTCAGTGCGCCCTCTCGGTTGAGTTGCAGAGAGAGTTGTGGCTGTCGTTGTCGCTGTAGGGGGTAAAGCTTTATATCACGAGTTTCTTAGATTGCTTTTAGAAGGAATTAAGAAAAAAATAAAGAGAAGGGAGAAGGAAAAATGAATCATAAAGTGAGTAGACTTCTTGCAACGGTTCTTGTAATGACTATGCTTTTAGGCGTTCTTCGGATATCCGTGTTAACGGTGAAGGCTCAACCGCCAGCACCTGCAATGTGGCTTCAACCTGACACCGAGGCCTTCAACATCAGCACTGCCTCTGTCGGGACACTGTTCAACGTGACTGGATGGATTAACACAACGGAAACTAGCTCTGGCTGGAGCGCTGCGCTGACTTTCGACCCATCACAACTTCAGGTGGTGATGGGAACGTTCAGTGGCTCAGGAGGAACAGAAAGCCAGTGGCTGCAAACTTCGGGTATTCCCACGACGAGCATTCTTTCAGAGCCACCAAGCTGGAACAACACGGCCGGCACCATAGGCGAGCCTAGTGGTTTCGGCGAATCAGCTTTTTACCCGTATCTCGCAACGAGCAATCTTGGCAGTCTGTTCATCATAGAATTCAACATTACCCGAGCCCCTGGAGCAGGGATTACGCTCTCTAGCCTTATCCAATTTGACCCGGGCTTTTCCTACGGTTTTGATACACTTGGCATCGCGGAATCAGGATTCAACTTAGGCAACTGTGCATACAGTTTCGTAGGGCCACAGCCGACAGGGCTGTCGGTTGCCATAGCTGCGTATCCAACAACCTCAATTTACCTCGGCCAATCGGTACAGTTTAACGCCACGGTCAGCGGAGGATCACCACCATACACGCTTCAATGGTACCAGAACGGAAGTGCCGTGTCAGGCGCGACGTTCGGCACATGGAGTTTCACACCGGCAGCGAGCGGTATGTATGGTGTGTACCTTAATGTCACAGACAATATTGGAGCGAATGCAGAGTCAAACCTCATCGTGATAACGGTTATGCCACCACTTGCGGGAACCTCAATGTACGTTGACCCATCGCACATCGTGGACCTAACATTGGTTCCGTCATCCATGTTCTACATCAACGTGACACTGGCCAACGCTTCAAACATCGCATCATGCGGGTTTAACATGACGTATGACTCTTCAATCTTAAGATGGGCAGGAATCGAACTGTTTCAAGTTCAAGGCGAGCTTCCGACTGCAAGCGCAGAGATTTATCCGTCAGGTTCCATTTGGCTCAATCTCACCTATCCAACAGCCTTCAGCACCACTGGGGCGCAGCCTCTGGTTACAATCCGCTTTTTCGTCGTTTCCTATGGAATATCGCAAATAAACCTGACGAATACACAACTTCTGGACTCTTTGGGCAATCCTGTTGATCACAACGTGTTCAACGGACTGTTCATCAACATCGTAATAGACGTAGCAGTGACAAATGTTGTACCATTCACGAGCTGGGTGTTCCAAGGATATGTTGAAAACATAAACGTGACAGTCGCAAACCTAGGGGGCATCAGTCAAACCTTTAACGTGACCGCGTACTACAACAGCACAGCCATAGGAACCAGCACGGTTACAAACTTGGCTCCGGGCGCAAGCAGCACTTTGACGTTTTCATGGGACACCACAGGAGTGCCAATTGGAAACTACACTATGAGCGGCGTTGCCTCTATTGTGCCGTACGAGATATACTTCAACACGGCCAACAACGTCTTCATAGACGGTGTGGTGACGGTGTATCCGATAATAACTGACGTAGCGGTTACAAACATCGTCGTTTCACCGAGCTGGGTGTTCCAAGGACTCAACGAGTACATTAACGTGACAGCTGCGAACTTGGGAAACCTGACAGAAAGCTTCAGCGTGACGGCATACTACAACAATAGCACCATCGGCACTCTTCCGGTTACGGGGCTCGTATCTAACGCGAACACTGTTCTGGCGTTCGTTTGGAACACGACCAGCGTTCCTGTTGGCAACTACACGATATCTGCTTTTGCTACAATTCTTCCAGGCGAGTACAACACCGCAAACAACTATCTTTCGGACGGTCAAGTGGCGATATATCCTGTAATACATGATGTGGCGATAACAAGCGTTGTTCCCTCGACTTCTTCTACCGTACAGGGAACACTCGTCAACGTAATGGTAACTGCCGCAAACCTCGGAAACCTGACCGAACCCTACTTCAACGTAACGGCCTACTACAACAGCACTATCATAGGAAATCTTCCAGTCGTGAACCTTGCATCGGGCGCGAACACCGTCCTGACGTTCGTTTGGAACACGACTGGCCTTGCTGTGGGCACGTATGTAATGTCAGCTTTTGCTTCTTACGTTCCGTTCGAATACAACCTTACAAACAACTATCTCACAGGTGGACAAGTCCAAATTGGGGCTCTCATCGACGTCGCAATCGCGAACATTTTCTATTCGTTCCCAGGCTATCCAGCTTCCGTAGCAGTTCATCAAGTTCCCAGCCCATGGGCTTATCAGGGAGAACCTACTAACGTCACCGTGGTAGCTGCGAACCTTGGAGCTGTGACGGAATCCTTTAACGTGACAGTAACGGCCAACGACACCGGCAGCATCACAACCTACACCTTCTACATCGTCAATTTAGCCCCAGGAGCAACGATCAACGAAACGTTCTCGCTGAACACGGCAAGTTTCACGCCCAACGCCAACTGCACAGTTACAGCACAAGCAACGATTGTACCCGGAGAAGCCAACACCGCAAACAACGTACTTGTAAGCCACCTCACAATAAGGTACGTGGGCGACATAAACGGCGACGGCACAGTCAACCTTAAAGACCAAGCACTCGTAGCAAGGGCTTTAGGCTCCAACTCAACCTCAAGCAACTGGAACCCCACCTGCGATATCACCGGCCCAGTGTACCTAGTGCCGGACGGCACAGTCACCATGCTGGACCTAACTTTGGTGGAAAGAAACTTCGGACTTTAGCCTCGCAAGAATCTCAGCCAAACCCATATCCCCAAAAATCCCCTTTTTCTTTTTTGAAATTAACTGACTTTTGAAAGCTTGAGGAGAAAAACTGGAAGTCTTCTTCATCCTGTTTCGCCCGGCAATGAAATGGCGTCCAGAAGGCTTTTTTATTGGTACAATTACTTTTCCTAGACAATGCTTGAAAATCACAAAGGGATGTCGTCTTAGAATATGAGAGAGCTGCCAAGGGAACTCGACATTTTGGCGATAGAGAAGAAATGGCAGGGCAAATGGGAAGAAGTGGGGATCTATCGCTTTGATTGGAAGGACAGAGCAAGGCCCAGTTTTAGTGTTGACACACCGCCTCCTTATCCGTCGGGCGATCTTCATATGGGAAATCTTTTGAACTGGACCTATTTTGACATTTTAGCACGGTTTAAGCGGATGAATGGTTTCAACGTTCATTTTCCTCAGGGTTGGGATTGTCATGGATTGGGCATCGAAGTTCAAGCTGAAAAAGAGAATGGGATTAAGAAAAGGGAGGTGTCCCCAGACAAGTTTCGACAACTCTGTGAAAAACTTGTCAATAAGTATATTGCGATAATGAAAGAGGGCATTATGAGGCTCGGGTGCAGCAATGACTGGTCATTAGAATATCGGACGATGGATCCAGACTATTGGAGAAGAACGCAGCTCAGCTTTATACTCTTGTACAAGAAAGGTTTCATGTATAAAGGTACACATCCAGTTAACTGGTGCCCGCGTTGCGAGACTGCCATCGCTGACGCCGAAGTGAATTACGAGCAGCGAAACGGCACCTTACACTTCCTAAAATTTTCGGTCGAGGGCAGCGACGAATACGTTCCAATAGCAACAACGCGTCCCGAATTGTTACCGGCATGCGTAGCAGTTGCAGTTCATCCTGAAGACGCGAGATTCTCAAAGTACAAAGATAAGAAGCTGAAGGTTCCAGAAACGCAGCGTACGGTGCCCGTAGTTTTTGACGAGACGGTTGACCCCTCATTCGGCACGGGTGCTGTCATGATATGCACCTACGGGGACAAGGCCGATGTCAAAACGGTGATTCGCCACAAACTCCCAGTCACCATCATCCTAACTGGAGACGGAAAGATAAACAAGAACGGCGGAAAATATGCTGGTCTGACCTCCATTGAGGCGAGGAGGGCTATCGTTGCCGATCTCGCGGAAGACGGCCTATTAGAAAAGACGTTGAGCATCAAACAGGAAATAGGCCTGTGTGATAGATGTGATTCGCCAGTGGAGATCCTCGAGCTTCCGCAATGGTTCATGAAAACGCGCATACTAACGGACAAAGTGGAGAACGCGGCTAACAAGGTGTTGTGGTATCCTGACTACATGAAAGTTCGTCTGATTGACTGGGCTCGTTCCTTGGACTGGGACTGGGTTATCAGTAGACAAAGAGTTTTCGGCACGCCGATACCCATATGGTACTGCAAGAAGTGCGATGAAACGATTCTGGCTGAACAGGATTGGGTTCCAATCGATCCGAAGACGGAAAAGCCAAGAATAAAGCAGTGTCCAAAGTGCGGTTCGTCAGAATTTGTTCCGGAGTTTGACGTTTTTGACACGTGGATGGATTCATCGATATCATGCGCTGTCCACGCGGGTTGGCCAGATAGAAGAGATTGGAAAAGACTGTTCCCAGCGGATGTGCATCCATCTGGCATTGACATCATACGCACTTGGGCATATTACTTGATGGTCAGACACTTGGCGTTGTTCGACGAGGCTCCGTATAAGAGCTGTCTGATCAACGGCATGGTCTTGGGCGCGGATGGCAGAAAAATGAGCAAATCACTGAAGAACTACGTTGCCACCCCCGAAGTATTGGACAAACGCGGAGCTGATGCCGCTAGGCAATGGGCTGCTGGCGGCGGAACCACGGGTTCAGACATACCGTTCCGATGGCCCGACGTGGATTATGGCTGGCGTTTTCTGATTAAGCTATGGAACGCTGCGGGCTTTGTGAGCAAGCTGCTCAAAGACTACACTCCTGGTGACAATGGATTCCCAGTTCTGCAACCGTTGGACAAATGGGTTTTGAGCAAGTGTGAGAAATTAACAGGGAAAGTCACGGATGCGCTCGAGAAGTGTCAGTTCAACATTGCCTTGGAGGAGATTCGCAATTTCACCTGGCACACATTCTGCGACTGCTACTTGGAAGCCGTGAAAGACAGACTGTACAACCCCGAAGCCTACGGGCAAGAAAAGAAGAGGGCCGCCCAGTACACGCTTTATGTTGTTCTCGAAAAGGCTCTGAAACTACTTGCACCCATAATACCCCATATTACTGAGGAGATATTCCAGACCCTGTATGCCGACCCGAAGAACTTCCAAAGCATACATGTTTCACACTGGCCGACAACCGATGAAAAACTCATTGATGAAGAAGCTGAAAAGCAGGGAGATATTGTCGTAGCAATAATAGGAGAAGTCCGAAGAGAAAAAGCCGAAAAGCACTTGCCACTCAACTCAAAGATTACAAGATTGACAATCCATGCCGGCGAAAAAACCGTTGCAGAAATGATAACACTGGGCCAAGACGACATAGCTGGAGCCTGCAAAGCCGTTGACATTTCAGTGTTGCCTGACAAAGGCGAGGGACGAGAAGTCAAACCCTACGACATCCATTTCAATGCAGAATACTCACAGTAACTGAGAAGCTGGTCCAAGTTGAAAAGAGTCGGAATAATCGGTTGCGGCGCAATCGGCTCATTAATCGCTGAGGCGGCTGAAAAAGGAATCGTCGACGTTGACGAGTTGATTCTTTTCGACCATGACTTGGAAAAGGCGGAACGCCTCCAACAATCATTGAACGTTGCGACCAGAGTCGTGCCGAACCTCGACGAAATGCTCAGATCGCATCCTGCAGTCATCGTTGAAGCTGCATCGCAAGAAGCTGCCCGAGAATACATAGGCCCAATCGTCGACAACAACATCGAACTGATAGTCATGAGTGTAGGCGCCCTTCTGGATTACAACTTGAAGAGTGACAGGATTCACACGCCTTCGGGAGCCATCGGAGGGTTAGACGCTATTTCGAGCGCTGCACTTGCCGGAGTCGAACAGGTTGTCTTGACCACTAGAAAACACCCCAAGACCTTGGACATGGACAACGAGCAAGAGAAACTGGTGTACGAGGGAAATGCGCAAGAGGCGGTTCACCGTTTTCCGCGAGAGATGAACGTTGCGGCCACTCTGGCACTGACAGTTCCGCGTGACAGACTGATGGTCAAGTTGATTTCAGACCCTAAGACCAGAAGAAACACGCATGAGATAATGGTCAAATGGGTGCACGGCGACATGCATCTAAAGTTTGAGAACGATCCACATCCTGAGAATCCCAAAACGAGCGCGCTTGCCGCGTGGTCGGCGATAAAACTGCTAAAAGATCTTCTCGAGAAGCGCGCCTAGGGCCTCAGGCCAGTTCCAACATCCGTCCAGACTTTTTCCCCTATCTTTCTGTAACCAATTTTTCCGTAAGCTCTTATTGCCGGTTGATTGTCTGCCCTTGCAAAAAGAGCTGCCGCTTCAGCCGTCTCCAATGCTTCCTTGGTAATGGCGGACGTTGCTAAGGTTGCATAACCGTTGTTTCTGTGTTCCGGATCGGTGTAGACCCCTCCAATGAGCCAAACTTGCGGGAGTTGAATGAATGACCCTGCATAGGAAACGAGTCGGTCTTCTTTGAAGACGCCGTAGAGGGGCGTCCTGCTTATCCATTCCGCATATTTCGTTCTCGAGTTCGGAGGGCGATCTGCTCGGCTGAGAAGAAGATCAGCCAGTTTCGCAGCGTCTTCTTCGGTGCGGAGCCGTCTCACCAGTCCTGACTCGAAAAACCTGGCTTCGTTCTTCCTGACTAGCATCCAATCTTCGAAATAGTGATTTGCATCTGGGAACCGCTTCTTTATTGCTGGAAGCAGGTTTGGTGGTGCGTGAATGATGAACTTGCCGTGCGGAGCGTGTTCAAGCAGTTTCTCTGCCACGTCGTTTTCGCCTTCTAGAACCACGCTTGGAACGTCTGCAGCCGTGTAGAGTAGGATGTAGCCTTCAAGCTTACCGTTCTCAAAAGCAGCATAAGCCGTCGTGTGTTGCGGATCTTTTTGCAGGTCGTAGATGGCGAAGACGTGTCTGATAAAGTCTGGCTTGAGAGATTCTATGAATGGCGGTTTGTTTGTCTCGTTGATTTCTTCGATACTAGCCATTGGAGGTTAACCATCGTCCGGTTTCTTTCATCAGCGAGTCGATTTCTTCTTCGGTGTTGTAGAAGTGCGGTGAGACCCGTATTCCGTTTGCTCGGGCGGACACAACTATTCCCTTCCTGGCCAGTTTTTCAACGAGTTTCTGAGGTTTATCAATCTTGAAGTTAACTATGCCGGAGCGGGACTGCTTTTCTTCAGGGGTTTGAAGCTTGAGCCCCAAATCTTTTGCAGCTTCTATTAGTCGATCCGTCAGTTTCACGATTCTCTTTCGAACGTTGTCGATTCCGTAGTTGAGCAGCATTTTCATTGCTTCTCTTGCGCCTACGAAGCTTATCGTGCAGGGTGTGCCGACTTCGAAGCGGCTCGCGGTTTTCGAGAGGTTCAGTTTCCAGATGTCGTAGAAATCAGCGGTGTCGAACGTTTCTTGTTTGACGCTTGCCCAGCCGACGAATGGTGGCTCAAACTTTTCTATCAGCTCGTCCTTTACGTAGAGGTATGCGGCGCCGTGAGGACTCAGTAGCCACTTGTAGCAGGCGGCCATCAAGAAATCAACGTCGTCGCGTTTAACGTCCAGATGCATCGTGCCCACTGATTGTATCGCGTCAACGATGAGGTAGGCTCCGTGCTCATGGACTATTTCGCTCAAAACCCTCAGGTCATTGCGGAAGCCGTTTGAGTATTCAACGTGGCTTATTGCGACGGCCACGGTCTTATCATCCACAGCTTTCTCCATGTCGTCCAAAAGTATTCTTCCGCCAACATTCTTCACGTACTGGACTTTGACGCCTAGGCTTTTGCGTAGCCAAGGATAGACCACCGAGGGATATTCGAGATCCGTAGTGACGACTTTTGAGCCATGCGGGTAGTCAAGGACGTTTGCAGCTATGTTAAGCCCCACGGACGTGTTCTCGACCAGGGCTATTTCTCCAGGTTTCGCTCCTACTAGTCTCCCGAAGCAGAGTTTACCGCTATCTTCACAGTCAATCGAGGTTCTGCCAGTGCTTGAGAACTCGGTCGCGTATTTCTTAACGGCTTCAGCCACAGGTTTCGGAAACGGAGACTCCGCGGCATGGTTCAAGAAGACTTTCTTCCTGGTCACTGGAAACTGCTCACGTATCTTTTCCACGCTATCCATGGGGAATCATTCTCGATGCTATTCTATGAATAATCCATTAATAGCGGTTACTGTAGCGATTGGGACGCGCTCTCTGAAAGGATTTATGCTTGCCCCTGTGATTTTGCGGCGCTACTGGACGCCGGATATTGTGAAGCCGCCGAAGCATGCCCAGTTTTTCCTCAACAGTCTCTTCAACTCATCAATCGTTTTTTCAACTGTTCCGCGACAATGAAAAGGTTCCACGGGCGCTGGATGATTCTCTTTAACATCTATTTTGACAAGGCAGGCTGCTCCCGCGACAAGCGCGTACCAGCAGAGTGGCAGGATTTCCGGGTTGTACCCGCTTCCTGGCATTAGCACCAGTTTTCCATCGCAAACTCTGTCAGCTGTGTTCCTGACGATTCGGGCCAATTCAAAGAAGCCCTTGGCAGTTAGGGCCAAGCTCCCCAGACTGTCTTCGAAATGGGGATCGCTTCCACCGTTCGCGATGATGATTTGAGGTTTAAACTCCTCCGCCATGGGAACGAAGACTTCATTCAAGGCATAGAGGTACGTGTCGTCGCCTGTGCCCGGCGGCAAGGGGACGTTCACGTTATAGCCCTCTCCTGCGTCTTGTCCGATTTGCCATACGAATCCCGTTCCCGGATAAAGCGTGCATGGGTCTTGGTGCAGAGAGATGTAGAGCACCGTGGGATCTCGATAGTAGATGTCGCTCGTGCCGTTTCCAAAGTGGACATCGTGATCCAATATCAGAAACCGTTCAATGCCGTGTTTGGCCCTCAAATATTCAACTAAGACGGCGACATCGTTGAAGAGACAGAACCCGCCGCCGTAGTTTCTTCCCGCATGGTGATGGCCGCCGCCCAGAGAGACGGCTAGCTTTGCTCCGTTTTCAAGAATCGTCTTGCCGCATAACACCGCGCTACCAGAGATGAGCAGTGCACCTTCAAGAATCGTCGGAGATACCGGAGTCTCGATGTCGTATCGCCTGCTTTCCTTGGCCAAGTTGAAGATAAGATTTACGTAGTCACGGTCGTGAACTCTCAGCAAGTCCTTTTTTGTTGCGGGTTCGGGCTGGATTAGGGTAACCTCAGGCATTCGGAACAGGCCTTGGTTTTCGAAGAATTTCATGGCGTTGATGAAGCGGTCGCCTCTGAAAGGGTGGCCTTCGCCCAAGTCGTACTGGGTGAGCTTTTCGTTGAAGCTTATCACTGTCTTCTGGATCAAACGGCTCCGCGCTCAAACCGAGGTGAATTTCGCGGGATATAAAACCGTATGCAAAGAACTTTTTCTGCTGAGAGAAGGAAAAAAGAGGGGAGAGGCTTTTGTTGACAGTTAAGCTTGCTGGTTCTCTTCTGCTTTGGCTTCTGTCTCAGGATGTTGTGGTTCTTCTTTGCACTGGATTGTCTCCACCACGGCCTGCACAGGTTCAGTCTGTTCATTTTCCGTCGTTTTTGGAGCTTCTTCCGAAAACTGCACCTCTGGTTCCGGGGCTTGGATTTGTGGCGGTTCAGCGTCTTGCTCCATACTCACTTCATCGTTAGAAAGCTGGTTAACCGCGTATTGGACATCATCCAATTCCTTCTTTGCTGTCTCAAGTCCCGTGCCTAGGAGTTCGGTCTCGCGGCGGTATGTTTCGTCGTCCACTTCGTCGGTCACGTGTTGAATCTCGAGGTTTGCGAGAAGAATTTCCAACGTCCTAATCTGTTCTTGGAGTTCCATTGCCTTAGAGGACATTTTTCCCAGCAAAGCTTTGCGTTGGCAGTCAATTTCTGCAACGGCTTCGTCTATCTCACGTGCGAAAAGGCTATGCGTTGTCTCTGAAATCTTGCCGGTTTCCAGTAAACTGCTCAAAGCTTGTTTCTTTTTGTTCGCTAGCTCGTATTCTTCGTTCAACCTGCTGAATGAGTGTTTCCATGATATCAATTTTTGCACCGAGCAACTGGTTACCCTGAAAGAAGCAGATAATCTTTGTTAACATGCAGGTATATCTCCGACTGTTAGTTTCTGCAGTTTCTTCAACTCCACAGGAGACTGACCTTTAAAAACCGAAACCTTCAATCACATTTCAATGCGTTAAAAAATGCAAAATCTCCAGCAAATAATTGAAAACTTTCCATTGCGTATGCCACTTTGCAAGAATGGCCGAGAGAATATACGCCACCCTGAAAATGAAATTCAAGAGTTCAGTCATTATTCCTTTAAGGCTCAATTCCAGCCAAGACTTGATTTCAGATCAATCGATAGAAACACTAAAAAACACCTTATCCTCAACTCTAGACCTAACCCAGCGAAAAAGGGCCCGTAGCTCAGTAAGGACAGAGCACCGGACTTTTAAGCTCTGTGCTAAGCATGGAAATCCGGGGGTCCCGGGTTCAATTCCCGGCGGGCCCGCCACCATTTGGGTATGGAACGTAGGATACTCTTGCCGATTCAGGCTCTAATTCAATTGGAATTGCTGAATAACGGCGCAATCTGCAAATTTACTCTCCGCTTGGGGCCAACGATATGTGCGCGCGCTACGAGTTGTTGCTGAGCACCAAGAGAAAATTTCAGATTCCTACTGCGCCGAACATGCCTTTCTTCGCTAGCTTGGCTCGAACGCCTGCTAGAATCCTTTCCGATGCGCCTATTCGCACCAAGAAATGGTAGTATTGAAGAAGCATTCTGTAATAGAGCAATTGTAAGCCTAGAAGAGTCAGCTGTGCGGCCATCCCAACAACTCAATGGCAATAGAGATTTGTAACTTATTAAAGATTTAGCGCGCGCGTTCAGAATTTCAGAAATGGAATTAAGGAACTCACGATTGCAAAAGCTGACTCCGAAGATATTCCCCGAAATTTTCGAAGCCACAGAATACAACTTGGGGCTCAGTTTAATTAGGGTCGGTATTACGGTGGGGGTAGGCCATGGAGCTACATGTATAATATGCGGCGCGCGCCAGTTTTGTTATGGTCTAGTGCTGGTGCTCCTTTTCTGTAACTTCAATGTGTTCTATCACTACCACCGCTCCGACCACCACTCGGTGGTCAACTTCGCCTGTTATCGAAATTCCAAGCTGATCTCGCACCGAGAACCAATTCTTGTGCACAGAGGCAACGTCGGCCCCGTTGACCTGTATCCGGTAGTCATGGTCCGAGAAGTTCCCGAAGACGCGCATGAACTCCACGCCGTCCTTTTCCACCCAATACTCTTGCCCGATCAGCTTGGCAAGCTTCTTCTTTATGGTTCCCAGTTCCTTTCCAGTATTGTCATAGAACGTGAATTCTTTTCTGAGCGATAGCATCTTCCCGTCGAGGCGCATCAACTCTGAACCGTTGGTATCAGTGACCACAAACTTGGCGGGAAATTGAAAGAGGTTGCCATCTGCCTCTGCGAGTTTTGTCCCATTCTTATCTTCTAGGTCATAGTGCTCACGCATAGAGAGTATCTTCTTCTTCAACACTAGATCGTTGATGCTGAGAATCGAATCAACACTGCTCATTTTCTCACAAGGGAACAACAGAGTAAGTGCAACTAAAAGCTTTCGTGTCACACGCGCACTGGGCGGTTTATTCGCTAAATGCTTATATTTTTCGTTTTAAGTTCCTAGTTTAATCTCTCTGAGCTGATTAGGTCTTTGTCCACTCTTATTCAGTTGCTCTATTCCATAATAATAGGGATAATCCAGGGCGTTTCAGAGTGGCTTCCCATAAGCAGCAAGACGCAGATAATTGTCTCCTCAACTATTCTTCTGAAGCTTTCGTTTCAGCAAGCATACACTTTCGGCTTGTTCATGGAAATAGGCACAATGGCTGCCGCAGTAATATACTTCAGAAAAGAGTTGGCCGAGTTAATACAAGTCATTCTGGGCTCGAAGGATAAGAAGCAAAGAAAACTGTTCACTTACGTCTTCTTCGTCACCGTATTCACCGGTGTGATCGGCGCCCCACTGTACCTCATCGCAGATTCGATACCCGAAATTGCCGTGGGCATACCCATGCTGATCATAGGTTTCGTCCTCTTAGCCGACGCGGCCCTCATAAGATACTCTAAAAAAAGGCGAGAGAAGGGCATAGTCCCGAGAAAACTGGAAAACCTAACCTTCAAAGACTACGTGTTGATAGGAGTCACACAAGGCATATCGGCGCTGCCTGGGGTCAGCAGGTCAGGAATCACGACCAGCACTATGCTGCTGTTAAACGTTGAACCTGACGAAGCTTTCAAACTGTCTTTCATCGCAGGAATCTTCGCCGCGTTGGCAGCCTTCGGACTAACCATTGTGGCCACAGAATCAAACGTAGCCGCCTCAATAGCCAAAATAGGTCTGACAGGGTTAGTCCTAGCGATAATCACATCAACCATAATCAGCTTACTCCTAATCGACTTCCTAATCAAAGTCGCTGGAAAACAAAAAATAACCTACCTAACAGCCGCGCTTGGAACAATAGCAATCGCCAGCGGCCTGCTCTACTTAGCCCTAGGACTGTGAATGCCCTCAACAAACCAAAAGCGCGCAAAGTGACTTGTTACGCTTTACAATTCTTCCTGTACAGGCAGGGCGTGTGTAACACCCAACTTTTCTAACAAATGCTAAATAGAGGGCGGGCGCCCCACTTTGAAGACCCTGTAGAAGTGTCCGCTGTAACGAAGGATCATAGTGCTTTTAGTTCGGCTTTTCGTGCTATAGGAACGCAAACTGATCACAGTATAATGTTCCTGCAAGCAACAACCTGTCTTTTTTCTGCCCTTTTAAGTGCAATCAGTTAAAATATTGGAGAGGAGTTCGGCTCAGATAGGTGAGAATAATGTCCGCTGGTATTGGAGATGAGTTCCAGATGAGCACAAAACACCGGAGGGAGAGACTTCTCGGTGGCCATTTAGACTGGGCAAACAAGCCGGGTACTTACAAGAAATATCCGTCTGCCCTGCAGATTCCGCTTTCCGCAGAATTTCCAAGCAAATCTCTTCCCTTAGTTGAGGTGTTGAAAAAACGCAAAAGCGTACGTTCCTTCTCACATGCGCCGTTATCCATCGCTAACCTATCTTTTCTTCTATGGGCTTCAACAGGTATTCAGAGAAAGGATCAAGGCTACGAATTCCGCACAGTTCCATCTGCCGGAGCACTATACCCAATCGAAACCTACCTTATTGTCAACAACGTGGAAGATTTGGAAAAGGGTTTGTACCATTACAACATACAAGCGCATTCACTGGAAGAATTGAAAGGCGGAAGTTTTTCAGGAAAAATTGCTCACGCAGCTTTAGGACAGGAAATGTGTATTGAAGCGCCAGTTGTATTGATTTGGACGGCCATTTTTGCAAGGTCCAAATGGAAATACGCACAACGAGCTTACAGATACGTTTATTTGGACGCTGGGCACATCGCACAGAACCTTGCATTATCTGCAACAAGTATCGGCTTGGGGTCTTGCCAAATCGGCGCTTTCTTTGATGATGAAATCAACCAAATCATCGGAGTAGACGGGATAGAAGAGAGTGTACTATACCTCAGCGTTGTAGGCCAACCCAATTTAAACGAATGATTCTACGCAAACTCCGAACACCCGTCTTTAGCATATTGCCCTGTAGGAATATGCCTTTTCTACCCTGTAGACGGTCAAACAACCATGAAGCTGTCTCACAGGAAGGAAAAGGCTGAGAAGAAATGGCGTCGAAGGGCTTGGATGATCAACTATGAAAAGACGAGAATAATCTTTGTCACTGATAGAAGCGCAAAACCGAAGCACGTGCCGCCATGGATGTATCGCAAGGAAACATGATATTTTGGCGAAAGTGTTATTACAAAGAGTTCCTGACACTGATATCAGTCGAAAGTTCAGAATGGAAAAGACTCGCTTGAAACTGAGGTTGTCTATGGTTTTACTCCGACAAGTAATCCCTTATTTTGCTTCAGACCTTTTTTCAGGAATTTTGCTTGAAAGCCCACTTTCTTCATGATCGTCAGAGTTTTGTCAGTCTCGAAGAGTCCCAGTTCATGTCTGTCGACAAAGTGTTTGACGTTCTTATCCCTCTCAGCAACTAAGTAGTTCATGCCGTGAACTGAAAAGTTGCCTCTGATTTCAGTAACGCTAAGTCGCGCCACCTTGACATCCGTTCCGTCATACGTGTTCATGCTCGGTGCGCCTGCTATCGCGGTTGATTTCGTGAACCATGGTTCAATCAACACGACACCTCCTGTTTTCAGATGTTTGAAGAAACTCTGAATGGTTTTTCTCAGTTTGGTGTAGGTTTTCACGTAACCGATGGAACTGAACAGACAAGTAATCACATCAAAACTCTTGCTGAGATTCAATTCTGTCATGTCTGCTCGTTCGAAAACAACTCCCTCAACATTCTTCCTTGCAATTTCCAGCATCTGGTCGCTTATGTCAACGCCCATACAAGAAAACTCGTCCTTCAAGTACTCCAGATGATGCCCTGTCCCACAGGCAACGTCAAGAAGGTTTTTTCCATCCGATTTCTTGTACTTCGAGACCATCGCCTTGATTCGAGCAGCCTCTTTTCTGTAATCTTTAGTCGAGTATATCAAATCGTAATATTTCGCAAGTTCCCGGTAAAGCATCTGTTTCTTCATAAATATCGAATGCGAGTGTCCTGCTCTAAAACACTTACGCTAAATCTTGCAATGGCTTGTCATCTTCGACGCGCGCGTGCAAAACATGCCCAAAAAAACCAGATAACATGCTCGAACTAGGAACGCATTGGGATTTGATTAACAGCACACGAACATTTCAACGCGGATTTTTGAGGCGTACGTGCCTTTGCTGGATCATCTAGAATCGTCCTTTTGGGCCACTCGCCGTTGGTTCTATAGTGCGCTCCTGTCAAGATTTGGTCTCGTTGGTTCCATAAGAATTCAATGGTCGCGATGCATCATGCGTCTTTTCTGTGGAATATGGAACATTTCAACCATGCAACCTTAGGGACGACGTTGGAGACATAGAAGTTAGTTCCATAAGCATTTATTTAGTGAGGAATTGATAGGAACTGTCAGAAGGAGATACGAGGACCGAAATTTAGACGTGGAGGAGGTGAAGATAGTGGAAATTACGATAAACGCGAAGCAGGTGATTGCCCTCGTTTGGACTTTCATTGCTATTGTCCTGTCACTTATCGTTGTACTCGCAATGGGCCTTCCATCCTCGGGCACAAGCTTATCCTCCGCACCCTGGTGGCTACTGATTGCAGTATTCTTTGCAGTATTCCTGGTCATCACTCTTCCAATCTATCTGCTACTTGCCTTATGGGGAATAGCAGGCAAATCCGAAAACGAGTAGCAGCAGGAAGCAACGGTCGACACCCACCAAAAGAAAACACGTTTCAGGGTTGAGAAGAAAGCAGTTGCCCCCCTGAGCAAGACGCTCAAGCCCTCGGCGTCCATGATCCTTCTAGCGTTTCATGGATCAATACTTTTCGTCGAGGGGTCAGGTTCGATAAGATGGTTTTCAGATCCTTTGGTTTGGACTGGAATATGCTCTTCAGGCTAATGTTAGTATGCTTTGTTCCATAGGCTTTGTTCTACGAAGCTTCGGCCGACCGCGATAATTCGTGTTATAACGATGATGATTGTAAGAGGGAAATAGCTCCGGCATTCTTTAACTGAAGACTGCTTCATAACACATAAATGAAACAATGAAGTTACAAGTATTGGGAGTGCAGTTGGGCCTAGAAGAAATCGAGAATTTTCGAAAAACGCTAAAGAACTGCCCACATTGCAGTTCGACGCAGGGCTTCTGGCTCATTGCAAAACGCGACAAAACATACTTCCAGTGCAAACATTGCGCAGCAATTCTTGAAGTCTACGAAGTCCATCCACCTCAGAAGACAACTAAAGAGTCCAAGAAGTTTTTGGCAAGAATAAAGCTGGTCCGATAAAAGAATCATATATTTATCAAAAATGTACGTTTGGCTAGAGGTTTCTCATCCGAACACTTAAGATCGCTTACGTAGCATTCTAATCATAGTGCTATCCACCTATTATGGTCTTCTTGATCTTAATTTCACATTTGCGAGCCAAATCACCTGTGAGCAAGAAACCAGAATCGGAACAAGAAATTGAAAAAACGCGGTCAATCAAGAATTTTGTAATGGTGAGAAGCCTTCTCCTTTTCTCACGCCACACAGGTACGAAGATATGCAGAAACTTAATAAAATGTTGTGCCCCGTTTGGCATATATCGCTTTTCATCGTATATTTCTATTTCTGGAGCCAATGGTTAGGCAGCTTGCACTGCAACCTAAGCCAATGTTCCCGATCCGGGTTGGAGCTCAACACAGTCACCATTTTGACTTCGCTAGGCCTCGTCGCTGGTTATTTGCAATAGGGGATCTTCATGTGAGAACGTTGATTTTGAATTCATAAGCTAAATAAGTAGTGCAGCTGAACTTGTAAGTCGTTTTCAGCAGACCGAGGGTGATAATGATGACGAGCGATGACACGATTTCAACGAAGAAATTCAGTGACCAACTCTTACTGCTTGAAACCAAAAGGATGGATTTGAGCTTTCTAAAGACTGTGGTCTCAGACCTTAGATGTTACAGAAAAATGATAGGTGTTAAAAAGTACGATTAGAACCCTCTGGCTTTGCAATTCACTACATGCTGAATCGTTTTCTCAACGTGTCTAGAATAGCTTCAGAGCCGTGCATATCCGTCTGCAATACCTGTTTTGTCGTTGCTTCTTGAATCATTTCTTTTTCTTTATCGATGATACGGTACTGATCCTTGATGGCAATATTGGTATCGCGTATCGTCCTTTCAACCCAGTCGAGTTTTTCCATGAATTCGTCTGCGGTGGTGATGAGCCTAACCTTATCTTGGATCAGCAGAAGCTTCCTGTCCCACAGGTCTCTGCTTGACTTCCATTTCAAATCAAACGCTTCTCGCCATTCTCGGTCAGGAACGGAATCCAACGGAAGATCAACGATGTATGCTTCAGGAAATCTAGGATTCTGGCTTACAGAAATCTTGCTTGTATCAAAAGGAGTCATGATCCGGACATCTTTCGCCATATTCCTCCGGTCACCTCTAGAGAACAATATCTCGTTTTACCCTAAAAACTCTACTCTGCCAAAATAATGACTCGGTTCGGGCCTTTGGATCTTGAATTTGACAAAAAATGTCAACTGAATTCGTGTCGAACCATTCATTCCAATCTTGAGTTTACACAAATATAGCAATGCGTGCAGGGTATACCACAATGGAACCGAGGACGCTTGAAACGGCAATTATACCAAGAATCTTTGGGATCACAAACCCAACCAAAGAAGTTCTTTCATAACTGTCGGTCCCATGTGCACTATGGTACTGTTTCGAACCACACGTGCGCAGAGAATCGCTGCAGATTAAGGTTAATATACTATTTCGGTTTTTGTTATTGTCGGTCGGGCAACGGGCGGTAGCTCAGCCTGGCAGAGCTTCCGAGCCAGCGTAGGTCAAAGGATTTTAGCTGGCGGAGACGCTGTAGACGTCTGCCAAAGGTGGGCGTCACCCAGCCTACCAGGCTTACACGCAGAAACCGGATTGTCGCAGGTTCAAATCCTGCCCGCCCGACTAAAGCTCCTTTCGCCGAAATAAGTTAGATTTGAGCCTATTTAGAGCCAAAAACTCTATATTTCCCTTTTTCTCTTTCCAAGATTTCGTTATGAAGGTTGGGCTTCACTTTAAGGTTTAAAACTCTTATAACCCTCCAGAATCTCAACTCGCGTGCGCTGACGATTCTGCTTACAGCAAACGTGACTGGTAGTCTGTTGAGCGTTTCCGAATAGTCGAATGGTTTTTTAGTGGACAGTTTTCTCTTAAATGAAGCACCAATCAAGCATTTTGCCGGACCGCGCCATTAATGTAACTGTTTTTCTCGATTTTGCAGTTGACTACCTCACCACTTTCCTGAACTGATATAACGTCGCCCCCAAGGCCAAGCTGCAACAAAAGCAATGACACCGTGCGCCGGAAAACAGTACCCAGCTAAACCCATTGGGCATTAGCGCTCTAACTACATTTACCCAGTAACTAACGCGCGCGAAGGGAGATTTGGACATTGCCCATCTCCTGGCCTGCGTGGATTTGGCAAAACAAGTGCTTCGAAGAACTTTGTTTTCCCAAAAACATATACCATTCTAGCGCTTAGTATCTATAGTTATCATGCGAGGGAGAGGCGTGTGAGAAGGACGGTTTCTGCGTTGTTCTTCATGCTCATTTTGATGGGCACGTTCACCTTGGCGTTTAACATCGGTCTCGTCTCTGCGCAGGGGGAAACAGTTTACATCAACGCTGACGGGAGCGTTTCTCCATCTTCGGCTCCTATCGCAACTCTAGACAACGTCAATTACAGTTTAACAGGCAACGTTGCGGATACATTTATCGTCATAGAAAGAAACAACATCACGTTTTGCGGCGGAGGTTACACGGTCCAAGGATCTGCTGTTGGCAACGGAGTGGACCTTGAATCTGTAAGCAACGTCACAATCGAAAACGTGACCGTCAACGGCTTCCAAAACGGCATTCACCTAAACTCCTCATCCAACAACACCGTGACGGACAATAATGTGACAGCCGATTCCGTCGGAATTTTACTCGATTATTCCCTTTACAACACGGTTTCAAACAACAATGCTCTCGGAAACGTTATTGGAATCTGGGTCAACTCTTCCTCTAACGATGAAGTTCTGGACAACGTGGCTTGCGGAAACGGGGGTTATGGCATTGCTGTCGCCTTTGACTCTTCTCTCGTCACGGTCTCGAACAACAACGCCTCTCAAAACGGTATGGGGATATGCGTCGGTTTCTCTTCAGAAAGTAACGTCGTTTCAGACAACGACGTGAGTGAAAATGGTGGATGGGGAATCCGTCTGGTTGGCTGCTCGAACACTCTAACGTCAGGAAACAAGGTGACTGAAAACTCCGAGGGTATTTACCTAGACGCTTCCTATGGTAACACAGTGTCAGAGAACAACGTATCCAGTAACACGGGAAGCGGCATCTCGCTCAGCGCTTCTTGCAACAACATCGTACGTTGCAACAACGTGTCAGGAAATGGCGGCGGAATCTGGCTATATACTTCTCTAATAGGTAGTTCCTCTTCAAACAACGCCATTTACCACAACAATTTCGTGAACAATTCACAGCAAGCAGCATCGTCCGGTCCTAATTCCAATTCATGGGATAATGGTTATCTTTCTGGCGGCAACTACTGGAGCGACTACAACGGGACAGATTCTTACAGCGGGCCGTACCAGAATGTCACGGGAAGCGATGGGATAGGCGATACCCCTTACGTTGTCGACAGTAACAACACAGACCACTACCCGCTCATGCAGCCTTGGACCCCACCCCCTATTTCAGCGACCTTCGACCTAACCATCACAGCCGCTACGGGTGGAACGACAGATCCAACTCTTGGAATTTACACCTACTCCTTCGGAACGATTGTAAACGTCACTGCGTTGCCGTACAGTGGCTACTACCTCAACCATTGGCAGCTTTACGGGGTAAACGTTGGATATTCGAACCCGATAACCGTGACTATGGACGACGAACAGTCGCTAGAAGCTGTTTTCACTACGTGGCCTGCTACCGACATCCAAATCACCTTTGGTCAAACGGGCATCGGAAACGACTTTAATGGCACGGTTGTCAGTATTGATGGGACAAATTACACGGCAAGCAGCCTTCCTGTTTCGTTCTGGTGGGAGCCGGCTTCTGTGCACACGTACTCTTACTTCTCCCCGTTCTACGTTGAAGGCACCGAACAATATTATTATCAGACAACAACCTGGGAGTACTTCAGCTCAGGATCCACCACCATAGGGACTGGAACTGAACAGACTGGCTCTGTCATCGTAGACGTCAATGGTCCGCACATCATAACTGGGAACTATGGAGCCAGATACTTCTTGACTGTTCAAACGAATCTTCCAAGCCTTGTGAATGCGACTGGTCAGGGCTGGTATGACGCGAACACGTATGCGACGATTTCGACTCAGCAAGGACTTGACTTGGAGTCAGATGCCTTACGCTATCGCTTCAGCGACTGGAGCGGAGGCAACGTCACTGACATAAGAAATCCCGACTCTCCTTCCACAACTGTTCTGATGGATGCTCCCAAAACTGTGACGGCAAACTATCTCGCTCAATACAATGTAACTTTCTGTCAAACCGGTATCGGCTCAGACTGTCCGGCAATCTGCTTGTGGGTTGACGGAGAAATTCCCTACACCGGCAGCGAACTCCCGGCGTCCTTTTGGTGGGACAGCGGCTCAATCCACACCTTTGCTTACCAGTCTCCCCTCGGAGACGGCTCTGGAGTGAAACCTTACTTCTGGAATTCGACAACGGGCTTGTTAACGCTGCAGTCGGGCTCAATGAACGTAACTGGCCCAGGAACCGTAACGGGCAGCTACGTGACCGATGTCCACCAAGTGAAAATCACACAGATAACAGGAAGTAAATGGATATACGAGGGACTAACAGCCAATGTCAACGTCACCGTTACCAATCTCGGGGATTTTCCTGAAAACATCTGGGTCACTCTTTACTACAACATATCCGCAAGCAAGAGCGCAGACGCCTACCCCGTTTACCTAGATGTGGGACAATCTTGTGTTCTTCCGTTCACGTGGAACACAGAGAATGTGCCGTGTCTGAACTACACGCTCACTGCAGTCATAACGTCAACCACAGGCATTAACGGGGAATCAAACGCGACCGTAACGGTCAGACTTATGGGTGATGTAAACGGCGACGGAAGAGTCGACATGAAAGACATCGCTTCAGTAGCTCGCGCCTTTGGCTCCACGCCCACTAGTCCAGACTGGAACCCAGCCGCAGACCTCAACGGTGACGGCGCGGTCAATATGAAAGACATCGTATTGGTAGCCAGGAACTTCAGGCAACACTATCCATAGCGCGGACTATGCGAAGAATTTAAACGCAGTTGTAAAGCTGGCCCGCCCGACCAATTCAAGATATGACAAAAGGGTCTGAAAGATCAATCCTTACTTTCGACAACTCTCTTTTCATTTGCACTTGTCAAGTCTTATATTATATTGCGCATACAAGTGCCCCTCAAGCGAGCGATTTACAGAGCTTTGGTGAAGAATATTGTCACAATCTTCCAACAGGGTTAGCTGGCTGAAACCATCAGCGATTAGGAGAATGCTTGACTATTCTTCAGGCATGGAAAATCTGGTGCACTTCGAGCAGGGAGAACCTGACTTTAAAACACCAGATCACATCGTTGAAGCTGCTGTCAAGGCTGCTAGAAGTGGTTTCACTCATTACACAGAAGTTGACGGAACCATGGAGCTGCGCCAAGCGATTGCAGAGAAACTCCAGAGCGACAATTCCATTGACGCTGATGCCAAAACAGAAGTGACGGTCACCTCTGGTTCTCAGGAAGCCATGCTTATAACCGCTTTGGGATTTTTGGATCGGGGAGACGAAGCCCTCATTCTCGACCCGTATTACCCTGCATATTTTGAGGACACGCTAGTGGCGGAAGCGACGCCGGTAACGGTGCCGCTCGACGAAAGCCAGAACTTCGGCTTAGACGTCGACGTTTTAGAAAAGAAAATAACGGAAAAAACGAAGATGATTTGGCTGTCTAACCCTTGTAATCCGACGGGTCATGTATTCTCAAAACGAGACCTCGAACATATCTCGGAAGTGGCACAGGAACACGACCTATTGGTTTTTGCAGACGAAATATACGAAAAACTCACTTACGACAGGTCCAAAAACATCAGCATCGCCTCACTGCCAGGCATGGAAGAAAGAACCATCACGGTGAACGGCTTCTCAAAAGCCTACGCAATGACCGGCTGGAGAATCGGATACATAGTCGCAAAAAAGAAGCTCTCAGCAACCCTGCGCAAACTGCATTATTACGCAACCTTGTGCCCAAACTCAATATCCCAGAAAGCTGCAACTGCTGCACTGACCGGACCGCAAGACTGCGTTCAAGAAATGCTCAGAGAGTATGGCAGAAGAAGAAGCCTGGTGATAGACGAGCTAAGTCACATTCAGTCCTTAGCCTACACCGTGCCAAACGGAGCGTTCTACGTTTTTCCAGACTTTTCAGCCATCGAAAAATCGGACGAGGCCCTTGCCTTGCGCCTGCTGAAAGAGGCTGGAGTGGTAACCGTGCCCGGATCTGGTTTCGGAACAAGTGGCGAAGGACATCTGCGATTATCCTACTCCATCTCCTATGAACAGATTCGGGAAGGAATGAAACGTATCAGAACGTGTCTCAACCGCAAAGAGTGAAGTGGCATGATTCAGGAGTTCTTTCTCACCGTGACCATTCCCTTGTCTGCGTCCACGGTTACGGTGTCGCCCGTGTGAATTGCATCAAACGGGTCTTTCTCAAGTCTGTCCACCAGAGGAACCTTTGCCAACACTGCGCTGACTATGAGCACGGTTTCGATGTCTTTAACTATCATCGCTTTGGGGGCCAGGTTGTGTGACTTCAGCTTGAAGAGGCCATCTATCTGCACTACCGAGCTGGCTTTTCCAGACGGGAACACGAGCACCTTGTTTGACAGGTTCTTTCCCGAAAGCTCATGAGTTTTCTCACGAACTATGCCCGTTCTCGGGTCTGTCAGGTAGAAGCAGATTGGCTCGTGGGAGACAAGGGCTTCGCCTTCCCCGCAGCCTCCAACAATCCTGTGACATTTCAGTCTAGTTTCTCTAGCTTTCATTCGTATTTCCCCTTGATTGCCGCTTCCACGCAGTCTTCGAGTCCAGCTACCACAACGTCTTTGAACCTTCGGTAATAGGCGCATTTTGGCGAATCGGTCATGCCGACCTTGTCCCTATAAATCGTCCAGCACGGTTCATCAATGCACGTGTCGACCACGACCCTTCCGCCGGCCTTCTCTATCGTGTCCACGTACCCAATTCTCTGGGCTAAAGCTTTGGTGGTAGATGACGTGCAAATCCAGAAGGAGACTCCGCGATGAATCTTCTTTCCATCCAACAGTTTTGCGGCTTCCGCCATCTGTTTGAGAGTATAGTGGGGGCATCCGAGCATGACAAAATCGATCGCCCCAGTTGTCGTCTGCATCTTCTCCCAAGTGCGCTTCAGTTCTGCCTTGGTCACAGTGATTCTGTCCTCTGGGATGTCGCCTTGGAAGGCCTCTTGGACGGTCTGGGCTTCAACGGTGAACCCTGGTATGTAGAACATGGAAACCGCTCCAGAGGTGTTTGACATTGCACAGAAGTTTATGAGTTCTTCCGTGCTCGGACGCCTGCTAATGCCGGTTAAGACTGGAATTCCGAAACCTATCTGCTCCCCTACGAACTGCCCCAAAAGGGTGTAGTCAAAGCTGCATCTCAAGGCTGCTTCAACGTCAATCAGCACTGTGCCTTTTCGATTTTCTTTCAAGTGCAGCCCGTACTCGGGAGTCTTGCCGACGACTCCAGCCGCAAGGGCGCTCTGAGCCGCCTCTCGATTTGTTCTTGCGCCGATTACAGAATTCACGTATGGCGTTGCGCTCGATTCTGAGAATGCCACAGTTTCGCCGAATAGAGGAATGTTCTCAGTCAGGTATGGTACGCAGCTCCAGCTCAGGATGGCGCCGACTTTCTTGTAGGCCTCCATGACTCTGCGAGCGACTTCCGCCTCGTCGCTTGGAATTTCGAACAGTCTGTGGAAAAATTCTATATCATATACGGGATTAGTGCTCGTCGGAACTCGACATTTGGCACCGCCATTTGCCAACAGTTCGACGAAGTACAGGTCTCCCTCCTGGCCGCTGGAAGCCGCATGCGCACGGGTGACAGGAATCATTTTCTCAGCGTCGTACGCGTCTCCTATGGCCACAAGCAGTTCCATAGCTGCCTGATTACCCCGCCCGAGTTCGCCGCCGAGCATTTTTTCTTCTTCTCTGGTCAAATTCATCCCAAAGTCACTCCTTAATAATTGTGCAGTCAATTTCTGCCCTAGCACAGGTTCTGCGGATGACCCTCCAAGAATTTTTCAACGTTGTCGATGCAGAGGTCAGTGCATCTCTTAACGGCTTCGACGGTGTGGAACCCAACGTGAGGCGAGAGTACCGTGTTATCCAGTGCGAACAGCTGGTTTTTCCTGGGGGGCAGCTCGTCTTCAAAAACATCGAGTCCAGCATAAGATATTCTGCCCGATTTCAACGCCTTTATCAAGGCTTTCTCATCGATAACCTTCCCTTGTGAAGTGTTGACAATCACGGCGCCCTTTTTCACGGCATCGAACTCTTTTTGTCCCAGAAGCTTTTCTGTTTCTGGTGTCAACGTGACGTGTATGGATATGAAGTCGCTGTTTCTCAGCAACGTGTGAAGGTCGACGTATTTTATCCCGAGTTCCTTGGCCTTCTCAACATTTGGGTACTTGTCGTAACCTAGAACCTGCATTCCAAAAGCTTTGGATATTTCTGCTACTCGGCAACCGATCGTACCGGTACCGATTACGCCGAGGGTTTTCCCATGAAGTTCGACGCCCCCAAAAGGTCTCCAGTCAAACTCCCCATTTCTCACATGCTCATCTGCCAATATCAGTCTTCTGGCAGCTGCCAGCATCAAAGCGAAAGAGTGTTCAGCCACTGCTTCCGTGGCATAGCCCGGAACGTGAGTGACAGTGATTCCCTTTTCCTTCGCTGCCTGAACGTCAGCGTAATGACAGCTGGTAGCCCATATCGAAATCATCTTGAGCCTCTTGGAGGAATCGATGACGTCTTTGGTTACTTTATTCCATCCAACAATTACGACGTCTGCACCCGCTATTCTTCGCTTCAAAGCATTAACCGATGTGGGAGGATTTTTGAAAATTTTCAGGTTTCCAAGCGATTGCAACCTGCCAATGTGCTCCGGTTCAAGATAAACGTGATCAACGACAACTATATTCATTTTTCATCATTTTGAAGCAGGTGGACACTCACTTAAATTTTATGTTGCCAAATTTTCAGACTAGCGCGCGCTAATCCGAAGACTGTTGAAGTTTCTCGTCGCACATTGGCATTTGACAGAATATTTTCCTTTTGTCTCCATATCACTTCACAAAGGAAGCAGATGCAATTAGTACATTTTGGACGGTGAGCGTACCCTAAATGGCATGCGTGTGCCGCAAATGTGGCAGAGTCTTGTCAAGCAATAGTCAACCATTGGATTTGCCCTCCTGATTGAAAGGCCTCAGTGAAGCTAAAAGCTATTTGTTGATACGACTTACGCGTGAGTGGGGGACGACAGTAGAAGTGAAAAAAGAAGGAGATTATGGGTAGTGTTGTCCGAATTGCCTGGCTACGATTGCGACGTCCTGCATGTTGACTATGCCGTCACCGTTGAGATCCGCCGCGGGGTTCCAATTGGGACGTGTCGTAGTTGAGCCAAAGGCGCGAACCACCAACGCGATGTCCTTCAGGTCTACTCTCCCGTCTCCGTTCACGTCGCCTACGAGCCTAATTGTTATGCTACCGTCGATGAACGTGTTCGAACCTGTGGGTATTGTTGCTACCGCTGTCAAGGTGTAGTTAAGGCACGGTATGCCTGCCGTGTTCCACATGAACAGAAATGTATAATTTTGCTCAATATCTAGGTAGACGGGGTATGCGCCTATGCTTTTGCCGGCTGTCATGTTGTAGTAAAGTGTGACCCAAACATTTTCTGGAGGGTCTCCGACGTTGCTGACCGTTACGTTGACGTTTACAACTTGCCCTTGATAAACCCATGTAGTGTTGGATGTTATCTTTGTAACCTGCACGAGCGCCTGCGCGGCCGCTTTTGAGAGGACTGTATAAGTTTCGGGCGGGGTTTCCGTGAAGCCTCCGTTGTTGTCGTAGGCTTGGATGACATAGTAGACGATCGTTCCGCTCAGGAATCCTGGAATGGTGCCATCGTACAACCGAGTTCTACTGTTCAGCGTCATTGCAGCGGTGGAGTTTACAGTCCAACCTTCGAGTGAATAGACGAGGGTAACGTTCGCAATTCCTGTGCCGCTGTTGTCAGTCACGTTTGCCGACGCTGCTACGGCCTCGCTGTCATTAACGCTGATGACGTTAGGAACCTGGGTTAAAGAGCTGATTGTTGGAACGGGAACGTGAGATAGGGTAAAGTTTGCATCGTAGAGGTTGGCCGCCAAAACGATATTGTTTCCGTTGAAATCGTCGAAGAACGTGCCTGTGGTGCCGGTAGCATTGATGTCAAAGACCCCGGTGTATGATGGCGTTGTCGTTGTGGGCATTTTCGTGATGTTAAACTCAGCATACATCAAACTGGCATTTTCTTCAGGTGCGTAAACCTTCTCGCCTATGAGACTTTCGGCAAAGAGTATACTACCCCCAACGTTGTCCACAACAGGATAGACAGGCACTGTGACGTGCCCCGCAAAGTATGCGCTTGTCGCCCCGTCCGTATAGCCTACCTTGACTTCCTGAAATACTGAAGAATCAAATTTCATTGTCACCTGCCAGTCAAACGTACCGTTCTGCATGTAGGCCCATACCGTAACATTGAACAGGGTTCCCACACTCGCATTGTCTGTGCTATACGCTATGGTTGAAGGAGACACCCACATCGAGTCAAGCAAGCCTGGAGCGCTATATGTGAGTGTATAGGTTGCATCGTAGAGGTTGGCCGCCAAAACGATATTGTTTCCGTTGAAATCGTCGAAGAACGTGCCCCTGCTGCCAGTAGCATTGATGTCAAAGACCCCGGTGTATGATGGCGTTGTCGTTGTGGGCATTTTCGTGATGTTAAACTCAGCATACATCAAACTGGCATTTTCTTCAGGTGCGTAATCCGTCAAGCCAATTAGACTCTCGCCAAACAGTATAGTCCCCAGAGCATTGTTCACGAATGGAGTGATAGGTACAGTGGTATGTCCGAAAAAGTATGCGCTCGTTGTCCCATCTGTGTAGCCACAAGCCACTTCTTGAAATACTGACGCATCAAAGTTCATATTAACCTGCCAGTCATACGTACCGTTCTGCATGTTCGCCCAAACAGTAACATTGAACAAGGTTCCTACACTTGCTTTGCTTGCGCTATAGTTTATCATTGAAGGAGACACCCACATCGAGTCAAGCACGCCCGCGCTCGAGTGCGTGACCGTGAATGCCGAGGCTAACATGCCTGCAAAAAGCAAGAGCAGCATTAGGCTTGAAACACTCTTTCCAAACAAACTGACTCCTCTCCCCATTCTGCAACTGAATATAAGCAACTCAAAGAATTAACAATTGTGGAACGCTCTTATATTGCACGTCACAGCATTGCGCGCGCGAGGTTTTTCTGGCGCGGTTCTGAAAGGGGGCTATTCCCACGACTTGCACCTTAAGGCTATAATCCGATGTTGTCACAGAACTCATCTTCACAAGGCTTTTATATGTGGTGGCTGGTGGTATGTTTAATTAAGTTTGGATTAGGGTGCTTTAATGGAGCCTAGCAAGAAGCCGCTGAACGTTCTTGTGAAGCAGTTGAACGCGGGCATTGCCGTGGTACTCAAGAATGGCGGAGAGTACAAGGGCAAGATGATCAAATGCGATGGTCACATGAACATTCTCCTGGAAGGAGCCACAGAGTCTAAGGATGATCAGCTGATAACAAACTATGGAAATGTCCTATTGCGTGGAAACAACGTCCTCTACATCATGCTGGACGTACCTGTAAGATAAGGGATCTATTTTTTCCAGTTACGTATTCCATCGTTTCCTCAAGACTTGCATTGACCTTGTGCTTGCGCTTGAAGTATTGTAGAATGTTGTGGACGTCGCGTTTTAGCAGTTCTTCGGCGTTTGGATGTTCCTTGGTAACGTATTGCGGCCAGTCGATTATCAATATGTGTCTGTCAGGTTTCAGGATGACGTTGTATTCGCTCAAGTCTGCGTGAATTATGCCCGCTTTCACATAGGCCTTGCGTGCGTTGCGAAGAATCTCCTTCAAGATTCTTTCCGTTCTTGATAAACGCTTATAATCTGCGAGTTCGCCCCCCTCGATGATTCCCATGGCTACAACGTGACGGTTCTGGCTTATCGGTTCCGGAACAGCTACGCCACATGGAAAAAGGATTTGCAGAGCCTGGTATTCTCTCTGTGCCGCCAGCCTAGATTGATAAAGCCAACTCGCACTGCGTTCGGTCGAATAGCTTCTTCTTCTGATGATTTGCCGGAAGCTGATTCTTCCTAAGCGGTGAAATTTCACTGCTATGCGTTCGCCACTAGGCTTGAGCGCGTCGTATACGTCGGCTTCCTTGCCCACGCCCAGAGATTTGCCGAAGGCCTCAAGCACGTTAGCTTTGACCAAACCGTTTATGGCGAGGCAATCGTAACCAGCGTAGTTGAGAGTGTAACCAGTGTAGGCTCCACGCATTCGATAGATTAGCCCTAGCTTGCTGAGGCGGTTTATTCGAAAGTCTGTGTCCCGCAGCAAGTCCAGCTTGGTAAATCGGGCTATTTGTTCTCCCGAGACGAATTCATGCTCGCTCATGGCCGTTTCTATGGCTTGGAGAACTCTGAAGTCCTCGTTCTTCAATTCGAGAAAGACCTTGACTGCAACATCGGCGGACGACATACACTCTATAATCTAGCAGACTTCTTATTAAAAACAGAATGCTAATGTCAGCCGCATTTGGTTTTCTTTTTCTTAGATGATTCTCAGCTTTTCCACTTCTTCCCTGCTCAGCTTAGCAACCTTCGTCTCCTTGTCCAAACTGTTCTTTCCAAATCTCACCACGACCTCAGAACTTTTCTCATCTGAATAATAAGCTGTCAAGGCTGCCGCTTTCTCTATCGCTTCTTTCGTTTTCGTTCCCTGAAGAATCGTGATTGGGCTACCGCAGTTCGGAACCTCAAAATAGTAGTCGCTCGGCAATTTCATTTGAACAAGGGCTTTGTTTTCAGACTCGTTCCTGCCAACGATTATCTTGTTCTTTCCGTATCGCAGGTGCCTGCCCAATTTCAGCAGCGCTATGTCCTTTAGGCTTACTCGGTTTTTGTTCTGGAACAGATCTCTCACCTTGTCAGCAAATTCCTTGTAGGTGAGTAGGCAACCTCCAGCGGGACACGGATAATCAGCTATGCTGAACACTTTGGCAAGTTCGATCTGCTTCTTCCTAGACCTGCCGTGAAAGTCCAGAAGCTTCTTGCGGTCAACCAGTCCACTTTTTTCAATGAAAGTTTCTGGAAGCACTCTTGCGGACAATGGTCTCAAAATCCTGTTTTCCAGTCCGGCCTCTTCTTCTATCGTCTTCAAGGCCTTGAAATGCTGACTCATAGGCCTCTCGTCCAGCACTTCGCCTGTGAAGATGAAGGCGGCTCCCGTTTCCCGTGCGTATTTCTTGGCCTTTTTCAGCATGAAGATCCTGCAATCGATACAGGGGTTCATGTTTTTTCCGTAGCCGTGCTTCGGTTTTCTGATTAGCCTCAAGTAGTCCTCGCCGACGCTGACGACTTTCAACGGTATTTGAAATTTTTTCGCCACTTCTGACGCCCCACATCCACCCCGGCCGCAAAGGCAAAACGGAGACATGAAATTTATCGCTTCAACATCTATGCCCTGTTCCAGAAGCAGCTTCACCGCTAACGTGCTGTCCAAACCGCCTGACAAAAGTGCAAGAGCTTTTCTTTTTTTCATTTCAGTGCTTAACATTTTCAGGCCTTTATTTAAACACGTACGGCTGGATAGAATCATCTACCGCTACTACGAAACTGCTTCTTAAGGGGCATTGATATCCATGGCGTTGGCGATTATCAAATAGAAACTGGCCAGCCCTTTCCATTTTCCCCATTTTTCCGCGATTTTGCGTGCCTCGTCACTCGAGATTCTTTTGTCTTGGCAATAGTAGTGTGCGATTACCCTTCTGAGTCCTACGTCATCTGCCGGAAAAGCTTCTGGTCTCTGCATTCCTCTTATCATGGTCATCTCGGCTGTCCAAATGCCGATGCCCCTTATCGCATCAAGCTCCGCGATGATATCGTCGGCGTCTTCATAGCCTTTGAGCTTCTCGAAAGAGAGTTTGCCGTCGGCTACCATTTTTGAGACGTCTTTTATGTACTCTGCTTTTCTCTGACTCAGCCCGTAGCCGCGGAGTTTCCGGATGCTTGTTGAGGCCAAATCTTGGGGCGTCGGAAAGGCATAGTAGAGTTCCTTGCCCAATGCGAGCACCTCGCGGAATGACTTGATTAGTCGCCTTTCCATCGTATTTGCTATTGTTAGAGAGATTTGCTGTTCGATGATTGAGTCTATCAATGCCTCAAAGACTGTGGGAGTCGTGGGGCTTCTTAGGCCTCTCAACTTACTGGTCAACTTTGCCATCACGCTGTCGTCTTTTGTTCGTTCGTAGAAGGGCTTCAGATCAAGATCAAGGTTGAAAAGGGTGCGAACAATTTTTCCACTCTCTTCTCTTTCTTCGTTGGAGATTTTATGCTCAGATTCCAGTTGAACAGAGATTTTCGGTTCTTCAACCGTTCCCGCGCTTACTACCTTCATGAGAATTAGCTTGCTCCCTACTCTAATCACCTGCCAGAACTCTCCCCCTTCGTATCTCCGGATTTGCGGGTCACCGTTTGAAAAAATCATGGCACTCAATTCGAAGTCGAAAGGCGGAATTGGATTGACTATCAAATTCGCGGTTGTTGGCAAAATCTTTCTCTTCCATTTCCTTCAGCCTCTTCCCAAACGTCTCTAAAAACAGTTTCCATGCAACTCCCCAAAATACAGTGATAATATCCCAACCCCCTTGGAAAACAGCTCAGAAAGTCGCAGTTCACAAAGTACAAAGCGAAATTCGAAAGAAGGTTGGCCAAGGAACGTGGGCTTTCAAACAGGATTTTTAAATGCGGAGACATGCATAGACAATGGCCTGGAGTTGTAGAACTGTGCGAATCGTGCTCAGGATAGGCGGTTCAGTTGTGGCTTCACCAATTAACCCTGAACTAATCGGTGAATACGCCGACATGATGAAAACATTGAGAACCCACCATCATAAGATCGTCGTGGTTGTCGGTGGCGGAGCTCTGGCAAGAGAATTCATCCGTGTCGCCAAGGATTTAGGGCTTAACCAGGAGGCCCAGGACGGAATAGCGATAGGGGTTTCGCGACTATTCGCCCAGCTACTTCTAAAAAGGATAGGGAATTCTGGTTGCGACCGTGTTTCGCTGACCGTTGAAGAAGCCGTCACTTGCACAAACAAGGGCAAAATCGGGGTTATGGGCGGTCTGAAGCCTGGAATGACGACTGATACCGTGGCCGCCATGATCGCTCAGGCCTCGAATGCGGATCTATTGATAAAAGCCACGGATCAAGAAGGCATCTTTGATAAGGACCCCAAGAAACATCCGGACGCAGAGAAACTTAACCACTTAAGGTTTGAGGACTTGACTCGCGTCTGTGTCCAAGACAAACATGAGGCAGGTATTCATCAAATTGTGGATCCAGAAGCCATCAAAATTCTCAAACGCGCAAAAGTAAAGTTCATCGTCGTAAACGGCTTTAAACCCCAGAGTGTTTTAAAGGCGATTAGAGGAGACCGAATCGGAACTTTGATCGATTGAACACGCGCCTTTTCAACTATTCCCAGTAACAACACAGTCGCAGACCGGAGCGTCCAAAATCCTAATCGCGGTCTACAAGTTCGTCACAAAATAACATTACCACTAATCTCACAATCGTAGAGACGGGGGGCGAAACGCAGCATGGAAACTTACATTGCAACATTACATCTGATGTAAAGAAAAAAAAGGGAGGGGGAAAGCGCGACGAGAGAAAAGGGCATGATGCTCAAGCTGAGAGGAGTGGAAGGTTTAAGAAGAGTAGGGTTGACTTTTTGCCTGAGGCTTCACTGTGAGGAGGCTCTACCCGAAACAGCCGCTTGTCGGCATCGGCGCCGTCATAGTCTGCTCAAACAAGATTCTGCTTGAAAAGAGAGGAAGCCAGCCTGGAAAAGGAAAATGGAGCATTCCCGGCGGCATCGTGGAACTCGGCGAAGAGACAAAACAAACGGTGATAAGAGAGGTCAGAGAGGAAACAAACCTCATGGTCGACAATCCAGAGCTCATAGACGTAGTAAACAACGTCGAAAAGGACCAAAACGGAAAAGTACGGTACCACTTCGTAATCATAGACTACTACGTGAAACTCAAAAGCGGAACCATGAAAGCATCCAGCGACGCAGCCGAACTAAGATGGGTCAAAATGGAAGACGTGGAAAAATACCCTCTGACAAGAACCTTCCACGAATTCTTCCTCAAAAACCGCAAACAACTAGAAAAATTCGACTCCTGCAAACCGGCCACAAACACACGGGCTCAGACCGAATGATTTAGCCCATGCATATTGTGCGCGACAAGAAACTGGAAACATCATTCTCATTCATTGGCCGACCGAGGATGAAAAGAACAGCCTTGTTTCTCCCATTGTTTTCACGTCCAGAGCCTTCACTCTCGCCACTATGGGAAAGTCCCTCACGGCTCTCCCGAGGGCCAGACAGTAGTGGGGCGGAAGGTCTCTAGCGATGGACCTTACCGTCTCAGCGTCCACCCGGGCGGCTCGGGAAACCACGTCCAGATCATGCTCGTTCGTGAAGTTAAACAGAAAGATATTGTCAGCCTGCCTGTAGATGTTCTCGCGTATCGTATCCGGCTGATTGGTCACGAAAGTGGTGAAGATTCCGAAGTGGCGCATCCGCGTAACGATGTCATCCCAGTAGGTTTCCCGAAGGTAAAGATGCGCTTCTTCGGCGAAGAGAAAAACAGCCTTGAGTTTCGCGCTGCTCAAACACTCAACGAGTTTTCCCAGAATATATTCGACCACAATCTGCCGGTCAATCGACGAAGTATTCCGGAGGTTCAATATTATAGCGCCGCCCTGCTCTCTGGTCTTAAGCAGGAACTCTTCAAGCGACGTTGCCTCGGCAGCATTGTCCGTGAAGACTCCCGAATTGACCAGAGCGTGATAGCGGGAGAATAAAGCGTCTCGGACGTGCTGGTTGCAGTTCCAGTTTCGGATCGTTTCCCCCAACTCATGAAGTGTTAGATTATCCCTCTCTTTGAGCGCTATCCATATCCGCCTGAACTCGCGGGCAGACGTTCCCGGCAAGTGAAGCGCGTGAATCAGAATTCCTAGCATCACATGCAGGTTCAACTGTTTAAGCGCTAGTTTGAAGTTCTGGGAAGGCGTCAAAACGTGAATCTTGTCATAGTTGGCGTTTCTCTTTCCGTCGCCAGTCAATCCCAAGCTCAAATATTCGCCGTTCAAGTCAAAGACAACCACCGTTGCTTTATATCCCACCAAGTTAACCATCAGAAGCTTGGACAAGTGAGACTTTCCCGTCTCCTTCTTCCCCGTTATTATGTTCAACCTTCCATCCAGCGCCGTCGCATCAATCGTCAGCAGAGAAGAATCCTTCGTTCCACCTATAACTATTGGGAGTTTGCCGTCGATCTTGGCGAGCTTCAGCAGTGTGGGGAGCGGAAGCTTCTTTATCGTCGACTGAGAACGTGACGGAAGCCATGAGCTGCTGGGGTTTAAACCGTCATTCTCAGCTGTTGCACGGATTTTACAGATGAGCAAACTGGCGTCCTGAATATACGAGATATGCGGAGCAATCTCCAAAGGATCAACGTCCTCACCCTTGATTAGCTCTCCCCCGTCTGGGAGACTTCGAAGCAGTTCTTCAAGAACGCCTGGAATGCTGGCAAACTGGACGTCGATGACCTGCACGATGAGCGCCCTTCCAGCATCAGCATCTTCCACGAGCAGGTAGTCACCCTTTTCAACCGTTTCACCCGGGAAGCTTAAGATCTGAAGAATGTTGCCTTCCTTCCTGTAGAGCTTCATTGATAACCCTCTCCCTTACCGAACATTCCGAACAGAAGCCTATGCATATCTGGCCTGTTAACCAATTGAAGCCCAAACCTTCTCGTGACAAAATGCTGCATAGCCAACACTTCATTAGCCGTGAAAGTGCACAAAATGTGAGCCAAACGCAGAGTTTCAGGATAACTTTCCGCAAACAGATCATTTCCCAAAAGTCTTTCAACCGCCTCGATCCGCGGCTCAGAAGGAACGTCCCTGTCTATGTCCAGCCTGAAAGCAAGATTCCCCTTGGTCAACCTGGCCACATAGACTTCGCCGAGCAAAACCATGGGAGGCCTGAGCCTCAGGCCCTCCGTCTCAAGCAGAAAAGGCGGCTTATGATCGGGCAGCAACTCGGTTATCCGGTGTCCATTCGCCCTTAGATTTGTCATTTTTGAAAAGGCAAGAACAACATTGTCTCCCTTTCTTGCCGAGCAAAGAATCTCCTTCATACGCCTCGTTGGAGTTTCTGCCGTTCCTGCCGTCAATGAACCATCGAAGAGTATCAGCCCGTCTTTTATGGTTTTTACGGCCATAGTTTGAAGCCAACGTTCAAGAAGAGTCGCTATGCGCATGGGCATCTGGAGAATACTTGGCGCGCCTTGGTGGCTGTGTTCGTCACTGGAGCTGAAATAAGTTCTTTCCAAAGTTTCAAAAACTTGCTTCTTGTTCTCCTCGGTGACATGGAATATAAATGGACCAAACCGAACGTATCTATAACATTTGTTCTGTTTCCAGACGTTTGCGCCTCGGATGGCTATCATGATGCCCGTGCTCGTTTCCCCGATCTTTATGGTCGATGTGTCCACGGCCGCGACGATTTTTTCCTGCCGAGATGCGACTAGGGGCAGTGGTTGAAGCTTTAGCTTCAATGTTTCCTCATGAACGTCCAGGCTGTCGAATTGTTGAATATCTTGTTGATTTAGTTGAACGCTACGGTTGGGTGCCTGTCTCAGTGAATGAATGCTTAGTTCAATGAACTGATGGGGTAATGTTGTGTCCATGGTAGATTGTGGAAAGTTATATTTTGGTGTTGTTGTAATAGGGTATTGTTCAATCACCAAGATTCACCAATAGCCAATTGTCTAGGGAAGATATATTTAAGTGTTGTGCATGACCAAGATGTACAATACAATAAACAACAAGGTGACATGTTGGCAGACAAAGAAACACACCCGCCGATACGAGTAAAAATGAAAATAGGAGAAGTCGAATTCGAAATCGAATGCCAAGAAGACCAACTGCAGTCGACGGTGGACAAAATCCTTTCAACCGTAACGGACAAGCTGAAAGAGACACCGCTTATGACGGAAAGGACGGCGCAACTCCCAAGGGCAGAAACCTGCAAGGGCATAATACAGAAACTATGGGAAGAAGGCTGGTTCTCCACAACAAAAGGCCTCAGCGAAGTCCACAGCGAACTGGCAAGACGTGGCTTCCACTACGACCGCACCGCCGTCGCCCACGCCCTAATCGACCTGGTAAAAGACGGAATACTAACGCGGGAAGGAAAACCACGCCGATACCAATATGCCCAAAAAAGGCCTCCAACTTGACCGATTTATCAATGAAGTTTTTCAGGCAAAAACTTGCATATAATTTCAAGCCAAAATTTGAGAGTGAGTATCTTAGACGCCGATGACCACACCGTGAAAGCAGTGACCTTTGATCTGTGGGAGACCCTGATTTTCGAAAGGGATGGAGCGAGTGCTCGAAGAAGAGACGCACGCTGTAGGAATCTTGTACGGGCTGTGAACAGCCTTGGCCACCCAGTGTCTGTTGAAGAGATGTCGGTGGCTATTAACGAAATGGTTTCATCGATGCTGACACTCTGGGAAACTAACAAGGATCTAGCATGCATCGACCAGATTAGACTCATCATCGCTAAAGTGTCAAAAGATTCGTTTGAACTTAAGCGAGAATGGGTAAAACGATTGGTTTCCGCTTACAACCTGAGTGTTCGTGAGATCCCTCCTTACCTCAATCCGGAAGCTCGGACAGCTCTGGAAGACTTGAAGAAACGTCACAAACTCATTGGACTCATATGCAACACTGGCTTGACTTCTGGGGCTGCGTTACGCCAGTTTCTGGCCGATGAGGGTGTAGCCGAATATTTCAAATTGATGATATTCTCGGAGGAAATAGACATACGCAAGCCCGACCCAAGGATCTTTCACTTGGCCGCAAAGAAAATGGGCGTGCAGCCGTGCGAAGTCGTCCACGTAGGTGACAACTTGAAAGCAGATGTCTGGGGAGCGATGAATGCTGGGTCAAAGGCGATACACTTTTTCAGCCGAGAGGGACGAGATAGAATTGCAGAATCTGATCCCAACTCGCTTTTGTCCCAGTCGCAAAAACTTGACAACCTGAAAGGCCACAAAGCAGTTCCAAATATGACGATATCCTCTCTCAGCATGTTGACGAAAGCAATCGAACAATTAGAGAGACGAACCTAATTGTCGAAAACGCCAGGCCTCACAGCAGACTCGTAACAAGCCTGCTAAGTCCCTTTTCTTGTCTTGATTTTGGGAATTACATCCTTCTGCAATTGCATTAGGCCGATAGTTGTGATTTTGTATTTTTCTGCGGAAGTTTTTGCTGCCACATGATTCTTCACGAGTTCTCCCAGCCTGGTGCTTGCAATCTTCGCGTCTTTGCCGAGCTCGACTTGTAGTTCCTCTTTGGAAACTTCATCCGTTCTGGCATAGCCAAATTGATGGGCAAGGTAACCTGCCAGAAGCAGCAGGCTCAAGGTCTCGTTATCCGTCAACTTGTTCCTCGGAACAACCAGGCATGGCCCTTCCTTCGCGAAACCGATAATGCCTTCAGTGTCTCTGGCCAAATTCTGCAGATCGATGTTCAGCATCAACTTCTGTGCAATCTCAAAGGATGGCAAGAACTCTTTGAAAAACAAGTTTAAACTCAACCAGACCGATTCAACGTTTCCAGAAAACTTTTTCTCGACACCCTTATACCTGATCTCAACGGTCAACTCGTCCCTATCTTCGCCTCTGTGACTTCGAGGGGGCTCTCCTGTGGATACAGCACGCTCTTCAGCCAAGTTCCATTCCTCACTGCACTAGTGCTGATTGCAAGCGATGGCTAAAAAATGTTGTCAACTTGTTCCCAAGGCTATTTGAATAGAATATTAGAGACACGAACCGAGATGTCTTTGCCCTGCTTTTTCATTGCCCTATTTTGCTCTTGAGCTTGTTTAGAACGTTATCTTCTACCCATCTCTCGCCTTGCATGGTAAGCTTGAACTCGGGTCTGTTCGGGTCTGGTTTGAAGACTTGACCTCTTTTGGTCATCTCGTTTAGGCGCGCGGGGACCATGCATTTTATTCCGCTTGATTCCAGAAGCTTTGTTATCTGTGCCGCTGTGCTCTTCCTCCCTTCCGATGCGAACAGGGTCAAGCCTATCGCCTCATAGTGGGTGAGGTTTTCGCGGGCTATGATGACGGGGCCTTCGGTCGTGGACTCAATGATACCTTTGAGTTGAACGTTTGAGGGAATCAGACGGTTCTGGACGAAGCCTCCAACCTTTTCCATGAAACCTTCGGGGAAAGCCTCAAGAATTTTCAGTATCTCCTGGGCGTTTTCAGCCTCGACAACGACTTCGCCGAATGGCGTCTTGACTCGTACTTCAATCTTGTTCATTCGTTCCCATCCTCAAGTCGAAAGCTTTCCGTATCAGACACTTAACAAATGGCAACATCTCCGCATAAACCCCTCTTTCTTTCCTAATCCTTCTAATGAGGGTAATAACATTTTTGTCCCGATAATTTCATTCGGAGCTTTCTTGTTGGTTCGATTCCCCATTAGGAATGAGTTTTTTCCTAATTTTTGAACTATGTTTACGGCCTATGGTGCTGCCTGTCTCGTGACTTTTTGTAACGAGCCAACAAGCAACCCTATCTGTTAATATACCAAAGTACAAAACGGAAAGGAGTTGAAACCTCCTGAACGTAAACCGCGCGATTCTGCATCCTCATAACATGAATTGCATGCACAATGAGCGGTGGTCAAATTAGCGCGAACCGACCAAGCGCCGAAAGCACCGTTCGCACAAGTCCTGTCCAGGTATTTGAATTATCTCAGAGTCAGGAAGAATTTTTCCGCAATGGTCGCATGCCATTTCCTTAGGAATGTTTCCCATAAATCGGATAGGGCCTTTCCAACGCTTAAGCAACATTCCGAAGCCGATATATGAGAGTGTTTTTCGTTAGCCGGAAACGCTCGCGCATGTCTTCTCGAAAATGGTGCAAAACATTTCAGGTGGGAGCAGGGAACTCCAGATAGTTTGGGGCCTAATTCGGCCAAGGTTCTTCATCATTCCCTGCGATTCAGGAGCATGATGGTTTCCTTTTGGTTAATTTAGGAACACTTGGACCCGGGGTTTTAAGAGGCATGATACAATTGCTAACGTTTCGATTGGAAAACCTCGGTTTCTGCCAGAATGTAAACGTAGCCCGAGTCGGTGTTCCAACGCCTAATTCTTTCCTGTTTAACCAGATCAAGCAGAACTCCTGCGAGCGTTCGCCCTGGATACTCCAGACCGTTGGCCTTCAAAGCGTCTCTCAACTCCTCAACCGTGCGCGGACGCCACTTTCCCCAATCAGTCTCAAGAATCCTGAAAATAGCCTCGGCACAAGTTTCCGCGCCTGAAATTCTTGGATATTTTTCGGAGACCGTTTTCTCGTCCTTTGGTGCTTCTGTCTTCACTGTGAGCGTCGCAAACTTTTTGGGTCTTGCATAGTCGAAAGCTTTTTGAATATTGTTGATCAGACCGGGCAAATCCTCGATGGTCTTCAGAACTTCGTCGCGGGTGCCTCCCACCTCAATTTCGTACTCGCCCATCTTCACTCGCAGAACGAAATCGCCATCCGTTGTTTTTCCTTCCTTCACCTTCAAATCAATTCCCATGTATAGCATGGAGCTAACTGCTTTTAGCATTTACGTACATATTTTCCGCATGATCGACGAAGTTTTTTCAGTGCAAGAAGATTCCGTGTTGTGTATCAGACACTAAGGAAGAGCTAACATCAGCAGTAAGACGGCCCAACTGCTGCAGCTTCGTATGCGTATTTGTGCAAGTTGGTCAGAAATGCATTTTGTTTTTCTTTTGATGGCTGGAGAGCTTGTAACTTTGCTCTATTGATTAGTTTTGTCTGCGTATACTAACCTACTAAGCGTGCGAAGTTATTTTCTTCAAATGCGCGGGGTCAACTTTGGCCACCGGTATCGGACCGGCTGGTGCTGAAGAAAAGTCGGTTACTGTTCGAAAATATGAAGAGAAAGTGCCGCTTGGCAGTTTTCATGGGGTCTTGCTATTGGCTACCTCTTTCTCCAAGTCTAGCTCTCTCACTCTTGTTTCAATGAACTCTGCGACTCTGTCTTGGCTGTATTTTTTCTCCTGTTCCTGCTTTCTCAATTGTTCGCTTATTGTGTTCAGGACCCTTTCAACGTCGAACGGTTTGGTTACGTAGGCATCCGCGCCTTTGTTGACGGCGTCCACGGCATTTTGCAGCGTGGGGTAGCCAGTTATTATTATCTTTCGCATTCTGGGCGTTGTTTCTCTCATTTTCATTAGAAGATCTATTCCTTCCATGTCAGGCAGTCTAATGTCTATTAGAGCTAAGTTGTAGAATTTCTTGTCGGTTTTTTTTATGGCTTCCATGGCTGAACCCACTGCCTCCATTTGGTAACCCTTGTCTTCAAGTATGGCCATCAACACTTTTCTTATGTTCTCGTCATCGTCGACTATTAGGATTCTTGCGCCGTTATCCATGCTATTTCACCTCCACACTCCCTCGTTGGTCCGATCCGCGAGGTTTCCGTGAGGATTGGGCGCTTCTAAAACTTGTGTTCCTATCGTTTCCGTGAAAGCAGCTTTTTTCAGATAGGAGTTTATGTTCTTCAATTTGCATCAACTCTGTTGGGTTTTTCATCTTAAGGTAATTTCTCCTTCCTTCATGATACGGCTCTTCGCGATCTTCACGTATTCGAGAAAATCGGTGCTTTTGTCTTCTTCGAAGGTCAAGCCGAGTTTTTCGTGAAGGCGTTTCGCGATGATTTTTTCAAGGTAAGCCGCACCTGGACCGAAAATGTTGTCCAGAGCTTTCTTGAATTCTGTTAAGTTGGACGGAATGTTTTCTTCCTTCAGCTGAAAGGAATCTTCCAAATGGAAGATTATGGCTTGTTTGGATGATTCTCCGAGTAAGCATAGGCCTTCGTCGACGGCAGACAAAAGAATCTTGTTAAAGTCGTCGTGTGTCAATGGCATGTCATCGCCAACAAGCTTATCTATGTATTGAATGGAACTTGGCAAGCATTGATAAAACGTTTGTGAACTTGCAATATAGATTGCGAAACAGCACGTTTTGCAAAAAAGTGTTTTAAGTTGAAGAAAAGGGTTTCTAGGTTTTCTTCATTTTTGAGTAGGTCGATTGGGCTGCCTTTATGTAGTCGACGAATTTGAATTCTTTTCTTTGATCCAACCTCAGAATCTTTCCTTTCGAGCCCATTTCTTCGTAGAGTTTCTTCATCATCAGTACTTCCAAGAATCGTGTTCCAACCCCGAAAATCTGTTCAAGTCCACGGTCAAAATCTTCAATCCGGCCAGGAATTTGGTCCCTTGATATGTCAAACTTTTTCTTAAGATGGTAATAGACCGATTGTCTAGCTGAACTGCCCAAGGAAGCCAAAGTTGAATCTACAGCCTCAAGCACCAGCTCTTGGAAGGCTTTATCTGTCAAAGTAAGATTCCTCGAAGGGAAACCTTTGTTGGGTAGCTACTTCGACGATAGACCTATAAATAAATTCTCCATTGATTTGGGGACGTAATTTTCTGATCGAATTGTTTCTTCAGTAAAGGCGGGTCGAGATGTGTGACGATCTCGCAAACTTCATTTCATATACTTGTGTATCTTACTCAGTAACGATTGGTCGGCAGTCTTATGCTCTAGATTTCGAAGACTAGCCTTCGAATAAAAAAATGGGAGTTTAAGTTCTTTTAGCGTTTCTTTAATGAGGCAATGAATTCATCTATGGGAACTGCGGCCATGCTGGTAATCTTGATTGTTCCTCGTGAGCCGAGTTCGATAGAAAGTCTGCTTACGGTTTTGTTGTCTGGAGCTTCCACAACACTTGCGAAGTCGTACGGGCCCAGCAGAGCGTATTGGCTTATCACTCGAACGCCGAAGGCTTCAAGTTCCTTGTTGACTTCCTTTATCCTTTCAGGTTTTTCCTTGACTGTCTTCCACCCTTCATCTGTCAGATTTGACAACAAAATGTAGTGTGGCATCGAAGGTCACAAGTACAGTTTATGCGGGTAATTGAGATTTCAGCTTTTCGGTTCCGTCGGAAATAAAGAAAAGGGGCGCTGCTTTTGCTTTTTTCCAGATGGCTTGCTCAGCTAATGTTCTGTTTTGGCTACCATTCCACGGGCGCGCTTTCACAACTCGAGTCCAGTGATGAAACTGACTGCAACTCCAATAACTTTGCAGCGCGCGAGTAATAAAAAAGGGATAGAAGTGACGTTGATTTGTCTTGCTGAATCTACTCAATGCCCCAGTTTTTGGTGACTTTCACTATCAGGAAGACTATCAAGGCTACTATGATAAAGGTTATCAAAGCTAGCAGAAAGTCTCCATAACTAAACACCTGTGAAGAAAAGGTTGTCTTCGCATCAACCAAATTCCCCAATCCCAGTGGGTTCAGTATCAAACCTATGATCGGCATTATGAAGTCCTTGACAAGCGCTAACACTAGCAGTCCGAGATAAGTAGCGATGATGAAGGCTACGGCGAGACCGAGAACCTTGTACTTGCTGATGAAGTCCATGAATTCGGCCCATAGTCCTTTTGGTGCGGGCGGTGCAGCTTTTGGTTCCAGCAATGCTCGGATCTTCTTCAATTCCTCTAACACATCGTCATCATTTTTCGACAAAGAATCACCTGCGATGGTTTCTGTTTCATTCCGTTTATAAAACTTGCCGCCTATACTATGTGATACCACTTAGACCCTACTGTCAGCGCCCTCAGCTCTTTCCAATTCTTTCCTTGTCTGTACAATAAGCTTTTAGGAAATAAAGAAGCCGTTAGCCCGCGCTAAAGCCGCAGAGACCGCAGAAGAGGCCAAACAACTTGTTGAAAGTGTCTTGGACTATGTTTGCACGACACCTGAAACGTACATGTTTTTCAGGAAATCGAAGTGAATGAAAAAGTGGGCCGGGAGAGATTTGAACTCTCGACCTTTCGGTTATCAGCCGAACGCTCAAGCCAAGCTGAGCTACCGGCCCAGGTAATGTTAGCTATTATAAATCTATTGACCGTTTTTAAGTGTTTTCGGACTCTTGGAAGAGTGGAGATGTCGCCACATAGGCAAAATAGAATCGTGCACACTTCCCCTTTTTATTCCTATTTAAGGACTTGGGAAAAACAAAATGTTGTTTCTGATATCAAGAAATGAGCAAGTCCATTAGCCGAAATCTTTGAAAAAGTAGCGCGCTGGAAACAGCCGATGCAAGTCTTCCAGAGTTTGTGCGCAGGTTTATCTGAGCTATTCTTTTTCTTTCGGCGCTTCGGTTTCTTCCTTCAATTTGGGAATAAGCTTCGTTATCCATTCTATTTTAGTGGAGTAAGCCTCACGCAATTTCGGAGAAGTGATGTTTTTCGCTTTTTGAGCAGCTGCAACCACTCGACGTTGAGGTACGCTAGTCCGGCCTTTTTCTTTGAGTTTGTCCTTCTTCATCGGTCTATTCTGCTTATAATGTTCAGGTCTCATATTCTATCTCCACCAGTTCAAAGTTAGATACCTAGCATATAAAGACGTTCTGTTACCTCTTTAATCTAGCTCATGGCTCCTAAAGAGTTGATACAAGCTATTTCAATGGCGCGCGCTTCCCATTGGCGGGTTCTGCTTTGCCGGTTCGGGTTGACTTTATGTTGTAGGTGGACCATTCGTGGCAGTGTGGACAGCTTATGTATCTCTTGCTTCCAAGTCGGAGGGCGGTGAAGGATCCTCCTGGAACCCAGTTGTAGTCAAAGGTTTTTCCACATTTTGGGCACGTCAGTTCTGACGTGTAGTGCAGTCCGAACTTGGGAAACAGAACGTAGAGCACGACAGCGATGGCGATGACGACGACTGGAATTGTGATGATTAACAGGTTTATCATGCTCGATCCTTCCGGAATGTTGTATTGATTTCCCGTTGCCGTTTTAAGAATTTTTGCTCAGTGCGCGCGTTCCGAGATGGTGGATGGGGGGGGGGCGGGTTCCTAATGTAGAAAGACAACCTGGCACACTTCAGAAAACGCAAATAGTCAAAGGAGCCCCGAAAATCGTTAAAAGGAATTTCGGAACCCTTTTAATTAGTTCGCAACAATTCTTGGATGGGGGCCCGTAGCCCAGTCTGGATTAAGGCACCGGCCTTCGGAGCCGGAGATCTGAAAAGACCGGACACCCGGGGTTCGAATCCCTGCGGGCCCGCCATTTGGCACAATGGTGCCCACTTGACAATTTGTCGATAGCAGAGGCTGCAAACTTTTAAATTGTATTTAGGAACAAGGGTCTGCGCTTCTGAGGAAGCGTCTATATATCGGAAACCTGGACTAGAGCACATGTGGTGACTGCAATGAAGCTTTTGCTTGATGAGATGTATGCTGGCTTGAAGGAATACTTTGAGACTTTGGGGTGGGACGTGCAGGCAGCTCAAGACGTGGGCTTAAGGGGGGCAAGTGACAAAGTTGTTGTTGATTACGCAAGGGCTCATGACATGCTGCTGGTCACCCAAGATCAAAAGCCGGCGGAGCTTGCTGAACTGGTCGGAGTAAAATGCGTGCTTATTTCAAATGCGATGATTGCAAAGATAGCTGACGAAAGAATAAGGGAGAAATACAATATCAGCAGCTGAAATGACTCGAAGATTGTTTTATTCGTGGTTGAAGTAGCGATTTTGAGTCAAAAGGGGAAATGCGCTTTCAGGTATAAGGTGGGTGACAAAATACTGTTCGACGGAAGATCACTCAACGAAGACATTTGCAACAGTGCCTCGACAACCTTACTTCCCAGGTGCTCAGATCTTGTTAAATAAGTTAAGAGCGCGTGATTTAGGATGCTGAAAAGATTACAGAAGGGAAGCATTGAGTTTGGGCGCGGTTTTTGATGCGAGAAAAAAAAGTTTTTCAGAACTAAGTTGGATGGAGACTGTGTTTTGCGAATGGACATGCCAGCAGGCTCTGTTCAGACTCAAAACTCACTCATAACGACATCTAAACTCACTGTACAATCGCTCATCTGCAGGAAGGCCCCAATTATTTAATTCACCTGTTTGCGATGAGATACGATGCGACTTTTCCATGGGCTCAGGACGAAGACTTGGTTCATGGCGCCTGTTCGGATGCGGATAACCCATTCTCGAGATTCGAAGAGTCAAGGGAAGGATTGAGACTAGGCAACAGAAAAAGGGTCATTGAAAAAGCCTTCTTTGTTTTTCGCTTGAGACTAAACTTGACACTCTTACGCCTATGAGTCTGATTTTTCGTTCGAGCTTAAGATATGGCTGAAGAAGCTCGCGTGCTGCTCTTTCCAAGTCGATTAAGCGGTCTGTGATGAAGGGAAGCGTTTTGCTGTGGGTGTGGGTTTCGAAGTTTGAGTATCTAACCTTAACTGTGACGGTCTTAAATTGAAGCCGCTGGTTCAGAGCATCCTTATTCACTTCTTCAGCCAGCATGTCAAGATTTCTCAAAATGGAGTCCAGGTCATCCGTGTCTTCTTGAAAGGTAAACTCACGGCTTATGGATTTAACCCAGTTTCTTTCACGGACTTCGCTCTTATCTATTCCAAGGGCCATCAGATGAAGCTGTTTTCCCATCACGCCGAAAGCATCAGTCAACATTTGAGCGTCATAATGGGCCAAATCTCCCACAGTCTTTATGCCCATGTCTTCCAGTTTTTGTCCAGTCTTTCTTCCAACCCAGAGTAGTTTCCGAACAGCCAACGGAGCTAGGAATTTTCCGATGTCTTCCTCTTTGACTAGAGTTAAGCCGTCGGGTTTTTGGAAGTCGCTGGCTATCTTTGCTACCAGCTTGTTCGAGCCTATCCCAACTGAGGACGTCAATTTTTCCTGTCTGTAGATTCCGTGCTTTATGTGCATGGCGAGAGCCTTCGCGGAGACGTAGTCGTTGACTTTTGCCGTAACGTCCAGAAAGGCTTCATCGATGCCCCATTGTTCAAACTTGTCCGCGTGCCTTCGAAGTATGTCCATGATTCTACTTGAGACTTCCGAGTAGAGCTTGTAGTTGACAGGCATGTAGACCGCGTTTGGACACAGTTTCCAGGCTCTTGAGATAGGCATGCCTGACCTGACACCGAACTCCCTAGCTAGATAATTAGAGGTGCTAACGACTCCCCTTCCAGTTCCTCCCTTCGGATCAGCTCCAACAATTACTGGCTTGCCTTTGAGTTCAGGATGTTCTCTCTCCTCGATAGCAGTGAAAAAATGGTCCATGTCAAAATGGAATATTATTCTTCTCCTTTCGCTAATTGGTGCCTTCTCCGGTTGAAATACCATTGAGTTACCAACGACACCTGTTCGATTTGAATCTATCTAGTAGGCATGACAGTAATCGTGTAGCGTGAGATTGCTATGTATCCAGATTAAAGATTTTACATTCACAACCTTTAATGCTTCCAAAAGGAACAGTAAGGCGATTTGCCTTGCCCGAGGAACCGCAATGAAGGATAATGTCATTACGAAGGAAGCAGCGGAGCAGATAACGGTTGAGCTTCTCAAGAAGAGGAAGTTCACTGATAGGGTCGAGGTTTCTACGGTTGAGCAGAAACAGGAAATCTGGATCGTTCGGGGAACGTGCCCTATAGACTTGGAGGGGCATCCTTGGGCTGAGAAATTCGAAGTTACTCTGGACTCGAGAGGAAGAATCAAGTCAGCTGATTTCGCGTTGCTGTGAAAACTCGAATTGCAAAAGATCAGAAGTTTAATAACCTGACCTTCTAGTTTCGGAAAAAGTACGGAAAGATATTTGTGCTTAATCGACTAAACAGTTGGTTTCTGAGCGTGTATTCTGATGCAGAGGAAGGAGATACTCCGAGAACCAGTGAAGCACGTGAAAATTAATGGGACGCTCACCGTTGACCAGCTTGTCAAGCAGTTCAAGAATTCAGGATCATTCGGGGCCGGAAGACTCGCTGCTGCGTGTGACATTTATGAGCGGATGGTGCGTGACAAGAAATGCACGGTTTTTTTGGGCTTGGCTGGGGCTGTAGTCCCTGCTGGGATGCGAACATTGATTGCGGATATGATACGGGAAAACCTCATCGACGTGTTGGTGACAACTGGCGCGAACATGGTTCACGATACGGTTGAGGCGTTGGGTGGTCATCATTATAAGGGTCATTGGAACGTTGACGACTATTTGCTCTACAGGAACCACACTTACCGAATTTACGACGTTTTCGTGCCCGAGGAGGACTTCATAAGGCTGGACATGAACCTCGTGGAAATGTACGACGCCATTGCGGCCGAATACGGAGGAAAAAGTTTGTCCTCAAGAGAGTTCGCTTGGGAACTAGGCAGAAGACTCAAAGACCCGAATTCAATTTTGCGCGCTGCGTACGAAGCCAAAGCGCCAATCTTCATCCCAGCCGTGCGCGATTCCGAATTTGGCTATATCTATAACCTTCACGCCACCCGGAAACACTTCAAGAACACGATAATGGTCGACGCTTTCAAAGATGTGCCCGAGATAATCAATGTGTGCAAGAAATCTCCAAGAAACGGCATGGTGATTATAGGAGGCGGAGTTCCGAGGAACACCATACAATCCGCTGCACTTGCAACAAAATCAGGCATCGATTATGCCGTCGTGATAACCATGGATCGACCAGAAACCGGAGGACTGTCCGGATCCACACTCGAAGAAACGGTAAGCTGGGGAAAACTGAAGAGCGAATCAGACAAGACCATGGTGATAGGCGAAGCCATGATGGTTTTTCCCACGATGGTAGCCTCTGTGATTGAACGGCTCGGTGAAGGTTTCAAGAGACCGCCAAGGGCAAGAAATGAAATGTTCAAACAGGAGGATCTGAATGAACAATAAAGCTTCGAACAAGCGTAAGGTCTGCGGAAACTGCACTAGTCATAACGCCTACAACTATCCAGATCAAATATTCTGCACGAGACGATTCTTGAAGAACAAAGATCCAATAGTTCAGACACTCTCATGCTGCGAAGACTACTACCCGAGTGCTCAAGAATGCAACTGCATCAGCGATGCGACAATGAAAAGAAAATAACGGGTCATTCCTTCGACTCCCAACGTTAAAGTTATTATAAAGAAAGACCAGTCTCTATTTCATTGAACAGAGCCCGGTGGTGCAGTGGTCAAACATGGCGGCCTCTGGAGCCGCTGACGAGAGTTCGAATCTCTCCCGGGCTACTACTATATGGAGCGCACCCTTGGATTCCAACTATTCTGTTCTCAATCGGTATGCAGCTCAACATCCATTTTTATCCGGTCAAAAGAACTAATAAGTCGAGCAACCAGAATGTCGCTTGAGCGATAATGCTATCTACCAGAAAGAAGGGCAGCCTCGGCATTTTCAAGCCAATTATTGGCCCATGGTACGCGTCTTTGAAGAATCCTCAGGAGGCTCAAAGAGAAGTCCTGTCTAGGCTGTTGAGGGAATATCAAAAGACTGGTTACGGAGAAAGCCACGGCGCATCCGAAACGTTGGAAATCGAGGATTACAGGAAGAATTTCCCAGCCTTGGAATACCTGAGGCTTCGGCCGCTCTTGGCTGAGATCAAGAAGGGCAATTATAGCGCGATTCTTCCCGAGCCATTAGCATGCTGGGTCATGACGAGAGGTTCAACAGGCCCTGCAAAAGTGTTGCCTGCCACAAAGACGCATCTGGAACAAATCTTCACTTGCGGAGCAAGAGGACTCGTCAATCACGTGTTGCGAACCAATGATTTTGAACTTCTTGATGGAAGAATTCTGAACCTCAACTTTCCTTCCAACGTTCACACTATGATCGTTGACGGAAGTATGATGAGCTACGGATACAGCTCAGGCACCTATGCCAGACTCAACCCCGCGCTTGACTCCGTAAGTCTTATTCCTCGTCAAGAAGACATTGACGCTCTGGGCACAGGAATCAAGAGGCAAGACTGGGAAAAAAGGTTCGAACTTACGTATCAACAAGCACTCAGCGTGAACGTGACTGCCGCCATAGGAGTCACTCCAGTAATTCTTTCTTTCGCGAGATATGTTAACAAAAAACATGGGAAGAAACCCAAGGAACTGTGGAATCTGCGGGCTCTTTTTTGTACAAGCGTGCGGAAAATCCAGTTCAAATATGCGCCCGTGCTAAAGAAATACTTCGGACAGGTTCCTGTCGTTGAAATCTACAGCGCAACCGAAGGCGTTTTTGCACAGCAGCTGGACGAGTTGCCATACGTTACGCCAAATTATGACACCTACTTTCTCGAAGTCGAAACTGGCAAAGGCACGAAAATGCTACATGAACTCAACCGCGGCGAGTGGGGACGTTTGGTCGTGTCTTCGTGTATTCTTCCGAGATACCGAATCGGCGATCTGGTGGAATCCGCTGGCAAAAACTACTTCCGCGTTTTTGGCAGAGACAAAACATGGACCGTCTTGGAACATCGACTATATCGGTTGCTTTTCGGGGGGTTCACCTAGGTTCTCGGATGCCTGCGACTGGCCATTATTACACCGTAGATGCTAGCGACGACTATGAGTACTCCGATCAAGACAAAGAACAGGGCCCACAGCACTGCGACATTATAATTTATGGAATTTAGATACAAAGCGGCACCAATGAAAAGTAAAATCACACCGCCTATGAGCGGACCCATGAAGCCGTACTCATGCTTCTCGTACTTCTCGTTCTTCTCTCGTTTCTCATGTTTCTCAGATTTCTCTTCTGTCTTTTCGTCTCGGCGGTATGTTGGTGCGGGCGCAGGAGGGACACTAGAGACGTTTTCGACGTTAAGCGGAGCTCCACATTTTGGGCAGAAGCTCATCCCTTCCTCTACTTTGCTGCCACACTTTGGACAATACGACATACTCTTCCCCTTGGATGCATCTGCAGTTATCTTGATTTTGAGTATTTAAAACATTTCTACTCAAAGAAGGCTGAAAAATGTTATATAGAATCATAAAGAACATTGTGGACAGAGGCAGGTAAATTGCATCAAGATTCTAGAGACTATATGCATAGACATTACGAAGGACTACTCAGCGCTGTTTCCGTAGGGTTTTTTCTAATTCTTGTGGGCACATTGTTCATAACGACACCCAACCTTCTCGACAAGGTGAGCACGTTTCTCAGTCATTTCCATGTAGTTCAGGTTGGCAGCACAAACGTATACCTTCCTGCACCCGAACATCTTGGGGACCATTTAGACGTGTATTTGGCTGCACGAGAGTTCAGCTTAGTGTGGGGAGTTTTTCTCATCGCGATGCTGGGAGCAAGATTCCTATTGGATTCACCTTTGCGCAGAAAGGCTGAGAACGTCGGTGACATCGTGTTTTGGCTGGGTGCAACGTATTTGATTCAAACGTTTCTTGTTGCACCTACGCAAACGTCCTCGATCGACGTTACGAAATGGTTTCAGTTTTGGGCTGCGGCAATAATGTTCATCGGCATTTCCTTAATTGCTAGGGCAATCTTTCTCGCTATTGCAAGAGCCAGAAATACCTGAATGTCCAAGCGACGAACGAATGACCTATGGATTAGGCGATTACTGTGCCAATTGAGTATTCAGAGGCCCCAGACGTTAAGAAACTTGCGGACGAAATTGCAGACAGCTTGGACTTTTTCCACGTCGTCCAGCAGTTCGTGTTCTGCGTCAGGAGTAGAGGATCCGAGTCCAGACGCACCATTGCTCGAATTCATGGATATGGCAGAATATGGCAAGAGACACTTAACCATCCGCCCTCCTACGTGATAGAAGTAATATCTGAGCGGTACGACAAGTTGAGCGTCGAGGACAGGGAAAAGGCAATCATTCACGAACTGCTTCACATTCCCAATGGTTTCACCGGTGGGTTCCGCCCGCACAAGGGGTACATAGACCACGAAATAGTTGAAAGCCTGCACAGAACATTTAAGAAACAACGGGCATCCAGAAAGCAAGCCTTTAGCGAGCGTTGAAAGTCAAATGAAGTACCGCATGAAAAGTCTCAAGCACAATGGAATTTACGTTCCAACCTATGAGTATCAAGGGCTTTCAGTCAAAGTGCATGGGCAAACTCTGAAGCTCAGCCCTGAGACTGAACAGATGGCCATTGCTTGGGCTAGAAAAAAACTCTCACTCACCTCTCCCCCGGACAAGCTTTTCTACAGAAACTTCGGCGAAGATTTTCTAAAAAAACTGACCGCGGAAAACCCTTCCAATAGTTCTCTAGAAGAGTTCACGATAAACCACGTTAAAGTCCTAGAAAGGAAAGACGAAGAATGGATGATTAATGGAAGACTTAAGGATGATCCTGAAGTCGATTTCTCAATAGTCACAGATTATGTGGTTAGAGAGCAACAGAAGAAGCTGAGCTTGACAAAGGAAGAGAAGAAAAAGCTAGCTGCAGAGAGAAAAGTGCGAAGGGAGAGTTTGAGGGAAAGGTTCGGCTACGCAACAGTTGATGAAAGAAAGTTGGAGATCGCAAACTGGACGGCTGAGCCCTCATGCATTTTTGCGGGAAGAGGAGACCACCCCCGAAGAGGAAAATGGAAACAAGGTCCAAGAGAAGAAGATATCATACTCAACCTCTCCATCAAGAACAATAGACCAGACGGAAGATGGAAGGAGCTAGTTTGGGAACCAGAGAAGATGTACATCGCCAAATGGGAGGACAAGCTGACCGGAAAGATGAAGTACGTGTGGTTCTCGGATTCTGCTTTTCTGAAACAGAAGATGGAGAAAGAAAAGTTCAAGAAAGCGGAGAAACTTGACAAAGAGATTCCGAAAGTAGAAGAACACATAATGAAGCGCCTGGACTCCGAAGACTTGGAGAGAAGAAAAATAGCAACCGTGTGCTGGCTCATTCTCAAAGTCAACATAAGGGTTGGAGACGAAAAGGATCCAGGAGAAGCGGACACGGTTGGGGCCGTAACATTGAGGCCTGAGCACATCAAGGTGGAGGGCGACATGCTCAAATTTGACTTTTTGGGGAAAGACTGTGTGAGATGGGAAAAGAAAATTGAAGCTCCTGCGCTGGTCATTAGGAACATTCGGGAATTCTCGAAGCAGAACAGCGAATACCTATTCGAGGGAATAAACTCCAGGAAAGTGTCCAGATTTCTCTCTCAGAAGATGGAAGGGTTGACGGCCAAGGTGTTCAGAACCTGGAGGTGCACACAAACCGTTCGCAAAAGCCTAGAAGAATGCAGGGTCAAGAAGGAGGACGCTGACTACCAAAAACAATTTTGCGCCAAGAAGGCAAATCTGGAAGCCGCAAAGGTTGCCAATCACAAGCGGAAGATACCGCCTAACTTCGATGAAAGGCTAAAGAAGAAGGAAGCGAGGGTGGCGGAGCTCGAAATGAAACTGAAGGAAAAAGAGAGAGAGGGAAAGAAAACCGAAGCTTCAATCAGAACCTTGGAAAAAGCGAAGCTTGACGTGGTATTAACCAAGGAAACACAAGAGTATAATTTGGGAACTTCACTAAAGTCATACATCGACCCAATGGTATACGTGAAATGGGCCTGCAGAATGAACTTTCCAGTGGGCAAGCTCTACCCAAAGACGCTGAGGAAGAAGTTCAGCTGGGCACTGGACACAGAATGCAAATGATTTTTCAAGGTCCAGCTAAGCCCCATATCTTGAAAGCATGATGGTTGAGAGACCTCAAGTTCATATTTCAGATGAGCAATGCTGAAAAGGAATCTCTGTGTTGTCAGAACGGTAAATATGTCTAGGACTCGAGAACGCGGCTATCCAAAGGTGGTCAACGTCTACAGAGAACGCTATCATAAAATGGCAAAACCTGAATATTTGAAGAATTTGAAGCAGTTCGCTAGGACTGTTCTGAAAGACCCCCTCGAAGATTTGGATTGGAAGTCTTCTCTGAATTGGGAGCATCGCCATCTCGAATACACAAGAGGAGAGCTGCCTAAGCAGAGAGCAGAGATGCCGATGGATATCATCAAACAATCCAAGGGAAGGTGCGGAGAGTTCGCGCTCCTCTATAACGGCTTGCTTCTAGCAAACGCGTTTACTTGCCGATTAATCATCGATTGCTCCGCTCTTAATGACAAGTCAACGGCAGCGGCAGGCGATCACGTTTGGAACGAAGTTCAGCTCGACCGAATATGGGTACATGTAGACCCCACTGAGAGAAGAATAAACCAACCATGGATGTACGCAAAAGAATGGAACAAAGACGTGAACTTGGTCTTCGCTGTTGGCAAGAGAGGAATATTAGAAGTAACTGAAAATTACAGAAAATGAACTCAGAACGCGCTGTTTTTATGCGGTCTTTGTCGTCGCTCCTCGCACACAATTGTGAGGAAAATAAATAGTATTCCAAAATACTCTTTCCTCTGACTCTCAGACGTTTCTTTCAGTGATATTCATAAATAGAGTAAGAAAAGAACTTAGTAAGGATTTTTAAGAAGAATCTTTGTGGACGGGCCGGGATTTGAACCCGGGACCTCCACGATGCCAACGTGGCGATCATGCCAGGCTGATCTACCCGCCCACAAGGTTTCTTTCAGAAAAGAACCCTCGGTAACAAAACTTTAGCTTGTTTTTATCTCTTGCGCTAGCACCTAGTCCATATATGAAGACGTATGCTGGGGGTTGATTCTTGACAAGTTTAGACTCCTCTTCTGCTGCTTTTCTGCCGGATTTTTGCTTTGGTAAAGTTTCTTAACGTTTTCGGCTTTTGGCCGGCCAAACTATGGCGCGCGTCAAGGGCGGATTTTTTCGCGCTTGGTTCGTTCCACATTTCTTCTTACATTTTCCGGTTATGACTGGGCGGCAAGTTTTTTGATCACTTCTTTTTTGGGTCTACGCGCGAAGGTTGGCCAACTTGCCGTAAATGGTTTAGACAGTTTGTTCGCCTTGGAAAGGTGAGAACAGAAATAAAGAAGAGCAACAGCTTCTGGCTGTTTCTTGTTTCTAGTTTAATTCGTATTGTTTATTCACGTGTTTGACGTACGAGTCAATCGAGAGATAGAGGATTCCCGCAACTGCGGTGAAGATAAGATAGACAAAGACAAAACCTTTGGTAATGAACCAAAGCACCAGCGGGATCAAAGCCATTGTCCCTATGCCAATCAGAACAATGAAGACTTGAATCAAATGGGCGTTATGGAGCTGTTTCCTGCGCTTTAGATTCTCTGCGTAAATATCGTCCCTTTCTTCAAAGAGCCAGAACTTCACCTTTTTGGCAAAGCGCGACAATAAGTTTGACACTTTCCTTCATTCCTCGTCTTCGTTGTACAGTGTTATCATATCTCCGGTACATGTCTTTGTGGGCAAACATCAAGCGATTTTGAACTCTTAATCTTATCGATTCTCTTAGCTAGTATTGATGGACGCACTATCAGCTTGGAGCTATTTCAGTGTTCCCGGAAAGGCAATTGTGAGAGAAGAGCTAATTGCCCTAACACGGTATGGGATGTACATCGGGAATTGCCCTTGGTACCGCGTCTATTGGTTCTTCTCGTTTTCTTTCAATTGAAGGTGGGCGGCCAATCTTGAAAACGTTATCGGTTGATAATGGTCTTTGTAGTTTAAGTCTATTAGAAAACCTTCGATGTCCTTGGTATTCACGTAGGCTTTCCTGAAATTTGGCGACTCCCTAACAGCTCTGATATAATCGGCATAGTCTCCGTAGTCTCTATGGAACGAGATAGCAACAAGCTCCTTCCCAAGCCCTATTCCATCCATAACTAGGAGGTACGGGTGACGCCGTTGGGTTTCCAATTCACGAGCTGCGCCGTGCAACTCCTTGATTTCAGCCGAAGAACTGGGTCTGAGCTTAAACATAATGATAGCCATTAGATTGAAACCTAGCTTGCAGAAATCCGGCACAGCCGTGTATTCCTTGATAACTCCTTCCTTCTGCAGCTTGCTGATTAATCTACTAACCGTAGGTTGCGAAACCCCCAAAGCCTTAGCCAGTTGCCTGTCGCTCCTGCGACTATTCTTCATGAGTTCCGAAATGAGCCTTAATTCAACGTCTTTCAACATGTCGTCCCCCTTTGTCTCAGACACATCAGTTTATTTCAGATATTCGACTAAATAACTTTGGCGCTTTTCATGAAAAAGGCTGAAACGAACTGCTTCCGCTTCTTGTAAACGCCATGCTTTTTAACACCAAGAGTTTTAAGTTTCAATCTTCATTCTCGCTTGTGAAGAGGTTTATTGTAATGGGCGAATTAGTGTTCATTGGGCTTGGCCTTCACGATGACAGGGGAATCAGCTTGCGGGGATTGGATGAAATCAGAAGTGCTGACACGGTCTTCGCGGAGTTCTACACGAGTCTGTTGCCCGATTTTTCTTTGGTAAGGTTTGAGAAGACCTGTGGCAGGAGAATCAACCTGGTGTCGAGGGCAGACCTCGAAGACAGAAATGCGGAGGTCATCCTTAACTCTGCAGAGAAGCACAAGACGGTACTACTTGTTCCAGGAGATCCGATGATAGCCACAACACACGTTTCATTGAGGATTGAAGCTGAAAAACGGGGAATACGAACAAGAATAGTTCATGGTGCGAGCGCCCTTTCTGCAGTAATCGGACTTTCTGGTCTACACAATTACAAGTTCGGCAAAAGCGTCACGATCCCTTTTCCGTATGAAACTTCCTCTGAAACCCCGTACCAAGTGATTTTGCAGAACAAGAAGCTGGGGCTTCACACGCTCTGCTTACTTGACATAAATGTTGAGAATAGGCGCTTCCTCAACATCCGTGATGCTCTCAACGGACTTCTTAAAGTGGAATCAGAGCGGAAAAAGAGCGTGGTGACCGAGGAGACCCTCGTCGTCGGAGTTGCTCGGGCTGGCAGTAGCGACCCAACTGCAAAAGCAGGATTCATAAGGGAATTGCTAAGCTACGATTTCCGAGGGCCACCATACAGCCTTATTTTTCCGGGAAAACTTCACTTTATGGAAGCTGAAGCTTTGGTGGTGCTTGCAGGAGCAACTGAAAAATTGGGGACGGTTTCAGAATGACCCTAAACGAGTTGACATCAAAATACATCAGCTCCGCAGAGCACGTGTTCAGCCATATGAAGGTTGCCGAGACCTCAGTGACGCTCGACCTTCCCCACATCAGAAACGTTGTGGATTTCGCCAAAGCGTACCTAGAGGACGCTAAATACTACAGGGAAAGAAAGAAATTCGAGGTAAGCCTTACTTCAATCGCTTACTGTGAGGGGTTACTTGACGCCTTGAGACTGTTGGGAACGGTGACGTTCGAATGGCCAACGATGAAAACGGAAAGAAAACCAAGGGGAAGATAGTTCTCGCGTCGGGCGTTTTTGACTTGCTGCACCTCGGGCACGTGCGTTTCTTAGAAGAGGCAAAGAAGGCCGGCGGACCAAATGCTGAGCTGGTAGTCATAATCGGCAGAGACAGCACTGTTCAGAGCAGGAAGGGTGAAAGACCAATCATGCCTGAGAACCAAAGGTGCGCTCTCGTGGCCTCTTTGAGAGTTGTTGACGAGGCGATTCTGGGCTATGAGACGTTCGATGTTGCAAAGGTTCTTGAAAAAATCAGCCCCGACGTCGTTGCTTTCGGATACGACCAAATGGGAATGGAGAAAACAGTGAAAGATTATGTTAAGCAACATGGGTTGAAGATTCAGACAGTCCGGATAGGCAAATTCAGCTCAGACGAGTTGGACAGTTCCTCGAAGATTAAGAAGAGAATAATTGAGGACTATAGAAGATGAGTGGATGTCTAAAAGCTCTCGGGAGTTCATGCCCACTTATGTGTTCATAACGGTAAACGTCGCGGTCTATGTGTTCACGTCTATTCTCAGCGGGAGCTTGAATACTAGTGATGGCGTCGTCAGCGCCGTGGGACAAATTAACGCTAATGTGTGGAATGGTGAGGTGTGGAGGCTCTTCACAGCCATTTTTGTTCATGCAGACATTTTGCACATTTTTGGAAACATGTTTTTCCTGCTGATCTTCGGGTTACGAGCGGAAGACATGTTTGACATCAAAGAATACATCCTCATCTATTTTCTGAGCGGATTATCGGGAGGTCTACTTACTCTTGCCCTCTGGCCGCCTAACACGGTTTCCATCGGAGCGTCAGGCGCCATATTCGGAGTCCTGGGAGCGACGATCGTATACGCAAGACACTCGATTCGACAATCGATTATGGGAGCACTGCTCTTTGCGCTCTTCTTTTTCGTAATCAACCTTGGACCTGACGTAAACTACTTGGCCCACCTGGGCGGCTTAGCGACGGGTCTGTTGATAGGTTATGCACTGGCGACAACCCGCCGATACAAATTCGCCAGCCACGAATATAACTATCCTAGATAACAAGGCTAAGCTAAGGCCCTTGAAAAAGATGCCCGTAGAAAAACCGGGCCCCACGCGCTTGATCACACTCTCAAGGGAGTGTCAGCACTTCAACCTTCACCTTTTGCCCGTCTTTAAGCTTCAGGTGTCTCCTTAATGGAACTGGAGCGATTATCTCCAACACGGATACGTCGTAGTGGCTTCTCAAAGCCAAGATGAGGGCCCCCTTCACCTGATTCTCCATAATCACCGGGTAGCATTTCACTGAGCCAAAAGTGCGATCCTCGTCTCTGAAGCCCTCGATTTCCACTCCGGGGTAGGCTTCCAATTCGTTTCTAGCTTTGGTATCATAGTCGGTGACGAGTTTCAGGTTAAGCGTACCGGGATACGGGTCAAAGCCCAATTTCTCAATGAACTGTTTTCTGTAGCCTTCCCTTGATATATAATAAGCCCCCTCCCCGTATCCCGTGAAAACCTTGCCCTCTAATGTAACTGATGGCGGATAGGCCGCTTCCATTAACACGCGAAGGGTAGAGTAAAGCTTGTTCAGCTCCTTCACTCCCCCACTTGTAATTCTTATTAGACAGCCTTCCGGCGTTATTGTCCTTTCAATCCATCCTTTGTTTTCTAGTTCAATCAAGTAGCGCGAAGCAGTCTGCTGAGAGGCCCCAAGCTTCCCGGCTAAGTACTCCGTCGATATTTTTGCAATTCTTCGATGCGCTCCCATTTCAGCCAGCTTCAGCAACGTGAAAAGATGGCGATAAGCAACCGTTTCAGACATCCGAGGCTCAACCAACTGTGACTTGTAAGAGATTTGACCGAATATTTAAATATCTAAGCACTGGCCCTGAGTTCATTTTTCGTCTGATTTCTTGATGCCTTCGGTTGAATTCTAATTTCTGATTGTTGAGCGTACAGCATGAACAGGTTCTGCAGACACTCCTAATCCCGAGAATCGTTGCTTCTTTTTCTCGTATAGGCTCATTAGGAAGAACGAAGTTTAAACATGTATAGACATTTCATACAGAATTCTTATTTGACGCTGTTTCATTAAACGTGACGACTAGGCGTTGATGATGGAAGAGGCCACTGCTTTCGCACCCTGCCACATTACGGGATTCTTTGAAATATTTGATGAACCAACAGACGCCCTGCGCGTGGGATCAAAAGGTGCGGGAGTCTCAATAAATCTGGGAGCCAAAACGACTGTTAAAATCAAGAAAAGTTCCAAATACAACTTGAAAGTCAGCATCAACAATAGACTTGTTAACTCTTCAAGAGTTTCGGAACGCGTCGTCGATGCTTTCATTTCGCGCCTCAGTAGCGCTTCTCACTTTGAAATCTCGGTAGATCATCGTATAGAGGCTCCATTAGGCGCAGGATTTGGAACAAGTGGTGCTGCAGCGCTGAGTCTGGCTCTAGCCTTGAACGAGGCCTTGCAGATCGGAATGTCAAAACTAGAAGCGGCCCAAGTCGCCCACGTTGCGGAAGTAGAATGCAGGACTGGGCTTGGAACAGTCTTAGCCGAAACTTTTGGCGGGTTTGAAATTCGTGTGAGGCCTGGGGCTCCTGGAATCGGAGAAATAAAGCGTTTTCCGCTCCTAGAAGACACCTATGTGGTGTCTCATGTTTTCGGACCTCTCTCGACAAAAGAGGCTTTGACTAACTCTGAAATCCGTGCTCGCATAAACCGATTCGGCGGCGATATGATTCGAGAGCTGGTAGGGGCGCCGACCGTCATGAATTTCATGAAGCTCTCCCGTCGTTTCGCTGAGCACGTTGGACTAATAACTGAAAAGGTTAGACAGATCCTTGTTGCAGCAGACAAGGCAGGCATCATTTGCAGCATGCCGATGTTCGGCGAATCGGCCTTTTCTGTAATAGAGAAAAGTCAGCTTGAGCAGCTCTTGCAGGTTTTTTGCGAAAATTCACAGAGCGGTCAAGATGTCATCGGCACGGTAGATCATGAGGGAGCACGGCTGCTTCCATGACTGACACCAACATACCGCCGGACCATCCTAGGGCAAAATCCCTGCAAGTGAGAGAGAGGTTGATAGCGTGCTATCTCAAAGGAATCGTGGCTACCTCGGGCTTGATTGCCCACGGCCGGGGAGAGGCTTTCGATTATTTATTGGGCGAAAGAACAAGAAAGCCGGCATTTGAAGCTATTTCGGCGGCCGTTGCTATGCTTCTGAGAGCAGAAAATCCAGTTATCTCAGTTAATGGGAACACGGTCGCTTTGGTTCCTGAAGATATTGTGAGACTCGCTGAGGTTACAGGGTCGAAGATTGAGGTCAACCTTTTTTACAGATCCTATGAGAGGGAGGTTGCTATTGAGGAGTTGCTCAATAAAGCTGGAGCGCAGGATGTGCTTGGAGTGGGCGGCAAGGCATCTGCACAGATTCCGGAGTTGAACAGCGAGAGACGTCGGGTCGATCCTAGGGGAATACTGGCGGCCGATGTCGTCTTGGTGCCGCTGGAGGATGGTGACAGAACGGAAGCCCTCGCCAAGATGGGAAAAAAGGTGATAGCGGTTGATCTGAACCCCTTGTCGCGAACTGCGCAATGCGCGACAATCACAATAGTCGACAATATCGTGAGAACCGCACCGAAAATGGTGGAAACCGCAGAGAATCTCAAAAAACAAAACCGCAAGAGACTTGCAGGTATTTTGGAGAAATTTGATAACAACAAAAACCTTGCCAAGTCTATCGCTTTGATAAACGAAGGCCTCACAAAAATCGCGACACAAAGTGTCCATGCAAGAAGACAGAAAGAGTGATGCAATGTTCAACAAGATTTTCATCTTGGGGGCTGGAGCAATAGGAAGTGCCGTAGGAGCTTTAGTGTCGAAGGAGAATGACGTAACTCTAATCGGAAACAAAGCACATGTAGACGCCGTAAACGCAAGTGGTCTGTCAGTTTTGGGCGATGCGAATCAAACTTTCCATTTGCCCGCTGACACGCAAATTCGAGAAATCCCTCAGAAGACGCTGATATTCCTAACGACAAAGGCGCATGATTCGGAAAGCGCAATGAGAGGCATATGCAATCTTCTCAAAGAGGACACTGTCGTTTTGGTCTTGCAAAATGGCCTCGGAAACGAAGAGGTAGTCAAACGCGCCCTAAACGGCAAAGCTAAAGTTCTGAGGGGAATCACGACCATGGCTGGAGAGTTTTTCAAGGCGGGAGAAGTGCGCTATTGGAAAGGAGAAACATTCGTTGAAGATGGCACTTCTTCGGTGGAGATTGTGGATTTATTGAAAGGGGCCGGCTTGAAGACAAGGGTTTGCGAAAATATAAGAGAGAAGATATGGTGCAAAGTTGTTGTTAACAGCGTAGTTAATCCTCTGACAGCGGTTTTTCGCGTTAGAAATCGCGAAATCGGAACGCAAGCCTTGGCGCCTGTCAGACGTCAGATTTTCAGAGAGTGCGTTAATGTTGGAAATGCTGAATGGGTGACTTTTCCGCAGGATTTAGAGAAATCGATCGAAAAAGAGATTGCAGGATACACGAATTTCTCATCGATGTACCAGGACCTAACGAAAGGGAAGAAGACTGAAATTGACTTTCTAAACGGAAAAATAGTCGAGTTAGGTGAAAAACATGGCGTTTCAACCCCGCTTAACGAAGCAATAACGAGTTTCATAAAATTCTTGGAGGAAAACAATGAATTTTCAAGAAGGAATTAAGCAAAAGAAGGCCAGACAAAAAATCTTAATGTTGACCGCCTATGACTTTCAAATGGCACGAATACTTGATGAGGCCGGAATAGACCTAATCCTCGTCGGCGACAGTTCAGGCATGGTTGTGCAAGGCTACAAGGACACCAAGACCGTGACAATGACCGACATGATGTTCCACGTCAGGGCAGTTGCAAGGGGAGCAGCATCCACGCCTATCATTGGCGATATGCCGCTTGACAGTTGCGCAACCGTCGAAGACTGCCTAATGAACGCGAAACAGTTTATTGATGCAGGAGCAAATGGAGTAAAAATCGAAGGAAACAAAACAGAGGCCATAAAGCTCCTGATTAAAAAGGGAATACCTGTAATGGGCCACGTGGGAATGCTTCCCCAGATGGCTGAAACTTATCGCGTCAAAGGAAAAACGCCTAAAGAAGCCGAAGAGATTCTGCGTGATGCCCAAGAGCTAGACAGGCTCGGCGTGTTTTCCATAGTGTTAGAATGCATCCCCGAAAGCCTAGCCAAGATAATAACCGATTCTGTGAAAGTACCGACGATAGGCATAGGTGCTGGCAAACACTGCGACGGACAGGTTCTTGTAATAAACGACCTGCTCGGTTTTGATGAGGGCTTCAAACCTAAGTATGTGAAAGCATACGCGAACCTGAACAAGACGATAAAGCTAGCCGTGGCCAAGTTCAAGCAAGAAGTCTCAACGGGCAAATATCCAGACGACGAACACACGTACCACTAGAATGTTTAGGAAGTCTTGAAAATGCAGATTGAAGGTATGCCGGAAAAAATGGTACTCAAGAAGCTTGAATCGAGGCTGCAGGGAGACTTCACCTACGATTCTGGAAGAATAATTGGATCTATGTGCACTGCACCGCATCCACTGGCGAGGAAAATTTACACAATGTTTCTTGAAAAGAACCTCGGCGACTCAGGGCTCTTCCCAGCCGTGGCTGAATTAGAAAGAGAAACAGTGAAAATGCTAGGCACCCTTTTTTCGAACCCGAAGGCTTCCGGGAACATTGTTACTGGCGGAACGGAGGCGAATGTTCTTGCCCTTTGGTCGGCCAGAGCGCTGTCGAAGAAAACCAAGCCTGAGGTGATAGTGCCAGCTTCTGCTCACTGCTCCTTCGACAAAGCCGCAGATCTGCTAGGCTTGAAAATCGTCAAAGTTAGATTGAATGACAGATTTCAAGTCGATGTTGAATCTGCCAGGAAGATCGTGAATCCCAAGACTATCGCCATCGTGGGTATTGCAGGAACCACGGAACTGGGTGCGGTAGACTCTATAAAGGAATTATCTGAAATTGCTCTGGACAAAGACCTCTGCCTTCACGTGGATGCAGCTTTCGGGGGGTTCGTACTTCCTTTCCTGAAGGATCTTGGATATAATGTTCCTAACTATGACTTCGCAATTCCGGAAGTGTGTTCTATCACGGTTGATCCGCACAAGATGGGCTTGGCTCCCATTCCAGCGGGCGGGATAGTGTTCCGTAATGAAAATTACAGAAAGGTCGTGTCATGGAATATTCCCTATATGTCGGGCGGAGAGACTGATCAAGCCACGCTGGTCGGAACGCGTTCAGGCGCCTCAGCTATTGCGGTCTGGACAGTGATGATGCATCTCGGCCGAGAAGGCTACAGAAAAATCGTTAAAAACTGCATGCGTTTGACGCTGAAGCTTGCAGAGGGAATCCCCCGTATTAGGGGTTTGAGTGTGGCGACAGAGCCGGTGATGAACGTCGTTGGCTTGACATCGAATGCGGTTGACGTTCGCAGAGTGGCTGAACAATTGAGGCTTCGAGGATGGGCGATATCCCTTTTTCCACGTCACATTCGCATTGTCGTGATGCCACATGTTCATGAAACGCATGTTGACCAATTCCTGCAAGATTTAAGCAACATAGTAAATAAATTAAGAGGTTAATGGGAGGATTCAGATCTTGTCGGTGCATCCATCTAAGCACATCGTTGGAACCGATGGCAACGAGCTGAAGGGAAAACGTATAGTGTTGTGCGTTACTGGCAGCGTCGCGGCTGTTCAAAGCCCAGAAATCGCCAGAGTTTTGATGAGGCACGGGGCTGAGGTGTTTCCAGTAATGTCACCAATGGCGGGGAAAATCATTCATCCATACTTGATGGAATGGGCGACTGGAAACAAGGTCGTAACTGAACTGACAGGGAAGATTGAACACGTGGCCCTAGTCGGCGAGCATTCTTTAACAGCTGATGCTGTACTGATAGCCCCCGCCACGGCAAACACCATAAGCAAGATTGCCTGCGGAATTGACGACACCGCCGTCTCCTCCGTGGTCTCAACGGCCTTCGGCTCAAACTGCCCGATAATCATTGTTCCTGCGATGCACGAATCCATGTACAACCACCCAATATTGGTCGAAAACATTGGCAAACTCAAGGCGTTAGGGGTCGAATTCATTGGTCCAAGAATCGAGGAAGGGAAAGCAAAAATCGCCGAAACCAAAGATATTGCCAAAGCAGTGATATGCAAACTTGGAGTCAAAAGGGATTTCACGGGACTCAGAGTTTTGATAACTGCTGGCGCAACCGTTGAGCACATAGACCCTGTTCGCGTCGTAACGAACAGAAGCTCAGGAAAAATGGGCGTTTCAATAGCAGACGAAGCCTTGAGCCGCGGCGCAGAAGTGACACTCATTTATGGCTCTGGAACCGTGGCCGCTTCTCTTGGAGCTCGTTTGGTGAATGTTGAAACGACCGATGAAATGCATGAAGCGGTAGTTTCTGAACTGAAGTCAAAACATTACGACATAGTCATAGCCGTTGCCGCGGCTGCTGACTGGACGCCTGGAAAACCTTTTTCATACAAGGTTTCGTCGCACCAGACGCGGTCGCTTGAATTGAAACTGAAACCCACCGTCAAGATAATTGACAGTGTTAAGAAGGTCAGTCCCAAAACTTTTCTGGTGGCTTTTCGTGCGGAGTACAAGCTTCCCAAGGAACAGCTTATTGAGAGTGCCCACAAGAGGCTGCTGGAAGCCAAGGCTGATCTCATCGTGGTAAACGACGTGGGAAAGAAAGGAGCCGGCTTTGGAACCGAAACCAATGAGGTTTTCATTGTGGACAAGAATAAGTGTACGGTGCACGTGCCTATGGCCAAGAAGCGGGAAATCGCAGCGAAGATACTGGATGTGACGCTTAAAGCCTTCAAACCAAAATAGTCTTATATGCAGCATAGTCGCGTTAAACGTGAAACCTAATGGGGAAAAAGTTCAGAACTGTCGGTCTGGGCGGCACTTTCGACGAGCTTCACAAGGGACACAGAGATTTGCTCATCAAGGCTTTCGACCTGGGCGAACGGGTAATTATCGGCGTATCCTCAGATGAGTTTGTGAAGAAAATGTACAAGCCGCATCAAACGGCTCGCTACGAGCAGCGCAAGAGAGAGCTCAAAGGATTTTTGAAGGATCAAGGAGTGCTGCAGAGGGCCGAGATAATCCCGATAAAGGACGCCTATGGCGGAGTACTGCTGTCCGCGGATCCTGTTGAGGCACTGGTGGTCAGCAGGGAGACTGAGCCCGTTGCGTTTGAAGTCAATGAGAAGAGGAAGGAAATGGGGTTGGGTCCGATTGAAATAGTGGTCATTAACATGGTTCCCTCCGAGGATCACAAGGCTATTTCGACCACGCGGATCCGCACAGGAGAGATTGACCGCGAAGGGCATGTCTTGAAGAAGAGAGCAAAATGATTAAACCACTTTCTGAGAACTGGTATCATAAGCGGTGTTGCCGTGCAGAGAACGGGCGTTGCTAGGCTTCCACTTCATTACGGCAAGGCGCCTCGGTATCTGGTTGTGCGTATGCAGAAGATGGCGAAGGAAATTGTGACGATAATCGTTGATGAGTATGGTTCAGACGAGTTTTTGAGGCGGGTTTCAGATCCGTTTTGGTTCCAGGCTTTGGGCTGCGTTCTAGGTTACGACTGGCACTCTTCTGGAGTGACAACGGTTCTAACGGGAATCCTGAAACAAGCCGTCTCGTCTCAACAGCATGGCATGGCCGTCTGCGGAGGAAAAGGGAGGGCTTCACGAAGGGCACCAGCGGAAATAGAAACTGTTGGAGAGGAATTCGGGTTTTCAGATGACGATGTCAAAGCTCTGCGTCACGCCAGCAAGATGAGCGCCAAGGTTGACAACGTGGCCGTGCAGGCGGGATATCAGCTTTATCATCACGCCTTTTTCATCGCTAACAGTGGGAAGTGGGCTGTCGTTCAGCAGGGCATGTGCACCGAAGACAGGACGGCGCGGCGCTATCATTGGCTCTCGGACGATGTTAGAAGCTTTGTCGTTGAACCGCACACTGCAGTGGTGGGAGAAGTGAAACGTGAAACCGTGTTAGACATGACGGCAAAGGAGAGCGAGGGCAGCCGGAAGGCGTCAGTGGATTTGGTGAAAGAAGAACCGAAAAGACTCATGCGAATGGTTCAATCTGTGAGGCCAGAGTTTCAGAAATCATTGGGCGAATGGCTCCCCGAGAACGGGGACCCGAAATGGAAAGAATGCCCTTTTTGCAGTTTGTCGATGCCCAAAAACATAAATTGGGACACTCTGCGCTCCGTGTATGAGTTTCAACCTTCCAATTATGAAGAATTACTCGGCTTCAAGGGCGTCGGACCAGCCACTGTCAGGGGTTTGGCTCTGGTTGCAGAAATGATTTACGGCGAAAAGCCGAGCTGGAAGGATCCGGTGAAGTATTCTTTTGCATACGGCGGAAAGGACGGCGTTCCACGTCCAGTCGACAGAAGAGCCATGGACGAATCCATCCAGATCTTGAAAAGAGCCGTAGAGAGTGCGAAAATTGGGGATAAAGAGAAAATTCGCTCTTTGCAGACGCTTAGGCGGTTCGTTCCTCAAAACATTTCAAGCGCAGAGGATTAATTGCGCACGTGTCTTTGGTGCTGTTGATGAGAGCCCCAGTTCTTCTTCATTTTTTGTGTTGGCTTTGTTGTGAAACAAGAAGAAGCGAACTCGTTTGGGTGCGGATGCTTGTTTGACTTGCGTGGCAGTTGGTTCGTTAAATGCGTTGAATCGGTTGAATCAGCTTCGAAACAGTTCGAAAATCTGGATTTGGTTGCTGGTTTTTGACTTCAGAAACGTATTAAGGCTACTGGCGGCTGGTATGGTTCAGTTGTGAAGGGTTGGACATGGGACTAGTTGCTGTGAAGGTTCAGGGGCTTGGCATTACGTATGGCACTTTCGTGGCAGTTGATGACCTATCGTTCACGGTCAATAGCGGCGAGATTTACGGGTTGCTCGGCCCTAACGGGGCTGGCAAAACAAGTACCATTAAAGTTTTGGTGGGTGTTCTCACCCCTCACGCTGGCAAGGTTGAGATTTATGATACGCCCATTTCGGACGAGGCCGCTGCAAAGAGCCAGGTCGGTTACGTTCCGGAAGAGGTTGTACTAATAGATTCTCTGACGCCGCGGGAGTTTTTCGAGTTCGTCGCTTCAATAAGACAGTTACAAGCCAGTGTGACTAATCCTAGGCTTGAAAGGTTCGTTTCCGCTTTTGAACTGAACCAGTACTTCGATACTCCAATAGCGGCCCTGTCGATGGGAAACAAGCAAAAGGTGGCTATTGTTGCGGCCTTGCTGCACGACCCGAAGCTTCTGATTTTAGACGAACCCTTAGTGGGTTTGGACGCGCGGTCTTCAAAAATCCTCAAGGAGCTGATATCTTTCCACGCGAAGAAGGGCGGGGCGGTTGTATTCTCAACGCACATCATGGAAGTTGCAGAAAAACTCTGCACGAGAGTGGCGATAATAAACAAGGGAAAACTCGTCGGAGAAGGAACGGTCGACGATCTTCGCGGCCTCGTGAAGGATGCTGAAGGCTCGTTGGAAGACATTTTCTTGAAGGTAACTGAGCAGGAAGCAGGAATGCAGGATGTAATCAAGGCTCTGGAAGAGGAGTAAGGAAGGCCCAGTGAAACTTCGTGAGCTTTGGAAGCTTTCAAGCATCGTTTACAAAGAGATATCGTTCCAATCCATCTTTTCTCTCCGCGTTGGTTCGTCCCTGCCTCAGAGGGGAACAACAGATATCAAGAGACTCGTGGCAAACGCTCGAACGAACGGGCTCATCAGCAAACTCGCAACGACTCTTTTCATAGGGATATTCGCTTTCACAGTTTTTCTCCCCATGACCGGCTTCGAAGCCTCACGGGCAAGCTCCGCTCCAAGGGATGTGACCATTATAGGAAGCGTCACAGCCTTTCTGGCGGTCGTGCTGTTTCTGATAGTCTTCATGGGACTGCAGGTTTCAACGAGTTTCGTCTCATCGAAAATGAGCGACGTATTAGGCGCGTTTCCGCTCACGAAACAGGAGGTCTCGAACATTTTGTTCGTTTCTTTCCTAAGGATGTTCGACATTCCCCTTGCAGCAGCGGCGATAATGTTTCTCTCAGCCTATTTTCTTGTGGGCGGCACGCTTCTAGGCGGTCTTCTATTGCTTTTGGCCATAGCGATTACCGAAATATTTGCCCTAGCACTCACCGTCAGCTCGGCCCGGTTCTTCTACTCCAGAGTTGCCGGAGGCGGCGGAAGATCAAGATGGCAGACCCTGGCCCGGCTTCTCTTAATGATAGTCTGGATTCTTCCGATTTTCAGCGCGTACCTTGTCGTAAGCTTCGCAGGAAACATCGTTCAATTCCTAACGTCCTTGACTCAGTCCCTTTCCACGGTTCTTCACTTCCTGGTTCTCATCTACCCGTTCTCCTTCGGCTTCCTCACGTCCTACCTGACCTTTCCGCGGACACCAGACTACACTGTGTTCGGTTTTTCTATCGCAGCTTCCGTTGGGTACACGTTCGCTGCGTTCTTCTGCTTAAGGTGGGTCACAAGGACGGTGCGGACGATAGGCGGTGCAGGAGCCATATCCAGAGGAAAGGGGGTTGTCACAGACACCGAGATTAAGCCCCAAATTCCGTGGCTTGGAATCATTCGCAAAGATCTTAGGGTTGCTTCAAGAGCGCCTTCCTTTGCAAGTCTCTTTCTGCTTCCGGCTTTTCAAACAATCATCCTTGCAATATTGTTCTTTTCTTCTGGCAACCTGACGCCGATACTTATATTGAGCTCGTTGATTGGAATATCGTTGATCACGCTGTTTCTTCCACCGACTTTGCTGTCGATAGAAGGGCTAGCGTCCTCGTTCACGCGTAGCCTTCCGATTGGAAAGAGAACGCTGATAATGGCGAAGACCTTGTTGTCATTAGTCACCTACCTATTTTCTATTGTCGTACTTTTCTTTGTTGCTTTGTTTCTCCACAGAGACCTCACTTTGATAGTGACTTACGGGTTAATACACGCGTTTGCAGTGTCCGCTGGCATTATGCTTGAACTCACGCTCCTGACACGGAGGTTCTGGAAAGAAGGATTCGCCGTCGGTAACCTCTATTCAAAAATCGGCGCCTACATCTTGACTCTGATTCAAGGGTTCGTTGTTGTTGCACTTCCGATATTCGCTGCGTTCGGCGCGATCCAGCTTGACATATCCGTTCTACCTATATTCCTTGCAGTCGGTTTCTCTGAGTTTGCGGCGATGGCGGCTGTTGTGGCCCTTCAAAAATAGGCTGGCCTGAGCGATTAGCACGTCAGGTCCTCATAAATCTGTGAGCAGCAGAGAGGTGAGAAGGCCGCCGTCCTCCCATGTTGCTGTGCGAAATCCACTACCTCTTCTGTCGGAAATGCTATAGCATCGACGCCTGCTTTGACAGCCATGATGTCTGTTTCGATCCTGTGTCCTCCTTTGGGACGCATACAACCCAGAGCCAACGGAGTGTTCGGAAACATGAGTCTTGCTGACGCTATTACCTTCGCTATCTCTACAGGCTTCGGCGGGTCAACGTGTTCCATTTCTGTCCCATGAATGGGCATGAACGCGATTATGACTAAGGCTGATGGGTTGCAATTTCGGATCATTCGCAGAGCCTGAAATTCGCCTTCGAGTTTTCCGTAATGGAGCCCGACTATGACGTGTGGAACGAACCGAACTCCAGATTCCTTCAAGGCACTTAAAGAACGAGAATAATCTTCCACTTTCATGTTTAGCCTGTATATTTCTCTGATGGTCTCGTCTGAGCCGATGACATCTACAAGAGCTGAGTCCACCCCGGCCTCTGCCAGTGCTTGGGCGGTGATCTCGTCTATTATGCCCGTGTGCACTAGAACCGTCAAGCCAAGGTTCCGTTTGACTCTAGTTATGCCCTCGATGAACTTGTTAATGGGCACAGAACCGTTAGGCAGGCATCCGCCGCTTATCAAGCATCCCAGGGCGCCTTTTTTCTTCAGCTGGACGCACAGTTCAAACAATTCTTCAGATGACTTGACTGGGTGCATAGTTTCAAGAACTAAGCCGCCGCAGTGCTTACAGTTGAGGGCACATCCATTCCCAGTCAATGAGATTGTGGGAAAATCCGTTGGTGAAGAGTGATAGTGGCTGGTCTTGTAGTACGTGAAGCTTGGTGCGTAGAAATGGATTTCGTTTGTCGTGCTGGGCAATTGGTTCTCGTCAAGAAAGGCTGAAAGTTCCTTTTCAGTCATGCGCCAGATGGCTTCGGGGGAAATCTGTTTCATCGTTCTTCGTGTGTAAGGCACTTTCAACTGCTTAATACTTTTCGTCCGAGATTTCTTTCTCCGGCTTTTCCGAGCGTTGTGACGTTTCTGGCGCTATTCTCATGCCTTCGTCTATTGCTACGAGACGGTCTTGTATCTTCTTGAAGTATTTCTGGGAGTCAAGAGTCTTGAAAACTGATATTCCTCTGTCAGTTGCGGCGTAGGACGTACCCTTCGGAAGGAATATCTCTTTAACCAGTCCGTTTTCGATGAGAAAATTCAGGCTTCTTTCCAGATTAGCGCAGTCCAAGCCAACCTTGTATGCGAGCCTGTCGATTTTCGTCGGTTTCTTCGCCAAAGTCCCCAATATCGCCTCGTATGTTTCAAGCTTTGATCTACGCATGCCCATACACCTGCATGTGGCTTTGTCTTCCTGCAGATAAATCGCTTGTGAATTCTGAATCAATAGTCCAAAACATGTGATGGGTTTACGTTTTGCCGACCTATGCGGAGCATTAAGCCTGTGAGCCACGAGGCAATTGCCCACATTTTGCATGGCCCTGAGGGTATTGGGTCATGGGGAAGTGGGGTGAAGTCCTTCTTTTGGAAGTAGTTTTCTGCCCGTGATTTTTGTGGGTGTGATTAAGCAAATTCTTGCGGCCCTGAGTTCGCTCTCTCGGTTTCTTCCGGGTTTGGCCATGTATTCGTCAAAGTTGAGTGGAACCCTGTATTTGTCGATGAGCTTCTGCAGATACGGTATCGTTCTCTGTTCATCCTCGATGATTTCCGCAGTTCCGAAGATTATTACGCTCTTCGACATCGTTGCATCAGACAAAGCTTCGTCAACCTCAAAGCAGACGTGAGCATTCTTTCTGAGGCTATCCATCTTCAAACCCTTGCTGCACGTGTGAAAGAACACCTTTCCTTCAGAATAAGCAAACCCCATCGGAACCACATATGGGCCCTCCTCAAGAACCATTCCTAACCGGCCTATTCTCGTGCAAGTGAGAAACTGATCAACTTCTTCACAGGTCATCTCTTTCACAGACATTCTGCCTGAGCCCCTGATAGATTACACCTAGCTCGAAGAGCTAGACGTATTTAAATATAGTTCAGATTTCTGATTACGCTGGCAAACCTTTTAGCAGGGCATAGCACTTAACAAATTACATGAAAACAACACGTCTGAGGTTTAGTGTCTGAGGCGGAGACGTACAATGGAGTCCTTCGATCCGTCTGAAAACTTGCCGGAGCAGATTCGTGTTTCTCTCGGATCTGCTGTTGTCCTGGGATTGGCAGAAGCAAGGCTTGATGTTGCGCCAACGACAGTTTACATCATGACGTACCGTCAAGAAAAGTGCACCGCGAACTGTGCATTCTGTCCCCAAGCCAGGGAAAGCACGACGCGGGCCGGTATGCTTTCGAGAGTCTCATGGCCAGCTTACAGGACTCTAGAGGTGAAAAAGGGAATTATCGACGCTGCACGCGGTGGTAGAATAAGACGTGTTTGCATCCAAGCTCTGAACTATCCACAAGTCTTTACCGACCTATACGCTATAGCACGAACGGTAAGCCAATCCGCGAGAGTGCCGATTTCAGTCTCGTGTCAGCCTCACAATGTCGAAAACATGCGTCGATTGGCGAATGCCGGTGTCGAAAGGATTGGAATACCATTGGATGCCGCCACAGAAGAACTCTTTGAACGGATGAAGGGAGTCGGTGCGAGAGGACCTTACGACTGGAAAAAGCAATGGGAACTTCTGAAACATGCAAGAAAAATCTACGGTGAAGGAAAGGTTAGCACGCACTTGATCGTCGGACTGGGCGAGACCGACGAAGAGATGGTTGAAACCATCCAAAAATGCGTAGACTTGGCCGTGTTGCCAGCGTTGTTTGCCTTTACACCAGTACCGGGAACACCGTTAGGAAATGAAACACAGCCGCTAATCAGGAGATACAGGCGAATTCAAACTGCAAGGCACCTGATTTTGCACGGAATCGTGAGATGCAAAGACATGAGTTTCGATGGGAATGGCTCTATCACCGATTTTGGGGTCGGAGGAGGAACACTGAGAAAAATCATCCAAACCGGCGAACCCTTTCTCACCTCGGGATGCCCCGACTGCAATCGTCCATTCTATAACGAGAAACCCAGCGGCCCAATCTACAACTTCCCACGAAAACTAACGCCTGAAGAAGTTTCAGCTGCAGAGAAACAATTAAACCGAGAGCAAGAAGGGTAGCGCACTCGGAAAGGTTGCATTTGGCACAATGGATCGCCGCGTATATTCATATATACGATATGGAGCACAGCATCTTACAAGGTGAAATGCATAGTTTTGCTTTTGATGAGTCGAAAAATCTATGTGCGGGATGCGCGTCTATGCGTTGCTATAACGTTGGCTGGTGAAGAGTTTGGTTGAGATGCCTGTAGAGGATAAAAGAATAACGCTCAAGGAAGCTGTTAAACTCGTTCCGGATGGTGCACATGTTTTCTGGGGAGGTTTTGGTTTTCAACGTCCCCCGATGGCCTTTGCGCATGAGCTCATAAGGCAGAAAAAGCGTGGCTTGACCCTTTACACTTGTGGTTCTGAAATGGACTTGGATATACTGTGCGGAGCAAAGGTTGTTTCACGTCTAGAACTGGCGTTTTTTGCAATTGAAGGTATAGGGTTGGTGCCCAATATTCAACGTAGAATCCGGGAGGGGGCAATAGAGATTGAAGATTATTCAAACTTGGCCATGGTTTTGCGATTTATGGGAGGTGCGCTGGGTGTGCCTTTCATGCCTCTGAAGAGTATGCTCGGCACAGATATTCTTGCGAAAAAAAAGTTTAGAGCGAAGAAGGCAGAGGTCATGGACTGTCCGTTCACTGGGGAAAGGATCGTGCTCGTTCCATCGGTCCGCCCGGATTTCAGTATCGTGCATGCCTCGCGGGTGGACAGGGAGGGAAACGTGCAGATTGACGGCATCAAAGGCGAGGATGTGGAAGGCGCTAGAGCTGGGAAGAAAGTGATAATTTTGGCTGAAGAAATCGTAGATACTGAGTTCATCAGGTCTCAGCCAGACCAGACGATCATACCTAACATTTACGTGACCCATGTCGTTGAGTGTCCGTGGGGTTCGTTTCCTATGATGGTTTACAACTATTACGATTACGACATGGAACACGTGCGCACGTACTACGACCAATGCAAGACCGAGGAAGGGTGGCAGAAATACTGCAGCGAATACATAACGGGCACTAAAGATCACGCAGAGTTTCTGACGAAGATAGGCATCGAACGACTCATGAAGTTTAGAGCCAAGAAACCGTTTGCCTACTGAGGAGGAACTGAAATGGCTAGGAAACTTGCAGGGATCGATGAGTTTTCTACACTTGAACTCATGGCTGTGTGCGGATCAAGAGCAATAAAGAACGGCGAGGTCGTCTTCGTTGGCACAGGCTTGCCCATGATTGCAGCGTTGCTGGCCAAGAGAACGCACGCTCGAGCAGCAAAAATCGTTTTTGAAGCAGGTTTCATAGATTCGAACGCCAAAGACGTTGCCCTGTCGATCGCCGACTCGAGGCTGGGCTACCGTGCTTCTGGAGCAATTGGTCTACTCGAAACATTGGGGCTTATGCTTCAAGGCGGCCACGTGGACGTTGGATTCGTCGGCGCGGCGCAAATCGACATGTATGGAAACCTAAACACGACCTACATTGGAAGCTTCGAGAAACCGACCGTGAGGCTGCCCGGGAGCGGAGGAGGCAACGACATAATGTCTTCAGCCCATCGCACGGTGGTCATCATGACCCATGAGAAAAGGAAAATGGTCAAGAAACTCGACTACCTGACAAGCCCAGGGTTCTTGGACGGATGTGATGCGAGGAAAAAAACAGGGTTGCTCGGCGGCGGTCCATCACTTGTCGTGACCAACCTTTGTCAAATGGATTTTGACCCGCATACAAGGCGCATCAGACTGGCCACGATCCATCCGGGCGTTTCAGTTCAACAGGTGCTTGAAAACACAGAGTTTGACTTGACAGTGCCAAAAGACTTGTCGACAACTGACCTGCCCACATGCGAAGAACTGGCACTATTGAGAGAGATAGACCCCCAAGGAATTTACATTCCGACAACAAAGAAATAATGCTCGGTCGCTAATGTTTGCGCGGGTTTGAAAGTGTAACGCGTCTTTGAGGATGCCCTTAAGAGACCGATCGTGCGCCCATCCTGAACCAACGTAGATGTGAAAAAAGGTGGAAGAATGTCAGCGATTACCTTCGAACTGTTACGCTGACTTTTGCCGTGTGGCTTAACGCACCGCTTTTGCCTGTCACAGTTACTGTGTACGTTCCGGTTCTTGCGTTGCTTGCCACGGTTATTTTCAGTGTAGATGTTCCCGATGTCGAAATCGAGGTCGGACTGAGACTGATGGTTAGCCCTGTTTGAGAAGTGGTTGATAGTGTGACTGTGCCCGTGAACCCGTTGAGAGCGGCTACGGTTATGGTCGAGGTTCCTGAGTATCCTCTTCTGATGCTCAAGGATGTAGGTGACGCTGAGAGCGAGAAGTCGGGGGTTGTCACGTGCACTGTGATGGCGACGGTGTGGGTTAAGGATCCGCTAGTGCCATTGACTGTAACGGAGTATGTTCCGCTGCTGGTGCCACTGGGCACGGTTATTGTGAGTGTTGATTGGCCGGACGCTGTAATTGAGGGTGGGTTGAGACTTGAAGTCCAACCAGTCGGAGATGTAGCTGATAGTGTGACTGTGCCCGTGAAGCCGTTTAGAGCGGTTACCGTTATGGTCGAGGTTCCATAGGTCCCGGTTCTGATGCTCAGCGATGTGGGTGATGCTGACAGTGAGAAGTCGGGCGTTGTTGATGGTGTGAAACTCGTGGTGACTGGGCTGCCTAAGCCTGTAACTAGGTCATAGCCTGGGCCTGCTGGGTACCCGTTTGAGCCGCTCCTGATGTCTCTGAAGTAGGAAGCATAGCCTGTGGATGCCGCGTCCAGGTAGAAGTTTTTGTTATTCGCAGAAAGTCCAAGGGCTTCTATTGCTGCCCATTGCGGAGCCCCTACGCTAGTGCCGCCCACGTCCCACCAGCCCGACGAGCCTTGGTAGGGCGTGCTGTCATACACGTAGACTCCAGTGTTCGGGTCTGCGTCGTAAGAGACATCGGGCACTGCTCGTGTCCCGTATGCGAGGCCATAGGTTGTTTGATATGCTGGCGGGGATTCGTACGCGCTTAAGCCTCCTCCGCTTCCGCTCCATGCTGTCTCCGAAGTCACTGCTCCGCTTGAGTTAAGATTGAGTGTCGTTCCCCCTACGCCTACTACGTTTGGCGAACTTGATGGCCAAATGACGCCTGCTCCGCTGTCTCCACTGGATGCGAAGAAGGTGATTCCAGTTGTATTAAAGTAGGAGTCGTACGAGGATTCCGTGGAGAATTCGCTTCCACCCCAGCTCATCGAGGCTGCTTTAACACCTGGGTAGCTCGTTGCGTAGCTTACGGCGGCCAGAAGATCAGTCAGGCTATTGGACGTGGCTTCCACGAGCAGTATCGTTGCATTCTGGGCTATGGCGTGAGCCCACTCAACATCGAGCGATATCTCAAGCGCCCAGCCGCTGTCCACGCTGATTGTGCTGGACATCTTGTGCTCGACGAAATTAGCCGTAGGCAGGCCGAAGTAGCTGCTAAATGTGGCCAAGTCGGCCGCGACAGTTGGGTCATCATATGCGTCAACGATTGCTATCGTGTTTCCAGCGCCGCCTGAAGTCGAAAAGAGATTGTATGCGCCAATGATTTGGCTCGGAGAAAGCGGATCTGGCCCCCAAAGCGATGCCGGCCGACCGTAAAAGAACGTGCGTGCTCTCCAGTTACTCTCTGGCTTTGTTGCCCCTGCCGTTGATACGGCGATGGGAAAGCTGATGACAAGGACGAGTGCTGCCATGGCGATTATGGTGGCTCTGTTTTTACCTGTTTTGACCAAAATCTTTACTCTCCTATAGGTTAAAATTGATAAATATCTACTTTAACCTATTTATTAAGTTTATCCATGAATGATTGTTAACTCTTCGGGTTTTTCATGGTAAAGTTTTGTCCATGTTAACCAAAGGGCTTTTCTTGAACGAACCGTACAGACCCTCACGAAAGCAGTCAGCATCAACAAGATGGCGCAGGATGGAGATTTAGTAGGATTTTGGTAGGCCTAGAACGTGTTCGCCTATGAAGGAGAGGGCCATCTGATGTGTTACGGGTGCTAGTCTGGTTAGGTTCACTTCTCTCCACCAGCGTTCTACGTCATAGTCAACTGCGTAACCGTAGCCGCCGAAAGTCTGCATGGCATGGTATACTGCTTGGATGCCTGCTTCTACGGCGACAACTTTGGCCATGTTTGCCTCGGCGCCGCAGGGTTGTCCTCGGTCGTAGAGCGACGCTGCTTTGTAATTGAGCAGTTTGGCGGCCTCAATCTTGGCCTTTGCTTCTGCGAGAGGAAATTGCAACGCTTGGTAGGAGCCTATCGGAGCCCCGAAAACCTTCCTTTGCTTGGCGTGTTCAACTGCTTTTTTTATCGCCAGGAGGCCTAGTCCTGCAGCAGCTGCTGAGAAGGACATTCTTTCAGGGTTCAGCGTGTCCAGAACTAGGTACCAGCCCTTGTCTTTCTCGCCCAGCAGGTTTTCGCTAGGGATTTTGAGGTCCGTGATGTAGACGTCGCAGGTTTTTGAGTAGTTGATTCCGTGTTTCTCTATGGGAGTTACTTCCACCGCTTTGTTTGGCAGATCCACGAGAAACAGGCTCAATCCCAGGGTTCTTTTTTCTGCCTTTTCCAGGGGAGTTGTTCTTGTAACAAGCAACATTCCTTGTGCCCTGTCTGCTCCTGAAATGAGGGTTTTTCTTCCGTTCACAACGTATTCGTCTCCAGTCTCCACGGCTGCTGTCTGGATGTTCAGAGTGTTGCTTCCCGCGTCTGGCTCCGTCAAACCCAAACAGAACTCCATGCCTTTGCAGATTTTGGGCAGATAAGTGTCTTTCTGAAGTTCGTTTCCATGTTTCAACACGGATAAGCCTCCGAAAACAGAGGTTAAACACAAGAACCATTCTCCGGCTAAGCCGCAGCTTTCCGAGGTCAGAGTCTCCATCGCCAAAATCATCTCGAACATGCCCATTCCGCCTCCGCCGTACTTTTCAGGTATGACGAGACCGACAAATCCCGCCTCAACCAGGGCTTTCCAGAAATCTTCGGGGAACTCGTGATTCTTGTCTTTGTTCCTCCAATACTCGGGGTCGAAATCTTTCGCAACTTCCGAAGCTGCTTTGACCACCATTTTCTGCTCAGCTGTCAACTCAAAATCCAAAAAAGTCCACCCGATCGATTCTTAGACGAAAGCGTGTATATAAAACTGGTTCTTACGGACCACGCAAATGCTTGTTGGGAGTGCTGGTATGGCTGCCGTGGGACGCTTGTTTGGGGCTAGACAGTTTTGGAAGGTGCGGTTTTCGTTTCTTGTGGAAGCTTGGGCTTCTGTCTCGTTACCTGTTCAACTATTTTCCAAAATTCTTCTTCTGTCAAGCCTTTTCTGAGGTCCTTCGTGAGCTTCTTTATCTGGTAGAAGGTCATCTGGGCTTCGCCCTTGTCCAAGCTTTCGTGCGCTCCCCTGATCCTTCTAACGATTTCTTCTATCTGCATGGGTGTCGCCTTGATTTCTGCTTGTGCCAACCGGTTCGCAACTAGGGTTCTGCCAGCTTGTCTGCCGAGGTAAAACAGGGTCTCTCTGCCGATGATTTCCGGCGGAAACGGTTCAATCGTCATAGGGTCCGCAAGAACATCCTTGACGTATTCGTCTTCCTCGTATGCAAAAGCGTTCTCTCCTATTAGCGGCTTGTGAAACTGGATGGGCAGGGCGAAAGCCTTCTCGGCAAGTTGCGAGAGCCTGTACAGTTTGTCGAGATCCACGCCGGTGTCCACGTCGTAGAGCAGTTCTAGGGCAGTGCAAACCTCTTCCAACGGCGAGCATCCTGCCCTTTCACCGTACCCGGCAACGCATGTGTGAACGTAGGCCACGCCCTCTTCGACAGCAGCGAGACTATTCGCCGTTGCCAAGCCGAAGTCATTGTGACAGTGAACCGATAAAGGAACGGTTTTTTTGAGCGACTCCGATAAACCGTCTCTAACGTGTGAAATGAGATAACGCATTGACAGCGGCCTCAGGAACCCCACTGAGTCCGCCAAGACTAGTCGGTCTGCTCCGGCTTTCGCCGCCGCCTCGAAAATCTGTAGAATCTCTGGCAAGGGCGTTCTTGAACCATCTTCCAGGACAAAGTCCACCTTCACACCGTGTTTTTTTGCGTACTCAATACACTCAACGGTTCTTTTCAGTACCTGTTCCTTGGTCATTTTCAGTCTGTGCGTTAGGTTCAGTCCGTTGAACGCCGTGAAAATCGGAATCTCTCGTATGCCGCATTCAAGGCAGATATCTATGTCGCTTTTCAAGATGCGTGCTGAGGCGGCAAGGCTGGCCTGCTGAAACCCCTCATTTGCAATTTTCTTAACCGTGCTCTTCTCTTCATCTGACAGTGCGGGAAAACCAACCGTTATTATGCTTACACCCGTCTCGTCCATCATCTTGGCAAGCTTGACTTTTTCGACGTAGGTTAGAAAAACAGCCGGGGACAGAACTCCTTCCCTCAGGGTTTCATCCCAAATAAAAACTCTGTCAGGAAGCTTAGGAGGCAGGTTCTTCCTAAGATGATTGTAATTCGCAATCAGCCCCTGAGCCTCAAGCTTCTTGAATATAGTCTTTCTCATCAAACACACGTTCCAACAAGCGAGGCACACTCCTATTCTAACAGTCAATAATATAAGACTTAACATAATCCCATACGAGCGCGCAAACCTGTTTCCAAACCGCGCTGGCCGGATTGAGAGAACCGGTGGGCAGCTAGTACGTTTTTCTCCTAAATCATATTTGGATCATATCGTATACCAGGGGGAGGGGCCGTCAGCACACACATTAGCCCTCTCCCGTCAATCAACAGAATTCAAATCACCCATGCACGCCTCATTGGAAATCGTTGATAAAGTTAAACGCATACACCGAAGCCTCCTCGTAAAGTCAAATAAGCATAAGTGTTGCAGAGGAAGATACGTTATCGGAGTGGATCCCATGTCTGGAACTGAAACACTGCTTCCGTATCTCAAGGAAAAAAAGGAAAGCGCCGATGAGCAGCCTACGATTATCGTGGACTGTCGCGAGGCTAACACGGCGGCAAAAATCGTCAAAGGACTTAAGGAGCGGGGGGCTCACATTAGAATTGAAACACTGGAAAAAGGCGACTACGTTCTATCAGATCAGTGCGCGGTTGAAAGAAAAACTGTCCATGACTTCATCTACACGCTCACTAGGCGTTTTCTCTTCGAGCAAGTGTTCAAGCTCAAAGAGGCCTATCCTCAGTCCCTCATCCTGTTGGAAGGATACTTGCCCGTGATCTACAAGTATAGCCGAATCCAACCCGCATCCGTCTGGGGAGCATTGTTCAACCTCGCAAGAAACGGAGTGTCAATCATAAACACCACTTCGTACAAGGAAACAGTCGACTTCCTATACGTTGCCGCACGCCAAGAGCAGATAGTCGAGAAAAGGGCTCCTACGGTTCACCCTTACAAAAGAGTCGATTCGACCACAGATGCCCAAATCTATCTCATAGCCAGCCTACCCAACGTCGGAAGAGAAAAGGCATTGGCCATACTCAAATCCTACCAGACGCCGCTGAACGCGCTCATAAACGTGGACGATTGGCCCGAAACGGTCCATGGACTTGGACCGAAGATAAGCAGCAAGGTTAAAGACGTCCTCAACACACCATTCTCGGAGTGAATCTGCTTGGATGTACAAGTCACGCCCACAAACAAAGTTAACATTCTAGGCTTGGACTGCCGGTCAGTTGAGAACATTGCTTGGTGCGCCGCAACATATGGAGTCAGCAGACTCTATTGGATAAACGGATACCTGCTGTGTCTAGAAGTCTACGACAAATCCTTTGAGCACGAGCTGAAGAACAAAGAGTTTCCCATAAGTCAAGTGTGCTACCAAAAGTTTGCAAGATATGAGAAACTCTACGAAATCGACAAGAGTTTCCAGATACCAGTCGTGAACGTCTCCGACATGAGACTTTTTCAAGGCATACTCAAAGCAATCTTGGACAATGAAAAACCGGATCAGGCACATGCCAAAACCAGAGAATGCTAGACCCGTTTCTGCCCCTTTCTAACACTGTCACGCCCAAGCTCGAACGCTCTAACGTTAACTTCCACATGTTTTTTCGGGACAAGCTCCCGCAAAACCTCTACCAAACTCTCGGCGCTGACGGGAAACCCTTCTGCAGCAGCCAAAGCTCCCAACATCACGCTGTTCTGGGCCAACCTGCTTCCAGCCTTGCGAGCTAGTGCAGCCGCCTCGACCACGATTAATCTGTTTGTGAACATGTGAATCTTCGCCACTACCTCTTCGTCGGTGGGGTATGCCGTGCCTTTGGTCGCAAGCTCTACAGGTGGGATTCGCTGGGTATTCATAATTACTGTCGTTTTCTGCGACGCAGTCTTCAAATTACGTATTGTTTCTAGAGGCTCAAACCCGACGAGTACGTCCGCTTGGCCTTCCAAGACTGTCGATGCGTAGACACCTTCGCCTATTCTCACGTTTGAGACTACGGCTCCTCCACGCTGGGCCATGCCGTGGATTTCGCTAACCCGAACGTTCAGCCCCTCCTTGACCGCAGCTGAGCCTATGATCTCCGCAGCCAGCAACGTGCCTTGTCCACCTACTCCGGCCAGAACAATGTTGAACTCTTTCATTCTGCGCAACCACCTTCTATGGCATTGAACGGACAAATAGAAACGCACAGTCCACAGGCAGAGCAAGAGGTCTCGTCTATCCTAACCGTACCATTTTCCGCTGTTATAGCCGGGCAGCCTAGTAGTTTGATGCAGGCCATGCAGTTTGTGCACTTCTCAGAAATTCTGGAAGGCGTGATCTCGACACCTTTATGCCTCTTCTCTCGCGCGTCCATCAACGTGCAGGGAGCTCGGAAAACCAGGAGCGCAGGCCCTAGTTGCTGCAAGGCTTCCTTCAGCACCGTCTCGGCTTCCTTCGTCTTGAATGGGTTGACGACTCTGACGTATTTGACGCCGCATCCTTCCGCGACTTTTTCGATGAGAATCCTCTCGGTACGAGCTTGCATGCCAGTAGTGCCTGTTCCGGGGTGCGGCTGGTGTCCCGTCATCGCTGTGGCAAGGTTGTCCAGCACAATTACCACCATTTTGCTGTTGTTGTAAACGGCGTTGATGAGTGCAGGAATTCCTGCATGGAAGAAGGTCGAGTCTCCAATCGTGGCGATGGTATTCCTGCCTGTCACTCTGCTTATTCCTTGGCCGAGGCCTATGCTTGCTCCCATGCAAATCATGATGTCGCCGACTCCAAACGGCGGAGCGATTCCCAAGGCGTAACAGCCTATGTCATCGGGGTACACCGCCATGTCCCCTCCCACCTTTTTTATAACGTAGAAGGATGCCCTGTGCGGACAACCAGCGCAGAGTATCGGAGGCCTGGATGGTAAATCCTTGACCACGCGGCCGTACGTCTCTTCGATACTCCCAAAATCCATCGGAAGTTTTTTGTCGGTTATCTTCGAAAGGCCGTTTACAACCAAGCGAGTCGTGAGCTCTCCCTCTCTTGGAAAGTATTGCCCGTTCATCTTTCCAAATATGACAGTGTTCGGAGCGCAGTCTTTGGCTATTGCTTTAATCTGCATCTCCAAGTAGGGTTCAAGTTCCTCCACGACAACTACCCTATTGTGACTCTTCAAGAAAGCTGCAATCATCTTCTCTGGAAGCGGATGAGTCATGCCCAGTTTCAGAATACCCGCATCCAAGCCGAGCAGAGTTGCCGCCTCGACCGCGCAGTTGAAGGCTGAGCTTGACGAGATTATGCCGATTTCTGCTCCATTTCGTACAACCATGTTGAAAGGTGACTCTTCGCTGATTTCTTTGGCTCTTGCCGCCTGCCTCAAAAGAACTTCATGCTTGGGTCTGGAGTTAGCGGGCACCATCACCAAGCGTTTCAAGTCTCTTACAAAATCGCCTTTCAAGTTTGGTTTTCTCAATTTCCCGTAAATGACGGGTCCGCGCGTGTGGCTCACACGAGTTGTCGTTCTCAAGAACACAGGCAACTCTAGTTTCTCGGAGATATCGACAGCGTAAACCGTCATTTCCTTCGCCTCTTGAGCATCAGAAGGCTCCAAGCAGGGCAGGTTTGCGAGCAGAGCGTAGAAGCGATTATCTTGCTCGTTCTGCGAGCTGTAACATTCTGGATCGTCCGCAGTGACGATTACGTAGCCTCCTGTTACACCCGTGTAGGCCAACGTCATAACCATGTCAGCGGCCACGTTGAGTCCGACGTGCTTCATAGCCGTGAGGGCTCTTACTCCACAGTTCGCGGCGCCCGCTGCAACTTCAACCGCGACCATTTCGTTGACCGAGTATTCCATGTACAACCCGACTTTAGAAGCGATTTCTGAAATGGAATCGCCTATCTCAGAAGCAGGCGTCCCCGGATAGGTCGTTACCACGCTCACGCCTGCTTCCAGAATTCCGCGTGCGATGGCTTCGTTGCCCAGCAGGAGAGCTCGTTTTCCCAAGGCGTCCTGTAGCAAAATTTTCGTGTCAGGCAAAGAATATCACCAATTTAATTGAAGATTGTGTCAGTCTTCGGGTTTTACATATAGGTTTTGGTTGGAAACACGCAAAGGCCATTGGAAAAAAGGACACCGAAAGCATTATAAAACGTGCCCAAGATATCAGCAACCTCACGAGGTTTCAATCATGTCTATAAAACTATCCACCGGTGAAGAAATTCCGATAGAGATGCACAAGGCAAGAATGGTGCAGAAAATCCAGCTGGTTCCGATTGACGAGCGGCTCAAGGCGATAGAAGAAGCTGGCTACAACACGTTCCTGCTGAAGACGAAAGACATATTTCTTGACATGCTCACGGACAGCGGCGTCAACGCCATGAGTGACAATCAATTCGCTGGCTTTTTGAAAGCGGATGACGCTTACGCGGGAAGCATGACTTTCTACGAGTTCGCGAAAGCAGTGGAAGACGTGCTAGGCTATAAGCACGTCATGAACGTTCACCAGGGCAGGGCGGCGGAGCACTTGCTGGCAAAGGTCTTCGCCAAACCCGGCGGAGTTGTTCCCACGAACTATCATTTTACAACGACGAAGGCCCACATTGAACTTCAGGGTATGCAGGTTTTGGAAATCTACTATGACGACGCGTTGAAGACTGAAAGCACGAACCCGTTCAAAGGCAATATGGACCCGAACAAGCTGAAGAACGTCATCCAGAAGTATGGCAAGGACAAGATTGGCTTCGTGCGCATGGAAGCCACGACAAACCTCATCGGTGGTCAACCTTTCTCCATGAAAAACCTGAAGGAGATAAGGCAAATTTGCACGGAGAACGGACTCCTCCTCGTCATAGATGGAAGCCTGATTTGCGAAAACGCCTACCTGATAAGACAACGGGAAAAGGGGTACGAAAACAAGACGGTGGCCGAGATAGTCAAGGAAATGTGCAGCGTGGCAGACATTTACTACATGAGCGGAAGAAAGAACACGTGCGTCAGAGGCGGCTGCCTAGCCACAAACAACCTGAAACTCTTCGAAATGATACAACCTTGGCTACCCGTTTACGAAGGCTTCTTCACCTACGGCGGAATGTCCATGAGAGAAATCGGCGCCATGTCCGTCGGAATGCGAGAAATGGTGGACCCCGACGTTGCAGGCTGCTCCATAGAACAAATCAAGTACTTCGTCAACAAACTCGTCAAAGCAGGCATCCCAGTTGTGACGCCGCCAGGCGGACTTGCCTGCCACCTTGACGCACAAAAGTTCCTGCCACAAATTCCGCAGTCCCAGTACCCTGCCGGCGCACTGGCCGCAGCACTATACGTATCTTCCGGAATCAGGAGCATGGAACGGGGCACGATATCGATGGACAGGGACAAAGAAGGAAAAGAGGTCTTCGCAGATATCGAACTGACAAGGTTAGCCCTTCCTCGAAGAGTTTACTCCATATCTCACGTTGAGTACGCGATTGACAGAATAAAATGGCTCTACAAGCACAGAGACCTCGTCAAGGGACTAAGATTTGTGTCCGAACCGCCAGTCCTGAGATTCTTCCTCGGAAAACTCAAAGCATTAGACGATTGGGGATTATACCTGAAGGAAGCCTTCAAGAAAGAGATAGGCAACGCCTAAGCCTCTTCCTTTTTCTAGGAGACAATCGCAATCAGTGCGAACTTAATGAGGCAAGTCAAAGAAAGCCAGTAGTCGCGTCGGCCAATTGGATCTCAAGTAATATTTCGGGCCACTTCATGAAACCTTAATGCAATTCTGGCTGGGGCCATTTCTTGTTTGGGTTACTTTTTTGTTAGACTTTTGTCGACGCTTCTAAACCAGTTTTGAGTTCTTAAGCTGTTCCAGGATGCTTTCGACTGCCACTTCCGGTGGCATGTCGAGTCGATCGCACTTGAATACGGTGAATGGAATCTTCTTGTTTTTGTAGTATTGCAGGACGGGTTCCGTCTGTTTCTCGTAGACTGCAATGCGGTCTTTTATGACATCCGGTTTGTCGTCAGATCGTTGGTAGAGTCGTCCCCCGCACTTATCGCACACACCTTCCACTCTGGGTTTCAGGAAGCGTACGTTGTACACTTCTCCGCAGTTCTTGCATATTCTGCGGCTGGACAGCCTTTCGACTATTATCTTTTCGGGCACGGTTAGCAGGATGACAGCGTCTATTTTTGCGAATTTTTCCAGAGCTTCAGCCTGTTCAATCGTCCGAGGATAGCCATCCAGAATAAAGCCTTTCTTGCCTGTTGATTTCGCTAGGCGCTGCTTCAGAACTTCCGTCACAACTTCACTTGGCCCCAGCAGGCCTTTCTCCACAAATCCTTTCACTTTTCGGCCCAGCGGCGTGTCTTCCTTCATTATCTCACGCAGCAGGTCTCCAGTGGCAATTACGTCAACATCCAACTTCGCTTGGAGACGAGAGGCATACGTGCCCTTGCCTGAACCGGGCGGACCGAAGATTATGAACCTCATCAATCTACTCACACCCTTCATTCGTCAACTGCTGACAGTTGAGACACGCCTTTCGAGGCACCTGCATATATCACTTTTCAGCAGAATTTGGTGAATACATCTTAAATTCGAGGCCAACGCTGCTAATAGAATAGCCTACGTTCCAACGGAAATAATCAGTCTCTTGTTGCTTCTCAAAACTGCAAATCCGTAATTCAAGAAGGCCTTGGTTCGATCTAGTGGAAAGTTTCTATTTGCCCTTGAAAACTGGTTTTCTCTTTTCGGTGAAGGCTGAGACGCCCTCCTTTAGATCTTCTGTTGACGCGACAACGCCAAAACCTTCCCGTTCCAACGCCAGTGCTGAGTCTAAGCTTATGTCGGCACCCTTGTTGATCAAGGCCTTGGCGACTCTCACCGCCACTGGAGCTTTGGACACGAGGTCTAAGGCAAACTGTCTGACTGTTTCTTTGAACTTGTCCTGAGGAACTGCCATGTTTATTATGCCGAGTTGTTCTGCCGTTTTTGCGTCAATCATTCTGCCCGTGAAAACGAGTTCTTTTGCCTTTGTACGGCCGATCAAGCGTGTGAGCCTCTGGGTTCCGCCCCAGCCTGGAATTAGACCTATGTTGATTTCTGTTTGTCCCATCCGAGCATTTTCTGAGGCTATACGAAGGTCGCACGACATGGCTACTTCCAAGCCTCCACCCAGAGCGTAGCCGTTCAATGCCGCAATGACGGGTTTTTCAAGGTTTTCAAGGGCTAAACAGAGTTTTTCTCCCATCAGTGAAAGTTCTCGCGCCTTGAGAACCGTCATGCCGATCATGGACTTTATGTCTGCACCAGCTGAAAACGCTTTTTCGCCAGCTCCGGTTAGCACCACAACACGCACGTTTTCGTCGTTCATTACATCTTGAAGCGCCTGCAAAATTTCATCCACGACCTCTCTGCTGAAAGCGTTCAGTGCCTCAGGACGGTTAAGGGTAATTGTGGCGATCCCCTCGCTTTTTTCGTATATTATGTATTTGAATTCCATCGTGGTTTGCCTTCTCCTATTTTTGTGTCCAGTCGTAGAAGCCCTTGCCCGTTTTTCTTCCGAGCAACTGCGCTTTTGCCATTTGTTTAAGTCCGTTGGATGGGTGGAACTTGGGATCAAGTTCTCGGGTAAGAACATCGGCGATCGCCAAGGTCGTGTCTGAGCCTATGTAGTCGAGCAGCATTAGTGGGCCCATGGGCCAGTTAAGCCCGAGCTTTATGGCCTTGTCTATGTCGTCCCTGTCCGCAATGCCTTCCCAGTAAATTGCCACGGCCTCGTTGAGTGCTGGGATGAGTATTCGGTTCACTATGAAGCCTGGACAATCCTTTTTCACGAGGACGGTTTCCTTCTCCATCTTGTGCGATACGTCCAAGACTGTTTGGATGGTTTCGTCTGAAGTTCTGGCTCCCCTGATGACTTCTATGAGTTTCATGAGTTGGGGAGGGTTGAAGAAGTGCATTCCGCAAACTTTTTCGGGCCGTTTCGTGGCGGAGGCTATTTCGGTTATGCTAACAGAAGACGTATTGGAAGCGATTATAGCGTGGGCCGGAGCCGAGCTATCCACCTCTCGAGCCATCGTTTTCTTCAGCTCCACGTTCTCGGGCACGGCTTCGATTATGAGATCAGCATCGCAAACCGCTTGTTCCAAGTCCAGCATCGGATGAATTCTGCTCAGAACGGCGTTCATTTCCTCCTCGGAGAGCTGCCCTCTCTTGACAAACCGCTGAAGACTATCTCGAATCATGCCCATGCCTCCGTCGATGAACCTCTGTTCGATGTCTCTGAGGTTCACTTCATACTTGCCCGTTTGGGCGGCCACCTGGGCAATGCCATGCCCCATTAGGCCCGCCCCCAGTACTGCAATTTTCTTGATTTCGGTCAAGAGCATCCCCCTCATCTTAAAACGAAGAAATAGTTTGCCCTCTATTGCGTTAAAAGGTTTTCCAGAAGGATACTGGACTAGCACGTTGACAAACAGGCCCGCCGATACTCTGCTGAGACCATGTTGGTGTTTCGAACCGCCGGGTCAAGGAGTAGATAAAGTTCACTCTTGCAGGATACTGTTAAGTCTGTTGTGGTAGGCGATTCTGGTAACTTCATAGGCGATGGGGAACGCTGTTAATTTTCGGGTGACAGAAACGCCCTTGGTTCGGGTTCGTGTTAACAGTCGCGTGATAAAGTTTTAGGAAATGCTTTCTAACCATTCTTTAAAGTGCTTAGAAACTATTTCCCATAGTTTGTCAATATCTTCTTTTGTTGTATCTTCGAAATTGCCTATCCTATGTTCCCATGCCCTTGTCTTCGCGTCGATCTTAACTAAAGAATGACTAACTCGAACATTTTGCTTCTTTAGCTCCGAAAGTATCCTTTTTTCCTTTTCTTGAATTGTTGAAGGCATCATATTTCATCCTCTTTTGTGAGTGGTTCAATCTTCGATATAAGTTCACTTGATGAGGCGCGCTGAGAAAGAGGCAAGAATGTTTAATCATGCATGGATGAAGAAGAAAAACATGATGTTAGCGCACGCCGGTGAATAGACTTTTAGGCGAACGCTCTCTCTCTTAACACCTAATATAGGACGATGAACTGAACTTTTAAGTCCTTAGCTGAACCACTGTATGCACCATCGCCTTCGTAGTTACCTCCATACAAGAGTTCGTAATAAACTAAGGCCTTGAGGGTCATTTTTGGGGCTACTCCGCTCAGTCCCAGAGACTCAGAGTACGGAACGTAGAACAGATACCAGAATGTCACTTCTTTTCCTGGGGGCAGGTAAATTCCGCCGCCGCTGTTGTCAGGGTACGCTTGGCTTGGAAACACTCCCACGGGAAAGGAAACGTTCCACACAAAATTAGTGTTTCCGATTATTGAACTGCCATTCTGCATGAAGACCCACGCTGGAGAGACGGAGGCGTTGCCTGAACCTACGTTCGCTACGGTAACATTAACGAACATAAAGACCGCTGTTGGAGTAACAGGAAGACTGGGAAACCAATCAATATCCTCTGCTTCTTCAAAATGATAATTGTTAACCGTGATGGATAGTCTCCCATCTGAAACGGTCTTGTTGCCCACTACCGCAGTGTAGCCCGACTCAATAACTATCCCATCTATTGAACTTGGAGACGTGTTCCTCGTATTAGTGTAGACTAAGTAAGCTATTATTGTCATGACAATGAGGGCAATGACCAAGACGACGACCAAAATTCGTCGGGTTGTGAACTTGCCACGCAGATGGTCTCTAATTAGGTGGCGTTCTTGTTGACTGCTGTTTGCACTGTTACCAGTTTCGGCAAAATGGTTGTACCGAGACCCTCGGTTTCGCATCAGCATCCAAGTCTAGTTGAACTGTGAGGCTGATAAGGGTTATGTGTTAGCGCACGCGCTGACTCATAAATCTTAGAGTTCGTTAAGTTTCTGTTTGATTTTTTCCTTGATTTGTAATCTAAAGGAAAGAGTCATGTTATTCACGTTCCAATTGACTTTATCCTCTGGTTTCAACTGTTCAGCGCGCGCTACTCTTGCAGTGTCTTCTTCGAAACAAATAAGCCTAAAGATGCTCACAACGCAGCAAGAAGACTTATTTCACCACTAATACTGGACAGCGCACGTGGTGTATCACTCCGTCGGTTACGCTTCCCAATAGCAGTTCTCTCATGTGGCTCACACCCCGAGCGCCTATCACGATCAGGTCAAAATTGCCTTGGTTCGCCAACCCGACGATTTCTTCAACAGCATGCCCTTCCACAAGTACTTTTTCGACTTCAACCCCCGAGGCCATGATTCTTTGTTCTCCGTCGGTCAGAATTTTGTTTCCAAGCTTCATCGCGGCTTCAATCATAGCGGAAACCTCTGCGCCCGTTATGATCGGAATGCTTAAGGAACCCCCTGTAGATGGTTCTGGCATTATGACAGGTTGCACGGAATAGACGTGCATCAGCGTTAGTTTCCCAGAGAATTTTTTCGCTATCAAAGCCGCCTCTTCCAGCGCTTTCCAAGAATGTTCAGACCCATCTAAGGGAACCAATATCTTGTCGAACAACGGGGTATCTCCTATCCGCATATTACCGCCTGCAAGCATATAACGCTTGAAGAAATATTCAAAGAGACAAGCAAAAGTCGCTGAGCCTCGAAACTTTTTGCCAAGTCTACGAGTATGAAAAGAGTTTGCTTCTTTTGGTTGGCAAATGGCGAGACTAGTGGAAAATGCTTAAGTGTGTTTGAATACTATTTTCTTGGGAAAATTCATGGAATCTGAACACGGCAATATTCAGTTTTTCAACAGTCTGACACGTGAGAAGGAAAAGTTTGTTCCTATCGAAAATGGAAAGGTCAAGATGTACACGTGTGGGCTTACGGTGTATGATTACGGGCACATTGGAAATTATCGAGCGTTCATCTTTGAAGACCTGTTGAGAAGATGGCTTGAGTATCGTGGCTTCAAGGTCACTCAGGTCATGAACGTGACAGACGTGGACGACAGGGCGATCAAGGCTGCTAGCAAAAGCGGAGCGCCGCTTAAAGAATACACGGAACGTTACACGAAGGCTTTCTTTGAAGATATCGGAACGTTGAAGATTGAAAAGGCAGAGTTTTACCCGAAGGCAACTGAAAACGTGCCAGAGATGGTGGCCCTCATTACAAAACTGATGGAAAAGGGCTATGCATACAAGGGCGATGATGGCTCGATATACTATGAGATTTCCAAGTTTAAAGACTACGGGAAACTTGCAAATATAAAGGTCGAGAACTTAAAGCCGAGTGCAAGAGTGAAGGTTGACGAGTACGCCAAGGAGCAGGCCCAAGATTTTGCCTTGTGGAAGGCATGGACTGAAGAAGACGGGGATGTTTTCTGGGAGACGCCCCTTGGCAAGGGACGACCAGGCTGGCACATCGAGTGCTCCGCTATGGCGATGAAATACCTGGGCCAAACATTGGACATTCACTGCGGAGGTGTCGACAACCTATTCCCACATCACGAAAACGAGATTGCTCAAAGCGAGTCCGCTACAGGCAAAAAATTCGTGAACTATTGGCTTCACAACGAACACTTGCTCATTGAAGGCAAAAAAATGGCGAAAAGCCTGGGCAACTTCTACACAGTGCGAGACTTGACCGCCAAGGGCTACGATCCCAAGGCCATAAGATACCTCCTGCTCGCAACGCATTACAGGCAGCAAGTCAACTTCACGTTCGAAGGTCTGGAAGGTGCCAAAAAAACTCTGGACAGACTAACAAACTTCGCGCACCGTCTCCTCGAGGCTGACGGCAAAAGCAACGGAAATCAAATTGGGCAGCTGATGAGCAGGGTGAGGGTTGGTTTTGAAGCGGCAATGGACGATGATCTGAGCATCAGTGAAGCTTTGGCCTCGCTCTTCGACTTCGTCCGAGACGTCAACATCCTACTCGATGAGAACTCTTTGAGCAAAGACGAGGCACAAGAAGTCTACCATCTAATGGTTAAGTTTGACAAGGTTCTCGGCGTCGTGGGCGAAATCAAGAGTGAACAAGAATTGCCGAAAGACGCTGAAGAGCTCATTCTGAAAAGGGAAGAAGCAAGAAAGGCGAAGGACTGGAAAACTGCTGACGCAATTAGGCAACAGCTTAAAGGCATGGGCATATTGGTCGAGGATACTCCTCAAGGCGTCAAATGGAGAGATGAAAAACACCAAACTGGTTCAAGGCAAATCGGAAAAGCATAGCTCCTGAGGAAAACTGAAAAATGGCAGATATGGATTGGCCTGAGCGACTCCTGTTCAGAATGTTGCGATTGGCTCGAGCAGCACACCTCGATAGAATAATACTCTTCAGGGGGCCGGCGCGTCCATTCTCCGAGTACTTCATAGGCTTCGATAAGGTCGAGGCTGTGAAGAGACTCTTCGGAGAAAAAACCGAGAAAGTGCTTCGAAACCTCAAAGTTCAGTTAATGTGGGCAGGAGGATACATGGGAGTGAACGCCTTAAACGGCCATCTCATGGTTAACTCCAAATATCTAAACAAAGGGGACAGAATCGACGTTTACCTCGACATCATCCACGAGCTTGTCCACGTGAAACAGTTTATGGAAGGGAAGGAGCTATTTGACAGCCACTACAGTTACACTGAGAGACCCACCGAAGTTGAAGCTTATGATTACGCCGTTCAAGAAGCGAGAAGACTGGGACTGAAGGACCAAAGAATTTGCCAGTACCTCAAGACTGAGTGGATGAGCGACGCAGCCTTCAAACGATTAGCAAAGACTCTGGGCGTAAACTGCGGAAGCTGAACTCAGAGAAATCGGTTTTCCCCCGTCGATTCAGCGCAAAACACCTATCATTCCAGAGTGGGCTTTGGAGGCTGAACATCAGAAACTGCTCTCCCATGGAGGTTCCAATTCATGGTGACATATTTTTGCTCGCAGAGTTTTTCTGCAAGCTCACGCTCATGAGACGTCAGTTCACCGCTTACAATTTCAACCCCTAACGCTTGGGCAAAGCCCTTTCTAAGGGCACCGACCAATTCCGCCCGCGAAGGCTTTCTTCCAAGTTCATCATACAACGAGGTAATTCTGCGTTTTGCGACGCTCACAACTTGCATACAACTATCTGCCCACGGAACGCGAAGGTACGTGAACATTTTTTCCAAGTTGACGTTTGCAAGGATTGTTCCGTGCTGCAAAACAACTCCGCGCCTATGACACTGAGCGCTTCCAGAGATTTTTCTCCCCTTAACCGTCAGGTTTGGACAGGCCCTCTCGTTGCCCTCATTGAAGTCTGCAGTCACACCCAAAATGCTCAGCGCTCTAGTTAGACCTGCGTAGATTCTTTCATACACATCGGCTATGTCCCCTGCTCTCAAGTCCTCAGTACTCGCGACTAAGCTGTAGGTAATTTCATCTTCAGCATCGTGATACACAGTGCCTCCTCCTGTGATCCGTCTCACAACGTCGACGCCGCGCTGCTTGCAGTTTTCCAATTGCACCTCATTTTCGACCTTTTGAAATTTCCCAATTGAAACGGCGGAGGGCTTCCAACTGAAAAATCTCAACGTATCTGCAACGCGGCCTTCAATTCTTGCAGTCAGAATGGCTTCGTCAATAGCCATGTTCATGAACGCATCGTGGGTTTCAAGTTTCAACAATCGCCAAGTACTCAACGTGTAAACCTTCCAAGAAGGAAAAACCAGACTGCACTTAATTGCGTTTTGATTCCAGCGTATTCAAGCCTTAGAGACTATCATTTATGCTCACTCAAGTGAGTCACAGTCGTCAGCTTTTGGCTCAGCTCCATTAAACTGTGAATTACGGACTGCCCTGAATGTTTACCAGTTCTGTCGAGGTAAAAGGCCTCAATGCCGATCTCTCTAGGAACTTCAAAATCGAAACGCTCATCGTCACCCACGTGAATCATTTCCCTCGGCGTAATCTTGCAGATGCCGCACACCTTTTTGTAAATGTCAGGAGTTTTCTTTATTAGCCCAAAATCGGAGGTTACAGAAAAAATCTGCTCAAAATAAGGCCCAATCTTTGTGTTTTCAATCTCCAAATCGGCGAATTCCCGGCGGGCATTTGTTACTATTATCAGCCTTAATCCCATGCACTTAAGCTCGTTTAACACTTCAATCACTTCAGGGAAAATTCTTATTCTTTGTTTGAAAAAATCCAAAATCGTTCTAGGAGAAACGTCCAAACCAAATTTCCGAATCCAATAGCTCAGATCATACCACTCGAGCCTCTCCCTGCCGACTTTGCCATACTCACGCGTCACGAAGTCCTTGGCATCCTCAAAAGCAAGACCATGCTTGAGAGCATAAGATCGAGGAATTCCCTCCAACCACACGCAATCCACGAATGAAATGTCTGTGAGAGTTCCATCCAAATCAAAAGACGCTATTCTTATTTTTCCCAGTCCTCTTTTCCTCTGCTTTTGTTGTACAGAAAGATTTTGATTATTTTAGTGTTCTGGATTGATTATTGAGAAAAAAAAGGCGGAGCGCGGATCATAGAATTCAAAAATTGAAAACATGTTTCTAATCCGACTTTGAAGCCACACTTTTTGAGATTGAGGAATAACGAGCAACCGAGAAGGGCAAAAGAGGATCTGATTTCGTCTCGATGCCAACGTTTCGAAATGCACTTAAGTACGGGAAAGCTTCAAAGGCTTTATGCCAAAATGTAGCACGATCTCTATCTGTCAGGAGTTGCTGCAGACTATTTTCGAGGGCGCCAAGCACCTTTATCCTAGAGAAACCATTCTAGTGCTTCGCGGCAAAAAGGAAAAAGATGTGATCACGGTGACGGACCTCCTCGTTCCTCCGCTTGCCAAATACGGACGAGGCTTTGCCAACCTTCCGATCAGTATGCTGCCAATGGACTTCTCCATTGTGGGAACAGCACATTCTCACCCATCAGGAAACATAAACCCATCCAGCACCGATCTGAACCACTTTTATGGGCCCATACTCATGATTGTAGGATCTCCGTTTGCCGATGAAAAAAACGTCGCAGCCTACAATCGCAACGGAGAAAGACTAGCTGTACGGGTAACAGCGACTTAAAAGCACGCGAATTTGGGCATGCGCATCGAAAGAACAGTTTTTTCTTCATTAATGGATTGTCGAAAGGTTCAAAGACCTGAATCGAAGGGGAGGCAATTATTGGAGGCCAAAGCCAAGGCCGTTTTTTTCGAAAGCGTAAGCGACGACCTGTCTAGTTTGCATATTTCGCACAGCAGAAGACGTAAATGTGTAGGAAGAATTTTCAAGTGGAGGAGCCCGGCCTTTGCAGTCAAGGGTGGTCATGCTTGTTGATTTGGACTATTTCTTTGCCCAGTGCGAGGAGCTCAGAAATCCCTCCATTCGAGACAAGCCTGTTGTGGTCTGCGTTTATTCTGGACGGACCGAAGACAGTGGAGCTGTAAGCACGGCAAATTATGTCGCAAGGGCGTACGGAGTGAAGTCAGGAATACCTATTTTCCTTGCCAAGAAAAAACTGGAGAATACGAATGCAGTGTTCCTGCCTGTTGACTACGAGTTTTACGAAGAGATTTCTGGGAAAGTCATGAACATCCTGAAGAGCTTAGCGGACCATTTTGAACAGGTCGGCATAGACGAAGCGTATCTCGACGTTACTCAAAAGACAGGGGGAAGCTTTGAAGAGGGGCGAAAGCTGGCTGAAAGGGTAAGGAGCGAAGTGCTACGACAAGAGAGACTCACGTGTTCAATTGGGGTGGCACCCAACAAACTCGTCGCAAAAATCTCGGCCGATACAAAAAAACCCGACGGTCTAACGGTTGTCACGCCTGACCAAGTGACGGTCTTTCTAGGGCCTCTGCCCGTGAGCCGACTCATCGGTGTTGGAGCAAAGACCAGAGAGCGAATGCAAGTGCTGGGAATCAACACGATTTTTGATTTGTCAAGCTATGACATGCAAAAGCTTATAGCCTTTTTTGGCAAGACCCTGGCGACTTATTTCCATAATGCCTCCCTTGGAATCGACGATGAGCCTGTTGAAGAGAGGGGAGAAGCCACATCAATCAGCAGAATCGCCACCCTGAAACACGACTCCCGAGAGCTAAGCTTCATAGTGGAAAGAACGGACCAGTTGTGCGGCGAAATTCACGCCACAATCGCAAAAGACGGACTTGCATTCAAGACCGTTGGAATAATCGTAATCGCAACGGACATGAGCATCCACACGAGATCAAAAACATTCGAAAACCCCACGGACAATCTTGAAGCATTTAAAGAAGCTGTGAAGGAGTTGCTTGAGAGATTTCTCGATCAGACCGACTTTGAGGCCCGCAGAGTAGGAGTAAAAGTCGCGAGCTTTGTCAGGCAAGAGAAGAATCAAACACAGCTCACAAGCTTCATCAACGAAAACAAAGACTGACGCCGCGTTTGTCGGTGATGCAACACCTTTTTATTTTCAACGCAAACTCATTTTAGCTTGAACAAGCATGGCTTCACAAGGAAAGGAAAATCATCGCAACAATCTGCCGCCAGGTCAAGCTCCAATCAAGAAGCTCCTAAGATGGGGCATAGATCACCCTGGCATTGCACGAGCCAACCCTAAGATCGACCTGAACACGTACACCCTAACCGTAGATGGTGAAGTTGAAAAACCATTAAAGCTCAGCTGGAAAGAAATTGCTGAACTCCCGACCGTCCGGTCTACTAGTGATTTTCACTGTGTTGAAGGATGGAGCGTTCTCAACTGTGAATGGGAGGGCATCCGATTCGGAGGCTTAGCTAGTTTGGCTAAGCCTAAAGAAAGCGCGAGGTTTGCTACCTTTGAATGCGCGGATGGCTACACGACGTCGCTTTCACTTCCCGAGCTTTCAGGCGACGACATACTTTTGGCGATGAAGCTTGACGGAAAAACCTTGGAAGAAGGCTATGGATTCCCCCTACGACTTGTCGTTCCTGGCAAATACGCGTACAAGAGCGCTTTATGGGTGACGCGAATAAGATTCACTGAGAAGAAGGAAATGGGCTACTGGGAGAAAAGGGGATTCAGTGATTCGGCAGACGTCTGGAAGAGCGAACGGTATTATTAGTGAAACTAAATTGGTCCAAGACGCGGTCTTTCTAGTTTCCTTTCTGACCCAGCGCGCTATACACGTCAAGCGTCTGTTCGGCGACTTTTTTCCAGGTGAAATAGTTCAGCACTCGTTTTCGGCCGTTTTGGCCCCAGAGTTTTGCTCTTTTCGGGTCTCTTAGCGCTTCATTGATTCCCCAGGCTATGTCGGCGGGGTCTTCTCCGTTGACGTGGACTCCGTTTTGATCTGGGCCTGAGCTGATGACTTGCTCTCGGAAGCCAACAACTCCTCGCGCACCGACGACGACTGGCTTTGCCATAGACATCGCTTCCAAGCTCACTATGCCGAACGGTTCGTAGACGGAGGGGAACACGCACAAATCTGATGCAACATAGTACAATTTCCTCTCATCCTCTGGAACGAAGTCGAACCTGTAGACGATATTGTCCTTGATTCCAAGTCTGTCAGCGGTTTCGATGATGTCGCTCTGTTCTTCACCCTTGCCCAGAATCACCAATTTCGTCTTTGGAAACTCCTTCAAGACCATAGGCATCGCTTGAACAAGGTTTTTGACGCTTTTCACCCATGTCAGCCTCCCAAGAAAGAGAACCATGTTCCAGTCCGGCGGGATTCCTGCCTCTTGTCTGAACTCGTCGACATCTTCGCTCTTGCACAGGTTCGGATCATACTGGGCAGGGTCCACGCCGTTCCAGACTACGCTTATCTTTGACTGAGGCCAGCCGTGTCTCGTCAAATCGTCCTGCATCGCGTTGCTAACCGTTACTATTCTATCCGCATTCTGAGCCGTTTGCTCCTCAAGGTGCGTGACAACCTCGGAGCCATGTCCACCGCTCCTGCCCCACTCGGTACTGTGAACATGAAATACCACGGGTATTTTCGTCTCGTTCTTTGTTATCAATCCGGAGATGCAGCTTAACCAGTCGTGAACGCATACCACGTCGAAGTGATAGCCGTCTTTCCTAACCAGCTCGTTAAGAAACTTCGAAGAACTTAAAATGTTGTAGATAAATATGTCGTTAAAAAATCGGATGTTCGTCCCCCACCTTTTCAAATCGTCCACCACAAAAACTGGAAAAATGTTACTTGCATCTGCAATCAAAGGTCGTTGAACATCCACTCCATCTATAACCTCAGCTGTTTTCAAGTCACCCTGATTGAGCGTGAACACCGTGACATCGTGTCCAAGCTGGACGTACTCGCGCGTTATGTATTGAGCGTATGTTCCTAAGCCGCCCACGAGCCTCGGCGGATACTCCCATACGAAGAAACCTATTCTCAAGTCACAACCACCATGAAGTCAAACTAGAATAGTTCCCAAATGGAGTTATATTTTTCTGTTCACGGGGGCATCGAGACCGAAACTGGGTCGAGGGAAAAGAAAACCCTCACAAGTTTATGATATACGAGCGCACCAGATTCAAAGGTAAGGCTCGAATATTCCCAGATTGAGCAACTTTTGAAATAGGAAAAAAATGCCCTAAACTTCAAATGCTATGACCGGTGAACAAAGACGTAATCAGCGATTAGTTTTCAGGGTTTACAGTAATCGAGATTATCTGCAGTTAGATATTAGGGAGCGCCATTGCATGAGTTTCTTGTCAAGTAGTTTCTGTTGGACTCGCCTGTTGACTTCCCAGTCAAACTTCAGGCGATCGTAAGGATAAATATTTAGAAGTTTAACGTTTTTCTTTTTCCTCATACCCATAAGGTCCTGCACTCTTCAGTGTCCTATATCGTAAATCGTAATGAAGCAGTTCTTTCGATTTTCGACACATATCAAAAAACGGAATATCGAAAAGTGTTTGCGCGCGCTAGGTGATTGTTCTTGCATGAACTGTATCTTTTTCCTTTGATTGTACTACAAGTGTACATAATGCTTAAATTTCAGGGTTGGCCTATTACTATTGGGATGAAGTGTATATTGCGAGACAATACAGCGGGTTCAGCTGAAATCCGTTGGGACGTCTTGAAGTCTATGCTTGATGATTTTCCACAACTGCGGGACCGCGCGGAACAATATATTCTTGAAAAGAAGAATCCAACACAACCCAGTTCAACCGCCGATACAGGTCAAAGCGTTAAAGATCTGCTCCAGAAGGCAATACATGAGTACGGCCAAGAACGTTCCAGTAAATAGCTCGCGCTGAGCCTAGCAGCCTAAACCTTCGAGAAAGTGTTTTAAACCCTATGTGTCGCAAGAGAAACAGTGAGTGCCATGGTCTTAATCGTGGCTAGAATTACAATTTTGCTTGAACAGAAGGTGAAATAAGAATGAAATGTGCGTATGCTCCTCCAGATGTCGCTTCATGCGACGTTTGTCCATTTGCAAAGTTGCTGACGCAAACATGTGAAATATACAAAAAATATCAAATCACTCTTGACAAGCTAAAAGAAACACAACCATACGAATATAATGAGGAAGAAGAAGAAAAAGAAGAGGAATCCAGCAAGCAATCTAGCAAGTTAGAGGAAGAGCCTGATAACTTAAAAGATATTCTTTCTGACGGAACATGGGAGAAGGAGAAATAGGATAATGCCAAGGCGCGCGCTGACTATAGTGCGGGCTTGAGAAGAAATGATATGCCTAACGTAATAAATTAGAAATGGCAATAATTTATGGGACATTTGGCTGAGAACGGTGTAAGAACTGTCTTGTTGGCACTTCTTATGGCGGCAGAAAAAGATTGTACAACTCGAGCTCAAACTTAACGAAGCCTAAATTTAGCGAGTGCTAGTGGTTTTCATATTTGTGTGTTATCGCAGCACCGAAAGTTTATTGTATATTCTCCCATAAGTTTGTTTGTTTGGGTGAAAGGTTTGCAGGATGCTGTACAGATTGCGGCCGAAAGAATAAGAAAGCTTGAAGTTCAGGGTGCGAGAAACGTAGCCATAGCTGCGATAAATGCGACGGAGACGTTGGCAAACCAGACAAGAGCCAAGACCAAGAAAGAATTTCTGAAAGAACTGCTGAAAGCTAAGGAAACTCTTTTCGGTTCAAGAGAGACTGAACCGCTGATGAGGAACGCCGTCAGATTGATCATAAATCAGGTGGAGAAGAGCCCACAGAAGAACATCAAGAAACTCAGCCAGACAGTCTCGACGGCCTCGCAGCAATTTCTGAAAGATCTGGAAAGCTCGAAGGAAAGAATCGCCGAAATCGGAGCCCGAAGGATTAGGAACAACTCTACAATATTGACACACTGCCACTCTTCCACAGTCACTTTTCTCCTGAAGAAGGCTAAGCGCGACGGGAAAGCGTTCGAAGTCATCTGCACCGAAACTAGACCCGTCTTCCAAGGAAAGATTACCGCCAAAGAAATGTTAGATCTCGACGTCAAAACAATGTTCATCATTGATTCAGCCACGAGATTCTTCATGAATCAGGTTGACATGGTAGTCGTGGGAGCGGACGCGATAACTTCTGAAGGCAACGTGATAAACAAGATTGGAACAAGCATGGTCGCCCTTGCGGCTCAGGAAGCGAGAATCCCCTTCTACGTAGTTTCTGAACTCTTGAAGTTCGACCCCGCAACGATGTACGGAGACTACGAGAAGATAGAAGAGAGAAATTCAACGGAGATATGGAAAGAGGCGCCGAAGAAGTTGGTCGTAAGGAATCCGGCCTTTGACGTGACTCGAAGAGATTTCATTCATGGGATAATATGTGAAGAGGGGATAATATCGCCTCACTCCATTACTGAGGTTATGAACAGAAAGTATCCGTGGGTCTTCAAGTGAAGAGGGAACCTAGGCGGTTCCCCACGTTTTCAGGGCCGCCGCCAATTCCCGGTATTTCTGGGCATACGTGGTCAGCGGCACACCGCTCATTGCCGCGTCGACAGCTTGTCGCATCGCCATCGCTCCCGCAATAGTTCCATCTGGATGGCCGTGAATGCCTCCACCAGCCTGGATCACGAAATCCCTCCCGAAGAACTTCACAAGTGGAGGAACAAGTCCTGGATGCAATCCTCCCGAGGCAACAGGCAGCACTGGCTTCAATCCGCCCATTTGCATCGTCAAAGCATCCCTGTTCTCTGCCACTTCCTCCGCTGTTTCAAACATTTTGCCAACGACAGTTCCGACGTGAAGCTGATCCACGCCTACAATTCTTGCGACTTCGGCTATTACGCGCATTGAAATTCCATGCTTAGGATCCTTCGTGAAAGCCGCGTGACCCGCTCTGTGAGCATGAATCACGAGGTCAAAGTTTCGATCCCGAAGTGTTTGCAGGGCAGCAAACCCGCAGGTTAGAATGTCAATCATCACGTATTCTCCTCCGTTATTCACAACGGCCTCTGCCCTCCTCAACATTTCATTCGTTTCAGCCGTTATGTTGATCATGTACACCTTCTTCTCTCCAGTCGCCCTTTCAGCACGATCCCTGTTCTCCAAGGTCTTCACAAGGCGATCTTCAAAAGGATTAAACTTCTGGCTACCGAGATTCTCATCATCTTTAACTATGTCGCATCCTCCCACCCAAGCATCATAAGCGACGTTTGCGTGATCAACCGTTTTGAGCCCGAGCTTTGGCTTGATTATCGTGCCTACTAGAGGCCTGTCAAGGACTTTCATCAGCTTTCGTATCCCTTCGATACCGTATTTTGGTCCATTGAAACTCTGGACAAGCAGCCGGGGGAAGACTATGTCGTTGAGTCTCAAGTTTTTCAAGGCTTTCAACCCGAAAACGTTTCCAGCTATGCTGCTCAGTATGTTGGGCATATTTCCCAACTCGAAAAGTTGCAGGGGGTAAGCTATTTTGACGATGTTGCCTTCTATGCTGAAAACGTGAGCCGCTAGTTTAAGCACGTAAGGTTTCACTGTTGAAAGCTCCGTCCACGTCCCTATCGAACTCTCAGCAGCAACACCCCCCGCTGCCTCCTCCATATCAATTCCAAAAGGCTCAACACGGAAAGTGCAGACAACTTCTGACTCTTTCGGCTCGTATCTCAAATCAACGAAGTCTCTGTACTTCAATTTATCCGACTCACCACTCTGTGAATGCCCATCTAGTTAGCAACCTGCTTAAAACCTTTGACAGGTTACTGCTGGAACAGCCCCAAATCATTCAGTCTCTGGCAATGCGGGGATTGTGCGGGCAATGTAAGAAACTCTGAAGGGAGCCATATTTATATGTAAAACAGCCCAATATCCAACCGACGGCAACCATTCTCTGAAAGAAGATTTCCGTTGTCGCCTGCATTAATGAGCTGGGAATGAAGGAGTGAAATCAAAGTTGGAATTCACGGATGAAGAGCTCGCCCAGATTGCGGATCTGGTAAGGGAGAACTTTGAAGTTTACGGCTGTGATCCCGATTCACACACAGACAAGCTGTTGCAGAGCATTTTCAAGAAAATAACCGGCTCAGAATGGCTCAGACAAAGCTGAAGCCTTCTATCGACATTCGCGCACTGTGTCCTATCCAAGGCATGACAGGAACTGAAACGTGTGCCTAAAGAGATTCCTACATTTCTTTCTTGTTATCACTTTTCTGTTTTTAGTTGAACAATCTGTAGAAATGGTATTTCCTGAACAGCCTGTTTGAAAAATTCAAATGTCCACAACAGAGGAATGAGCTGAGAAAAAGAGGATCAACGAAAAGAACTGGTATCCTTAAAACCATATCTTCATCAGAGAGAACAAACAAGTCATATTTTCCTTTTGGGATGAAAATTGCTCAGAAAAAAGGATAACCAACTCTAAAGTTCGTCTTTTCGTTTCAGCGGGTTATACAGGCTAGTGTGTTGCGCAAAATCGTGGGATAATTCGAGCTCTACGATAATGGCATACCATGAACTCAGGATGATGACTATCGCCACCAAAAATGCTACAAGCGTAGTTACATTGCTCAGAGATTCAAAAGTAAGTAATGCGGCTAATAACGACACAACCTTACCAATCTTTTCGTTCATTAAGCGAGGGTGAAAAAAACTCTGTTTGAAAGGCGGAAAAGGCAATTTCATGGCAAAGTGATTCCAGAGAAGTACAAAAACTCCACTCATCGAAAACATCGGCAAAATCATTGAATTGAATCCGCCAACGTACGACATTCCCAACCGAACAAGAAACGGAGGGCCATAGACCAGACTGAGAAATACGATGGTTATAATCGGAACAAAACAAAGGAAAACAAGAGAAAACGCTCTCCGTCTTGTTTTGACCATAACAGTTCAATTTATGTGAATGGCAGCACTATGGTAAAAATCTTTGTTTTTGGAATAGAAATTATGTCGATTGGCGCAGCTAACAAGCATCATCTTCTCAGGAATTGTCTCAGCATTCAAATCGTCTGTCCGACAATGAAATACATACTCCCACTCAATTATTGCATCAGATTCCAGCCTACGATAGGAGCTCAAAAAGGCTACCGATCGAAATAGATCAGTTACGACCTGTAAAAAGACAAACTGAAGCTGAGATTTCTCAACTGCCCAAAATTCTAGCCACACCGCGCAGGCGAACTCAGGATCGCAAGATACAGCAAGCTGCTTGGGCTTGCCATAGATTTGCTTATCAAAGCACAACCAACACGATCAATTAACCTACCAAGGCAGAGGCGGACCATTGCCAACCCGCAAAAAATAATCTCTTAAAGGAAACAACAATGTCAAAGCACCAAATTGTCCCAAGCTGAAATTCTTTGAAGGAAGAAGAACTAGCGGCTCTTCAGTAGATACCGAGATCGAGAAATATCGTGATCACAAAGCCTTAGACGAGGATAAGTTAGCGTCTACCGAACTGGATTAAAAGTTGGGTTTCTCAAACAAACCCCAAAACGAACTTGGCACTTTGAACTTGATTACTAGTCTCAATCTGTTCGTGAGACACGCTCTCAATTTAGGTTCGAATCCTCAGCCGCCCAAATAGGATATCCTAGCGTCTATGATATTCAAAAAAACGGTTACGTCCAAGATTATGTTTGCAATTCCGGTGAGCACAGCCCAAACGAGACCGTTGAGGCTTCCTATGCTACCTGAAAATGCGCTCAGATTACTTGGCAAGAACTGGGCCACGAAGCCAACCGCCTCCAATATTATTCCGAGTACCTGCGCTGCCTTTTCTGTATAAAGATCAGTAAGCGAATTCCAACAATTGACATAAAGCAAAGCACATTTAACGGCAACGGCTGATATGATTGCAGCCGCCCACCACTCCAGCTGACCTGTCAAAGCTCCTAATATACTGAACGGCCTCCGCCGCACACCAATCTTCGAACAAGTCCACAACCACATTTTGAACGTACCCTTTGTAAGTATTAGCAAAATCGTTCTCAGGCGTAAAGGTATTGCCACCGATCAATCCGATTCCGACATCGAACTGTTCAACGCTTTGAAAGAAATACATAATGTGAAACCTGTACCAAGGAAATCCCAAAGTGAACTCGTTCCGAACCTTCAAAACTCCTGTGGCAGTTCCACTTTCCTGCATTTGAGCAGGAGTTTCGTTCAACATCGAACCAAGCACAGATTGTGGGCCGACAGACAACACCGTGAAGTTGCTAGAAGGCTCAAGACCAAATTGATTCGTTGTCGAAACTGTGTAGGTTGTGCCATCAGGCGTCGATGAAATAGCTGAGGCATTCATGGAGTTTGTTCCCGCAAAGCTGACAGTTATTACGTACGTGGTGTTCTGGTACGGCACGGGCGGAAAATCCTCATAAAAGTCGAACAGCCCAGCCACATATGTGGACACCGAGTTCCATGCAGTGTTGTTGACTTCAAGGGTCACAGTCACATTGTTTATCGGAAATCCCCAAATATTCTCGGAAAGAACACCGCAAACATCATACATGGAAGGCCCAAGACCCAAAGCCTGTCCCACAGGGCTGCAACAGAACCGCCCATGTACGGGGACTGTGATATAGAGGCTGGCGAGTCGAAGCGAGCAAAGAAATAAAGGCTGGATTAGCCTGAAAAACATCTCCAGCATTCGTAGCTCAGTTTAAATATGAGGATTGTGATTAGACGTAGCGAGAGGAAATTTGGCTCATGGGTTCCAAGTCTCCGAGAGGCGAATTCGCTGCGAGAGCGCTTGTTGAGAAACGCAAGAAGTTCCGTTGGAGCAGCATGTACTACAACCGGAGAATCTTGAGACTGGATGTCAAGGCAGACCCGCTTCAAGGGTCGCCGATGGGACGTGGCATCGTTCTTGAAAAGGTCGGCGTGGAGAGCAAACAGCCCAATAGCGCCATCAGGAAATGTGTAAGAACCCAACTTATCAAGAACGGCAGACTAATCACCGCATTCTTGCCCGGGGACGGCGCATTGAACGTCGTGGACGAGCACGATGAAGTTCTCGTCGAAGGAATAGGCGGCTCACGTGGAAGAAGCATGGGCGACATTCCCGGAGTTCGCTGGAAGGTCATAACAGTAAATGGCGTGTCTCTGAACGAACTCGTTTACGGAAGAAAACAGAAGCCGGCCCGGTGAGAGTTTTGAGTCAGAAGCAGGAAGAAAAAAAGGAAAAAGAAGTAAAACTTTTCGGTGAATGGAGTTTCAAGGGCATCGCAGTCAAAGACCTGGGCCTACAGAGATATGTCTCACTGAAACCGGTTGTCATCCCACACAGTATGGGAAGACACGAGCATAAACGCTTCCGCAAGGCGAGCATCAACATCGTCGAAAGACTCGCAAACAACCTCATGCGCCCCGGAAAAAACGCCGGCAAAAAAGCCAAAGTAATGAACATGGTACACCACGCCTTTCAGATAGTCAACCTGCGAACAGGCAAAAACCCGATAGAAGTACTGGTCAAAGCCGTCGAAAACTCCGCACCCTGCGAAGACACGACACGCATCAGCATGGGCGGCATAGTCTACCACCTTTCAGTGGACGTCGCACCGCAGAGAAGAGTCGATCTAGCGTTGCGACATCTCGCAGACGGAGCCAGACAAGCAGCAGCGAACAACCCCAGATCCATAGAAGAATGCCTCGCCGAAGAAATAATACTGGCAGGCAACAACGACATGAAAAGCTTCGCAGTAGCAAAGAGACACGAAATCGAAAGAGTCGCGCAAGCCTCAAGATAAACCAAAACCCCCGGTTCAACTCATCCCTCCCTTTTGCTCACGCGTCTTTCTAATGAAATGTCCGCACTCGGGCTCGTTTCAAAATCGACCGAAAATGCTGTTTTTCCCGGCGGTTCTGCTCTAATGCTGCTCGTTTGAAACAACAACCATTCTTTAACGGCTGAGATCTAAAACATAGACCTTTTCTTCGAGGAGCCCTCAAAGAAGCGCAAGAGCCAAAATGACCAGAAATCACAATAGAAGAACAAGACCCATTTTCGGAACACGCGTGACAGCCAACATAGAGATTTACGCTGACACATTACGTGGCTACATTACACGGACGTAAAGAAAAAAAGGCGGGAGGCACCGTTCACAGTTGAAATCTTCTACTTCAGCATGACGTCAAACCCAAACGCAAAGAGAGAAGGGAGACACTAACGGCAGTGCAAACAACATTTTCAGCCCGTTTTCGGAAACACCCGTCCCAGTCAACATGGAAATTTACAATGCAACATTACAATGCAACATTACGAACCTTTAGTGTCCGTTTAGACTGAAACGGTTAAAGATGTTTTTCTGAATCAACTATTCCATGAAAAACTAAACTCGTAAACAGTTGGTACTCAAGTAGGTAGGATGAAGTGAATCAAAAGGCATGACAGAACAGAAGAAGAATTATGGAGAGCAATTGAAGGGGAACTGTTACCTCTGCGGGTGTTTCATCTCCTTGTTACTTTTCGGGTGTTCACGATGGAGATGATACAAACCATGTATTAGAAATATTGTTCCAACCCCAAAAAAGATGAACCCAACAAAGAGGAATGGTTGCCACCAAAAATATTGCGCCGTATATAATTGACCAGAAGGTGGTCTGACTGAAGGCAAAAAAGCGTAATATGACATAAAAAATCCAGCAAGAATTAGGACAGGACTCAGAAGAACCTCTTGACGATAACTAAGTACGAAATTGTCTTCACTGTCTTCGCTCTCTGTCAATTCTCTCTCCAGACGAATATACCAAATGATTTTCTAAAAACTTTTACTGTTAGAAGGCTCTGTGAAGTCTCCGTTTGGTAGGTTTTGTTGTAAAAATTCGTTTGGTAAAGGTTTTTTCTCTTGTGAGTTTGTTTGAGTTATCATAAGCGTGGCAGTTCATCTAACTATGTTGTCGTTAGAAAGCAGGGCAATCATCCTGTTAGGGTTGTTGCTGGAACACACCATCGCTTGAAAAGGCTAGCTCAGAAAGAGGCTAACAGCATGAGCAAGAATTACAACTTCAAAAATCATCCACCGAAAGTGCGAAAATAGAAATACCTGCTAGTGATGAAGCGAACTACACGAAGATATTGATACAAATAGTCAAAGGCATAATTGAAAGATGAGAAAACCAAGTCGAAGGGAATAATTCGATTTTTCGACTCCGATTTTTCAAAACCCAAGAGACAGAAATCTTAAATCGGCACAGCAACAGAAGACAAACTAGGTCGAAAGTGCAGAACAGAAAAACGAGAAGATGAATATAAACAAGATAAACTTTATTCCTCTGCACACCACACAACTTGGAAAGCTGGGGGCGACTATTGTCTTTACCCTTAGAATTGACGGATGATTATCTTGGAGGAAGCTGGCGCACGGATTTAGCTTATAGCGCCATTATGATTCTCGTTGGAGCTATGATTCTTTATTATGCTGGGTTCAATAGCGATGTCAAGGTCGGACTCGGTCCCGTTGGATATGGACAAGCAATCGTTCTTGGTCTTTTCTTAGTTGTGGTTGGTGCAGCAACTCCGTTTTTGCACTTATATATAGACTACCTAAAGAAGAAAAAGAAAAAGAAGAGACATAAGCTAGAACCTCCAGCAGAATCGGCCAGATTGAGACTCATCGAAAAGCATCTGACCAGTGCTAATCTGCAACTTGTCGCAAATCATTTTGAGGGAGCAAGTGACGAGTACCATTCTGTAGCTCAGATTTATCTTAGGTCTGAAAACTGGGCTGATTCTGCAAAATATTACTGGACGGGAGCGGAGACTCTTGCAAAGGATTCTGAGTCTTTGAGTTATGGCGTGGCTTCGCTCTATACGAATGCGGCGTTTGCGTATTTGCTGACCAGCGATTTGGCGAAATCCAAAGAATCAGAAACGCTTGCTAGAATGGCATATGAAAAACTTAAAGGACGGGCTAAAGAAAGAGTTTCATTTGTTCTGAATATTCTCGACAGCGTCCAAAATGGCGAAACCAAACAGCTCAGAGATAACTGGTCAAAAGTTGCTCAGAAATTAGAAGACAACTACGGACCATATGCGGAAGAATTAGTTACTCTTGTAAAGAAAAATCTAGATGTGGTCAAGAACTAGCAAATCCAGTAATTCTCC